>JACDJA010003050.1_pt1 | contig 11219 bp, 23 predicted proteins | sample 7449241 | NCBI WGS metagenome assembly JACDJA01 (sample SAMN14253289, study PRJNA609438) | sludge metagenome | isolation source: initial anaerobic sludge | collected 2018-12-20 | reverse complement strand
TGTGAATGATCCGGCTGCGGTGTCTGTTGTTCTTGGTTACTGCAAGGATAACGGCTTTAACTGGGTTCAGTTCTATGGGCTTTATTCTGTTTTCGGCACTGGCCTTGAGGCTGATCTGGCTTTAATGATCGAAGCCGCTTATGCTACTGGTACAATCCTGCGCGTTGGTGCTATTATGGGTGCTGGCACTGCCGGATTTTCTGCGGCTCTGAATTATAATTCTACCGTTCTGCCTAATCAGCAATTCAACGATATGAATAAAGAGAACGAATTTTGGCGGTATCCTTCTGATCCTGCTGCTGAGTCCTCTGCTTCGTGGCTGGCTTCTATGGTGTGGCTGCGCGCTCAGATTAACGGGCTTTCTTATCCTTGTGTAAATTCTGCGTACATTCAGGACTATGTTCCTTCTGTATGGCCTGCAGGTGTCACGCTGCAAATGATCCAGGCTGAAATAGATTATTTGGAAACTACTAACTACACTACTACCCCGGATGAGCTGGCTGTTCGTAATAGTTTACTCTCTCAACTCGGAAATGCCGCGATTTCGAACAATACGATTCAAAAGTTTAATAATTTATTCAGTGCCGAGGCTGGTTTTATGGGGCCTTATTTTGGTACGAATGGCCTGGCGGCTTCCTTTGGCTCCTGGACTTCTCAATATGCTGCGGATTCTTTCAGTGGTAAGAATGGCCTACTCAACACTGGTGTAAACGTGTTCAGTTATAACGATCTTAGCGCATACATTCCTTAACGCAAAAAAAAATGATAAAAGTACTTTGGAGAAGTAAAACAATTTTGCTTGGTGTCGCTGCTATGCTTGGCGGTGCGCTGCAACTTATCGCGGGTCATACTATGGAGGGGATCACCGCCCTCACTACTGGTATCGCTATCATCCAGGGCCGGGTAACTGTTGAAAAGAAGGTGAATGAGCTTAATTCCCGTATTGGGAATTGATTTGAACTTGTAGGTGTTGAAAACTAAAAGCGGGCCCGGTGTCCGCTTTTTTTATTTTATTTTTCTATCATTGTCCCTGTCGGGGATATAAAAGCGGTTTTTGTATAAATTTCTCATTATGGTATTCCTTGGACGTGATTATTTTAAAGTGAAGGATTTGAGGCGTGTAGAGCGTGCTTTGACTGTTCAGATTGAATTGCTCGATTCGCTGTATAGAAATGATGGAATTTTTTCTGCTGTGTTGCTCAGTGTGTTCAGCGAAGGTATCGAGCCACAACATAGAAAAGACTATCTGAAAAGTGAAATTGAAGATTATCAGCGTGTCCGGAATTCGGTGCGCGATCTTATAGATAGTTTCTAACCTTTAAAAAAAAAGCGTATGTTAATGATTCCGAGTGATGAGATTGTAAAAGTTTTTTTTGAAGCGGTGCGCTCAATGCGTACTGTTCAGAGGGAATTTCGTTTGTTCCCTACATATGAGAATAATGTTTTGCGCGGTGCTGCTGAAAAGCGTGTTGATTCGCTTTCTATCGAATTAGATTTCTTGATCTCTGCCGTTCCTTGTGGCGGTGTGCCTGTTGTTGGTTCTGATTTTGATTTCAATAGCTATGGAAGGGGGGAAGACTTATGAAAAGGGAGTTCTGTGTAGTGGATTACATCATGCAGTTGCCGGATTCGTTGCGTACTGAGGTGTATAGAAATTTGTCGCTCGCTGATTTTGATAAAGGCTCTCTCGCTCATTTCCGCTGGTGTATGCCTTGCGTGTCGGTGTCGGTGGCTCTGATGGTTCTTTTCGATTGGTCGGCCTCTGTCCAGGGTGCTGCTTATTGGGCGCGTGTGTGCCGGGAGTATGAGCGTTCCGGGTTCTTCGCTGTTATGCTCGCGGGTGGTGTTTCACGGCTTTATTTCGCGAAGGAGGTTTCTTCATGAGCGATTTACTTATTGGCTTGTGTTCTCTTGATGATCCTGAGCGTTCTTTGGCGTTTCTGCTTCATGAGTATTATGTATCTATGAAGGGGCTTGAATCTGATGCTGAAAGAGGTGGTAAACAGGCTACGCGTATCCTGATGGCCGTAAATGATATTAGTGATTTGTTTGTGGTTAAGGGTTTTGCGAAGGGGGCAATGTTATGAGGTATGTCTATTCTGTTGATGTTGCTTTGTATGTTGTCCCTCCTCCGTCGTTATCATGAGGGCCGTCTTTGAGTTCCTTTACTGGTGTTTTGCTTTGGCTGTTCTCGCTGTCTTTGCTGCCTGGTTCCTTCCCTGGGGTTATGTCCGTGGTGTTGATTATCGTTTGTTGTATCTGGGCCTTGTTCACTTCGCTGTTCTGGTTTTGTCTTTAGGCTGGTTCTATCATTCACGTATTAAAAAAATCATCTTCAATGAGTAGTTATGAATTAATTGAGTTTAACCGTGTTAAGAATGAGCGCGCGGCTGAACTGAATAGGATGGCTTTATTTATTGATAAATCCCGTCTTGATGGTTCTATGAACGAGGCCGACTGGCAAAGCCTTTTTAATCGTTGGAAGGCTGCAATGGATTTCTTTGTAGTGTCCTGTACTGTGGTAGCCTCCCTGCTTGCACAAGTTGAATCTGGCAATACTTCGGCTTTGGTTCGTGAGGTGTCCGCTTTAAAGGCGCGTGTTCGTTTAATGGAAAAGCAGGCCCGCTCTTATGGCCTTGATCCGTCCTTGCTTGCATGGAGCCGGGAATCTGATCTTGTATAGTGATTGGTTTATCGTATCTCCCACAACTCAGCAAGGTGGGTCTATGGTGTTGGTTTTTATTGCTTTGTAGTTAGTGCCTTTATTTAAACTGATTCTAAATAAGAATAAAAGCGTAAAAAAATGGGCCTTTTGTCGTTTGTTCCTGATTTGTTTGGTGGTTCTGAGGCTCAGGTTCTCAGGAGCGGCAAAGATCGCGCGCCATCGCTGATGAGTCCGGAGGATCAGGCTGAGGCGAAAAGGAAAAAAAATAAGCTACGGTTGCCCCCGGTGTATGCTTCTGTTCTGAATATAAGGCCTTCATACTCTACCGTTTACACTGAGCGGCTTGATGATCCAGGCAAGCGAACGGCAAAATTCGAGAAAAACAAAATTAACCTTCGAAGGAATGATACTGCCGGGAAAATTTCTAAAAAGGCCCGGCTGAATATTCAGACCGGAATTGACTGGCTTGTTAGTTCTGCCGATGAAAAGGAGGTGTTCAGAAGCTCCGACAATAGCCGTTTTCTGTTCAAAGTAAATTTTATTACTTTAACCCTGCCTTCTTCTCAGTTCATTACCTGTGCCAATGGCGAAAAGCGGCTTCGACATTCTGATCAGCTGATTAAATCCCGGTGCTTGGCTCCGTTCCTTGACAAGCTCAGAAAAAAATATAGTATGATAAATTACCTCTGGCGTGCCGAGGCTCAAGTGAACGGCAATATTCACTTTCATATTCTCACTGATGTATTTATCCATTACCAGGCTTTACGTTCTATCTGGAATGATTGTTTAGAAACTCTTGGCTATGTGTCGCGATTTGCTGCGGTGCATGGTCACACTAACCCGAATAGTACGGACGTTCATAGCGTGAGAAAAATTAAAAAGTTGGGTGCATACCTCACCAAGTACATGGCGAAAGATAAAGAAGGAAGGCGCGCGATCACTGGCCGCCAATGGTTCCTATCTACTTCACTGAGTAAAATCGGAAGCCTGAAAATTTTTTTCAACGATGTAGATTCTGAAGTTCATGCAGTAGTGAATTCGATAGGCGGCCAGTGTGTAAAGGTGTTCGATCATTGCCGGGTGTTGCTTGTTGATATGTGGCGTTTTTGCGCTGCTGAGGGTGGCAAGATTAAAAAGTATGTGAGTGAATTTTTACAGAAGATCAAAACAGTTTCACCAATAAATTCCTATCAAGTATGAAAAAAGTTTATCTCCTTCCTGATGCTCTGGCTCAGAGTGAAAAAGTTTTAGTTGACGAAAAAAAAAATATGCTCACATGTCCATTCTCTCCACCTATTGCTGTGCGCGTTTCTCAGCTCTCAAACGATATTGCAATGAAGTATCGCGGTTGCGGGCCGTGGTGTGCGTTGTTTGATGTGGAATCTCAGGCCGGGAATGTTGTGTTACGATGCGGCTCTATGGTCTATGAATTAGATAGTACGGTATCCGACAATACACCCCAAAATTCACCCCATAAACTGACGCGCTTGTAAAATGGTTGTTATTAGTATTTTGTGTTCGGATTAGTGCGCTCGTTGTTATTCAGATAATTTTTATAGAGATGGAAAATAAAGCCCAAAAAGTACCCGAAAAAATCAATAGATATTATTCGTTTAAGGAGCTTGCAAATTTGTATAGTGTGCATCCTGAAACACTCCGGAAGGAATTACGGTTAATTCCGGGTATGACTGTTGAAAAATATCAGCGGTTAATTTGCCCGAAGTACGTACAAAAAATTATTGAACACCTGGGCGCGTTCTAAATTAGTTTCACCGTGTAAACTTAGCAAAGGAGGTTTTTATTATGAGTATTGATGTTTTGTCTTTGGATGCGCGTGTAGCTGAATTGTATCGTGTTTCTTCTACGATTGCCGCGCTCTCTGATTCTAAAAATGCTGATCCTGAAAAGTTGCTGCCTGTTGCTGCTCAGTTGATGATAGCTGAAAGGCTTGAACAACTCGCGTGTATGTTAGATATTTTAGATACTACTATCTGCGATTCTTCCGGATAAAAAAAAAAGTACCTTTGAATTCTCGAATAAGTTTGTTCTCTAACTACTAAAAAAAAAATCATGAAAAAAGTTTTCGATTGTGTTGATTTTATCGCGGCTTCTATCGAAGCAAAGTACGGCTATACAAAAGGACAAGCTGAGGGCCTGGCGTTTGATCTTGTCGGCTCTCTGGGTTTGGATTTTGTTGATACTGTTTTGCAGGAGGCTGGCACTCTATCTGAGGCTGCCGCTGAAAAGGAGGGTTAATTTTGGTATTGTAATATTTTAGGGCCCGCGCGATTCTTTTGCGCGGGCCTTTTTATTATTTGCTGTTGAGTGCTGCCAGTATTAATAATCCTACTGCGATAGGGATAATATATGTACGTGTAGATTTTACCTGTACCTCCGGAAGATTGCTTTTATTTGTTAGTTGAAAGTTCAGTGCTGATGCTGCGGGTTTTGTCTGCGCGTTCATGCCGACAATCCGCGCTGTAATGTATCCGGGTGCTGCTGAAAAATTTAGCTGATAATTTCCGTTCTCGTCTGTTGTGGTATTTACTCCGGTGGGTTTTCCGGCTGCATCGCTCTGGTATACTGTTGCGAAAAGAATTTTCTCTCCTGTTGCTGCGTTTGATACTGTTCCTGTTGTTTTCATTGTAGTATGTTTTTTGTTTCCTCCAAAAGTCGGGGATTTATTTTTTTGGTAACTGCGGTTTTTTTTGGATTTCTCCGGCTCTTTTCGGTTGGTTTGCTGTTGTTGCCTGTTGTGCCTTAACTGATTTTCTTCTTTCACGTTTAAAATTAGGATGCGTTTACTTGGTTCTGTTCTTTTGGGCGGTTTGGTCTGGTACTATTTCCAGGCGAAAAAGTTTACGCAAAAATATCGGGTTTCGTTCTTTGGCTTAACGGTAGACAAAAATGCGACGGTGGAAAGTGGTTTTAAAAAAATCGCGTTCCTGCTGAAATTAAAACTAATTAATCCTACTGATTTCGTAGGAAAAATTTCAGCGGTGTATGTAGATTTTTTTTATGCTGGCTCTGCTCTTGGTCGTGTGGATATTCAGAAGGTTGTCAATGTTCCAAAAAATAGCGAATCTGTTATTGAGGTTCCTGTTTCTTTGGATGTTCTCAGCTCTGTGAATTTAGCTCCGAAAATATTTAAGGAGCTTACGGCTTCCGGTTTAATTTCTCTGCGTGCTGTTGGTGTTGTTGTTGTCAATGCAGGAAATTATCGTTTTGATAAATCTTTCACTATTAAAGTCCTTAACGGTGGAATTACCAAGACCTGACGGCCTGGCGGTATTGAATACTGCCGGTGCTTACAATCCGGATATCATCCGACAAATTCACGCAAATTTTCCGCGTGCTGTTTCTCAGGTGGCGGCTTTTAGCTCTCAGTTTTCTGGTGGCTCTCCTTTCCAGGTTGCTGAGCGTGTCTGGGCTTTTGTCCGTTCGCGTGTCCAGTATAAAAAAGACCCTGAAGGATCTCAGCTCATCCGGTTTCCTTCGCGTTTTATTTCTGATGGTGAGGGTGACTGTAAAAGCTATTCTCTTTTTATCGCTTCTATCCTTTATAATCTGGGTTTCTCTGTCTGCTTCCGTTATGCTTCATATGATCCTTCTTCTCGCGTGCCCTCTCATGTTTATGTAGTTGCAAGCGGGCCAGATGGGAAAAAAATAATTGTCGATGGTGTTTTTTCTCGATTCAATGATGAAAAGCCGCCAGAATTTTATAAAGATTATAAAATGAACGTGTACTCTCTTAGTGGTGTTGATGGTATAGGCCGACGTAAAAAAGGCGGCAAGAAAAAAAGAAAGTTCGGCTTTTTCAAAGGTGTGAAAAAGTTGGCTCTCGCTGTTCCTCGTCGCTCGCTGCGTACTCTGGTCGCTGTGAATTTTCACGGCCTGGCTTCTAAGCTGGCAAAAGTTTCTACTGTCAATCCTGCGGGATTGAAGCGGCTTTGGGAAAAACTTGGCGGCAAATATCCTGCACTGCTACAAAGTATTAACAAGGGAAAAAAGAGAAAAAGAATTTTAGGCCTTGAAGGTTTGGAAGGTGAGGCGTTTCTGGGTGCTGCTCCTGCTTTCGCTGCTATCCTTGCCGCTGCGACTCCTATCATTGTCGCGCTGTCCTCGCTGATAAAAAAATCCAAGGCCGACGGGGAAGGCGGTGGCGGTTCTTCTGTTGAGGATATTATTCAAAAAGGAAAAGATATTGTTTCCGCTGCGGGTGGGGATGTCGGTGTAGCTACTTCTGATCCGTCGAATCCGGAAGGCTCTGCCGTTCCTGTGGATACTGAAGGCGGCAAAGATGATACCCCCGGAGGGTTTTCTATCAAGCCGATTTTTTTGATTGGTGCTGCGGGGCTGTTGTTCCTGCTTATGAATAAGTCCAAACGTTAATTATTTTATTTATATCTCTCATGGCTAAGAAAAAAAAAGTTGCAAGGCGTCCGGTGTCGGTGTTCAAATTAGCTTCCCAGGATCGCGGCTATCGTGCTGCTGCTGCTGCGAAGAAAAGAGCTGAGGCCCGGAATAAAAAGGCCTGGAAAAAGGCTGTTGCTAAGGCTAAGAAAAAAGCCCGCGCAAAAAAAAGATAGTTCGTGCTGATGCACTGCGCTGAAAAGCGAATTTTTTTTGTGTCGTACTAAAAAAATAATAATCAATGAAAAAAATTATGAAAAGCGCGGGTTCCGCGCTTCCTATCGTTGGCGGTGCTATCGCTGGCAAGTTCGTAAAAAATCTCGCTGGCAAGGTGGTGCAAAATCCCATGCTTCGCTCTGCCGCTGTTCTGGTTGCGGGTATCGTTGTCGCTTCTTCTAAGGGAGAAACGATGAAAAAAGTAGGGTACGGAATGATTGCCGTCGGTGGTGCTGATCTCGCTGGAACTGTTGTACCTTCTCTCGCTGGTATTGAGGATATGGACTTGGGCGGGCTGTTCGATGAGGTTTCTGGAAATGTCCTCAATGATGAGGTTTCTGGTGCTGTCCTCAATGATGAGGTGTACGACGATGTAAGCGGTGACGATTATTAATCTTCCTTCTCTCTCTCGTTAGTTTCAAAAAAAAAAAATAATTATTAACCGGGTGTTATTCCCATAAATCTATACTATGAAAACCGTGTCAAAAATCCTGTTCTCTCTGTTCTGCCTTCTTGCGTTTATCGCGCTCGGTAGTGTCGTTGTTCCTGCGCATGCCTTCGATCTCTCGACGTATGTACATTCGTTTTCTTCTGATTCGCTTCTCTATGGTGGCTCCTCTTTTGCTTTCGCTGTGGCTGCGAAAAACAATCATAGGGCGGTGTTCAATGCTATGAAGCAAAAGTATCCGAGTGCTATTATTACTGACTCGTATCTTCGAATGGAAGCCTCTATACAAGGAACTTTTAACCAGATTCAATTTAGTGTTCTGCAGAACCAGCCTCCTATTAATAACACTGAAAGACGTTTAGCAATTACTGATCGCTTTTGTGTTACTCAAATGGGTTTGTTTCTTATGAAGGCTGGAACTTCTACCACTGCTACCCAAGCCCAGATTGCTGGTGCTGGTTTGCGTACCTGGCCGAATCCTCAAGTCTTTACCGGGGCCACTGAGGCTGTTGCGCTGCAAAATATTTACAACGGTTTTATGCAGGTGAAAATTGACAGTACTACGTACTTCGATTCTCTCGATTTGATGCGTTTCTATCGCGTTCCTGTTTCTCAGCAAGGTGTCGCTTATATCGCTGCGGGCCCTGCCCTCAATCAGATTCAGCGCGATGGCTGGGATATTTTGAATTACGGATATTGTCCTATTGATCCGACTTTTGAAATGTCGGGCCGTGGAAAGAATGATCTCTCTTTACAGTTGCCTGTCTCTGTGGATTTGTCCGGTACTTCTACTCAAAATTTTGCGGTGTTGATTACTCGCGGCTTCCTGATGCAGAACGCTGCTAAGAATTCATAAAAAAAAAACTCGCTGGGGTGTTCTTTTTTGGTGGCCGTCCGGTTTACGCTCCGGGCGGTTGCCGATACCTCTCTCACCGGGTTGTTACGTGCTGAAAAAGTAAATTTTAAAATATGTATAATTCTCTCATTATCCGGAATTCATACCTCGCTGAGGTGCAATTGACTCAAGCTCCTGCCAATGGAAATAAAACTTATTTCCTTGATATCGCTACGCTCCGCGATGTTGAAACGGTGGGCATCGAATGTTTTTCAACACTGGGCCTGACGTTCTCGCCCAATGGAAACGCGATAGTACCGTCATTGCGCGGCCTTGTTCTGGTGCTTGCTGTTGATTCTCTGGAAAAGTTCTTTCAGATTCCTTGCTATACATTGGAGTCTGGCAATAACGCGGGGATTATCCGGGAAATAGCAAGGCAGAAAATCAATTTGCCGAAAAGCTACGTTATGATGGTTGATTCATCTCTCTATACTGTTAATCAATCGTTGTGCGTGAATTTCTACTATTCGAATCCGCGCGCGGGATCGGGATACAATCGCGATAAGTAATGATTATTGTTGATGACCGTCATTTGAAAGAGGCTGAAAAGCATTGTGATTTTGATCACGATTCTTTACGGGAAACTTTTTTTATAAAGTTGAATGATCCTCTTGGCGGGAACCTTATCCAGGGTAACAGGTGTTATTTTGGTTATGCTTCCCGTAGGTATCGTCGTATTACGGGTATGGAATTACAAACACGGAATACCAACGGATCATGGGATTGGGCCAACTATGGCCAGATTCCAAGGTATTCTACTCTTACGGCTGTACTGCTTAATATTGTCGGGCGTAATGGTAAATTACTACTTGAGAATTTTCCTCTCGCGCGGCTTAGTTCTTTGGTTGCTCCTATTTGGGGGTATAATAACGGTGGTAAAATTGTGCGCTTTGATCTCGACGCGGATTTACAGGCAAGTTATTTGACGTATGTCAATCCAACCCCTATTGGTGGCGGGTATACTGTGCCTTTAACGTTCTCCTTCGACGAATAACAAAATAAAAAGTGTTTCAATGGCTGCGACTATCAAAAAGGATTTTCTTTTCAAGACTATTGAGGGTGAAAAGCTCTCATTCTGGTCTGTGACGGATGGCCGGGATATCATCGCTGAAAATCAGAGCTGCGAATCTCCTGATTCGTGTATCGAGGAGTTGAAAGAGCTTTTCGAGAATCTTGATGAGAATAGTGTCACTGTGAAGCTCTGCGACAAAAGTAAGGCCGTGCGTGCTAAGGGTGGCAAGAATTTCGTTTATCGTGAGTATAAAATCAGGCTACGTGAGTCCGGTGTTTCCGGTGTCCAGGGTAATAGTCTTGATTTGCTTTCTCAGATTTATGAGCTAAAAAATCAGATCGCTGTAAACAATTTAAAATTGGAGTACGATGCTCAAGTTCGAAAATTGTCTGAAGGCAAAGAGGAAAATCCGGTTATGCTCAAGGGCCTTGAGCTTCTTGCTGGTTTCCTCTCTCATGGTAAGCCCGTCGCTGGCTTGGCTGGTGTGAACGATGCTCCTATCGAGGAAAAAATTAATATTGGCGCGCTCGATGCTCAGGCGCGTGTAAAGGGTGCTCTTGTAAGGCTCTCGAAAGTTGATAAGGATTTGCCCGGTAGTCTTGAGCTTCTTGCAGATTTTGCAGAAAAAAAGCCCGCTGAATACTTGCGTTTTGTGCCGATGGTGCGCGGGATGCTGTGAAGGCGGGAATGAAAATATTATTATGCACTAAATTGGGGCGGGTTGGTTATCCTTCCCGCTTCTTTCGTTAAATAGAAAATTATGTTTCCGGCTCTGCTTTTCGGTTTTCTGTTCCTCGTTTCCCGCTCTCCTGGGGTTTCGGGTATCGGTGCGCTGAAAAAAAGCGTATTCCTTCCTCCTTATACAAAAGATGGCCGGGCTACTTTTGCCGCTCTCCGCGGGCGTTCCGGTGTGTATGTTATCAAGCAAGCCGGGCGCGTGGTGTATGTGGGTTTCTCTGGTTACGATGTATACAAAACCTTATACCGGCATTTCCAGGTATGGAACCATTCACGTCAGGAGGTTGTTAGCTATAAAGATAAGCCGGGGCCCTTCCTTGTGCGCGTGCTTCTCTGCTCTGCTTCCCAGGCTCCGCGTTTTGAGGCTGTTCTAATTAATAAGCTGCGGCCTCGTGACAATGCAAACAAGCTGGAAAAGCTGAGCCGTTCTTTAGATTCAAAAAAATTATATTCTCAATACTCTAACGCTGCTGATGCTCCTTTCTGATGGCTGTATTATACAATGCTGACCAGGTTACTGGCCGCGATCTTTACGCTCTTACTCCTGTTCCTCTCACTTCTGATGGGATGGATAAAACCAAGCCCTTTGCTGTTATTCCTGCCGGGGATCGTGTGGGGACTGTTGAGTCTTGGGTGGGGCCCAAGGCTGGCCGGAAGCGTTTACAGTGGATGTTTTATGATGAATCGGGCCGCGCGTTCTTTGCGGAACATCTTGTAGGCCGTTTTGATATTGGCACGCTCCGCGACCAGGGCGCGCTTTCTGTTATCGAGCAAATTGCTCAGGAGAAGGCTGATAGAGAGCCACTGAAAACTAAAATTTTTACTTTTCTCA
>JACDJA010003047.1_pt1 | contig 11224 bp, 12 predicted proteins | sample 7449241 | NCBI WGS metagenome assembly JACDJA01 (sample SAMN14253289, study PRJNA609438) | sludge metagenome | isolation source: initial anaerobic sludge | collected 2018-12-20 | reverse complement strand
CTCCAGCCGTCGTAGCTGTTCTCGTCGAGATTGAGCGTGAGCAGGCAGGCCTGCACCGCGATGACGCGCTGCATGGCGTCGTCGACTTCGGCGCCGCCCGCCGCGGAAAACGCCTTGCGGTGGATCAGCAGACTGGCCTGCTCGCGCAGGCGTTGCAGGTCATCGGGGGCGAGTCCGCGCAGGATCGGCAGCGCAGCGACGGTCGCGTCGAATGCGGCCTGTGCAATGGCGTGCCGTGCCAGAATGCGCGTCCGGCGCCAGCGGCGGAATCCGTTCATGCGTCGGCGTCGGGCAGGCGCGCGACCGTCGCGTGCGCAGGGTCGAGTTCCACCCGCTCGATCTGTGCGAAACGCTTGCTGATCTTGTCGCTGGAAATGCGCACTTCGCTGACGTCCTTGCTCGCCTGCTCGATGTGGGTGGCAAGCTTCTTCATGCGTTCGTCGAAGCGCGCGAAGTCCTTCGCCAGCTTGGCGAGCTCGTCCTTGATGACGTGTGCCATGCGCCGCGTTTCCGAATCGCGGATCACTGCGCGTGCGGTGTTCAACACCGCCATCAGCGTGGTCGGCGAGGTGAGCCACACGCGCTTCTTCTGCGCGTGCTCGACGAGGTCGGAATGGTAGGCATGGATCTCGGCGAACACCGCCTCGGCGGGCAGGAACAGCACCGCGCCGTCGGACGTTTCGCCGGCGACGATGTATTTCGCGGCGATGTCGTCGACGTGTTTTTTCACGTCCGCCTTGAACTGCCGCCGCGCGGCATCGCGTTCGGCGGGCGGCAGCGTATCGTCGAGCATGCGGCTGTAGTTTTCCAGCGGGAACTTGGCGTCGACGCATACCATGCCGGTCGGCTGCGGCAGGATCAGCACGCAGTCGGCACGCGCGCCGCTCTTCAGTGTGTACTGGAAGGCGTAGGCGTCGGGCGGCAGGATGTTCCGCACCAGCGCTTCGAGCTGCACTTCGCCGAAGGCGCCGCGCGAGCGCTTGTCGCCGAGAATCTCCTGCAGCGACACCACGTTGGAGGCGAGCCCTTCGATCTTCTTCTGCGCCTCGTCGATCACCGCCAGCCGCGCCATCACCGAGGTGAAGGTCTCGTTGGTCTTCCTGAAACCCTCGACGAGGCGTTCGGCGACCTTGCCGGAGATCTCGTTCAGCCGCCCGTCGACGGTCTGCGACAGCTGCTGCACACGCTCGCCGAACTGCGTGTTCATGCTCTTCAGCGTGTCCTGCAGCAGGCTCTGCTCGGCACGGCCCTGTTCGATCAGCTTCTCCAGCATCGCGGTCTGGAACTGGCCGAACTGGCCGGTGACGGTTTCGCGGGTGTCCGCGAGGCGTTCGGTCTGCGCCACCTGCAGCGCGGCGAGCTGGGCCTGCACGCGGTCGGACTGTTGGGCGAGGCCCGTGTGCAGATCGGCCAGCACGGCGCGGTGGCGGGCTTCCATGTCCTGCGTCAGCAATGCCGGCAGGCCGGCCTGTTCGCGGTGCAGCGCACCGAGCCGCAGCAGCAGCGCGAATGCGAGGCCGGCGAGCAGGACGAGGCCGACAACGAAAACGGTTTCCAGAAATGTCATGCGGCGATTCTACCCGCTGGCGGCTGCAAGCCAGCGGTCGCGGCCTGGGTTCGCTGGGGATTGGCGTGGCCCGGGGACATCACTGCGCCTGTGAAGCAGATCGGCTTCGTCGGACCTCCGATTAGCCCGTCTTCGACGTATGCAAATCCAGTTTCGGGTGCGCGCCTGATTGCCGCATGTGTCGGTGCGTGCCCCTGTGGCGTGCTATCGCATCGAGGGCTTGTGTCGGAAAAATTTACGCTTCACGTCTCTTTGAGCTTTATTTATATATGTAACCATTTGAATCTCAATGGAATGAAAATTCATGGAATGGTTCTTGCTGGATGTGAATGCTCGCCCAAATTTCTGGGTGCTTGGCAACCACTTCCGTACGGCTTCGTTGACGCGCGGTTGCCAGCCGCGCCCGGAGGCTTCGTTCCGGAGGATGCTTACGCTGCTTCGCGCGAGGCGCGCTTGCGCTCGTGCTCGAGTAAATGGCGCTTGCGGATGCGGATCCCCTTCGGGGTGATCTCGACCAGTTCGTCGTCGTCGATGAACTCGACCGCGGATTCGAGCGTGAGCCGGATCGGCGGGGTCAGGCGCACCGCCTCGTCGGTGCCGGAGGCGCGCACGTTGGTGAGCTTCTTGCCCTTGATCGGGTTGACCACGAGGTCGTTGTCGCGGCTGTGGATGCCGATGATCATGCCTTCGTACAGCTTGTCGCCGGGGTTGACGAACATGCGGCCGCGGTCTTCGAGGTTCCACAGGGCGTAGGCGACGGCCTCGCCGTGTTCCTGGCTCACCAGCACGCCATTGTGGCGGCCGGGCAGGTCGGGCTTGACCGGGGCGTAGTCGTCGAACACGTGGCTGATGAGGCCGGTGCCGCGTGTCATGGTCATGAAGTCGGACTGGAAACCGATCAGGCCGCGCGCGGGAATGTGGTATTCGAGACGGGTGCGGCCGTTGCCGTCGGATTCCATGTTGGTGAGTTCGCCGCGGCGGCGGCCGATCTCCTCCATCACCGTGCCCTGGTGTTCGTCCTCGAGGTCGATGCTGAGGTTCTCGTACGGCTCGCACTTCTCGCCGTTGATGTCCTTGTACACTACGCGCGGCTTGGCGACCGCCAGTTCGAAGCCCTCGCGGCGCATGTTCTCCAGCAGGATGGTCAGATGCAGTTCGCCGCGGCCGGAGACGCGGAAGATGTCGGCGTCGCCCGTGTCCTCGACGCGCAGCGCGACGTTGGTCAACAGCTCCTTCTGCAGGCGGTCGCGGATCTGGCGGCTGGTGACGAACTTGCCCTCGGTGCCGGCCAGCGGCGAGGTGTTGACCATGAAGTCCATGGTCAGTGTCGGTTCGTCGACCGACAGCATCGGCAGGCCGACCGGGTTGTCGCGGTCGCAGAGGGTGACGCCGATGCCGATGTCGTCCAGGCCCGAGATGATGACGATGTCGCCGGCTTCGGCCTCGTCGACCGGAATGCGCTCCAGGCCCTTGAAACCGAGCACCTGGTTGATGCGGCCGCTGGCGACCTGCTCTGCGTGGTTCATCACCGCAACGTTCATTCCCGGCTTGATGCGGCCATTGAGGATGCGGCCGACGCCCAGGCGTCCGGTGTAGGTGGAATAGTCGAGCGCGGCAAGTTGCAGTTGCAGCGGCGCGTCGGCCGAGCCGGGCGGCGTGGGAACGTGCGACAGCACGGTGTCGAACAGCGGCGTCATGTCGGCTGCGGCACCGCCCTGCGAGGGCGCGTCCTTCAGATCCATGCAGGCCCAGCCGTTGAGGCCGGACGCGTAGATGATGGGGAAGTCGAGCTGCTCGTCGGTGGCGTTAAGCTTGTCGAACAGATCGAAGGTCTGATCGACGACCCAGTTCGGACGCGCGCCGGGGCGGTCGACCTTGTTGATGACGACGATGGGGCACAGCCCCAGGGCCAGCGCTTTCTTGGTGACGAAGCGCGTCTGCGGCATCGGGCCTTCCACGGCGTCGACCAGCAGCACCACGCCGTCAACCATGCCGAGCACGCGCTCGACTTCGCCGCCGAAGTCGGCGTGGCCGGGGGTGTCGACGATGTTGATGTGGGTGTCGCCGTAATCGATCGCGGTGTTCTTGGCGAGGATGGTGATGCCGCGCTCTTTTTCGATGTCGCCGGAGTCCATCACCCGTTCGTCGACCGCCTGGTTGTCGCGGAAGGTGCCGGATTGCCGGAGGAGCTGGTCGACGAGCGTGGTCTTGCCGTGGTCGACGTGCGCGATGATGGCGATGTTGCGAAGCTTGCGGGACATGATGGAGCTCTGGGCGGAGAAAAGCCCAATATTCTAACATGCCAGCGTGGCTATTCCCTGTGCAGCGGGTGCGCGGCGAGGCGCGCGTCGATACGCTCGATGACCCGCTGGTAGCGCGGTCCGCCGACGGGGCCGAAGCGACGCTCGAACTCGGCCTCCGGCATGTATTCCGGCAGATCACGGAAGTCTGGCAGCAGGTCGGTGTCGGTGTGCGCACGGGCCAGCAGCTGGCGGATGCCCGCAGCGTGGTTTCCGGTGGCGCGCTCGCCAAGCTGGGCGCCGGCGCGATTGGCGGCCATGTCGGTGAAGCTGAAGCCGGAGCCGCGTTCGGCGTCTTCTTCCTCCTTGACGAGGCCGATGGCGTTGGCGAGCCGGCTGCCGCCGCTGGCGGCGAGTGCGGCGGAAATCACGAAATGCTCGGCGAGATCGCGCCGCCCGTGTAGCGTCAGCAGTATGGGCGGGGCACGGCGGATCGAGCGGCTGTCGCCTTCGAGCAGACGCGGCAGGCTGTAGCCGGAAAGATAGGCGCCGAGTGCGGTCAGTGCGGCACGGTTTTCCGGCGCCGTGGCGTCGGGCTGTGTTTCGGCGAACAGCGGCGCGATGACGCTGACCAGCGGGACGCTGCTGCCGCGTCGATAAGGCTTGAGCAGCGCATCGAGCCGCTTGGCGTAGGCGAGCATGCGCGCCTGGTCTTCGGGTGCGAGGAGCAGCTCGGCGCCCTTGCGTTCGACGCGCGTGAGAAGTTCCGGGCGCCAGCGGTAGTCCAGCGTGGCCTGGTTCTCGTCGAAATTGACCCCCACGACGGCGTCCGCCAGGGCGGCATAGGTCTCGTCGCGGCGCAGCCAGCGGTGTGCCAGCCGCGCGGTCCAGTCGGCCAGCACGCCGGGCAGCGGCAGGCTGCCCAGTTGCAGGCTGTTGAGGCGCACGCCGCCGGGTGTCTCGGCAAGTTCGGCGGTGACGTTGAGGTAGCGGCCGAAGGGATTGCGCGGCGCGACGAGTGTCGCCGTGAGCGTCGCCGCGCCGGGGGTGAGCTCCGCCGCAACCCCGGTGACACGGCGCAGTTCCACGGCGTAATTGAGGACGCGATTCAGTTCCGTCTCGTCGAGGCGGATGCTGTGCACCATGTCCGGGGTCTGCCCCCGCGGGTCGTGCCGGTCGAACAGCGACTTGATCCAGGCCAGGTCGGCGCGGCGGAACGTGCCCGGCGGCTCGATGGTCGGCGTGGCATCGAGCATCAGCCAGGGCAGCACCGTCAGTGCCGCCAGCACGGCGATCGGCAGGCTCCACCCGAGCAGGCGTCTCATGTCATTGCGGCTGGTTGCGCATGAAGTCCGCCGTCTGGAACAGGGCGGTGTCGAGTTCCTGCCGCAGCGCGGGATCCAGATCCATGTCCTGCATTGCCCGACGCATGCAATCCATCCACTGGTCGCGCTCCGCCGTGCCGATGGCGAACGGCAGGTGGCGGCGGCGCAGGAAGGGATGGCCGAAGCGGTCGGTGTATTCCGGTGGTCCGCCGGTCCAGCCGGACAGGAACCAGAACAGCTTGTCGCGTGACGTTGCCAGGTCCGCCGGATGCATCTTGCGGATGCCGTAATAGTCCGGATCTTCGTCCATCAGATCGTAGAAGCGATCCACCAGCGCGCGCAGTGTGGCCGCGCCGTCGAGGCGGTCGTAGGGGGTCGGTTGGGCGGGTGTGTTCACGGAATGGCGAGGGGCGAAGAAGAACTCACGGCCGATTCTACTTGGAGGCGTGTGGCGGCGTCATGCCCGCGGTATACGGACGCTTCCTACAGATGCTCCTCGATCGGCAGCGCCTGCAGGACGCGCAGCAGGCCGCGCTGGATCGGCGTGGTGCCGGGCTCGACCTCGGTGGTGCGTGCTTCGCCCTGGAATGTGTCGTGCCATTGCACGCGCACCTCGTTCGGCTTGCCGAAGGATTCGACGAGACGTGGCTGGTAGCTGCGTTCGGGCCGCATGGCGTCTTCGGCGATGGCGGTGACTTCGCGCGCGAGTTCGGGCGAATGGATGACGATGCCGAGTTCCGTGTTGAGGCGGGCGGAGCGCGGGTCGAAATTGAAGCTGCCGATGAATACGTGGAGGTCGTCGAAGACGAAGGTCTTGGCGTGCAGGCTGGCGCGCGAGCTGCTGCTGCCGAGATCGCGCAGGCGACCGCCGATGGGCTCGGCCAGGGGCTTGAGTTCGTAGAGATTGACCCCGGTTTGCAGGAGCGGGACGCGGTAGTTGGCGTAGCCCGCATGCACGACCGGCACGTCGCTGGCAGAGTACGCGTTGGTGAGGATGTCGATCTGCACGCCCTGATGGTGCCAGTAGCGGAAATACGCCATGCCCATGGGGCCGGGGACGAAGTAGGGCGAAACGATGAGCGCGCGTTGCCGGGGATCGATCCACAGGCCGGCGAGCTGGCCGATCAGCAGGCGCGCGGTCGGCTTGTCGGGCTCGCGCGCCTTCGCCGGAGGATCGACGATGACGTCGGCGGGGGCGATGTGCAACGGGATCCGGCCGGCGAGAAGGCCGGGCAGCGGGTCGGCGGCGGCCAGGGCGCGGCCTGCCTCGCTCGCCGCATGTTCGCGGCGTAACTGATCGAGCCGGCGCATCGCGCGCTGAAGCCGCGCATCGTCGGGGGCGACCGGCAGGGCGGTGGCGGGGACGGCCGCCTCGTCACGCCAGTATGCGTCGAACGAGCGCGACAGGTCGTCGACGATGGCGCCGCCGGCAAGAACGTCGAGATCGACGAAATCCAGACCCTGGTGCGCCTCGAAATATTCGTCGCCGATGTTGCGGCCGCCGGTGATGGCGAGCTGGTTGTCGGCGATGAAGACCTTGTTGTGCATGCGCCGGTTGAGCCGCACGAGGTCGCGCAGTACCTGCCACCCCTTGAGCAGCAGGTTGGCGCTGCGGGTGCGGAAGGGGTTGAACAGGCGCACCTCGATGTTCGGATGGCGATCCAGCGTGGCGAGCCGGACATCCTTGTCCAGGCTGTCGATATCGTCGACAAGGATGCGTACGCGTACGCCGCGTTCGGCGGCGGCGAGCAGGGCGGCGGTGACGAGCTTGCCGGACGTGTCCGTATGGAACAGGTAATACTGCACGTCGAGGCTGTGCACGGCACGCTCGGCCAGTGCCAGGCGCGCGGCCAGTGCGGCGCGGCCGGCGTGCAGCAGGTGGAATCCCGACTCGCCTTCCGGAATGAGCGCCGCGAAGGCAGTCTTCAAGGGGCTGTCGGCAGCCTGGGAGATGGCGTGCGACGGTGGGCGGGGCGCGTCGACGCGCAACATCGGCGCGCAGCTGGACAGCGCGGCCAGTGCGGCGACCGCGAGGCCGGCCAGCGCGTTAAGCCGTTTTCCCATGCAGGCGCTGCCAGGCGAAACGTGGACCTGGGTCGGTCTTGCGGCCCGGGGCGATGTCGCTGTGGCCGACCACCGCGCGTATGGGGTAGGCCATCTTGAGCGTGTCCAGCAGCGGAATCAGGGCGGCGTATTGCGCCTCGGTGAACGGCGTGTCGTCGCTGCCTTCCAGCTCGATACCGATGGAAAAGTCGTTGCAGCGTTCGCGTCCGTCCCAGCTCGAGGGGCCGGCGTGCCAGGCGCGCAGGCTGCACGGCACGAACTGGATCAGGCTGCCGTCGCGGCGGATGAAGAAATGCGCCGAGACTTCGAGGCCGCGGATGCCCTGGTAATAGGGATGGGCGTCCCAGTCGAGGCGGTTGGTGAAGAGATCGATCACCGCATCGCCCTCGAACACGCCAGGCGGCAGCGCGATGGCGTGAATGACGACAAGCTCGATGGCTGCACCCCCGGGGCGCGCGTCGCAGTTGGGCGAAGGCAGCCGGCGCGCATCAGGCAGCCAGCCGGCGTCGTCGAGAGGGGGCAGGGCGGGATGGAGCATGCCGCAAGCTTACTCGACGCCGCAGCGCTCTGGAAACATCGGGCCGCAAGGCTTAGACTGCGGAACTTTGCAAAACCGCAACACCGTGATGGACCTGCCCGACCCACAATACCTGATGGACAACGCCGAATGCATCGCTTCGGTGGAGACGGTCGAGGCTGCGCTGACGCGCCTGGCCGACGCGATCACGCGCGAGCTCGCCAATGAATTTCCGCTGGTGTTGCCGGTGATGGGCGGGGCGATCGTGTTTGCCGGGCAGTTGTTGCCGAAGCTCGCGTTTCCGCTGGATTTCGATTATCTGCACGTCACCCGCTACCGCGGCGCCACCCGCGGCGGGGAGATGGAGTGGCGCGTGCTGCCCGGCAAGAACGTGGCGGGACGCAGCGTGCTGGTGCTCGACGATATACTCGACGAAGGCGAAACCCTGGCGGCGATCCGCGACAAGCTCGTTCAGATGGGCGCGAAGCGCGTGTGGTCGGCGGTGCTGACCGACAAGGACAATGGGCTCGCCAAGCCGATTCGCGCCGATTTCGTCGGGCTGTCCGTGCCGGACCGCTACGTGTTCGGCTGCGGTATGGACGTCTATGGGCTGTGGCGCAACCTGCCCGCGATCTATGCGCTGAAGCCCGAAGCCATCATGAATAGAGAGGATTGACACATGCTGGGCATCATCGGCGGCACCGGGCTGACGCAACTCGCCAATCTCGAAATCACACACCGCCGGGTGGCGCGCACACCGTGGGGCGAGCCCTCGGGGGCACTCACGTTCGGGCGCTTGTGCGAGCAGGAAGTCGTTTTCCTCGCGCGCCACGGCTACGGCCACAACATCCCGCCGCACGAGGTGAACTATCGTGCCAACCTGTGGGCGCTGAAGGACCATGGTGTCGATCGCGTGGTGTCGGTGGCGACCGTCGGCGGCATTCATCCGGAGCTGCTTCCCGGTACGCTCGTAATTCCCGACCAGATCATCGACTACACGCACGGCCGCGCGACCACGTATTTCGTCGACACCAACAAGCCGGTCGTTCACCTCGATTTCACCACGCCCTATTGCGAGGCGATGCGCGCGGTGCTCTTCGCGGCGGGAGAGCGGGCCGGCATCCGTCTGCGCGACGGCGGTGTGTACGGTGCGGTGCAGGGCCCGCGTCTGGAGACCGCGGCGGAAATCAACCGCATGGAGCGCGATGGCGCCGACATGGTCGGCATGACCGGCATGCCGGAAGCCTATCTCGCGCACGAGCTCGAGCTCTGCTACGCAGCGGTGGGCGCCGTGGTCAATTATGCGGCTGGACGCGGCCTGTCGTCGGACGGCATCCAGATGGAAGAGATTCAGGGCGTGCTCGGTGAAGTCATGGCGCAGGTACGCCGCTTGCTCGAACAGATGGTGACCGACGACGCCAGCGCGCAGTGCGCTGTCTGATTTTGTCATGAAGCTGTTCCGTGCCCTGCAGGCGCAGGGTTTCGGCAGCCGCAAGGCGTGCAGGCTGCGCGTGCGCGCGGGTACGGTCGCGGTCAACGGTGTGCGCTGTACCGATCCCGATGCCGAAGTCGATCCCGCTTCGCTCGAACTGGGTGTCGACGGCGGGCTCTGGCCGTATCGCGAGCGCGCCTATATCGTGCTGCACAAGCCCGCCGGTTATGAATGCTCGCACCAGCCGACCCATCATCCGAGCGTGTTCGCGCTGCTGCCCGCGCCGCTGGTGCAGCGCGGCGTGCAGTGTGTCGGCCGGCTCGACCAGGACACCACCGGCGTGTTGCTGTTGTCCGACGACGGCCAATTCATCCATCGCATGACGTCTCCAAAAAAAGGCGTGACGAAGACGTATCGCGCATGCTGCGCGGAACCGGTCACACCAACCATGCTCGCCGCGCTGCTCGACGGGGTGCAGCTGCATGACGCGCCGGCGCCGGTCGCCGCGCTCGCATGCGAGGCGGTGGATGCCGATGGCTTGAAATTGATGCTGGCCGAGGGCAAATACCATCAGGTGAAGCGCATGATCGCCGCGGCGGGCAACAGCGTCGTGGCGCTGCACCGCGAATCGATCGGCGCGTGGGCGTTGCCCGCCGACCTGGCACCGGGAAGCTGGCGCTGGCTGGACGCCGAAGACCTGGAAAGACTGGAGCGCACATGGCCGTTCGTGAAGTCCTGAAAATGGGTGATCCTCGCCTGCTCGAACCGGCGCGTCCGGTGGCTGATTTCGCGTCCCCCGAACTCGCCCGGCTGATCGGCGACATGCATGACACCATGCGCGCCCTCAATGGCGCCGGACTGGCAGCGCCGCAGATCGGTGTCGGGCTGCAGGTGGTCATGTTCGAGGTCGACGCCAATCCGCGCTATCCGGAGGCCGAAGCGGTGCCTTGCACGGTGCTCGTCAACCCGGTTCTCACGCCCCTGTCCGATGCGATGGAAGCGGCGTGGGAGGGCTGCCTGTCGGTGCCCGGTATGCGCGGGCTGGTGCCGCGCCACGTGGCACTGCGCTACCAGGGATTCGACGCCGGGGGGCTGCCGATCGATCGCAGCGTCAGCGGTTTCCATGCCCGCGTGGTGCAGCACGAAGTCGACCATCTGCACGGTATCCTCTACCCCATGCGTATCCGTGACCTGCGCGCTTTCGGCTTTACCGATACCTTGTTTCCGGGCCAGACATTGCAGGACGACTGAATCCTGGACACCGAACAAGCCGATTTTTTTGGGCTTCGAGTCGTGCCCGCGTTGCGCTTTGCAGGGAGTGAGCACACGCCCTCTTCGCCGCACCTAAAGTTGCTGCGGGACTGTCCGCTAACCATAAGCGTGTAATTGGGCAAATGCCCGTGCAAAGGACAGTCCATGATCCGTGAACACCATTTCCTGCAGACCCGGCACGGCCATCGCAGGCCCTGTGTGACGCACAGCCAGGCCGTGCGGCTCGAAGCGCTCGCGATGCGCCTCATGCGGCTCCAGCGTCAGTGGGATCATCCCGGGCGCGACGACGAACTCGACGCGGTGCTCGCCAGCAGCCGCGACACCTGGCACGACATCCAGAGTGCGCTCGCTCACGGCGCCCTCAGCCTGCCGCTGGAAGTGCGCGAGAACCTGCTGATTCTCTCCGTGTACGCGCAAAGCAAGATCGAAACCTGCGCCACCACGCGCGACGGCCAGGCGTTGAGTTCGCTTCTCGCGCTGACCTGGACGCTTGCGGGCAGTCTCAAGGAATGGCGGGCGGCGGCATGAGCCATCCGGCGAAGGCCCCGCGCCGCGCTGCCCGGCTTCGCGCCGGCATCGTCTATCTGGCTGCCGCGGACGGCATGGGCGTCGGCTCGCCGGGACGTACCGGCCGCGTGCGCAATCGCACCAAGATCGGTCCGGAAGAAAAGGTCAAGAAACCCGCCGATGGCGTGCGCAAGAAATCCCCGCCCGCACGCAAGTCGCCACCGCGCGGGCGCTATGTGGATGAGTATGCGCGTCCGTGTGGGTGAGTGATGAGCGGTGAGCGGTAGAACATCTGCGGGT
>JACDJA010003044.1_pt1 | contig 11226 bp, 6 predicted proteins | sample 7449241 | NCBI WGS metagenome assembly JACDJA01 (sample SAMN14253289, study PRJNA609438) | sludge metagenome | isolation source: initial anaerobic sludge | collected 2018-12-20 | reverse complement strand
CATGCGCCGCCGCCGTCGCCTCCGCAGCGATCACGAAAACCACGACCGCTGGCTGATCTCCTACGCCGATTTCATCACCCTGCTGTTTGCCTTCTTCGTGGTGATGTATGCCGTGTCGGCGGTCAACGAGCAGAAGTACCGCGTCGTCGCCGAATCGCTCGGCGGCGCGTTCGGCAAGGTCACGGTCGGTGGTCAGGCGCCCCCCGCACCGCCGGCCGGACCCGCCACTCACGCCGTGGCGCCACCGGAACGCAGCCGGCTGGTGCAGGAAGAGGCCGCGCACATGAACGAGGTGGCGAGTAGTCTGCTCGACGTCCTCGGGCCGCTGGTGAAGGAAGGCAAGGTGCGCATCACCCAGGGCCGTCGCGGCGTCAGCATCGAGATCAACGCCAATGTGCTGTTCCAGCCCGGCAAGGCCGATCTCGAACCCGGTTCGCTCGAAGTGCTGCGCGCCGTGGCAGGGCGTCTGCGCGATGAACCCTTCAACCTGGAAATCACTGGTCACACCGATCTGTTGCCGATCAGCAATTCGAGCTTCGCGTCAAACTGGGAACTGTCGGCCGTGCGCGCCACCAGCGTGGTGCGCCATCTGGCCGCCAACGGCATCGCACCGGAACGGATGCAGGCCATCGGTCGCGAGGCGACCCGCCCGGTGGCGCCGAACAACACGCCGGAAGGACGCGCGCGCAACCGCCGCGTCGAACTCATGATCCTGTCCGGCCTGCCGGACACGCTGGAGGAGTTGCCGGTCCGCCGCGCCCCTTGAAAACCCGCGGATCGGCCCGATACTGACGGTACGCACACAAAAACTGACCGTTCCATGCCGAATGACACCCCGCTCGAAGGCGAAATCCTGCCCGAAAATCGCCAGTTGCCGGTCGCGCCGACCTTGCCGACCGAACTGCATCTGCTGCCGCTGACCGAAAAGCCCTTCTTCCCCGCGCAGACGCTGCCGCTGCTGATGAACGAGGCGCCGTGGCTCGCGACCGTCGAGGCCATCGGTGAAACGCCGCATCACATGGTCGGTCTGGTCGTCGTCAAACCCGACAGCACCGACGACATCAAACGCAGCGATTTTCGAAATATCGGCACCGCCGTGCGCATTCACCATCCGGTACGCGCCGACGGGAAGATGCAGTTCATCGCCGAAGGCGTGCGCCGCTTTCGCATCGTCGAATGGCTTTCGGACGCACCGCCGTACCGCGTGCGCGTGGAATACCCCAGCGAGCCGGGCAGGGTAGATTCCGAGGAAATCCGCGCCTATTCCATCGCCGTCATCAACACCATCAAGGAACTGCTGCCGCTCAATCCGCTGTATTCCGAAGAACTGAAATTCTTCCTCAACCGCTTCGGCCCCAACGAGCCCTCGCAACTGACCGACTTCGCCGCCAGCCTCACCACCGCATCGAAGCAGGAACTGCAGGAGGTGCTGGAAGCGCTGGGGCTGAAAAAGCGCATGGAAAAAGTGCTGGTGCTCCTGAAAAAGGAGCTCGACGTCGCGCGCCTGCAATCGCAGATCCGCGAGCGGGTCGACGAGAAAATGAGCGAGCAGCAGCGCGAATTCTTCCTGCGCCAGCAGCTGAAGGCCATCCAGAAAGAGCTGGGTATCGCCAAGGACGACAAGACCGCAGAGCTCGACACCTTCCGCGAGCGCATCGCCAAGCTCACGCTGCCCGAGCAGGCCGCCAAGCGCATCGACGAGGAGATGCACAAGCTTTCGTTGCTGGAAACCGGTTCGCCGGAATACACCGTCACCCGCAACTACCTCGACTGGCTGACCGTGCTGCCGTGGGGCATCCATACCCAGGACAAGATCGACCTCGGGCGCGCGCGCAAAATCCTTGACCGCGACCACGACGGTCTGGAGGACGTGAAGGACCGCATCATCGAATTTCTCGCGGTTGGCGCCATGAAAGGCGAGATGGCGGGCTCGATCCTGCTCCTCATCGGACCGCCCGGGGTGGGCAAGACGTCCATCGGCAAGTCGGTCGCCGAGGCTCTGGGACGAAAATTCTTCCGCTTCTCGGTCGGCGGCATGCGCGACGAGGCCGAGATCAAGGGCCATCGCCGCACCTACATCGGCGCCATGCCGGGCAAGTTCGTGCAGGCGCTGAAGGAGGCCGGCTCCGCCAACCCGGTCATCATGCTCGACGAAGTCGACAAGATCGGCGCCAGCTACCAGGGCGACCCGGCAAGTGCGCTGCTGGAAGTCCTCGACCCCGAGCAGAACGCCGACTTCCTCGACCATTACCTGGACGTGCGTTTCGATCTATCCAAGGCGCTGTTCATCTGCACCGCGAACGACTTCTCCATCCCGTCGGCGCTGTTGGACCGCATGGAAGTCATCCGCCTCTCGGGCTACATCACCGAGGAAAAGCTCGCCATCGCCAAACACCACCTGTGGCCGCGCGTACTGGAAAAATCGGGTCTGAACAAGAACCAGCTCACCATCACCGAGGGTGCGATTCGCCACGTCATCGAGGGCTATGCGCGCGAAGCCGGTGTGCGCAACCTGGAAAAACAGCTTGGTCGCGTGGCGAGAAAGGCGGTGGTAAAGATCCTCGGCGGCGCCGCCACGCCGATCAGGATCGGCGTCAGGGAAATCGAGGCCTACCTCGACAAGCCCGTGTTCACCAGGGAGAAACCCATCACCGGCGTCGGCGTCGTCACCGGACTCGCGTGGACCGCGATGGGCGGCGCCACGCTGCCGGTCGAAGCCACCCGCGTGCACACGCACAACCGCGGCTTCAAGCTCACCGGCAAGCTCGGCGACGTGATGAAGGAATCCGCCGAGATCGCCTACAGCTACGTCGCATCGCACCTCAAGGCCTATGGTGCGGATGAAACCTTCTTCGACAAGAGCTTCGTGCATCTCCATGTTCCGGAAGGCGCGACGCCCAAGGACGGCCCCAGCGCGGGTGTCACCATGGCCACCGCGCTATTTTCCCTGGCGAAGAACAGGAAGGTGCCGCGCCCGCTCGCCATGACCGGCGAACTCACCCTCACCGGCCACGTCCTGCCCGTCGGCGGCATCCGCGAGAAAGTCATCGCCGCCCGCCGCATCGGCCTGCACGAAATCATCCTGCCTGAAGCCAACCGCCGCGACTTCGACAAACTGCCCGAGCACATCCGCACCGGGTTGACGGTGCATTTCGCGAAGCGGTATCGGGATGTGGCGGAGGTGGTGTTCGGGCAGCCGTCGGTTGCCTGACGGGCACAAGGACTCCCGGTGTATCCGGGGCCCTTGGTGTGCCTTGCCTGAAGTGCCATTTACGTCATGATCCCGGCCGTACTGCCCGCGCGGCTGAAAATCGAGCACATCAAACCAGAAAACCTGCCCGAAAACTGGCGCGGTCCTGAGTCCAGGCCGCGTAAGGCGACCGCGGCTTCGATCCGTTCGTCGAGCATCTGGGGCTGCGCTCGGCGATGCCTGGGGGCTGAGGGTTGAAACTGCGCCTGTCCCCGGTCGCCTTAAGCGGACTGAGCGATTTCGGACCGTGCAGGGGATCTGGCGCAGGTCTTTCCTCGTGCCTCCTTCTCGCCACGAACGCAATCAACGGCGGCTCGGATGAACCCGGGTTATCCAATAGACCGTAGGTCCGGCGCGGGGCGCGCGACCGGGAATTCACTGCGGCGCGTGTTCGCCAAGAAGCGCAACAGGCAAAAACGCACCAATGGGCTAGAGTACGACAGTACTCCGCGTTGCCATCCGACGATACGGCATATCCGCGCCGCCCTGGAAAAGGACGAGCGCAATACGCTGTTCCAGATCAAGGGAGACCTGATTGATACAACATGGTCGTTCCGGCGTACGCCGGAACCCAGTCCAATCAAGCATCTGGACCCCGACGTTCGTCGGGGTGACGAATTGTTCAGCGCTCCCAAGGTGCTGCGTGCGCGGCCGATTTCTTGATTGATCCCGACGGAGAGCGATCACCATGAAAGCACAACCCCATCCGTTCCTGCGACAGCTTCCCGAGGGGCTGGAGGCGCTGGTCGAGCTTGCCCTCGATCTGCGCTGGACCTGGAGCCATGCCGCCGACACGCTGTGGCAGGAAATCGACCCTGCGGTATGGGCGCGCACCGGCAATCCCTGGTTGATCCTGCAGAGCGTGTCGCAGCGGCGTCTGGATCTGCTGGCGAAGGATCCGGCGTTTCGTGCCGAACTGGCGCGCCTCAACCAGTCGCGGCGCGACTATCTCACGGGAGCGGAGTGGTATGGCGCGAACCACGCGGAGCACGATATTCTCGTTGCCTACTTCAGCATGGAATACGGTCTCGCGGAGGCGCTGCCGCTGTATTCCGGCGGCCTGGGTGTGCTCGCCGGCGACCACCTGAAGACGGCGAGCGATCTGGGCGTGCCGCTGGTCGCCGTCGGCCTCTTGTACCAGGAAGGCTACTTCCGGCAGATGCTCGATGCGCGGGGCAGGCAACTCGAAATCTATCCCTACAACACACCGACCAGCATGCCCATCACGCCCGTGCGCAACGATGCCGGCGGCTGGCTGGGGGTGCCGATCAAGTTGTCGGGGCGCGTATTGGTGCTGCGCGTGTGGCAGGCGCAGGTGGGGCGCGTCACGCTGCTGCTGCTCGACAGCAACGATCCGATGAACAGCCCGGCCGACCGCGGCATCACCGGAAAGCTGTACGGCGGCGGCGTGGAAATGCGGCTGATGCAGGAGATCGTGCTGGGCATCGGCGGCTGGCGGGCACTGGAAGCGCTCGGCCTGCAACCGGATGTCTGCCATCTGAACGAGGGGCACGCCGCGCTGGTCACGCTCGAGCGCGCGCGCGACTACATGCACTCGCACCAGGTGAGCCTGGCGGAAGCGATCTGGGCGACGCGCGCGGGCAACGTGTTCACCACCCACACGCCGGTTGCCGCGGCGTTCGACACCTTTCCGATGGCGCTGTTGAAGGAATACGGCGGCCAGTTCGCGCGCGAGATCGGCGTCGATTCCGACGAGATGCTGGCCTTGGGACGCCTCGACCCGCGCAATGGCGACGAGCCGTTCAACATGGCGTTTCTCGCCGCCCGCACCTGCGGCTGGATCAACGGTGTGAGCCGGCTGCACGGCGAGGTGAGCCGGCGTATTTTCCAGCCGCTCTATCCGCAGTGGCCGGAACGCGACGTGCCGGTGCGCCACATCACCAACGGCGTGCACGTGCCGTCGTGGGATTCGCCCTGGGCGGACGAGATCTGGACCGAGGCGGGTGGCAAGGAGCGCTGGCGCGGGTCGCTGGAGCACCTCGCCGGCGCGATCCGCGTACTCGACGACGAAACCCTGTGGTCTCTGTGCGGGCGCGAGCGCTATGACCTGGTGCGCTACGCCCGCCTGCGCCTGGCTCACCAGATGGGGCAGCGCGGCGCCAGCGCCGAGGCGATCACGCAGGCCGATCATGCTCTCGATCCGAACGCACTGACCCTGGGGTTCGCGCGGCGCTTCGCGGAATACAAGCGGCCCAACCTGCTGCTCACCGACCCCGACCGCCTGGCGCGCCTGCTGGGCGATGCCACGCGTCCGGTGCAGATCATCGTTGCCGGCAAGGCCCACCCGCAGGACGAAAACGGCAAGCGCTTCATCCAGGCCTGGTCCGACTTCGTGAACCGGCCGGATGTCCGTACCCGCGCCGTGTTCCTGGAAGACTACGACATGGCGCTGGCGCAGGAACTGGTGCAGGGTATCGACGTATGGATCAACACGCCGCGCCGTCCGTGGGAGGCGAGCGGCACCTCGGGCATGAAGGTACTGGTCAATGGCGGCCTCAACCTGTCGGAGCGTGACGGCTGGTGGGCGGAGGTCAGCAACGGTTCATCGGAAGTGGGTTGGTCGCTCGGCGACGGCCAGGAGCACCTGGAGCCGGGGTGGGACGCGGTGGAAGCCGAACAGTTGTATTGCCTGCTGGAACAGGAGATCGTGCCGCTCTTTTACCAGCGCGACGCGCAGGGCATTCCCCGCGAATGGGTGGCGCGCATGCGCGCGAGCATGTCGCAGCTCGCACCGCAATTCAGCAGCAACCGCATGCTGCAGGAATACGTGCGCGACGCCTACTTGCCGGCCGCTGCGGCGTTCCGCCGACGCACCGCCGACAAGGGACGGCTGGCCACGGAACTCGCCACGTGGGAGAGGTTCATCAGGCAGCACTGGGAGGCGATTCGCCTGAGCCAGTTCGAGGCCCAGGCGCGGCCCGGTGGCTGGCATTTTTCCCTGCACGTCTATCTGGGTGAAGTCCCGCCGGAGCAGATCCAGGTCCAGTTGTACGCCGACCCTTTGGAGGGCGAGGCGAGCGCACCCTGGACCATGCAACCCACGAGCACCATTCCGGGAGCGGCCCACGGCTTCGTGTACGGTTGCGAAATCGACACCGCGCGCCCGGCCGAGCACTTCACGCCGCGCCTCGTCGCGTGGCATGCGGAGGCACGCACCCCCGCGGAACTGAACCTGATCCGCTGGTATCGTCCCTGACCGTCGCGTCGTTCCGCTCACGCACCCGGCTTCGCCGGATAAACCAGCCGCGTACCGTCGACCTCGGCGAAAGGCGTGAGTGTATGCATCCGGTAACTGCTTTCCGAGAGGATTTCCACCACCGGCACGCCGTGCACGGCGAGGGCATCGGCCACCAGCGAACGGTGACAACGCCACGGCACGGCCTCCGCGCACATGATGGCGACGCGTTGCTCATGGCTCATGCGAATCAGCGCATCCAGCGCGGCGTCGAAAGCCGGCGTCTGCATGTAATCGGCATAGCCGCGAAAGCTCTCGTTGCGCCAGCCAGTGTTGACGGAATCCTTGTGCGGATGGCGCAGGCCACCCAGTGCCGGCAGGGGTACATATGCGATCCCCGCCGCGGGAAGGCTCACGGTCAGCGCATCGGCGTTGAACTGCGGATTGTGCCGCGAGCGCGGGATGCTGCGGATGTCGGCAAGCCGCTCGATCGTGTAGGCATGGAGCAGGGCGATGAATTCAGCGATCGGCCGCGACGAATGGCCAACGGTGAACACGGCGCCTTCGGGCCAGTGCGCGTCCTGCGGTAGGGGAGGTCTGCCCATCGTCCACGCTCCGGATGCATTGTGCTCGCTTGCGCCTGCGGGGCGCTCAGCGAATGTTTCTACACGTCCTATTATGTAGACGAGAGCGGCGCCGTCAACGCCGTCCCATATCATGCAGACCCCAGTGCGCACGCGGGTTTGAGTCTGCACCGTCACGGAGGCGATCATGCAGCATACATTCGACTATTTGATCCTTGGCGCGGGCATGGCGGGCGAGGCGGCGGCGCAGGCCATCCGCAGTGCCGACGGCCAGGCGACGATTGCGATGCTGGGTTCCGAGGCGCATCCGCCCTATGATCGTCCGCCGCTGAGCAAGGCTTTGTGGAAGGACGGCAAGGTGGAGGACATCTGGCGCCCGATCGACAAGGCCCGTGCCACACTGCAACTCGCCCGGCGTGCGACCCGCATCGATCGTGCCGCGCGCATCGTGCATGACGACGCCGGGGACCGCTGGCACTACGGCAAGCTGCTCCTCGCCACTGGCGGCGCACCACGCACGCTGCCGTTCGGCGACGATTTCATCTATTACCGCACCTACGACGACTACCTGCGCTTGCGGAAACGGGTCAAACCCGGTGCACGGATCGCCGTGATCGGCGGCGGTTTCATCGGCAGCGAAATCGCCGCGGCGATGGCGATGAACGATTGCCGGACCACCATGCTGTTCCCGGGAGAGGCGATTGGTGGGCATGTCTACCCCGCCGGGCTCGCCAGATCGGTGACCGATTATTACCGTGCGCACGGCGTGAATGTGCGCAGCGGCGTGACGGTGAGCGGTGGCCGGGCCGCCGCGGCCGGCGCCACGCTCGAATTGTCCGACGGCAGTATCTTGCAGGCCGACGCGGTGGTGGCGGGGCTCGGCATCAGGCCGAACGTGCAGCTCGCCGAGGAGGCCGGGCTGGAACTCGCGCAGGGCGGCATCCTGGTCGACGCGCACTTGCGCACCTCCGACCCGGACATCCATGCCGCCGGGGACGTCGCCGCGTTCCCTGCTCCCGCGCTGGGGCGAAACCTGCGGGTCGAGCATGAGAATGCCGCGGTCACCATGGGGCAGCGGGCCGGGCTGTGCATGACCGGGCAGGATGCGCCCTACGACGAATTGCCCTTTTTCTATTCCGACCTGTTCGACCTTGGCTACGAGGCCGTCGGCATTCTCGATGCGCGCCTCGAAACGGTCGAGCAATGGGTCACGCCCTTCCGTGAAGGCGTGGTGTATTACCTGGACGCGGGCCGCGTGCGCGGCGTGCTGTTGTGGAACGTGTGGGACCAGGTCGATGCCGCGCGCGCGCTCATCGCCGACCCCGGACCGTTCGACGCCGCGAACGTGCGCGGCCGGCTGCCCATGGCGGGCTGACGCCGCCGCGTCGCGTCACAGGCCGAGCCGCGCCGCCAGCTCCAGCGGCCAGCGCACCGCCGCGGCAATCACCAGGGCGACGCCGATGGAGAGCATGACCGAATAGAACGCCTCGCGGCGGCCGAGCAGCTTCAGCATCATCGCGAACGTCGACACGCACGGCACGTAGAACGTGAGGAACACAAGAAAGGTGGCGATCTGCGTGGTGTCCATCACGCTGGCGAGATCCTGCGTGCCGAGCGCGGCGAAAATCATCAGCAGCGACAATTCCTTGCGCAGCACGCCGAACAGAATCGGCACGCCGAGCACCGCGGGGAGTCCCAACCACCAGACCGTCACCGGAGTGAACAGGAAATTGATCCAGGCGTCGGCGCCGAAATGCGCGAGCAGCGCGAGGATGATGCTGCCCGCCACCAGCAGGGGCAGCACGATGGTGACGATGTCGCGGCTGCGCTCCCAGGTGTTGGCCAGCACCGCGCGCAGCGTGGGCACGGCGTAGGGCGGGATGTCCTGGATCATGCCGGGTGTGGTCTCCGGATAACGCCGCTTGAGCAGCTTGCCGACCAGGCTGACCACGACCGGGGCGAGCATGAACAGGCCGAACACGCCGAGGCCGCCCAGGTATTTGCCACCCACCGCAAGGATGATGGCCGAACGCGCCGAGCAGGGCAGGAAGGTGATCAGCAGCGCGGCGACGGTGCGGTCGCGGCCTTGCGTGACCGCCGCGGTGGCGGCGAGCGCCGGCACGTTGCAACCCAGGCCCATGAGAAAGGGCAGGGCGACGCCGCCGTGCAGTCCCAGGCGGTGGAAGCCGCGGTCCACCACGAAGGCGACGCGATGCATGATGCCGGTCTCTTCGAGCAACACCAGCAGCAGCACCAGCGGAATCATGTAGGGAATGACGATACCGGCAAGACCGATGAAGCCATCGAGGATCGCGCGTCCCACGACGCCCGTGAGGTCGGTCGGCTGCCAGGGCGCGGCCCAGTCGATGAGGCGCGCCACGGTGAGCCCGTCGAGCATCGCGCTCACCTCGAACACGAAGAACAGCACCAGCGCGAATACCGCCAGGGTTCCGACGAATCCCCAGCGCGGGTGCAGGAAGAGATCGTCCGCCCAGCGCTGCCAGCGCGGCTGTTCGCCCTCCTGGCCGGGCCGGCTCGCGTCCTCGTGGCAGACTGCGGCGCGGTGGTGGCGGTCGGCGTGGATTTCGTCGGCCAGCGGACGCGGCAGCGCGGCATCGGCGGCGGCGCGCGCGGCGAGCAGTTCGGCATGGCGCGCCGGAAAATGTTCCAGCAGTTCCTGCGCGAAATAGCCGTCGTTTTCCGCGAGCTGCAGGGTCAGCAGGGTCTCGGGAACGGCGAAGGCGGCCGCCACCTCGGCGTCGCGCGCGATGGCGGCAATGCCCGGCAACTGTGCCTGGATGTGCGGACTCGGCAGGCAGGTGGCCAATTGCGCGCGCGCGGCCCCCGCATCGCGCGCGGCACGCACGACCGCACCGAAAAGATCGGCCAGGCCGATGCCCATGTGCGCCACGGTCGGCACCACCGGCGCCCCGAGCTTGGCCGACAGGGTGCGCACATTGAGGAACTGCCGCCGCGCGCGCGCCTCGTCCATGCGGTTCAGCGCGTACACCATCGGCTTGCCGAGCAGCATGAGCTCCTGCGCGAGTTCGAGATCGCGCGCCAGCGCGGTGGCATCCAGAACCACCAGCAGGACGTCCGGTGCGGCGAAGCTGTGTTCCGGCTGATGCGTCTCGTGGCGCGCGATGGCCGGCCAGCGGTCGCCCCACAGCAGATACTTGAGGACCACGGAAGCCTCGTCGTCGAGTCGGTGGAAGCCGTCGATCGACGGCAGTTCCACCAGGGAAATCTGGTCGATCCCCACCTCGACGATGCATTCCTCGTACGCCGGACCGAGGCCGGCGAGACGCTCGTGGCGGGTTGCGGTACTCGATGCCGCGCGAAAGATGCTGTGTTTGCCCGCTCCGGCATGGCCGATGATGGCAACGCGCGGGCGGCGGCTGCCGCGCAGACCCGGCCCGACGAGGGGGGAAACAGTGACGGGCGTGGCCATGCTGAAGATATCGCGGTCTGCTTATATGAGAATGTTTCTCGTTTATATGCCTTCGTCGGGCGGCTGTCAATCACGCAGTGCGCTGGTGTGGCGGCCCGAGGCACATTTTGCCTGACTGGCCGTGAAAAATGATAAACCGCAGTTGGGCGCATCCGGGGGTGCGTCGGATCACGTGCCTGCCGCGAAGCAACCACGCCGCAGGCGCGACCGCGCAGCGCGCCCCAGACCACTGCCCAGATAAAGCAGGCCGGCCAGCATCAAAGGGAGACGACGCGCCCCCCAGCAGCTTTACGAAAGCCGTGCTGCCGCCGAACCGCGCAGCGGCCAGCAGGGCGAGCCAGATGGCCGGAGCTCGTTCATCTCGACTTGGTAATTTGTCGTGCTGGAACAGTGTTGTGCGGAATTGTATTAAAGTAACTACGCAGCGCTTCAGTGAGGACGCACCGAACAACTCTGCTTGTGTCGTCCCGGCGTAAGCCGAAATCGTGTCAAATCTATCGGGATTATCCAATAGTCCGCAGGCCGGGCTTCAGTCCGACCTGGTGAACTTAGCCGTTTCCCAACTTGACGACCGACGATCGAGCGGCCGAAAAACGAATCTACCGGCGACCGCGAGAGGAATTTTCGTGACATTCACCAAATGACGGCGACCCCGAAACGGAGCGATTCCGGCGACGGCTGGATGCGGGTTTCCGGGGCGGCACGGATTGCCTCTTTCCGTCGGCGAGTTCGCATAATGTATATT
>JACDJA010003042.1_pt1 | contig 11231 bp, 9 predicted proteins | sample 7449241 | NCBI WGS metagenome assembly JACDJA01 (sample SAMN14253289, study PRJNA609438) | sludge metagenome | isolation source: initial anaerobic sludge | collected 2018-12-20 | reverse complement strand
ATTTATCCCAAGAACCAATAGCAGCACAAAAAAGCCAAGCATATATACAAATACAGCATTAGCCGGGTAGGGCATCCAGAGCTGAATCACTTTTTTTACATAACGAATCAGATTATTGCTGTACACCACGGAGATTTGCCAGGCGGGCATGCCGCCAAACATGGAATTGGTCCAAAGTGCTTCTTCACCGGTTCGTTCGCGAAAATCCATTATTTCTTTTGACATGCCTTTGAACATGGTGATGTCGTGTTGTTCAAGGCGTTTGCCTTCGAGTAGCGGATTGAAATACGCGAAACTGATTACGATAAAACTCAGAATAGCAGTAACGACCGCCAACAGGTAATTAAACTTTAGCTTATTTTTTTGGTTCATCTTGGGTAGTGTTGTCTTTTATTTCTTCGAAATCAACATATTCTCCAATATCAGGATCAACACGGGTTTGTGTGTTATCCTTATACTTCACTTTGATTTCTCCTTCTTGTTTACGGGATTCATTTTGAGGACGTTGCCCCATATTGCGCTGCATTTTGCGGACATATCGGACCAAAAGCCAGGGTAAAACATACCTCAGAAACAACCTGAAGGCGTAAAAAATGAAAATTATCCAAAAAATAAACAGCAAAAAACTCTCCATCGGTAAAGCTTTAAACAAGAATGATTGCTTGCGAAATTAGGCTTTTTTCAGAAAACAGCAGCAAGGTATTAACACTTTTTAGCTACTTCTGAATGAATGCATAAAAGTTTTACACTGGCACACAACAAAACAGAAGGCAATGGAAATCATCACCTTCTGTTTAAACCTTAAATAAATATAGAAACGGCCTATCGGCGACTTACATTTCGTCGGAAACCGTTAATTTTCTTCTGCCTTTAGCTCTTCTCGCTTTAATAACTCTGCGTCCGTTGGCTGTGGCCATTCTTTCTCTAAAACCGTGTTTGTTACGGCGCTTTTTGTTTGATGGTTGAAATGTACGTTTCATCGCTCAATATTTTTTTTCAGGTCTATTATTCGCCAACAGCCTGCTGCCATTTGGCTTGATTACTTATCTAAAATCGGAGTGCAAAAGTAATGCTATTTTTTTGTTTTGCAAAGAATCCACGAGTTTTTTTGTGAAACCTGTTCTAAATGCAAAAGCCTGGGTTTTTTGGAGAAGCTAACACAACATTTTATTTATGAACACTGACTTTTGTGATGGCCTTGGATTTGACTATTATAAAACGCCTAACAACAAAAAAACAGTCGAAGAAGCTAAACAGTATGTAAAGTCGATAGCGGAACACAGCTTAATTTATCTTCTTGTTGGGAACGCCAAAATGACAAATATTACAAAATAAAATGGGTATTCAAAACAAGCTGCTTCGGCTAAAAGATTTTTTTGATGCTAAAATAAGTGCTGTCAATTCGCTTTAGCTCATCCTCTGGTATAAACTGACTAATATGTTTTCATAATCCTTATTGTCGAATTTTTCATAAAGTTTTTCAAATCCATTGTTACCAAGCGTTTCTCGTAGGCCTTTGTTTTCTACTAAAATAGTGATGCAATCTAAAAATTCTTCTTTTGTAGCATATGATAATCCGCAATTAAATGACTCAATTAGTTCCTTTTGGGGTTTACAGTCAGATACAATTATTGGTTTACCGGCATACATATATTGAAATATCTTGTTGGCTACACCCGATTCATGCTGCTTATTTTTTATTAGGGGAGACAAAAGAATGTCACTGATACTCATATAAGTCACTAATTCAGATAAATTGATCCAAGGTATGTGTGTAACATTATCTTTTAGCTTTGCGCTATTGATTTCATGCAGAAACCTTTTTTTATCTGCCTTATCTATTGGGCCTATTATCAATAATTCCATATTTAACTTCCTGTCTAAACCCTGCTTAAACACCTCTATTGTATCAAAAATCCCTCTTCTTTCAGCGACGCCACCAAAATACATTAGCGTTACCTTTTTGCTTTTTTCTACTTTGGGATTTACTTTAAACTTCTCAAACTGTCTAAAATCAATGACGTTAGGAAAGGCGATAATATCATTTTTATCTAAAAACTTATGCCGTTCTAATAAATCTTGTTTGAACGATTCTGACAACACAATCAATTTTGATGCGTAGCTCAAATACCTGGCTTCCTTTTTAAGCCATGCTTTTGGATTAGACAGGAAGCTTCTTAGTTTTCCTGACGTCCAATTATACGATTGAATTGCAAATGGAAAATTTTCATGCAAATCCAGGATTAAAGGAATCTCTCTTTTTAGTGATTTAACAGCTAAGTGCACTGATCTCGACATATATAAATCGTGTACATGAAGTATGTCAATAACATTTCTTACAATGAATTTCTCAGCTTTCTTTTTCCAAAGCCATTCATATAATGGAAACCTATTAAATAAAAAAAACAAAATATCTTTTGTTCTTTTCTTTATTTCAATTCTGGAAATGGTGACACCCTCAATTGGAGGATATGTTTTTCCGTCGAATGCAAAACATAGAACAAAAATATTGAATCCGTTTTTTAATAAAATCTCTATCTCTTTCCTTACCCGAATATCAGCGTTTAAATCATTATCTACAATTATTCCAATATTTTGCATTCTAATAAGTCCTTTCTAAATGGGCGTGAATATGACAACGTATTCATTTCAAAACACCAATTTAAGATCCGAAATGATTTGAATTTAGCGCTAAATTAGTCAACTTTTTAACTACACCCGCAATAAATAAATCAGTTTTGGTTTGGGCAAAAAACAAATTAATTTTTTACAATAATTTTCTGAGAAGTTCTAATGCCATCAAGCATCAGAAAATAGATTCCATCAGGAAGTTGCTCAGCATTCACAACTATAGAATTTTGATCAATCACAGTAGGTCGCTCCGCTTTGACTACTTGTCCGAACGTATTAATTAATTGAAGTCGTTTAATTGATGACATATCAATTGTTGAAGATTCAACAATAAAACTCCCATTTTTTGAAATGGGATTTGGGAAAATGGATACCTTTAAATCCGAAACCGGTGTAAAGATTCCTAATGTTGAATTAACAAGCCGAACAGTGTCAGTAATCACTTCTAAATCATCCGAATAGGCCGTGCAACTAAGTATGAGATTTGTGATTTCGGAAGATAAATCTCCAGGCCCTGGATAGTAAATTGGGTTTTCAACAGCTATGTCTGAGAAGCCACCGTCACCCATCGTGCTCCAGGTTAAAGAGGTGTATAATCTTGCCATTCCTGAAAGCTGAACATCTATTGTTGAAGGCGAAATTATTTGATCCATGCCGGCATCCACCAAAGGTTCCGGTATCCCGTCTTGTAAATAGGCTTCCATAATTTCTTCAGGTTCCAGCATTCTCTCAAAAATTCTAATATCATCCATCGCACCATAAAAATACTGCGTGCCATTTACTCTTCTACCGATATTTCCAATGAAATCATCTCCAAAATAAGGTGCCTGGACATTCACATCTGAGCTTTTCACCAGTTCACCATTTATAAATAGTTCTAAAATGTCTGCGTCACGTCTATAAGTAATGTGCATCCACTCCCCTTCTATACTTGGTGTTTGCAAATCGACTATAGCATGGGTTTGATCCGCGTGATAACCTCCACCTAACCATCCAAGATGGTCATTTAATGAATAGTGGTTTGTGTTCATTAAAAAATGATCAACTCCATAATCAGTTCCAATAGAAATAAGCACCTGACTTTCACCGTAGTAAGGGTTAGAATACACTTTTGCCCAAAGACTGTAACAATATTCTGGCCTGGAAAAAAAGGGACAATCCATTTCAATATAACTATCATAACCATTGAAAGAAATTGCTGAATTTCTTTGACCGTTCCTGTCCGTTGTTAACGCAACATTGTGAAGGATTCCATGAGTTTTGTGTGCGCCAACGTCATAAATAGTATCCCCTGATATGGCATTCTCTACGGGATAATAAACAACCATTTCATAAAGACTGTATTGTGCTATGGCAGAGACATTTACAAGAAGTATTGCTAACAGGAAGTAGTACTTTTTCATGATTTTGGCCTTATAGTGATTACGTATTTACTTTTATTGCCGTAAAGATATTAAATAAATTGTTTAAATAAAATCATTTTTTAACAAAAGTCAGATTTTTTTATAAATTATGATGCTCAGGCTCTTAGGTGCCTCAATCGATAAAGTTTGGCGGCATGAACCGCAAAGGGCTCTACGAGTGATCTCCCAGCAAATCATAATCCACAATAGTCGTATTTATTGGTCACAGCATTCTATTTTTTTTCATATCCACTAGGCTTTTCTAACATACTCGGATTTCAACGCCATAGCACCAAATCCATCAATTTTACAATCAATATTATGGTCGCCATCAGTCAAACGGATATTTTTCACTTTCGTTCCTGCTTTAATGGGTTTAGGTGCACCTTTCACGGGAAGGCTTTTTATAATAATCACCGAGTCTCCATCACTTAGTTCATTTCCGTTTGAGTCAAGCACTTTTAAGCTATCCTCTTCCAGTTTTTCATAGGGATTCCATTCGTTGCCACATTCGGGACAAGCATAAATTTCATTCCCTAATGAATAGCCGTAGCGTGACTTACATTTTGGGCAAGCTTTCATTTCGTCTGACATATTTCGATTTTTTTATCATTTTCTACCTGATGTCTAATAAGATACAAACATACCATAAGTTTCAGTAATTGAAAAAAATTGCATCGCTTATTTTTTTATTCACAAGCAGATTTTTACTATTTTTACATTATTGAAAAACCTTAAAATCAAATTTTTATGAAACAAACCATTACCTTAGCGCTAAGTCTTTTAGTGTCATTTATTAGCTTTTCGCAAAACACGATTTTCACTACCGGATTTGAAGGCCCGGGTTTTGATGCCGGCTGGACTATTGGGATGTCAACAAGCATTGATGAAGCACCGAATGATTATCCGGGCGGACTAGACCCATGGGAAGAGTGGGCTATTCATGATGAATTTCCCCAGGGATATGTGCACACAGGAGATTCCGCTGCCTTTATCGGTGGGACCTTAAACCTAGAAGACAAATACGACTGGCTGATGTCGCCGCAGTTTGCAGTACCAGAAGATGCTGCCACAGATGTTTATTATTGGATGTGGTATCACTCCTCGGGACCTTCCTATTGGACTTGGCTATATATTATGGTCTATGATGTTGCGGAAGACAGTTGGGAATTAGGTGAACTAATTTTGTATGAGGAAAGTATAGCTTTACACTATGTGGAAGAATACTCCTTTGATATGAGCCCCTGGGAAGGAAAAGAAGTTAGAGTTGCATTCGTTAAGAGAGGCACTTATCAATTTGCGATGGATGATATTAGGTGTGTGTCCGTTGACCTTGGAAACGATTTGGCAGTGAATGCCATCCTTGCTCCCAGTAATCAAGATGGCTGTGAATTAACCGCAGATGAAAAAGTGAAAATACAGATAGAAAACACAGGAATTGTTGACATTTATACTTTTGATGTACAATACATTATAAACAACGGTGTAGCTGTTACCGAAACGGTAAATGAAGAAATATTAGCCGGGCAAACATTGGATTATACCTTCAATGAAAAAGTTAATTTATCTGAATTTGGGAATTATACTATCGAGGTTGAGGTAATACTCGCGGATGATGAAAACCCGGCAAATAATGAAATATCAACTGAAGTTGTTTCGGCTGATGCCACAATAACGATAGAAATACTTACTGATCAATTTTCAAAAGCAGATAATTCATGGACATTAACAGATTCCAAGAATAACATCGTCGCCTCAGCAGCCATAGGAGACCTCCTACCTTCAGACTTGCACATTTTCGATGTATGTGTTTATACCAGTGAGTGTTATGATTTTATAATTTATGATGAATACGGAGACGGCTTAAGTGGTTTCGGAGGTCCTCCGGGTTATTTAACTGTTTATTATAATGGAGTTGAAGTTGGCGGTTTTAGTGTGGATGAAGCTAATTTTGGCACGGAATTTACGATTGAAAAAATTGGTGATGGCTGTACTGTAAATGTTTCGGAATTTAATTTAGGAAACATAAAGGCATATCCCAACCCTGTTAGCGAAATTTTATACCTAGAAAATATAGGAGATTTGCAATCCATTAGGATTTTTGATATGCTTGGCAGGGAATACACACAACAAGTTGATGTAACTTCAAACAGAATTGCTGTCGATTTTTCAAGCTTTGAAAGTGGATTGTATTTGGTTAAAATCAACTCAAATATTAGCGATTACAAGACTATCGTGATCCAAAAACAATAAGTGTTTTGATAATTATAAGGAGGGCGTATTAGGTAACGTCCTCATTTTTTTATACTTGAAAATGTTCATAAACCAATTCCAAAAAATCAAACGCCGTAAACTCCATAATGAAATATAGGTCAAGCCTACATTATTCAAGCGTTTAGTCTAATGAAGATACGAGGCGTCGAACTTCGTAGATATAGCAATCTATTTCAAAGAGTTTGTAATGAATTAAATGCGTTAAAATAAACGCTCTGGTAAAAAAATTTCATAATTATTCGCAAAACGCTAAAAAACAACGTTCTAAATCATAAATTATTTTTTCAGAAATGATGCAGGCAAGGTTTTACTTCAACAATAAGCATTCATTTTGAATAGGTTTGTTGACTGTCTGTTTATTTTCAGGTTTTTTGTCTTGTCAAAACTTAAACACCCATAGCCCAAGATTTGCTGTTAGCGATAGAATTCCTTTGTTATACTTCTCAGATAAGCCATAAATTCATCACTCAAATGAAAAATTTTCTGTTTTTTAGCTGCCTTGTTATAAAGAGCAAAAAACGCATAAGGATTATAGAAAGTCTCCAGCATTTCGTAATTATATCCTGCTTTCTCAATTTGATTCGCCATAAAAAATCCGATGGCATGTCCGTTAAATTTTACTATCTCTATCCATTCATCAACTAATTCTTTTTCGGATATCTCAGCTATAGAATATTTCAAAATCATATCTTGAACCTTTCCCAAATCTTCAGGCGCCTGCTTATACAAACTCACCATAATTTCGCCCAGTTCAGGTTCTTGTATCACCGTGGTATAATAATTTTTATACCCACCGGTTTTATCAATCATGTCTGCAATGCCTTCGTTTTGGATCATATCAATACCATAATTCAAATCACATTGATGATTGAAGTCATGGTTCTCAAATTTTTCCCGGTAATTATGAAAAAATTCATGGGCAAGAAAGTTTATTCTCTGCTCTTCTGTCATTTTATAAATCAGATTAAAATCAAGATAAATGGCATCTTCTTCATTGTATCCATCAGCATACATACAATTGAAATATAACGCTTTAAATCGGAAAGATGTGTCAACAGCTTTTCCCAGAAAAGTAAATAATCTAAGTTTTGATCTTTCGATTAAGTTATTAAAATCATAATTTTCCCGGAATGATTTAATTGATTCGAAATTTTCTTTCATGTCGAGATAATTCTTCAGGATACGTTTTTGAAACATCAATTTCCTGTTCTCTGCCATTTCCTCTCTTGAAGTGCTAAGCAAACTATCCACTTTGGATAGATCGTTGTTTGCAAAAGCCATATTAATAGTGGCTTTAATCGTATTGATTATAAATTCATTTTCTGAATCTACATATTTTTTATAGCCGGTCGAGTTGTCAAAATCAGTCCATTGCTCACCAGAATTTTGTTGCCCTTCTTTTATGATTGAAGTTACTTTAAAGAATTCATCAACCGAAGTTAAATCAACTGTTTGTGCAAATGAAATATTTCTATTTACACAAATAATTAAAAGACCTAATAAAATTACTTTATTCATACTTATTCTTCTATCGTATTTTATGGCCAGCAAGAGCTTACATTTTTAGGATTTCGTAACTTTCGATCCCTACCAATTCCTTCCCAATAAACCCGCACCCCATTTCAAAACTACTCTAATCACCATTGTATTAAGCTGATAATCTATACTTTTCTCATTCAAAGGATTTCATATTGGCTATGCTGTTTTTAATTCCCCTCAAATATAAAACCTTATTTCTGATTGCACAAAAAAAGGAGAACAGCCTAAACCATTCTCCTTTATTATTTTATTCACGGAAGCCTATTTTTTAGGCGCGTGTTTTAAGGTTTCTACCAAGAATTCCCAGAACAGCTTCACGCTTGCTACTTCTACTTTTTCGTCGGGTGAGTGCGGATGTCGGATCGTGGGGCCGAAAGAAATCATGTCCCAATTGGGATAGGCACCTCCGAGTATTCCACATTCCAAACCGGCATGAATCACCTTCACTTCTGGTACGCGGCCATATTTGTTGTTATAAACGTCTTTCATAGCTTTTAAAATCGCTGAGTCAACATTGGGTTTCCAGCCGGGATAATCGCCTGATGAATAGGCTTTTCCTCCAGCTTTTTTGAAAACGTCACGAATCTGTGCAGCTAATTTTTCTTTGTCTGCATCAACCGAGCTGCGTTGTAATGTTCCAATTACAAACTGGCCATCAAGCATTTTCACGGTAGCGAGGTTGGTGGAAGTTTCTACCACACCTTCCATATCTTTCGACATGGCAATCACGCCATTAGTGCTTTGTGCAACGGCTTCGAACAGCTGATCCTGTGTTTTAAGGTCAACCACGTTTTCCGGCATATCGGCAGCAGCTGCACTCACCGCAACACCGCCGTCTGCTTTAGAAAACTCATCTTTTACGATGGCTTCAAATTCAGTTACAAACTGCTCAAATTTAGCAGCTTTGTCAGCAGGAACGACTACTACAGCAAAGGCTTCACGCGGGATAGCATTGCGCAGGCTTCCTCCGTCAAACTCCGCCACGCGCAGCTTGAATTTCCCTGCCGCCATCAACATCAGCGTATTGATAATTTTGTTGGCATTGCCGCGTCCAAGATGGATGTCAAGGCCTGAGTGCCCACCTTTTAGACCTTTTACAGTAAGGCGATAAGCCTTAGAATCAGCGGGAACGGCTTCTAATTTATAGGGAAACTCGCCGGTTGAGTCAACACCCCCGGCACAGCCAATATACAACTCGCCTTCGTCTTCGGAGTCCATATTCAAGAGAATATCGCCTTTCAGTATGCCGGGTTTCAGCTCGTTGGCGCCGGTCATTCCGGTTTCTTCGTCGATGGTAAACAAAGCCTCAATTGGCCCGTGATCCAGGTCTGTAGCTTCGAGCACGGCCATAGCAGCCGCAGCACCGATTCCATTATCAGCACCCAATGTTGTTCCCTTGGCTTTTACCCAGCCATCTTCAACATAAGTCTCAATAGGATCTTTTTCAAAATCGTGACCTGTACCTTCGTTTTGCTGTGGCACCATATCCAGGTGTGCTTGCAGGATAATACCTTTGCGGTCTTCCATTCCTGGTGTGGCAGGCTTGCGGGCAATCACATTACCTACTTCGTCAACGATGGTCTCTAATCCCAGATTCTCACAAAACTCTTTTGTGAAAGCAATAATTTTTTCTTCTTTTTTTGAAGGCCTGGGAATCTGCGTCAGGCTATAAAAGTTTTTCCAAATCCCTTTGGGTTCCAGTTCCTGAATTGTGCTCATAAGTTATTATTTTAGATTAAAATTCGTTTTGAAGCCATAAAAGTACAAAATTTTGGCGGTAAGCCAGTCAATTAAAAAAATTGAGATTGAAATTTGAGAATTGTTAACGTTTGTAGGTTTTTAGATTATTTTGCCGAAAACCATTAATTTCCTTCCTATAGAATTCTTTAAAGCATTAAAAACTCTTTTATGCCCAAATTTTCATATCTTTACGACACAAACTAAATTTATGGGAAAAATAGCCAAAAAACCGCTGCCGGTGAACCTCAACCTGAATGTTCGCGGCCTTTCGCAATCTGCTACGCTGGCCATCAACGAGAAAAGCAAGCAACTCATCCAAGCCGGACGTAAAGTGTATAAATTTGGACTGGGACAATCGCCTTTTCCTGTGCCTGAGCCGGTGGTAGAAGCACTGAGACAGCACGCGCATGAGAAAGATTATCTCTCTGTTTACGGTCTCCTTGCCTTGCGTGAAGCCATTGCCCAATTCAATAAACGCACCCAACTAATCAATTCATCTGCTGAGGATATTTTGATTGGCCCGGGCAGCAAGGAACTGATTTTTATCTTGCAGCTGGTTTATTACGGCGACCTGCTGATTCCAACGCCTTCGTGGGTTTCCTACTCACCGCAGGCGCGCATCATAGGCCGCCATGTGCAGTGGATCGCCACACGCGCTGAAGATGGCTACCGACTGACACCTGAAAAGCTGGATTTGATTTGCCGTTCCGACCCGAATCGGCCGCGTGTGGTTATTTTAAACTATCCCAGCAATCCTACGGGCTGCACCTACTCTGCCGAAAAACTGAAGCAGTTGGCACAAGTAGCACGGAAATACCAGGTTGTGGTGGTTTCGGACGAGATCTATGGCATGATACACCACCAGGGACAACATGTTTCGATGGCGCGTTTTTATCCCGAAGGCACTATTATCAGTAGCGGACTGAGCAAGTGGTGTGGCGCGGGAGGCTGGCGTTTGGGTACCTTTTCGTTTCCACCTGAGTTGCATTGGCTACGCGAAGCAATGGCTACGGTAGCCAGCGAAACCTATACATCAACCTCTGCTCCAATACAATACGCTGCAATCACTGCTTTCAAAGGCGGTGTTTATATCGACAAATACCTGCATGATTCCCGCAGGATTTTACGCTACCTGGCAAAGGTTATCAGAAAAAAATTACAAGCAGCAAATATTGAAACACCTGCCGTGAATGGTGCTTTTTATTTGTTTCCGGATTTTAGCTTTTACAGAGAAAAGCTGAAAGCACGAAATATTTTGACTTCAGCTGAAATATGCGATACGCTGCTGGATGAAACCGGCGTGGCGATGCTGCCGGGAATAGATTTTGGACATCAGCCGGATGAGTTTGTGGCGCGCATGGCCTATGTTGACTTTGACGGAAAACTGGTGCTTGAGCAACTGCAGGCTTATGACGATAAGAAACTTGATGAAGACTTTATCAGACAGAATTGTCCGGCAATTTGGGATGGAGTAAAAGCCTTAACTGATTGGTTTGAAGCCTTTTAGTTGACTATAATAACTTTTCAAAAAAGCCGGGAAGTATATACAAAGATTCGAAGATTCGAAGATTTGAAGATTGACCTTACTCCTAAAAGTAATATTCTGCCACGAAGTCACCAATTCACGAAGATTTCACAAAGATT
>JACDJA010003039.1_pt1 | contig 11234 bp, 8 predicted proteins | sample 7449241 | NCBI WGS metagenome assembly JACDJA01 (sample SAMN14253289, study PRJNA609438) | sludge metagenome | isolation source: initial anaerobic sludge | collected 2018-12-20 | reverse complement strand
GTGGGATTCACGATCTCGATTTGCCCGATGACGGCCGTTGGGCCGACTGCCTGCCCAATCGACGTATCGACGAGAGTAACCGGGGCCAGCGTGGCCTTGTCGAAGAGCGTCACGACGATATCGTATCTGCCTGGTGGCGCACCGGAGAGTGTGACGACTTCGCGGCTGTCCCAACCCCACTCGCCCGTCGCCCAGAGGCGCGTCGGCGCGGCGTCCTCAAAGACGCGCGTGCGTTCTGTTCCCTTCCGGCTCCAGGTTAACCCATCAGGCCCGATCAGCGAGATTTCTGACTGGTAATCGATCTGGGGCGGGGCGACGGCCGTCCAGGCTAGGTCGATGTCGAACGTCTCGCCCGCGGGCACGCGATCGCGGCTGAGATTAAAGCCGTTGAGCACCATCTCGCCGCCCTGCAGCGTCGTGGCGCGGCTAACCGGCGGCGCGGCCGACCGACGCAGCGCCGTTTCGTTCCGGTCAACAAATACCTTGAAGGCCAGCAATCCGAGGCCGAGCAGGACGAGCAAGGCCAACTCGCTACGTTTTAGCGGGAAGGTCGAGCTTTGGGTTTGGCCGCCCGCTGCGACCGACGAGTGTCGCCGGGACCAGACGACCACCCCCGTCACGCCCACGGCCGATAGGATGCTCAGCCCGACGAGGGCCAGGCGCAAGGGCGTCGCTCCCCAATCGACGGTGATCGTGTGTGTTCCGGCGGGCACGTCGAAGGTGATCAACCCGGTCGGGTCTTCGGGCATGATGGCAATCGGTTTGCCATCGACTCGCGCCGACCAGCCGGGAAAGGCGAAGCTGAGGTAGCGGGCGGTGAAGGGCGCGGGCGAATCGACCGCCAGTGTGACGCCGAAGCGGTCGTAGACGACATCGCGTACCTGCGCCCCATCGGGCAATGCTGTGGCGTCAAAGCGCTGCGGCGTTTGCCCGGCGAGATAGTCGGCCTCCAGCGGCGAGCCGGTCGGCCGCTCCTGTACCGTGCGCGGGAAGTAGCTGCCCTCCGGGTCGACGCCGACCAGTCCTGTGACGCGCTCGTAGTTGTGGACGGTCAGGATTGTCGGGAATGGCTCTTCATAGCACATGCGCGGGTAGAGGTTGGGGATGGCTTCGAGGATGAGCAGGGCGAGGGCGAGAACAAGAATGACCGCCGACCACCGACCACCGACCGCCGAAAGATGTCTTCCGTTGTCTGTTGTCTGTCGGCTGTCGTCCGTCGTCCGTCGGCGGTCAAAATAGTAAAACGGCACCCCCGCCAGAAACGCCACCGGCAGCGCCGCGCGGCCGACGAAGCGCCACGGGAACTGCACGAAATCAATCAGCGGCACGATCTCCCACAGCCAGCGGGAGACGGGCAGGGCCATGAAGAGGTAGACGGCAACCCCGGCGATCATTAGCCGGATGTGCAGGCGTTGCTCGCGGGCGCGATCGTCGCGGCCCTTGATCCACGCCAGACCGGTCACGCCGACGGCCGCCAGCAGAAGCGGCGCCCAGCCCAGACGGAACAGCAGCGGCGGGTTGACCAACATCGGATCTTCGGCCGCGACCGGTGACAGGATTTCGCGCAATGAGGCGAAGTTGTAGCGCCAATCGTTGTTGCGTGTGGTCGTCGACATTTCCAGCGTTACCTGATCCATCTCCAGCACCGCGCCGCCGGTGTAGAAAAAGGCGAGGCCGAGGCCGAGGCCGAGGAGGGCGATGACGCGGAATAAACGACCGCTGACGACCGACCGCCGACTGCCGTCATATGACAATTGACGGTCAGCGGTTAGAGGTCGGCCGTCGGTGGTTGCTTGTTGGGTAACAGGGAGCGTTTCGTCTGGCGGCGGTCGTCCGTCGTCCGTCGTCCGTCGGCTAAAAGCCAGTGCCCCTAAATACACCGCCAGCGTCGGCGCGAAGATGAACGTCGAGATGTTGTGGCCGAGAGAGAGAAGCGCCAGCCCCAGCACACCGCCAACAAAGGCCCTTACGGAGCCGAACAGCACCCAGCGCCGCCCAACCCAAAGCAGGAATGGGAAGAGCGGCAGGGCCAGCGATTCGGGCGCGTTGCCGCGCACAAAGGCATCGACCAGCACGTAGGGCGCGGCCATGTAGGCCACGGCCGACACCAGCGCCGGCCGCTCGCCGAACAGATCGCGCACCCACAGGAACATGAAGATGCCGCACAGCAAGATCGTGGCCGCGTAGAAGAGATTCGACGCCGCCGGGAGGGGCAGCCCGGCCAGGTGGGGCAGCAGGACGGCATAGAGCGGCGCGGCCTCGCGGTAGACGAAGAAGGGGTAGCCATAACCGAACGCCAGATCGGGTAGCCAGCGGGTCAGATAGACGCCGTTTTCCCAGGCGTGGGCCATCGCGGCAACGCGATGATAGTGGAGGTGCCCGTCATGGGTGCAGGCGACGGACGACCATCGCAGCAACGGTGTGATGAGCGGCAGACCGAGTAGAACGGTGATCAGTAACCAGCGGGCAGTGGTCGGCCGTTCGTGGGCCGTCTTCTTGTCGTCTTCAAATGCCACAATTGGGTAGTATGACTTAGAGGCACGCCCGGCGCAACGCGCTCACCCTACTCGTCATCTACGCCGACTCGACTGCTTCGTCGCTCCAGGAGCAGCGAATCGCGCCAGACGCCGAGGTGTCTCCCCAACCGCTCCCGGCGACCGACGACCTGGAAGCCGCACGACCGATGCAGAGCGACGCTGGCCTTGTTCTCGGGGAAGATACCCGCCTGTAAAGTCCAGATGCCGGCCGTTTCCGATGCCTCGATCAACGCCGTCAGTAGCGCCTTGCCTGTCCCACGGCCGCGCGCGGCCGCAGCCACGTAGATGCTGACCTCAGCCACGCCGCTATAGACGAGGCGGCTCGATACAGGGCTGAGAGCCGCCCAACCGATGACCCGATCACCATCGCGGGCGACGAGCCGGCAATCAAGTCGCCGCGCGGCGTTCCACACCTCCCACTCGGGGGCCGATGTCTCGAAGGTGGCGTGGCCGGTGGCCATGCCTTCCTCGTAGATGCCCCGCACGGCCGGCCAGTCGGCCTGCGTCATGGGCGCAATCCGCGCCGGCGCGGCCGGGGATGCTTCGGCCCTGGCGCGATAGGCTGAACGCTTCCAAAAGATTGGCAGGCTTACGTGCAGGCTCATGGTTCGGTTCCTCCCGATTGGTTTGATTCACTTACGCGGCGGACAACGTCTCGCCCAGGATGGCGACGGCGTCATCGATCTGGGCTTGTGTTACGATGAGCGGTGGAGCGATGCGCAGCGTGTGTTCCCCGGCGTTGATGACCAGCAGACCGCGCGACCGCGCCCCGGCAATAATTTCGGCCGCGGGGCAGCCCACGTCGACGCCGACCAGCAGGCCGTTGCCGCGCACATCAAGTACATGCTGGCTATTCAACTCGCGGACGCGGCGACAGAGATACTCGCCGTTTGCGGCCACGGTCGTGAGAAATCCCGGCTTGGTGATGTGATCGAAGACGACCTCGGCGGCGCGACAGACGAGCGGCCCGCCGGCGAACGTGCTGCCGTGCTCGCCGTAGCCGACGGCGGCGGCCACGTTCCCGGTCATCAGGATCGCGCCGATCGGCAGCCCATTGGCGAGCGGCTTGGCCAGGGTCATGACGTCGGGGCAGACGTCGTAGGCTTCGTGCGCCCACAGTTGGCCGGTTCGGCCCAGGCCGCACTGCACCTCGTCGAAGATGAGCAACGCACCGTGTTCGTCGCACAGTTGCCGCAGACCGCGCAGGAATTCCGGCGTGGAGGCGTGGACGCCCCCCTCCCCCTGAACCGGCTCTACAATGACGGCGCAGGTGGCCGGGCCGATGAACGCCTGCGCCGCGGTTAGGTCGTTGAACGGCGCGAAGGAGACGCCGGGTACGAGCGGCGCAAACGGTTCGCGGTAGATAGCTTTGTAGGTGACCGACAGCGCGCCCATTGTGCGGCCGTGGAAGCTGCCGCTGAAGGCGATGATCTCGTGCTTGCCCTCGCCGCCCCGGGCGCGCGCCCATTTGCGCGCGAACTTGAGCGCGCCTTCGTTGGCCTCTGCTCCTGAATTGGTGAAGAAGACGCGGTCGGCGAAGGAATGGGTGACCAGCCGCTTCGCCAGCTCGACCTGGGGAACGGTGTAGTAAAGATTGCTGACGTGAGTGAGTGTCGCGGCTTGCTCGGCCACGGCGGCGGCGACGGCCGGATGGCTGTGCCCCAGGGCGGCCACGGCGATGCCCGACATGAAGTCCAGGTAGCGGCGGCCGTCGCTGTCAAAGAGGTAGACTCCTTCGCCGCGCTCCAGCACAATGTCGGCCCGGCGATAGGTTTGCATGAGATAGAGGCTCTCGTCCTGAATGATGTCGTGTTTGTTCATGTCGTCCTCGTTAGGGTTATGATTGTGCCTGTAAAGATCATCAGACGGCCACAGCGCCATCGGCAGCGAAAGAGAGATGAGGGGTGAGGTCGGCCGCGGGTCCATCGGTGAACACCGTTCCCCCGCCGCTACCCAGCCCGGCCAGATTTACGATTCGCACTTGCGCCACCCCACGGGCCGGCGCGTCGAGCGCGGCGCGAACTTTGGGGATCATGCCGCCGTGGATGACGCCGACGGCGATCAAGTATTCCGCTTCATCGGCCGTGAGCCGAGCCACTACTTGTCCATCTCGCAATACGCCGGGAACGTTGGAGACGAAGTCGAGCATGTCGGCCGGCAGCGCCCGGGCAATGGCTCCGGCGGCTTCGTCGGCGTTAACGTTATACGTCTGGCCGTCCTCGCCCAGCGAGATTGGGGAGATGACCGGAATGATGTTTTGCCCGGTTAATTGGCGCAGGAAGCCGGTTCGCACGGATACGATCTCGCCGACCAGACCGAGGTCGGCCGTGGGATGTTCTTTCTTGCGACAGCGCAACAGGCCCCCGTCGATGCCGCTGAACCCGACGGCATCCAGCCCGGCGGCCAGGAGCGCGCGGACGATGGCCTTGTTGGTGTGACCCGACAGCACCATCTGGGCCACGGCCAGCGACTCGGCGTCCGTCACGCGCAGGCCGTCAACCTTGACGGGTTCGATCCCCAGGCGCGACTGGAGCGCGGCGATCTCCTGACCACCGCCGTGGACGAGCACGAGCGCTTCACCGGTCGCGGCCGTCAACTCGCCGATCTGCCGGGCCAGCGCTTCGAGAAACCCCGGCGTGTTCATCTCATTGCCGCCGATTTTGATAACTCGGGTCATGGTGATCTACCTCGTGTGTTGACCTAGACTACCGACCACGGACGACAGACCACGGTTGGTATCTTCCGTCGTCTGTCGTCTGTCGTCTGTTAAATTAGCCCTGTCGTCTCCGGGCAGCCGAACATGGCGTTCATGTTCTGAACTGCCTGCCCCGCCGCGCCTTTGATGAGATTGTCGATGGCCGAGGTCAGGATGAGCGTCCGGCCGACCGGCGTGAGGGCGATGGCGCAGCGGTTGGTATGGTTGACGTGAGCCAGCGTTGCCAGTTCGCCGGCGGGCAGCACGTCGATAAACGGCTCGGCGTCGTAGATCGCTGCATAGAGCGCGCGCAGCTCGCCTTCGTCCACCGCTTCACCCAAATTGATGTAGATCGTCGAGAGGATGCCGCGCGGCACGGGAAGCAGGTGGGGGGAAAAGATCAGAGCCGGCGCTTGCTCGTGCGCTTCCCGGCGCCACCAGCGGATGGCTTGCTCCATCTCCGGCAGGTGGCGGTGAGCGCGGCCGATCTTGTAGGGCGAGTAGTTGTCGGCGACCTCCACGAAGTGGCTGGTCAGCGACAATCCCCGACCCGCGCCGGAGACGCCGGACGCGGAATCGGCGATGATCGGCCCGGTGATGGCGACGCCGCTGAGCAGCAACGGCCGCAAGGCCAGCAGCACGCTGGTCGGATAGCAACCGGGGTTGGCGACAAGACGCGCGCCCGGCAGGTCCGCGCGATAGACCTCAGTGAGGCCATAAACGGCTTCATCGAGCAGCTCCGGCGCGGGGTGGGTGTGGGCATACCAGGCGGCGTAGCTGTCGGCGTCGCGCAGGCGGAAGTCGGCGCTCAGGTCGATGACGCGCGCGCCTGCCTTCAGGGCGACGACGGCCGTTTCGGCCGCGGCGGCGTGAGGCAGGCAGAGAAACACAACGTTCACGTTCTCCAGTGATGCGTCTTCCCCGGCTATGAGCGGCCGATCGGGCGCGCCGGCAAAGACCTCGCGCAGCGTCTTCCCCGCGTGGGATTGGGACGTCAGAAAGGCGATCTCAACCGCGGGATGGCGCTGGAGCAGTTTCACCAGTTCGATTCCCGTATAACCCGTTGCTCCGTAAATTCCTGCTCTGATCATTTGCTAAATCCTCATTCGATGGAGAGCTACAGACCACGACCGGAAGCTTTGCCGCCGTAGTTGTCTGTTATCCACCCTTCCAAAACAAAACCGCCAGGCCCTTTCGAGGTCTGGCGGTCGGTTCATTCGTCTCGGTTTATTGACGACTCAGGCAACCTTAAGCACCAGACCTGTGGTCCGGGGCGGGCGAGGGCGACGGGGGAAAGCCTGAGCCTTATCAACGAACATGGGGAGAATAATAATCATCTCGTCGTGATTGTCAATACTTTGATCCTTTTTCCTCGATATGGAACGTCTGCAATCCCCTGAATCCGAACGTTTCCGACCATACCGGCGCGGCCGCCGGTTGCCAGATGTGACAACGTTCGTGCAACAGGCGCAGCGCAATGCCTCCTTGCGCTACGGCCAGCGGCGCACCCAGGCAGTAGTGGATGCCCCGGCCGAACGCCAGATGCCGGTTCGGCCGTCGGGTGATGTCGAATCGGTCGGGGTTGGGGAAGGTTGCCGGGTCGCGGTTGGCCGAGCCGAGCAGCAGCGTCACCGATTCGCCGCGCCGGATGGGACGGTCATTGATCTCGACGTCGGTGTAGGCGATGCGTGTCGTGGCCTGGATGGGGCTGTGCAGGCGCAGGACCTCGTCGATGGCCGCGTCGGTCAGGTCGGGCCGAGCCATGAACAGGGCGCGCTGCTCGCTGTGTTCCAGTAAAAGGCAGGCCCCGACGGAGATGAGGTTGACCGTCGTCTCATGTCCCGCGAAGAGCAGCATGACACATAGAGAGATTAGTTCTTCCTCGCCCAGCTGTTCCTCGTCCGACCCGACCGAGAGCAGGCGGGTGATCAGGTCATCCCGCGGGCGCGCCCGCCGCTCGGCGACGATGGCCGCCAGACAGGCAGTGAATTCGTTCGTCATGCGGTTTCCTTCGGCCATGACGTCCCACGTGCGCTTGTAGTCCAGCACGGCGGCGATGGTTAGCGACCACGCCTTGACGCGCTCCTGATCGCGTTGAGGGATGCCGATCAGCTCCATAATAACGCTCAGCGTCAAGGGGAAGGCGTAATCGGCGACTACGTCGAAGCGGCCGCGTGGCGCGAGTTCATCCAGCAGCGCGGCGGCGCGAGCGGCGATGCGCGGGCGCAGCGCCTCGACGACGCGAGCGGTGAAAGCGCGGTTGAGCAGGGCGCGTTGACGGGTGTGCTCGGGCGGCTCCAGCGCCAGCGTCCAGTGAGCGTACATATCCCAGAACGGCTCACGCTCTTCCGGCGGTACGGGCGGGGGCGGGCGGTCGAGGGCGGGAGCGATGGCCCGGCCGAAACGCGCGTCTCGCAGTACGTCGGCCACGTCGGCGTAGCGGAAGAGATACCACCAGTCGGCCGTGTGCTCGCCCGGCGTGGGCGGGCGGCCGCGATGCACAGGGTCGTCATTGCGAAAGCGAGCGTAGGTCGGGTAGGGGTCGGCGCGGAAGCCGGGATCGAATACGTCGAAGTCCACAGCGTGAAGTATGCCGCAAACGGGCGCGCGCGGCAGCTTTCGGCCACAACGGGATGAAGACTTACAAAATTTCAAACGATCCTGAACAATTTCCTAACACTTTTCCGGCAAACTTCGGAACAAGAAACCAAAAGGCTTCACGCAAGTGGAGATGGTGAATTTGGATGCAAAAATATAACTTCAATTCCGATCCCGTTCAGAGGCCGGCGATTCTGAAAACGATGCCCGATCTGACGTGGTGGCCCGCGCCCGAGCCGGACATTTCATCTTCTGTTGCCTTGCTCGATCCTATCGGCCTGGATGTGATGGCCAGCGTTGCTTTGCTGGATCGGGTGGAGACGAAGTACGTGTTCCACGAGCGGCGGCTGGCCGGAATCCTGGCGGCGCTAACGGCAGAATATCGGGTGCTGGAGATCAACGAAGGGCGGCTGAATCACTATCGGACGCTCTATTTCGATACGGCCGATTTCGCTCTCTTTCGTCGCCATCAGGGCGGGGGACGCAACCGCTATAAAGTGCGCAGCCGCAGCTACATCGATACCGACCTGTCGTTTCTGGAGGTCAAGCACAAGATGAAGCAAAACCGGACGGTGAAGAACCGCATCCGGACGGCCGATTTTGTCGATCGGTTGACATCGGAGACGTCGGACTTCCTGAGCGCTCACTTGCCGCCCAACACATGGCGGCTGACGCCGAAGTTATGGAATGAGTACACCCGGATCACGTTGGTGAGCAAACGCAACCCGGAACGTGTCACGCTTGATCTGAATCTGCAATTTCAGCGCGGCGAAAAGACAATGGCCCTGCCCGGCATCGTGATTGCTGAAGTGAAGCAACCCGGTGTGGCCGCCGATTCAGCCTTTGTTCGCCTCATGCGCGAGCTGGTGATTCGTCCGTCCGGTTTCAGCAAATATTGCATCGGCGTGTCCATGCTGTACCCCGATGTCAAACACAACCATTTCAAGCCGACACTGCGGTTGGTCGGCAAATTAATTCAAGGAGGGGAATATCATGTCCAGTGACCTGATGTACTTCATTTTTGGGGCTGTTCTGAACCTGTTTGTGTCCCTGCTGATCGTTCGGTTTATTTATTATCCGATGACGCAGGACAAGACCTATGTGTTCACGTTTCTGGCTTTCAGCACGGTCATTTATTTCGTGTTGGGGATGCTGACCAGCGCCGAACTGAGTGTGGGCGTCGGCTTCGGGCTGTTTGCCATCTTCTCGGTGTTGCGTTATCGAACGGATGAGATGCCCATCCGCGAGATGACCTATCTGTTCATCGTGATTGCTCTGCCCGTGATGAACTCGATCATGATGTCGGGGAGCACGCTGCCCTGGTTGCTTTTCGCCAACGGGTCAATTGTGGCCTTGCTCTTTGCGCTGGAGCGGGAATGGGGATTCCATTTTGCCGGCAGCAAGCGCATCATTTATGACCGTGTCGAACTGGTGACACCGGCTAACAATGATCGCCTGCTGGCCGACTTGCGCGAGCGCACCGGCTTACCGGTAGATCGGGTGGAGATTCGACGAATCGATTTCCTCCACGACACGGCCGAACTCACAATCTATTACGATTACGACAAATCGCAGTTGAGCAGGATCGCGACGACGACAAGCAAAATAATCAATCAAACTGCTCAATAGGAGAATAATGATGAATTGGGAGCGGAGTCTGACGCTATTAATGATGTTATTTCTCTTGTCGGTGACAGCCTGCACCGCCGGAACGACCCAGGACGCGGCGACCGGCGACACAACGATGACCGACAATACCGAGGTAGCGGCCGAGGCGGCAACTACTGTTTCAACTGATGACGCTGCGACTACTGCGGCAACGGATGTCTCAGCGGACACCGCGGCGGCGGGCGAGGAAACTGCCCGCCCCGAAGGCTGGGCGGAAGAGACCCACAGCAACGACGTGGATCCGAATTACGACGTTGTTTTTCCACAGGATAAGGTGAACACCATCACCATTACCATCGATCCCGAACAATGGGAGGCGATGCAGGTCGACATGACCGCCATTCTCGGCGAGGCGGGGACAGGCGAGCAAGGCGGCCCCGGTGGTATGGACCGGCCGGAGGGCGAGCCGCCCGGTGATTTTACGCCGCCGGCCGGGATGGAACCGCCAACCGACGGCGGCGAATTTACACCGCCGGAAGGTATGGCGCCGCCGGGCGGCATGGATGGTAGACCCGGTGGCGGATTCGGCGGCGGCGATATGGTGAGTGAGACGCCGATGTGGGTTGAGGCGACGATTGAGTTCGACGGCAATGTCTGGAATCATGTCGGCATTCGCTATAAGGGGAATTCATCGCTGACGAGCGCGTGGAATAGCGGCTCGGTCAAAATGCCGCTCAAGCTTGATTTTGACGAGTTCGAGGATGAATACCCGGAGATCGACAACCAGCGATTCTTCGGATTCAAGCAACTATCGCTGGCAAACGGATTCAGCGACGACACCTATCTGCGAGAGACGCTGACTTATGATCTGATGCGAGAAGCCGGATTAGTAGCCGGGGAGACCGCATTCTATGAGGTAGTCCTGGATTATGGCGAAGGGCCGGTCAATCTCGGCATCTATACGGTGGTCGAGGTAGTCGACGATACAGTGATCAAAAGCGCTTTCGGCGATGATGAAGGCAATATCTACGAAGGTGACGGCGCGGGCGTCAGTCTGGCCGAGGGTACGTATGATCAGATTGCCGATAGTTTCGAGAAAGAGAACAACGAGGACGCGGCCGACTGGAGCGATATCGAGGCGCTCTATAATGTCCTGCACGCCGACACACGCACGACCGACGCGGTTCAATGGCGGACCGATCTGGAAGCGGTGTTTGACGTGGAGACGTTCCTGAACTGGCTGGCCGTCAGCGCTGTTGCCCAGAACTGGGACACCTATGGCGCGATGTCGCACAACTTTTATTTGTACAACAACCCCGAGACCGGGCAGCTGGTCTGGATTCCGTGGGACCATAATATGACGTTCGGCAGTGGGGCGGGCGGCGACCGTGTCGGCGATGCCGGCGACACGAACAGGCCGGGCGGCATGGGCGGCATGGGCGGCCGCAGCAACGTTTCCTTCGACAAGGCCGGCGTGGGCGAGGAATGGCCGCTGATCCGCTTCCTGCTCGACGATCCCGTCTACTACGAGAAGTATATGGGGTATCTGGCCCAGGCAAGCGAGCAGCTCGACTCGGGCGCGCTGAACGGGCGCGTTCAGGAGATGGCGGAGATGCTGCGGCCCTATATCGTCGCCGCGGGCGAGGAGTCCCGGTTCAACACGGCGGTGGAGCAACTGATGGCCGCTGTGACGGCGCGCGATACGGCGATAATGGAATTTCTGGCGGGGCAATAGCTCCGTTTTGGAGCCGGGAAGGGTTTGTCAGGGCGTCAAATCCAACGCCGTGTCAGGCCCT
>JACDJA010003038.1_pt1 | contig 11234 bp, 9 predicted proteins | sample 7449241 | NCBI WGS metagenome assembly JACDJA01 (sample SAMN14253289, study PRJNA609438) | sludge metagenome | isolation source: initial anaerobic sludge | collected 2018-12-20 | reverse complement strand
TCTACAATAGCCCACCCCACAGAATTCGTCCCCAAATCCAGTCCTAATATTCTTGCCATAATCTTTAAATTTTTATATGCCCCTAAAACTAATAAAAAAGAAAGTAGGAGGTTTACGGTTTTCCTCATTGCATGCAAAGAAGTTATTTATTACCTTTGGAAAGTGAAAAAATTATCCTAATCTGTAATCTTATCACAATAAGGCTATATGCCGTAGGTAAAAACCTTTAGTCCCGCTTCGGTGGGACTTTTTCTTTTAGGGTATATGCCATCCTCTCGCCAATTCAGAACTTCATAAAGTTTAGGATTTGGTCGAAGATGGGGAAACTCTCACCCTCAGCTTATTTCTATATCCAAAAATCGATCACACTTACTAGGCCTTTCAGCTTTGTACACACACCCTTTCCACCACCTCCCCAATCGTTTGCAAGGTGGCGCTGTCCATTAGCTCGTGGCGCTGCTTTAACCACGCGATGGTGTTGTAGCCCACAGTGACCATACCATCTTGATCTTCCCAGACCATCACTTTCATCGGCAGGTCAATGGCTACGGATTGCTTGGTCTGCATCAATAAGGTCCCTATTTTCGGATTGCCGAAGAGAATGACTTCTGTGGGCCGCAACTGCAACCCTTTCTTTTGAGCCTCTGTGGCATGGTCTATACGGGCAAAAAGATGCCACCCCTCTTCCTCTATCCTATGGATTATTTTGTTTACGGTTTCCGTGACGGAAAAATTGCTTTTTAGTGTTTTTATGCCTTCCATGTCTGTTGTGGTTTAAGGTTGGAGCGTTTGTTAAAGGTAGGGTTTTTTAACGGGATTTTTTAGCTGTAGAAAGTGGGGAGGGGTGAGAGTAGAGAGCATCACGCGGAGGGCACAGAGGAAGGGTGGCCATTCGCATGTGGTGAGTATGGCGGGGTAGACTTGGGATTTGGCACTTCGACTCCGCTCAGTGTGACAAATTTGGCACTTCGACTCCGCTCAGTGTGACAAATTTGGCACTTCGACTCCGCTCAGTGTGACAAGTTTGGCACTTCGACTCCGCTCAGTATGACAAATTTGGCACTTCGACTCCGCTCAGTATGACAAATTTGGAGTTTGGTCTCCCGTGATCGGGAAAAAAAAGAGTAGTCTGTATTTTATTTTTATATTTGAAAGCTGGCACATACGATATCCACCTTTACCCCATACCTATGAAACTCTATTTCCTTCCGTTGGCATTTTTGATTTTTGGCACCTCCTTCGGGCAGGAGGACTTTAGCATTCTTATAGATGGGAAGGCTATGGACATTGCCCTTGATAAAGAGTACCAGGTAACCATCCGAGGCAAGGATGTGAAGTTTACAGTACAGGCAAAAGACACACTTACCTATATCGGAGATCTTTTCAGCTTTAAATATTCAAAGGACTACAAGGTTACAAAATCGATAATCGATGACGGTATCGACCAACAAATGATAATGACGGCGGATGGTACGGGGGTGGCGGTACAACAGTACACCAATTTCAATCCTACGCTGCTCAATGAAATCATTATGGACGAGATCACCAAGGAAAGTATAAGCTACGGCTACGAATCGGTGCGGCAGGATTACGACATACGCCTGCTCTCGGGACAGCAAATTACCGTAAACAAAACAGTACTCACCTATAAAGGGGAGACCAACATCTATGAAGTGGCTTCCATAGGAAAGAAGGATGAGGGCATTGTGATAATCACCATGAAAATGAACGACAATCCCACAAGCGATGGCCAAAAGGTTATCGATCTTCTGTGGAATACCTTAGAATATAAATAATGCCGTCCTGCATTTTACTTGCTTAAAAATGGACATTCATACAATAATTCTCGCCACTCTGCTGTTTTTTACCTCACTTGGCTTCTCCCAGGAGAGAAAAATAGACCACATATTGGAAGAAGGGCAATTGTTGTTCCGATTGGAGAAAGGCTCCTGGTACGGAACAGATGATATGATGGCGCGTTTTGCGACCAAAAAGGATTCCCTTGGCGGATATCTGTCCTACGAAACCAGCGAACATAAAATTAATACGATATTCTTCGGCCGTTTTGATCCCGACCGCGTTTTAATCCGATACACATTTGACAGTGTCCCAAAACCCGAGCCGATAAAGATAGACACTCTAAATTATGCTGCTTCCAGTTTGGAAAAAAGTTTAATTCAGATAAGGGAAGATGCGATGAAAAGAACTTACGCGAATGAAGATAAATTCTTCAGGTTTTATGAAAATACCGCCTTTAACTTCATTCCCCTGATCCAGGGCAAGAAAAAAAGTGTTTTTATTTTAACCGCATCGGAAACTGGAGAAACCCTATTGATCGGGAACGATTATAAGCTGCACTACAACCGAAAAAACAAATTTGTCAAGAAAGAGAGAATCCACAACTCCCTATTGCAATTTGATTTCAGATCGGACGATCCTGAGCAACGCATTACAGAGACCTTTCATTCCCATGTAATCACAAAATATATTTCGTCCACGGATATTTGTACGCTGTTGTTATACAAGGACTATCTGGAATGGAAGCAACATATTGTAATGGGCAAAAAGGAAGTGTCCATCTTTAATTTAGAAAGGGAAGCGCTTTTAACGTTGAAAAGAAAAGCGTGGGATAAAATATATGGACTTCAGAATAAAGAGAAATAATCTATTGATCTTTGACTCTTTGGCCTATCAGTCTGGGAAACACCATTTCGGATTTTAATTTGAAAACCTAACAGAATGTTTTATATTGCCAATCGAATTTTAACAAATGTTTAAGAATTCTTTTTCATTTCAGGGGAGGATCGGAAGGACGGAATTTGGCCTTAGCTATGCGCTGGCCCTCATTTGCATTTACGCCTTGGTCTTTATAGTGGATTGGCTGGAGATTAATGGGCTGCCCATCTTGATCCATTTGACCGCAATCTATTGGTTCTTGTTCGCCCAAGGTGCGAAACGCTGTCACGACATGGGAAATAGCGGTTTTTATCAACTTATCCCCTTTTATATATTTGCGATGGTATTTTCCAAGGGTGAAAACCGCAGGAACAAATATGGCCAAGATCCCAAACTCGTGGAACTTCAGGAACGGGAATCTGCCTTCTCCGGCAAGAACAAGGGAATAAGTTTCCCCGAAGGGAAAAGTTTGGAATCCGTGGGAAGTGAACTGTTAAGCGGAATCATGTTGACCGTGTTGACCGTGGCACTGATCAGCTATTTTTACGGTAAAAATGGATGGCCTTACTATACCATCGAATGTCTTGTCATTATGGCGGGGTATTACCTGGTCCTTCTCTTTGGATTTAAACCGGAAAAAGCTGCAGGGTCGATCAACTATTTTTTGCTCCATCGAGCGGTATTCAGCATTGTCAGTTATGTATGCATTTGGGGTTATGAAGTTTACAGCAACAACATCACCGATTTAAATTTTTCTGCTGTCGGCGGAGATATCAGTTATATCCTGGCCATATTTACGCTTACCTATATCCCTTATCTCATTTTTAAATCGAAGAAATCTCCACGCCCTATTCCTCTTGAAGCCTAAATACCACATACTCATTTCCATCCTCGCACTGGCGTGTTTGCTCGGTTTGGCCCACGCCAAGAAAAGCGAAGTGATCCACAGTATCCGATGGGGTGAAAGGCCATTGACATGGGATGACTTCCCTCTTATCAGCGGCATTCCTGGGGATTATCACGCCATGGTTTATTCCGACATACAATTTGAAGGGGACAGGGAGAAGCATTCCCTGCGGATTTACGCCCGAATGCTTCCTTACCGCTCAGGGCGTGTGGCTTCTGCCGAAAGGGAAACGGAGCAATTATTGATTCATGAGCAGAACCATTTTAACATCACCGAATACCACGCCCGTCTTTTCCGAAAAGAAGTGATTGCCATTGGGAAGGAAAAGCTGACCAATGAGGATTTACAGAGCCTGGGCAAGAAATATTTAGCGAAGATTGACAAGATGCAAGATCTATACGACAGAGAATCAGAGCACAATACTCTATGGCCAAAACAGCGGTATTGGGAGCTGTATATTGAAGGTATGCTCAGGGAAACTGCCCAGTACGCAGAGGAAGATATCTATCAATATCAGGAGTTTGGCGGAGGAGAAACACCGTGGTATCGCAAGGTATATGTAACCCTTGATGGCGAGCTGCTCACCTCCTATCCTGAAAATGAAAAAAATAGCGGTTATGGGGAAGTTTATAAGGTGGAAAGGAAAAAGGACAGTATTATTGTCAGTTTTTATAAGAATGGAAAGCCGGAGGCGGGGGGATATTTTGAGGCTCCCGTGAGCATAATGATCTATCTGGACGAGCAAACGCGGGAGCAGCACCTCTTTGACGAAACAGGGCAATATTTTTCATCCAAGACCGAAGTCCCAATTTCCCGAACCCTCAGCGATTCAGCGGGCAATCTCACAAGAACCTATTACGATAACACCCAAAATAGAGTATCGAAAAATGGCGTATTTACCCAAAAGGGAAAATGGGATTCAGAGCAAAAGAGTTTCTATTCCAGTTATTACGACGAGGACGGAAAGCCGGTGACCAAGGAGGGAGCTTTTCACGAATTGCGGGAGATGAACGCCAATAAGGTCACGCACAGGATATCCTATTTTGACAGGGAGGGAAGGCCTATGCGCGACAATAATTTTATCTCCATCTACGAATACGAAATCGATGCCCAACACAATGTAATCCGTGCCAAGTTACTCGATGTGGACGGAAAATACGCCGTTTATAATGGTGGATATCACAATATTTATGAATACGACAATAGAGGAAATATGGCTGCCACCAGCACTTTTGATGAGAAGGGCAACAAAGTGACGGATGAGAATGGAATCCATAAATACCGCTATACCTATGATATTTATGACAATGTAACCGATGTGCGAAAATTCAATTTACGGGACCTCCCCTCCAATGGTGCGGATGACTTCCATCAGTCGGTAAATATATACGACAGCTTGGGCAGGATCAAATTTGCAGCCCAATACCACCTCGACTATGTATTAAAGTTCAGTGAGGAAAAGGTTGGGGCCACGCTATATGAATATGTGGGGGATTCAATAATTAAAATTAAAAACGTAGACGTGTTTGGGATAGAGACCGACGGTGAATCGGGAGTTTCCATGACCAAACAACTCCTCAATCCTAAAAAAGAAATTATCAATGAAGAACTGTTCAATGCGGAAGGGTATTGGGCAAAAACAATCGACGGGGTTACTTCCTATACTTATAAGTACGACGAACGCGGCAACCAAATTGAAAGAACCGCGTATGATTCCCTAGGGAAACCACGTGCTTGGGAAGAGGACATCGCCATAACCCGATGGGAATACGACGATAGCGACCGCATGGTAAAGACTGCTTATTTCACTGGGGAAGACGTGCTTGCCAACGACTCACAAGGAACTGCCTACAGTGTATTTAAGTACGATGAAGACAACTATGTATCGGAAGTGGTCTATTTTTCCAAAGACGTGGCACCCAGTCTTTTTGAGGGAGTACACAGAAGCACATATTTGGAAAACCGGTTTGGCAGGGATTCTATCGTGAAAAGATACGATACGCACAACCAATTGATCAAAGATGCAGGCGTTGTAAAATATCGATACTCCAACTACGGAATCTTGCTATCGGAAGCATATTATGATGAAAAAGACCGTCCCACATTGGACGGGACGGGCATCCATAAGACAGTTTATAATTACGACAAATTCTACCGGTACACGGGCGTTAGTTATAAGGGCAAATACGGGGAGGCCATAAACAACTACCAAGGAATAGCACAGATAGCCTTAGAGCTGATTCCTTCCGGATACCTTTGGAAGCTTTCCTATTTCGACAAAAACCAAAAGCCGGTTTTAGGGCCTGATGGATTTCACAGCCTCCACAACCACTACAACGATTTGGATATCGTGGTGCGAACCTCAACCTATGGCCCCGATCAAAAATTGATGGACAGCGATGGGATTGCCGACTATGTTTTTACGGTGAACAGCAGCGGCCAAATAATCCGGGTCTCCTTTTACGATGCAGAGGCCAATCTCGCTGAGGACCCTGAAGGCGTGGCCGAATATTATTACGAGGCTTCTTTAAACGGCCTATACTTCTTGGAAAAACAACTGAACGCGAAAGGGGAAGAAATTCCTCAAGCCGACAGTTAAGGCAGGAACAGCAAAATTTTCCCACATTCTTTCTTCAGTTATTTTGATAGCTTCAAAAACCAATATTTGATCTACTCTGCCCTTAGAGAAAAGATAAGCGCGGGTAGTTTGTAATGAGTCTAAATAAAATATACCTTTGCTGGGGAATGGTGGGGGAGCGGGGGTCGGTGGTCGGCAGAAACAAGATACAGGAAACAGGACATAAAACATAAGCCATAGGACGTAAAACATAAGACAAAGTTCAACTAGATATAAGAAACGACGGGGAGTGGCAGTGTACAGTAGCAGTTGGCAGTAGTGTTCAGTGTTCAGTGATTAAATGGACAACTAAATTTAACAATGAAAATTAATTAAAACCGGTTAATATTAATCAGGGAAGTTCAACAGGAAACGAGAAAATCTAAAAACTATAAAATTAAATCAACAATGAATAAAATTTTAAAATTCGGCTTAATAATCTTTGCCATAAGTATTTTCACTTCCTGTGGAAATGCGTCAAAAGAAGACGTGGTAAACGTATATACCCATCGTCATTATAAAGCAGATGATCAACTTTTTGCCAAATTCACTGAAGAAACTGGAATCAAAGTGAACATCGTAAACGCCAGTGCAGATGAATTGATCCAACGACTGGAAACAGAAGGGAAAGATTCCAAGGCAGACGTTTTGATCACCGTGGATGCAGGTCGTTTATACCGTGCACAATCAAAAGGTTTGCTGCAACCCATCACTTCAAAAACATTGGAAACCAACGTACCCGAGAGATTCCGCGACAAGGACGGCAATTGGTTTGGACTGACTTATAGAGCAAGGATTATCGCCTATTCAAAAGATCGGGTAAATCCTGAAAACCTTAAAAACTATGAAGACCTTGCAAATCCGGAGTGGAAAGGTAAAATTGTGATCCGTTCTTCGGAAAATATTTACAACCAATCCTTGTTGGCTTCTATAATTGTTGCCGATGGTGAGGAAAAAGCGAAGGAATGGGCCGCCGGGGTAGTTGCGAATTTCGCCCGCAATCCCAAAGGTAGCGATCGCGACCAAGTGAAAGCGGTGGCTTCAGGCGAAGGCGATATTGCGGTAGTAAACACCTACTACATCGGCTTGATGCTGAACGATGAAAATGAAGAGGAGCGCAAAGCCGGAGAATCTGTAGGAATCATTTTCCCAAACCAGGACAACCGTGGTACCCACATTAACATCAGCGGTGCCGGTGTAACCAAATATGCGCCACATAAGGAAAATGCCATTAAACTGCTGGAATTCCTCTCAGGCATAGAAGCGCAACAAACCTTGGCAAACCTCAACTATGAATACCCCATCAACCCCGATGCCTCAAAAGCAAAAATTCTAAAGGAATGGGGAGATTTTAAAGCGGATGATATCGAGTTAAACAAGTTGGGAGAATACAATAGTGAGGCGGTGAAGATTTTTGATGAAGTTGGGTGGAAATAGGTGGTAGTTGGTAGACGGTAGTGAGTGGCAGGCAGTGGCGGTTGGCAGTGGTGTTCAGTGTTCTCCTCCTTCGCTGAAAAAGCTTCGGCGGACAAGAGAGTTCAGTGTTCAAATATTAATGATTTTTTTCTGAGATCTCTGCGTCTTTGCGGTGAAGAAGTGCGTTGAGGAGCCTGTCCCCCGAAGGAGGATTGAGAAGTCGAAGACTTCATTAATCTTGGTGTAAAAATATAAAGATTATAAATGGCAAAAAAGACCACCTATTGGTGGAATAAGTGGACGGCGGGGGCGATTGTGATATTGTTGTTGGTGTTGACCCCGATCTTCACCATCCTCATCGAACTTTTCCACAGTCCGGGAGAGCATTGGGAACATATTGTTACCAATTTACTCCCCTCCTATTTCTCGAATTCCCTGATATTGCTTTTCGGAGTGGGCTTTGGCACGTTTATTCTCGGAGTGAGCATGGCGTGGTTTGTTTCGGTTTACGAATTTCCCGGACGCAATTATTTTGAATGGCTGCTCATTTTACCACTGGCATTTCCATCGTATATGATGGGATATAGTTATGTGGGAATCTTGGAATACACTGGCCCAATTCAAGCATTTTTTAGAAATAATCTTGACATCAATTTTACCGGACCCATTATCGATATTATGAACATGCCTGGGGCAATTTTCATACTCTCCATAAGTCTTTTTCCCTATGTGTATGTAATTTGTCGCGCATCATTTATGCGCCAATCCAGTGAACTTCAAGAAGCAGCGCTCTTATTGGGAAGCAACCGATGGCGTGTGTTTACCAAAATCGCACTTCCTATGGCCAGGCCTGCTGTAGCCGGAGGAATCGCCTTGGTAGGAATGGAAGTGCTAAACGATTATGGAACGGTAAAGTATTTTGGCGTCGATACCTTTACCTCCGGGATTTTTAGGGCTTGGTTTTCCTTTGGGGATATCAACACCGCCATCCACCTGTCAGCCATATTAACCTTGATCGTTCTTCTGCTCATTTGGTTGGAAAACTTTCAACGTGGCAGTCGCAATTGGACCACCCAAAGCGCAAGCTCCAGACCTGCACTTAGGATTGTTCCAAAACACTGGAGCGGTCGTTGGTTATATACGGGACTTTGTGCTTTCGTTCTGTTGATCAGTTTTATTTTGCCGCTGTCGCAACTTTTTTATTGGGTTGCCCTCACTTGGCGAAAAGTGGTGGATTCCGAATTCGGGATTCTTATTCTGCGGAGTTTTTCCTTGGCGATCGGGTCGGCAGTGGCAATAGCAATCCTATCAATATTCCTGTTGTACGCCATTCGGTTGAGTCCGCTGCGATGGACGCGGCACATTGCCCGAACTGCCTCTATGGGATATGCCATTCCCGGGGCCGTTATTGCGGTGGGGGTGATGATCCCGATGATGAAGTTGGACCGGTTTATCTCTTGGGCCACTTCCGAGCAGGTAGGAATGGTGCTTTCAGGAACCTTGTTTATTATGGTAATTGCTTATATTGTACGTTTTATGGCCGTTGGCTATAACGCAATTGACGCGGGATTCCAAAAAACGGGAGCTTCCGTAAACGAGGTGGCGCGATCTTTGGGGGCTTCACCTGTAAGGACTTTGTGGAAAATAGACTTACCTTTGATACGGAATAGCATTGCCGCAGCAATTTTATTGGCTTTTGTGGATATTTTGAAAGAATTGCCCCTGACATTGATTTTAAGGCCCTTCAATTTCAACACCTTGGCAACAAAAGCCTTTGATATGGCAACCAACGAAATGATAGCCGAATCTGCCAACGCATCGCTGGTAGTAGTGCTTACGGGAGTGATTCCAATTATTGTGTTGAATAGGGTGATCGGTAGACGGTAGTCGGTGGACGGCAGTCAGTGGTCAGTAGTCAGTAGTCAAAAACATAGTGGAAAGTTCGAAATCAAGTAGAATTTGGTATTTGGTATTTGGTATTTGGTATTTAAAGAAAAAAATGGCCCTTATAGAATTACGCAACATTAGCAAAAGATATCGCACGGCGGATAAATATGCCGTGGATGGGGTTTCGTTTTCTCTTGAGAAAGGGGAAATTCTTGCGCTTGTGGGGGAAAGCGGCTCTGGGAAGACCACTTTGTTGCGATTAATCGCTGGCTTGGAACATCCCGACGGAGGAGAGATAGAATTGAATGGGGAAGTCATTGTCAGCGGAAGAAAATCCTTGCCTACCAATAAACGAAAAACGGGAATGGTGTTTCAGGACTATGCCCTGTTCCCCCATCTTACCATTTTTGAAAACGTCGCTTTTGGATTGAAAGGTCTTAAGAAAAAAGAAACTGAAAAGCGGGTTTTTGAAACCATTGAACTCACCGGCCTAAAAGAAGACGTGAAAAAATATCCGCATCAGCTTTCGGGAGGACAGCAACAAAGGGTGGCATTGGCCAGAGCCCTTGCACCACGGCCCGAGCTTCTATTGATGGATGAACCTTTTAGCAACCTTGATACCATTCTGCGCGATCAGGTACGAGAGGAGGTCAGGCAGATTATCAAAGCTATGGGAATCACGGCAATTCTCGTGACCCACGATACGAAAGACGCCTTTTCCACGGCCGATAAAATTGCGGTGATGTTGGACGGAAAACTACTTCAGATCGATACGCCCGACACGCTTTACAATGACCCAAGTTCTTCCTACGTTGCCGAGCTCTTTGGAAAATCCAATAATCTGGAAGCCATAGTAGAAGAAGGAGGATTCAGTACACCTTTCGGTTTTGTTTCCAAGGTTCCCGATTGTCCGTTTGCCACGGACAGTGAAAACTGTAAGGTAAAACTCTTTTTCAGGGCAGAGGAAACCGATTTCTGCAATGCCGAAGAACCGCATCTCTGCGGAATGGTGGAGCAATGCACCTACCTTGGCGACCATATGCAGTTGAAAGTCTGTTGCAACCGATGCACCCAATGCGAAAAAGGTTCACCCGAAAGAAACCTGTTGGAAAACCAGAGCATCCTATTAAAAACCTCCGTACAGACCTGGAAACCCGGCGATATCGTTCGGTTTAAGTTGAAGAATTTTAAGGTTAAGGAGACGGAGAACCTATAAGAGTATTTTTTAACATGGAAATCAACAAAAGATTTTACTAGAATTACTCTTCCCACATCCCATACTTCATTATATAAACACCTATTCTAATTAAGTGAATTTGGGCGTGCCCTTTTGTGGAATAACCTTCGGCTCTAAATTGTAATTATAATGCCACAAAAGGTCGGTCCGCCGCTGCGGATCCAAGTCCTCCTCCGCCGCGGCGGACTGCGGGCTTTCCACTGCTATCCCTGCCGGCAGGCAAGCAGGCCTCACGCGAGATAGGGCTCACGGTGTTCTATGAGTTCCCTCTGGAGATACGCAAGATCATCTATACCACGAACCTGATCGAGAACCTGAACGGGAAGATAAGAAAGTACACCAAGAACAAACTTTCCTTCCCAACGGACGATGCCGTGATGAAATCCGTATATTTGGCAGTACGGGAAGCCACCAAAAAATGGACAATGCCCGTCAGGAACTGGGGCATTATATTAAATCAGTTCCTAACGATCTATGAAAAAAGGGTCAGACTT
>JACDJA010003035.1_pt1 | contig 11246 bp, 8 predicted proteins | sample 7449241 | NCBI WGS metagenome assembly JACDJA01 (sample SAMN14253289, study PRJNA609438) | sludge metagenome | isolation source: initial anaerobic sludge | collected 2018-12-20 | reverse complement strand
GGCGGCGAAAAGCGGCATCGACGTATTTCGCATCTTCGACAGCCTCAACTGGGTCGAGAACATGCGCGTCGCCATGGACGCTGTCCTCGACACCGGCCGCCTGTGCGAGGCGGCAATCTGCTACACCGGCGATATCCTTGACCCGGACCGCGCGAAATACGATCTGAAATACTATGTGGCGCTGGCCCGCGAGCTCGAGGCGGCAGGTGCGCATGTCCTGGGCCTGAAGGACATGGCCGGCCTCATGAAAGCCCCCGCAGCCCGCGCGCTCATCCGTGCGCTGAAAGATGAGACTGGCCTGCCGATCCATTTCCACACCCACGACACTTCGGGCGCCGCCATTGCCACCGTCCTTGCCGCCGCCGATGCGGGGGTGGATATCGTCGATGCCGCGATGGACAGCCTTGCTGGCAACACCAGCCAACCCGCGCTCGGCTCCATCGTCGAGGCGCTGGCGCATACCGGCCGCGAGACCGGGCTTGACCGTTCCGCGATCCGCGCGCTGTCGAACTACTGGGAGGCAGTCCGCGCGCAATATGCGGCATTTGAATCCGGCCTCAACGCGCCCTCCTCCGAGGTCTATCTGCACGAAATGCCCGGCGGCCAGTTCACCAATCTCAAGTCGCAGGCGCGCAGCCTTGGGCTTGAGGACCGCTGGCACGAAGTTGCCCGCACCTACGCCGATGTTAACATGATGTTTGGCGACATCGTGAAGGTCACGCCATCGTCAAAAGTCGTGGGGGATATGGCGCTGATGATGGTGGCGCAGGGTTTGACGCGCGACCAGGTCGAGGATCCTTCCATCGAGGTCGCCTTCCCCGACTCGGTCGTGGACATGATGCGCGGCAATCTCGGCCAGCCTCCGGGCGGCTGGCCGCCGGCGCTGCAAAAGAAGGTGCTCAAGGGCGAGAAGCCGATCCTGGGTCGCCCCGGCGGCGCCATGAAGCCTGTCGATCTCGAAGCCGCGCGAAGGACACTGGCCGAAGAACTCGACGGAGCATTGATCGACGACGAGGACCTGCTCGGCTATCTCATGTATCCCAAGGTTTTCACCGAATACATGAAGCGCCGTCGCCTCTACGGCCCGGTGCGCACATTGCCGACGCCAGTCTTCTTCTACGGAATGCAGGAAGGTCAGGAGATTACCGCCGGAATCGATCCCGGCAAGACACTTGAAATCCGCATGCTGTCACGTTCGGAACCCGATGACGCGGGCGAGGTGCGGGTGTTCTTCGAAATGAACGGCCAGCCGCGCATGATCCGGGTAGCCGATCGCCGCGTCGCCGCATTGACGACGCACCGTCCCAAGGCCGACCCGGCCAGCCCCGAACAGATCGGCGCGCCGATGCCGGGCGTTGTGGCAACCCTCGCGGTGGTGCCGGGCAAATCCGTGCGCGCGGGGGACCTGCTGCTCACCATCGAGGCGATGAAGATGGAAACCGGCATCCACGCCGACCGCGAAGGCCGCGTAAGAGTCGTCCATGTCCAGCCCGGCGACCAGATCGACGCCAAGGATCTGCTGGTCGAGATGGAATAACAGCCTCGACGGGCAGGGGCGCTGATTGACGCCCCTGCCCGCCTCGGGCATCCCCGGCGCATGTTGCGCATCTCGGACATCTCGTTCTCCATCGAAGGCCACCGGCTCTTCGATCAGGCTTCGGCGGTCATCCCGGCGGGGCACAAGGTCGGCCTCGTCGGCCGCAACGGTACCGGCAAGACCACGCTCTTTCGCCTGATCCGCGGCGAGCTCGAGCTGGAGTCTGGCGAAATCGAGCTGCCCCGCGGCGCGCGTATCGGTGGCGTCGACCAGGAGGTGCCGGGCTCGGATATCTCGCTTCTCGACACCGTGATGGCCGCGGATACCGAACGTGCGCAGCTTATGGCCGAAAGCGCAACCGCCACCGATCCGGGGCGCATCGCCGAAATCCAGACCCGCCTTGCCGATATCGATGCCTGGTCCGCCGAGGGGCGCGCAAGCGTGATCCTGCGCGGGCTCGGCTTTACCGAAGACGAAATTCATCTTCCCTGCTCTGCATTCTCGGGAGGCTGGCGGATGCGGGTCGCGCTTGCGAGCGTCTTGTTCGCCGCTCCCGACCTGCTGCTGCTGGACGAGCCTACGAACTATCTCGATCTCGAGGGCGCGCTCTGGCTTGAATCCTGGATTGCGCGCTATCCGCATACGGTCATCATCATCAGTCATGACCGCGCGCTGCTCAACCGCTCGGTCGGCGGTATCCTGCATCTTGAGGACCGCAAGCTTACCTTCTGGCCCGGCCCCTACGACCAGTTTGCCCGCCTGCGCGCCGAACGCCGCGCTGGCCAGGCGGCCGAGGCCCGCAAGCGGGCCGCCACCCGCGCCCATATGCAGTCCTTTGTGGACCGCTTCCGCTACAAGGCCTCCAAGGCACGGCAGGCCCAGTCGCGACTGAAGATGCTCGAACGCCTGGTGCCGATCCGCGCCCCAGATGATGCGGCCCGCACCGTCTTTACCTTTCCCGAACCCGATGAGCTCTCCCCCCCCATCGTGAATATCGAGGGTGGCGCCACCGGCTATGACAGAGGTCCGGTCCTGTCGCATCTCGACCTGCGCATCGACCAGGACGACCGCATCGCCCTTCTGGGCCGCAACGGCGAGGGCAAGTCCACGCTCGCAAAGCTGATCGCCGGGCGACTGCCCCTGATGGCGGGCCGGATGGTGACGGCGCGAAAGCTGCGGGTGGGCTTCTTCGCCCAGCACCAGATCGAGGATCTGCACGCGGACGAGACCCCGCTCGTTCATCTGGCACGCGCCCGCCCGGACGAGTCCCCTGCCCGGCTCCGAGCACGGCTTGCCGGCTTTGGCTTGCATGCCGCGCAGGTCGAGACACCGGCCGCGCGGCTCTCGGGTGGGCAGAAGGCGCGGCTTGCGCTGCTGCTGGCGACGATCGACGCGCCCCATCTGCTGATCCTTGACGAGCCCACGAACCATCTCGACATCGAGAGCCGCGAGGCCCTGATCGAGGCGCTGACCGCATATTCCGGCGCGGTCGTTCTCATCAGTCATGACATGCATCTGCTGTCACTGGTCGTCGACCGGCTGTGGCTGGTGCAATCCGGCCGCGTGCGGGTGTGGGAGGATGACCTTGACGCCTACCGCCGCATGCTCTTGGGCGAGGACATCTCCCCTGTCCCGCAGGCCCCTTCCGCGCGCAAGGCGGCACGGCCCGCGAAGGACAGGTTGGCTGACCTGCGCGCTGATCTGCGCCGCTGCGAGGAACGGTTGGAGAAGCTCACGCAGATGGGGGCGCAGATCGAAGCCGCGCTTGCCGATCCCGCGCTCTATGACGGGGACCGCAGCGAGGCTGTCGCCGCCTGGGGCCGCAAGCAGGCTGAATGGCAGGACGCCATGGCGCGGGCAGAAGAACTGTGGATGACGGCGCTCGAACGGCTCGAGACCGCTCAGGGCTGAGGCCGGTCAAGGTCCAGTCTGCGGGACTCGATCACCGGGCAGCGATCCATCACCACGTCAAGTCCCGCGGCACGAGCCAGCGCAGCGGCTTCGGGTGCAATGACACCAAGCTGCATCCAGATCACCCGGGGACGCGGCACCATGGCCAGCGCCTCTTCGACGATCGCAGGCACCGCCTCAGGGCGGCGGAAGATATCGATCATGTCGATGGTGTCGGGGATATCCGCCAGACTCGCATATACCGTCTCGCCCATGAGCGTCTTGCCCGCGAGGCCGGGATTGATCGGCACGATGCGATGCCCCTGGCGTTGCAGGAAGCGCATTACCCCATGGGACGGCCGCGCCGGATTGGCCGAGGCACCGACCACGGCAATCACTCGCCGCCGGCCCAGAATATCGCGGATGAGAGCGTCGTCGGTCATGAACCCGCCTTGCGTGAAAAAAACGCCCGGGGCAAGCCCGGGCGTCAGGTACGGAACGAGGGACAGTGATGTCGAGACGATGGGGTTCCGGCCCGCCGTCTCCATGATGGCATGTGGGGTGGGCAGGACATCATTCCAAGGCAGATCATCAAGATGTGAGCACAACTGTGAACTGCAGGTCGCTCGGGACGCGGGACGAGCCCGCCCGCACAGGTCAGGCAGGAGCCTGATGACCCGGGTCAAGCCCCATGTGGCACCTTGGGGCCCTCAGCCGGTACCGCCCCGCAACGCACGACTGGCCACGCCCACCCCGTGCATGCCTCGGCGAAGCCCCGCAGCCCACGCTTGACCCCATCCCGCAACCAACCGACCGCCCCCCGGGCCACACACAGACCAAGCGAAGGGCTTTCACCCTTGCACCCCCCCGACACCCCGACTATGAGGCGCCCCACGGAGAGGTGCCGGAGTGGTCGATCGGGGCGGTCTCGAAAACCGTTGAGCCTTTGCGGGCTCCGTGGGTTCGAATCCCACCCTCTCCGCCACTTGCCCCATTCTTGAGATGTCGAATGCGTACTGTCTCTCCGCCACGACCGCATTCCGAACCAATATTGCCGCCCTGCGGGGCAGGGATTTTCCAGGTTATACGAGCGGTTTACGCGCATCATCTTCGCCGCCTTTGCGGACAGATCCGGCTTGCCGAACCCGTGCAGGCGTCGGTTGACCCGAGAAACTGCACTTGCGCCGTTGCCTTCAACCAGTGCGATCAGGGCGAGCAGGCTTCGGGGCGGTGGACGGTGCGAGGGGCGCGGGTGATACTCCCGCGAACATGACCGCGATCCGGCACATCCCTCACCGCGGCGAGCCGGACGAGGTCGCGCGGGTGGCGCTGCTTCCGTTCACCTGGGCCATCTTATTCGCCCGGCAGTCGGTTCGTGATCGACGGGGGCGCTGTTTCCGGGCAGATTGCACTGCCAGCGATGCAGTGATCCGGGCGCTCACGGATCATCGGCAGGCAATCAACGGGCGCGAGACCCTATTCGCGTCCCATCACTGTGGGAAGTGCGCCCCGTGCTCTGGAGGATCGATCTTGTCCACACGCAATCTCGACGCGCTGTTCAACCCGTCCACCATCGCCCTCGTCGGGGCGAGCAACCGGCCGGGATCGGTCGGCGCCGTGCTGGCGCGCAACCTGTTCGATGCGGGCTTTCAAGGGCCGATCATGACGGTCAATCCGCATGAGCGCGCGATACGTTCAACGCTGAACTACCGCTCGGTGTCGGAACTCCCGCTTGCCCCCGATCTTGCCGTCATCAGCACCCCGCCGCAGGCCGTGCCCGAGCTTATCGGAGCGCTTGGCGCGCGGGGTTGTCGCGCTGCCATTGTCATTACCGCGGGCTTTGGCGAGGGGGATCAGGCGGAGGGTCAGGAGCTGATGCAGGCCATGCTCGATGCCTCACGGCCGCATCTTCTGCGCATAGTCGGCCCGAACTGCCTGGGCTTTCTCTCGCCACATGTGGGTATCAATGCGAGTTTCGCCCATCTGACGCCGAAAGCGGGGGATATCGCGTTCATCACCCAGTCGGGCGCGATGGCGACCTCGGTCCTCGACTGGGCTTCGGCACGGGGCATCGGATTTTCGCATATCGTCTCTCTCGGCTCGATGAGCGATGTCGATTTCGGCGATCTGCTCGACTATCTGGCGCAGGACGACAAGACCGGTTCGATCCTGCTTTACGTCGAAGCCATCACCCATGCGCGCAAGTTCATGTCGGCGGCGCGGCTTGCGTCGCGCAGCAAGCCCGTGGTCGTGGTCAAGGCGGGCCGCAGCGAGGCGGGCGCGAAGGCTGCGCTGTCACATACTGGCGCGCTTGCGGGTTCGGATGATGTTTATGATGCCGCGTTCAGGCGGGCGGGCATGCTGCGGGTGCAGACCTCGAACGAGCTGTTTCAGGCTGTCGGCACCCTCGCCACCGGGATCCGCGTCAGGGGCGACCGGCTGGCGATCCTGACGAATGGCGGCGGGCTCGGGGTTCTGGCGGTCGATCACCTGTCGGAAGTGGACGGCCAGCTTGCTGAACTGTCAGACAATACCATCGCACGCCTCGACAAGGTGCTGCCTGCGCCCTGGTCGCATGGCAATCCGGTGGACATTCTGGGTGACGCAACCGGCGCGCGCTATGCCGATGCGCTGGAGATCCTGCTCGAGGCGGACGACTCGGATGCGATATTCGTCCTGAACTGCCCGACCGCCGTGGCCGACAGTCTTGATGCCGCGCGGGCGGTGGTCAGGACGCTCGAGGAACAGCGGCCCCCGGTCCTGACATGCTGGGTCGGCGAAGGCGCAGCAGCCGAGGCGCGGGAGCTGTTCGCCACCCACAGGCTTCCGTCATACGAAACCCCGGAGCAGGCAGTTCAGGCATTTGGTCATCTGCTGCGCTATCAGCGCAATCAGGCGCTGCTGATGCAAACCCCTCCATCCGTATCGGATCTGATCACGATTGACCTCCCGGCGGCCGAGGCAATCATCGACGCCGTGCTGGAGGATGGCCGGACACTCCTGACCGAACCGGAGGCCAAGGACTTGCTCTCGGCCTTCGGGATTCCGACCGTTGCGTCGTTCATCGCCCGCGACCCGGCCGAGGCAGCCGAATGTGCCCAGCGCTTCGATGGGCCGGCCGTGCTGAAGATCCTCTCGCGTGAGATCACGCACAAGTCGGATGTGGGCGGCGTCAAGCTCGACCTTGCCTCGCCTGCTGCCGTTGCCCAGGCGGCAGAAGACATCCTCGCTTCCGTCCGCGAGAAGGCGCCGGATGCCAAGGTCGACGGCTTTACGGTGCAGCCGATGATCCGCAGGCCTGGTGCCCACGAGCTGATCCTCGGCATCGCCGAAGATGCGACTTTCGGCCCGGTGGTGCTTTTTGGGCAGGGCGGAACGGCGGTCGAGGTGATCGGTGATCGCGCCGTGGGCCTGCCGCCGCTTGATCCGATCCTTGCGCATGACATGATCGGACGCACCCGAATTTCGCGTCTTCTGCGCGGCTACCGGGACCGGCCTGCCGTCGATCTCGATGCTGTTGCGTTGACACTGGTCAAGCTCTCGCATCTGATCGCCGAACTCGACCGGGTGGCTGAACTTGACATCAACCCGCTGCTCGCGGACGCGGATGGTGTGATTGCGCTGGATGCGCGGGTCGTGGTGCAGCCACGGGGCACGCAGCGGCGGCAACTCGCGATCCGGCCCTATCCGCGAGAGCTTGAGCAGGAGGTCGAGACCGCGAGCGGCCGGCGCTTTGCGCTCCGTCCGATCCGGCCCGACGATGAGGCCGCGATCAGCGACATGCTGGCCCGATCCTCGCGCGAAGACAGCCGGTTGCGGCTGTTCGCGCCTGCCAAGGGCTCCAGCCATGGCTTTCCGGCGCGGATGACACAGATCGACTATGACCGCGAGATGGCGCTTGTCGCCCTCGAGCCGGGCGGGACGGAAATTCTGGGCGTGGTGCGCCTGATGTCCGATCCCGATGGCGCGGCGGCCGAGTTCGCTGTCATGGTTCGCTCGGACCACAAGGGCATCGGGCTGGGTTACTCCCTGATGCTGCGAATGCTGGATTATGCGCGTCAACGGCAGATCGGCCGGGTATTCGGTGAGGTTCTCGCTGGCAACCAGACAATGCTGCGGATGGCACGCGATCTGGGCTTTGAAGTCGGGGAGCTATCAGAAGATGGCACGTTTGCGGTCGAACTGGACCTGACTACCGCTTCGGCCGCTGACTGACTGGAGTGACCAGGCGGATTCAGCCCCCAGGCGCTTTCGATGCGTCGCTGCGGCGGCGTGCCCGGCGCCGGTCGCGCGCCTTCAGCGCCTCGAATCCGACGATCACATCCAGAAGCTCCGTGGTGATCTCGCTTTGCCGGACCGAGCGCGTCTCCGCGCGCAGCTCTTCCAGCCGCTCGTCCACGGATTGCTCGGCCTGCTGCATCCGGGCGAGGCGCGCCGCGTTTTCAGTCACCAGTGCCTCGGCTGCCGCGCGATAGAGCGTCGCGAACAGCAGGTTTCGGACCAGCGCCGCCAGAAGGTCTGCAGCAGGCTCTGCCACCTGCGGAAGGCTGCGTGACCGCCATGGCCGCCGTGCCAATTCGTCAAGCAATGCCGCATCCAGCGGAAGCAGCTTCTGCAGCACAGGTGCCTGACGGCCATGCGGACCGCGCTCGGTGTAGATCAGCGTTACCGCGATATCATCCGTGTCAGTGCCGCCGCGCATCCGTTCGATCCGCGTGACAAGTTCCGCCGCCAGTCGGTTCAGCCCGTCGACATTCGCCGGGGGCAGCAATGTCGCCTCGGGAGTCAGGCCTTCGCCCGTCAGCGCATCTTCCATCTGTGCACCGACACATATAAGCCGCGCGCCCTCGCGCGCCGCCGGATGGCGCGCGGCCTCCAGCGCCACAAGCTCGTTATAATTGCCGCAAAGCCCGTGATCCGACCCCATCACGACCAGCACCTGCCGGAGCGCGCGGGGCCTGCCCTGAGCCAGAGGCCCACTGCGATGCAGGAAGGCGTGGAGCCCGTCGAGCACGGTATCGCGCCAGGCGTCGATCGACCGTGCAGCTTCGTCATAGGGCGCCGCGTTGATCGCCGACATGGTCTTCATCGTCCGCACGATCCCGCGGATGCTCTCCATCGTCCCGGTGCGGCGGGTCAGGCGTTCAAGCGTCTGGGCCATCACCAGCCTCCGCAGCAGCCGCCAGCGCGCGGCGGGTCTCCTCGATGATCTGGGCGCGGTCGGTGTCGCTCAGACGGCGGCCAGCGGCGATGATTTCGCGCACCTGCCCGTCCCCGCTGCGCATCGCGGTTGCGATCACGTCCATCGCCCGCGCAGTTGCCGCCTCGTCCATTCCGTCAAATAGCCCCTCCATCGCGGCAAGCAGGACTGCCAGCTGCTCATCGGCAGCCATCGGGGCACGCTCGGGCTGCCGCAGGGCAGAACGCACGGCAGCGCCCCTTGTCAGCCGCTTGCGGGTCTCGGGGTCGAGGCGGGTGCCGAAACGGGCGAATTCCTCCAGCTCCTCGAACTGCGACAGGGTCACGCGCAGATTGCCCGCAACATCGCGGAAGGCCGGGCTCTGGGCCTTGCCGCCGACGCGCGAGACCGACACCCCCAGATCAACTGCGGGGAATTGATTGCGGCGGACCAGCCGAGGCGAAAGATAGATCTGCCCGTCGGTGATCGAAATGAGGTTGGTCGGAATATAGGCCGACAGGTTTTCGGCCTGTGTCTCGACCACCGGCAGCGCGGTGATCGACCCGCCGCCTACGCCTGGGCCGAACTGCCCTGCCCGCTCCAGCAGCCGTGCATGCACGTAGAAGATATCGCCCGGAAATGCCTCGCGCCCCGGCGGGCGGCGCAAAAGCAGCGACAGCTCGCGATAGGAATGGGCATGATGCGTCAGATCGTCGAACACGATCACCACATCGCGCCCGTCTGCGGCCAGATCCTCGGCGATCGACATTGCGGTATAGGGGGCAACATAGGACAGGCCTGGCGCCTCTTCGTCGCCCGCCGCCATGATGACAGTGTTGGCCATCATGCCCCCGTCACGGATGGCACCGATCACCTTGGCCACAGCATCGCCGCGCTGCCCGATGGCGCAGTAGATGCAGAGGACGCCGGTTTTTCTCTGGTTCAGGATGGTGTCGATGGCGATCGAGGTCTTGCCGGTCTGGCGGTCACCGATGATGAGTTCGCGTTGACCCAGCCCTACGGGAACGGTAGCGTCTACTGCCTTCAGCCCGGTGGCAAGCGGCCGTGCAACAGGTCGACGATCAAGGATGCCCGGCGCCTCTGTTTCGATCGGCCGGAGCCGGTCGGAACCAGGCGGCCTGCCCCCGTCACGCGGTTGGCCCAGTGCATCGACCACCCGGCCCAGAAGCGCAGGCCCGACCGGAACGCTGACCACGCGCCCGGTGCGGCGCACATCTGCCCCCGGCACAACTGATGTCGAGGGGCCAAGAAGGACCACCCCCAGCCGGTCCGGCTCCAGATCGAAGACAACGCCCGACAACCCGCCATCGAATTCCACAAGCTCGTCTACAAGCGCGCGTGCGAGACCAGTGACGATGGCGATGCCATCACCGATTTCCGCGACCTGGCCGATCTCGCTGAACTGCGGTTCAGGCGAGGGGGCGTCCAGCAAGGCCTGAAGCAGATCATCCATGTCATCAAAGGCGCGATCAGGCGGCATGGATCAGCCCGGACTGGCGGTGCTGGGCATCGAGATAGGACTGAAGCCCGTCGACATAGCTTTCCACTGTCCAGCCAAGCTGCGCACCGCCCAGCCGCAGGTTCAGGCCGGGGGGTTGTTCGGGGTCGGTGCGGAACCGGACCTCGACCCCCGGCACAAGCGCGGATAGCCGGTCGGCAAGTCCTTCGCGAAGCTCTGCTGACAGCGGTGCCTGTGTCGTGACGATTGCCACCCGATCATCACCCGCAGCATCGCCCAGGTCGTCCGACATCGCGGCAAGACGGGGACCGGCGCGGGCGATGATTCTCTCTTCCAGCGTCTCGCCGGAGAGATCTGCCAGCGCCTTGCGCAGCAATGCCAGCAGTGCCGAAGCGCCCTTGTAACGCAGGTCGGCACTATATCGGTTCGCCTCTTCCAGGCGTTCTTGCTCGCGTATCGCCTGCTCGCGGGCCAGCCGCGCCCTTGCATCGTCCAGCATCGCTGCGCGTTCGGCCTCTGCCGCCTCGCGCGCCTCCTCGAGAACGCCCTCGCGGCCGGCGCGGAGGCGGGCGATCTGCACCTGATGTTCGGCCTCGGCAGCTTCCGCAGCCTCGCGGATATGCGCGGCCTCGGACATGCGCTCGGTTATCTGCCGCTCGCGCGCGTCGATGCCGTCAAGAATCGGGCGATAGAGAAACCGTTTCAACAGCCAGACCAGCACCAGAAAGTTGGCGATCTGCGCGGCGACGGTGATCCAGTCGATGGACATGATCAGCCACCGGCGCCCGTGGCCGCCGCCTCCAGCGCCGCATTCCAGAACGGGTTGGCGAAGATCAGGATCATCGCGACGACAAAGCAGTAGATCGCGGTAGATTCGATCATCGCGAGGCTGACGAAAAGCGTGCGTGACAAGGTGGGTGCCGCGTCCGGCTGCTGTGCGATGGCACTGAGTGCCGTGGCCGCGGCGCGGCCCTCGCCAAGCGCGGGGCCAATGGCACCAAGGGACACGGTCAGCCCCGCCGTGAAGATCGAAATGGCAGCGATGATGGCGAGATCGGTCATGTCTGCTCCTTTGCAGGGTCGGGATCGGGCGGCCCGGCTTCGGATTGTTCCGTGGCCGAGGAGATGTAGACGGTGGCAAGAATGGCGAAGATATAGGC
>JACDJA010003032.1_pt1 | contig 11254 bp, 9 predicted proteins | sample 7449241 | NCBI WGS metagenome assembly JACDJA01 (sample SAMN14253289, study PRJNA609438) | sludge metagenome | isolation source: initial anaerobic sludge | collected 2018-12-20 | reverse complement strand
TTCGCGACCGTGCGCACCAAGCACGCCGACCGTCACAAGGCGTTTCGCAAGGGCATCGAGCAGTTGGCTGAGGAAGGCGTCGTGCAGCTCTTCTACCCCGCGCAGGGCGCGCGCGATCCCATCCTTGGCGTCGTCGGGCAGCTGCAGTTCGAGGTGTTCGAGCACCGCATGCGCGAGGAGTACGGCGTTGAGGTCCTCTTCGACCACCAGCCGTACCGCGTGATCCGCTGGTTGAGCCGCACGCCGGACAAGCCCGTGCGCTTCGGCATGCTCGTGCACGACCAGGACGACCAGGCGGTGGCGCTGTTCCGCTTCGAGGGCGAGATCAAGTACTTCCAGGACGAGCACTCAGAGGTGACCCTGGCGGAGTCGCCTGGCGCTGTCGACGTGGTCAGGCTCTAGCTAAGCGTCAGCGTGTAGTAGGTGCTCATCACCAGAAGCAACGCCACGAACCCAACGACCCCGAGCACGAGGGCCTGACGGCCCGCCCTCCCGAGGCCGCGGAACTGCACGCCGAGGCCGATGCCCGCCATCGCGGCCGCGGTTAGGAGCGTGCCGCCTAACGTTAGGTAACGCACGGTGTCTGCGCTCAGCCAACCGAGGCTGGTTACGCCGCTCAGGGCAAGGAAGCCGAGGACGAACCCGGGCACGATCGGCGGAAGGCGCTGCCCGCCTGCCGCCAGCACGCCTGTAACGCTAGCTGGATTGGCGGCTGCCTCGCGCCGCAACCACCAGCCCAGCAGCATGAGCACGGGCGCGAGCAACACGACGCGCGAGAGCTTGACGAGCAGCGCGAGGTCGCCTTCTGAGCCGCCGACGGCCGCACCGGCCGCCACCACGTGGCCGACCTCCTGGAGCGACGCGCCGGCAACGGCCGCCACGACGCGCGACGACACCAGCGCCAGCCCATCCCAAGCGGCGAACGCCACCACGCCGAGCGTGCCAAGCACGCTGACGACGGCCACGGAGAGCGAAGCGTGCTTCTCCTCGGCGCGCAGAACGGGCAGGGCCGCGGCTATGGCGCTAGCGCCGCACACTGCCGTGCCAACGGCGATCGAGCGCCGCAGGTCGGGCGCTACACCCCAGCGGCGCCCGACTAGTTCGATGGCCGTGAACGCGACGAGGACACCAAGGGTGCTGCCAGCCAAGACCGTCGGCCCGACGGCAGCAAGGGCGCGCATGTCGAGGCGCACGCCAAGCAAGACGATCCCCAACCTCAGCAGGGCTTTGGCCGCGAAGCGCGCGCCAGGCATGATGCCTGCAACACGCCCCGAGCGCCCTAGCCGCCACGCCGCCCCGCCAAGAAGGGCAAGCACGAGCGGCCCGAGGAGCTTGAAGCCGGGCGCCCGCGCCAGCTCGAACGCCAGGAAGGTGATGACGATCACCACTCCAAGGCCGGGCAGGAGCGGCCGCAACCAGGTAGACGTGCGTGAGAGGCGCATGGCGAGCATCGTGCGAGCGTAAGGCCGATCGGGTCATAAGGCTAGAGGCCTTGTGCTTATAGCCTCATAAGCCAGACTTATACTCGGTTCATGAGCCTAGGTGCCACTCTCCTGCCGAGGAACATCGAACCTCACCTCCTGCACGCGTTCCTTGTCGTCGCGCGCTCTGGAACGATCACGCAAGCTGCCAAGCAGCTCCACCGCACCCAGCCGGCCATAACGGCGGCCATCAAGCGCCTCGAGGAGTCCTTCGGCGAGCCGCTCTTCACACGCACGGGCCGCGGCGTGCGGCTCACGGTCCTCGGCGCGCGGCTACTGCCACATGCGGAGGCGCTCGAACGCGTCATGCACGGCGTGCAGCAACTAGCTGAGGATTCGCTCGGGTTGGAGGGCGCCAGTCTGCGCATCTCCGCCAGCACGACCATCGCCCTCTACTGGCTCCCCTCACGGCTGGCGCGCTTCTGCGCCGCCCACCCGAGCGCCAACCTAGTCGTGCACACGCGTAACTCACGCGCCGCCATCGCCGAGCTGACGGCTGGCGAAGTCGACCTCGCGCTCGTCGAGGCCCCGGCCGCGAGTTGGGCTGGCGTTGCCCAGGGACTCGTCACCGCAACAGACGTCCACGACGACGAGCTGGTGCTCGTCGTCAACCCAACTCACCCGCTGGCCTCACGGAGCAGCATCGCGCCGGAAGAACTGAACGGCCTAGCCTTCATCGGGCGCGAGGCGGGCTCTGGCACCCGCGACGTGCTCGAGCAGGCGCTGGCGGGAGCGGGCATCAAGCCGGACGTGCGCCTTGAGCTAGGCGAGCCGGAGGCCATCAAACTCGCGGTGCGGGCGGGTATCGGAGCGGCCATCCTCTCGCGGGTCGCCGTCGCGGAGGCGGCGTTGCGAGGCGAGCTCGTGGCCATCTCGATAGACCACTCCGGCTTCAAGCGGCGCTTCACGCTCCTGCACCCGCCAGAGGAGTTGGCCAGCCACGCCGCCTGGGCGTTCAGGGCGCTCGCGGTCGCGCCAGACGAGCTGGCCGGGGCCTAGGCCTCGTCGCCCAAAGCCTCGACTGCCAGGTCAGCCAAACGCGCGATCGTCTCCTGGTCGAACTTGAAGCTCACACCCGCGGCCTCGTAGAGCTCGTTGAGCGGCCGCGTACCGCCCAAGGCCAGCGCGGACTTGTACAGCTGCAGCGCCCTTGGCGCGTCCTGGCGGGCGTTCTCCCACACCTGCAACGCGCCGAGGTAGGCCATGGCGTACTCGATGTAATAGAAGGGGAAGAGGTAGACGTGAATGATCTGCCACCCCTTGGCGGCCGAGCCCTCGAAGCCCGAGTAGTCGACGCCGACATCGAAGCGCGCGAGTTGCTCCAGCCAGTGCGCGTCGATCTCGGCCGTCGTCACGCCCTCGCGCGTGTAAACGAAATGCTGGAGGGCGTCGATCTGCATCGCCCGCACGAGCAGCGTAAGCGCGCGGACGAGGAGCGCGGCTTGCGAGCGCTGCGCGTCCTCCTCCCCGTAGAAGCCACCACGTTCGCGCCTCAAGAACGGCAGCGTGAGGAGCTCCATGGCCTGCGACGCGAGCTCGTTCATCTCAGGTCGGTGCGAGAAGTGCCACTGCAGCGGCCAGCGGTTCTGCGTGAGCACCGAATGGAAGGCATGACCGGCCTCGTGGCGCATGGTGAGCAGGTCGTCGTCGGTGCCGACGGCGCTCCAGTACACGTACGGGCGCCGTGAGCGCGGGAAGTAGTTCTGGTAACCAAGGCCGGGCACCTTGGTTGGGCGCGGTTCGAGGTCCATCCAGCCGCCGCGCAGGAGTTCATAACCAGCCGCCAGCTCGGGATCGAGTGCCTGGAACATGCGGGCCAGCCCCTCCTCTAGCTCGGCGACCGTCGCGAACGGGTTGAGCGGCTCGCGGCCCTGCACGTCGCAGTCGAGGTCCCAAGGCCGCAGGCGCTCGAGGCCTAGGTAGTTGGCCCGCCGCTCGTACACGCGGCGCAGGCGCGGCACGACCTCGCGCGCGACCGCCTCGTGCATGCGGAGTGTGTCCTCCGGCGTGTACTCGCGCCGCTTGGCGTTGCGCCAAGCCAAGGCCCGGTAGTCCGGCAGGCCAGCGTTCCGCGCCATCTCACTGCGGAGCGGCACGAGGCGCGCGAACACCTCGTCGAGGTCAGCGCGCAGCGCCGACCGCCCGGCGACTATGGCGCGGTACGCGCGCTCGCGCAGGTCGCGGTCAGGGCTCTCGAGCTTCGCCTGCGCTTGGCCGAGGGTGAGCACCTCGCCGTCGAGGTGAACGCGCAGGGCGCCCGTCACCTCACCGTAACGTTGACCAAGCGCCGCTTCCTCCGCAGCCAGTTCGAGGTTCTCCTCGCGGAACAGCAGGACGGCGTCGCGCATGTCGGCCCACGCGCCCGCTAGGTCGTCGGGCGGCTCGTAGCCTGGCACGGCCAGCAGCTTGCGGTTGAGCTGGTCGGCGACGCGCTCCACTTCTGGCATCACACGGCTGACGACGTCGAGGAAGGCGTTCTTGGCGTCCTCGTCGGCCGTGTCCTCGTCCTTGGCGCGCACGAGGCCGGCTACTAGCTCGCCGAAGTCGACGAACACGGCGTCTACCTTGACGAGGAAAGCCGGCATGTCTGCCGCCGTCACCTCCTCGTCGAGCAGCGCGAGCATGCGCGGAACGAACGAGTCTGGGTCGATGTCGGCAACCACGAACTTGCTTACAGTCGATGACATTCCAGAGGTTACCGCCTCACGCCGTCACGGCCCCTTGTTCACTCGCCTGCGGTTATCAGCTCGAGCGGTAGCGCCTCACCGACAGCGCCGCGGTAACCGACGACGGAGGTCGCCAGGCAGAGCGAGTCGTAGATGGCCTCCTCCGTCGCCTCGATGGCGGCAAGGAACAAGGGTGAGAGGTCGTCGTTGCCTACCTCGCGCCACGGCAGCCGCGGCGCCCTGCCTGCGCGGCGCCTCACGCCCTCCGCCGTCGAGAACGCCAAGGCGTAATCGCCAGAGCCGTTCGAGAACGCCGCTCCGGTGCGCGCCAACCCGGCCATGGCGCGCGCCGCGAGGCGCGTGAGGCTCGCTGAGCTGAGGGGAGCGTCCGTCGCGAGCAGCATCATGATCGAGCCGTCCGCCTCGTCTGGCGCCCCGCTGCTGGCAGCCGTCAACTCCTCACGCAGGTAGTGCCGTCCTGCACGCAACCCGACGGGCCGACCAGCCACTTGCAGCACGCCGCCGAAGTTCGACTGCACGAGCGCACCAAGCGTCCAACCACCCAACTCCTCTGGCAGGCGCCGCGAGGCGGAACCGATGCCGCCCTTGAAGCCGAACGCCAGCGTGCCGGTGCCGGCCCCGACGCTGCCCTGCGCAACGGGCCCGGACGTGGCGCCCTCCAGCGCCGCCAGGACGTGCTCCGGTTGCACGCGCCGCGCGCGGATGTCGTTGAGGCGCCCGTCGTTGGTCTCCCCCACGAACGGGTTGACGCTGCCAACGCGCCCGTTGCCAGGCTGGGCAAGGGTCCAGTCGATGAGGGCGTCGGCCGCGCGCGTCACGCACAGCGTATTCGTGAGGGCCACCGGGGTCTCCAGCTCCCCCAACTCGACCACCTGAGTTGCGCCAACGAGCTTGCCGTAGCCGTTGCCGACGCATAACCCGGCGGGCACGCGCCACGAGTAGGGATCGTCAGGGTGGGTGAGGAGCACGGTGGCGCCGGTGCGCACGTCGTCGCCCTCGATCAAGGTGTGGTGGCCAACACGGACTCCGGCTACGTCGGTGATGGCGTTGAGGGGGCCAGGCGGCAGCACCCCGACTGCCACGCCTAGCCCGCGGACCCGCGCGCGCGTCTCTCGCATGCTCGGAGCCTACTACCGCGAACGGCGCGCCAGCGCTTGTCCCTCGCACTTGCGTACGCAACGTCCTAACCTCATGATTATGGAGACTGACGGCAGCCAAGTGCGCTGCTGCCCCTGAGCGGATGAGCCAAGCCCGTCTCACTTGACGGGGCACATGAAAGGCGACGCCATGACAGATCAACAGCCAACCCCAACTGCCGCCGACCTCGCACGCGGCACGCCCCTCAAGTACCTCGACAAGGCGCTCGGCAGCCTGCGCAACCTCGGGCTCGTGCCTGAGAACACCGCTAGTCAGGAAGCGCCGATCGTCGCGCTCCTCGACCAGATCTCGGACCTTGACCACGACCGCGTGGTGGCCATCACGCGCACCCTCGCGCAGGCGTCGCTCTTCAACGACGTCGTGCGCAAGCAGGTCGAGGCCATGGAGATCGGCACGCGCTACGAGGACATCACCAAGTCGTTCAACAGCATCCGTGACGACGCCAAGTCCATGGTCGACCAGTTGGACGACGGCAAGCTGAGTACCTTCGAGCGCATCTCGAACGTATGGATGAAGGTCTCGCGCGGCGACATCTCCAGCCGCTTCGACAAGATCAAGGGCACCTTCCTCGACGTTACGAAGGACGCGCAGGACCAGATCCAGCGCGAGCACATCATCCTCGAGGCGTACCGCGACTTCCGCGGCGCCCTCAAGGAGTCTGAGGTGTTGGCCTTCGAGGTGCTCAAGAAGGGCGAGGCCGAGCTGGCGGCCGCCAAGGAGAACGTCAACCACTCCATGTCCGCCGTGGACGCCTACACGGGCGACGACCTGGCCGAGCGCGCGCGCCTGGAACTCGCGCGTGACGAGCAGGTGCGCGCCCTGCAACTCACCGAGAAGCGCTACCAGATAGCCAAGGACCTGTCTGACAACCTCACCATCTCGTACAACACGTCAGAGGTCGTCATGGCGCGCCTCATGCAGACGAACACGGCCAAGGAACGCGTGCGCGCCCAAGCCGTGTCGTTCTTCAGCACCAACGAGACGGTGCTGACGGCCCTCACCGCCACCTTCACTGGCCTCTTCGGCCTCAACGAGTCCACCCGCGCCCTCGACGCCATGACAAAGGGCGTAAGCGACTCGCTCGACACCCTCTCCGACATCGGCGGCAAGGTCCAGGAGGCCGCCCTCAAAGCCGGTTACGGCCCTACCGTGCGAGCGGAGTCCGTCAAGCGCCTCGTCGAGTCGGTCGTCAACTACCAGGAGCGCTCCGTCGAGATCATCGACGACATGCGCAAGCAAGCAACAGTGAACGCCGCCGAGATCCGCACTGCCGTAGAGGACGGCAAGCGTCGCCTGGCGCGGCTAGCGGAGCAGGGGGCGGCACTCACCAGCCTCGATGGCTGACGCCGCTACCCCCAACCCCGCGGCGCCCAAGCAGGCAACGCCGCCGCTCGACGACATCATGCTCGCCATGGACGTCGTCGACACCCTGCGTCACCGCGAGCGCCTCGTCAGCGAGGAGCTGGCGTCTGAAGGGCGTGACGAGGCGATGTTCGAGAACCTGCGGAGCATCTACGCCTCGCAGGGCATCACCGTTACCGACGAGATCCTCCGCCAGGGCGTAACGGGTCTCCGCGAGGGACGCTTCGTCTACGTTGCGCCAGAGCGCCGCGCGGGTACGCGCTGGGCGTACTTCTACGTCAACCGCGCGAAGTGGGGGCGGCTGTTCCTAGCCCTCGCCGTCGTGGCTGCGCTGCTGTTCTTCGGTTACGACGCCGCCTTCAGGGCCCCGCACCGTGCGCTGGTCTCTGAACTCAACAGCGTGCACGCCACGTTCATCGAGAAGTCGCAAGACCCTGCAGCGACTGCGCGCGCAGACACGCTCTACGCCCTCGGCACCAGCTCCATCAGCCAAGGCAACGACCGCGAGGCGCGCGCGAACCTCGCCACCCTCACAGCGCTGGAGAGCCAACTCCTCGCGTCTTACACGCTGCGCATCTCGGCGGACACGACCGGCGTGTGGCGCGTGCCCGAACTCAACAGCCAGGCCGCCAACTACTACATCATCGTCGAGCCGATCGACCGCAACGGCAAGAACATCGCGGTGCCCGTAACGAACGAGGAGACAGGCCTAACCCAGTCCGTGCGCACCTTCGGGTTGCGCGTGTCCGACGCCACCTTCGAGGCCATCCGTCAAGACAAGCTCGATGACGGCATCATCCAGAAGAACGTCTTCGGCGAGAAGCAAGCCGGCTTCTTGCAACCCGAGTACTACTTCGACACCACCGGCGCCACCATCACGAGCTGGGACTGATGATCTCCGGAGCCGCTACCCTCGACAAACTACTCAAGGCCATCAACCAGGAACAGGCGCGCATGGGCGAGGTCGACTCGGCGCTCAACCGCAGCAACGACGAGATGATCAAGCTCAACACGGGCTGGGTAACCGAACTCAGGCGCCTCGCTCAGCTGCGCCTCAGCTTCCTAGCCAGCAAGAGCGCCACGGTGGAGAACACGAACGACGAGCAGGTCGTCAAGTTCATAGCGCAACGCGACGCCGCTTACGATCAGCTGCGGCAGCAGCAGGCGCAACAGGCGGCAGCGACGGCGAAGCTGGAGGACGCCCGCACGGCCGCCAGCGCCGAGCTCGAGGCCGCGATGCAGGCCGTCGACGCCGCAGAGGCGGCAACGCAGAAGCGCCTCGAGACGGACGCCGCCTACCAGCGGCAGTTGGCCGCTACCCACGAGGCCGACCGCATAGCAACCCAGGCCGACGCCAAGGCCACCCAGAGCGAAGCAGAGCAGGAGACGAAAGGTGAGGCGTACCGCGCCGACCCACTCTTCTCCTACCTGTGGCGCCGCAAGTACGGCACCACCGAGTACCGCCCAGGCGGACTGATCTTCGCGCCGCTCCTGCGCTACCTCGACGGGCGCGTCGCGCGTATCGTCAGGTACCAAGACGCAAGGGCGAACTACTCACGGCTACTCGAGATACCCGTCCGCCTCCGCGAACACGCCGAGCGGGCGAAGGAGGCCGCCACCGCGGCGCACGCCGAACTGCAACGCGCCGACCTGAAGGCGCGAGCGGACGACGGCATCGGCGCGCTCGAGAAGCGCCGAGACGCCGCGGAGCAGAAGGTCAAAGGCATCGAGGGGCAGATCAAGGCTGCTGGCGCGGACGCGGCCAAGCTGCAGGAGGCACTGAGCCGATTCGCGAACGGCGAAGACCCTGACTACCTGAACGCCGTGGAGTTCCTCCGCAGCGAGTTCGACCGCGCCCCGCTCGACGTCCTGCGGGCAAGCGCGCTTGCCACCCCGACGCCAGAGGACGACCTCGTCGTGGCGCGCCTCGCGGAGATCGCCAAACAACGCGAGTCCCTCGCCGCCGCCATCACCGAACTACGCACTGGCGCGGCCTCCAACAGGCAACGCTTGCAGGAGCTGACTGAGCTGCGCAACGATTTCGCGCAAGCGGGCATGTCGTCGCCCCAGTCGGCGTTCAAGGACGAACGGGCCATCGTGACCGGCATCTCACAGTACCTGGCGGGCATGATCACCCAACAGGCGCTCTGGCAACTGCTTAACCGCCAACGCACGGTCACCAATCGCGGCGTCGACCCTAACTTCGGCTCAGGCGGCTTCGGGCGCGGCACCGTATGGGGCGGCGGTGGCGGCCCGACGGTCGACGCTGGCCAAGTGATCAACGTGGTCGGCTCCATCCTCGACGCCATCGGACGTTCGTCTGGCGGTCGCTCGTCAGGCGGCTTCGGCGGCGGCTTCGGTGGCGGGTCCGGTGGGGGCTTCGGTGGCAGTTCCGGCGGCGGTCGCTCGAGCGGCAGCTCGCGTCCAAGCGGCGGCTCGCGGCCAAGCGGCGGGAGCATGCCGAAGCGCGGCGGCTTCAAGACGGGGGGCAAGTTCTGAGCCGGAAGCGCAGCCGCGGCAAGGGCTCCACCAAGGGCGCCTCGCGCCCCATCAGCAAGGGCAGGCGCAGCAAACTCGGTGCGCTGCCTGGCACCGTCGTGTACACGGGGCCGGAGCGCACCTACGGCGCGCACCTCCAGCTCATCCGCTATCAGGAAGACGCGTACAACGAGCAGCAAGTCGACGACGTTACCCAACTCGCCAAGCTGTTGGCCGAGCCGGGGGTCCGCTGGCTGAACGTCGTCGGGGTTCACGACACGAAGCTCCTCGAAGATATCGGTCGCGCGCTAGAGCTGCACCCCCTCACCGTCGAGGACCTGGCCAGCCTCGGCCAGCGCCCCAAGGTCGAGGAGTACGACAGTTACTTGTTCATGGTCATGCGCATGCTCACGCGCCATGGTCAGCCGCTCCCGACGGACACTCCGGCGCCCGCGACCACAGACGGCACGCCTGCGGCCGCAGCCGTGAGCGCGCTGGCGGCTGGACCCCTCCACAGCGAACAGTTCTCGCTCGTGCTGCAAGACAACCTGCTGATAACGTTCCAAGAGCTCGAGACCGACCCGTTCGGTCCGCTGCGGGAGCTGCTGCGCACTGGCCGTGGCCGCCTGCGCAAGATGGGCGCCGACTACTTGGCGTACACGCTCATCGACTTGGTCATCGATCAGTACTTCGAGGTGCTCGAGGCGTACGGCGACGACCTGGAGTCCCTCGAGGAGGAGATCCTGCGCGGCCCGCAGCGGGACTCACTGCAGCGCGTCACGGACTTGCGCCGCGACCTGCTCGTCGTGCGCAGGGCCGTGTGGCCGCTGCGCGACGTGATGGGGTCGCTGCAGCGCAAGGACCTCGAGTACTTCTCCCCTGACGTGTCGAACTACCTGCGCGACGCGCACGACCATGCCGTACAGGTCATGGACGCGGTCGAGACGCAGCGTGAGCAGCTCACGAGCCTGCACGACATCTACCTGACGCTCCTCAGCGTCCGCATGAACGACGTCATGAAGGTCCTAACGGTCATCTCGACCATCTTCATCCCCCTGACGTTCCTGGCGGGGATCTATGGCATGAACTTCGAGAACATGCCCGAGTACCACTGGCGGTGGGCGTACCCGCTCCTGTGGGTCATCATGCTCAGCTTGGCTGGCGGCATGATCGTCTCGTTCAGGCGGCGCGGTTGGCTGTGAGCGCGGCGCGCCGCTCGCGCTAGAGTCAGCGTCCCGACAGTTCCCGCAACGCGCCGATCAGTGGCCGCAGCACGTCGGCTTTGAGCTTGAGGGCGGCGCGGTTGACGACGAGGCGCGCGCTCGACTCCACGATGACGTCGACCTCCGTCAACCCGTTGGCGCGCAACGTTGCGCCCGTCTGCACGACGTCTACGACCGCGTCCGCCAAGCCGGACAGGCACGCGAGTTCCACGTTGCCAGCTAGCTCGACGACCTCGGCGGGGCTAGCGAGGCGCTTGAGGTACTCGGCCGTGACGCGCGGGTACTTGCTCGCCACGCGCTTGATCGGGCCAATCGCGCCTTCCTGCCTGATCAGCGAGAGCCGGCAGGCGGCGAACCCCAAGTCGACTGGCGCGTAGAGGCGGCTGCCGTGCTCGAGGAGCACGTCGCGACCGACGACGCCAGCATCTGCCACCCCCAGCTCGACGTAGGTCGGTACGTCGGCGTTGCGCATGACCAAGACGGTGGCGTGCTGGCCGGCATGGCGCAGCGCACGCTCGTCTTGGCTGAGGGTGAGGTCAAGGCCCGCGCTGCGCAGGACGCCGATGGCCTCGTCGAGGACCCGGCCTTTCGGCAGCGCTAGCACTAGTGGTGTGCTGCTCACGCTCCGTCACCCTGGGCTCCGCTGAGGATGGCTTGCAACTCTAGCCTGCGCGCCTCGCCAGCGGCGCTGCCCTCGCCCACGCTCCTGACGGCACCGGCGACCAATAGGAAGGGTATGCGCGCGGCCAGCGCCTCGCGCTCCGCCGCGCTCGGCTCGCTTGCCAGGGCGCGCGCCACCGCGATGCCGGCAGCGCGCAGGCGCCGTGCGGGCGGGTCGTCGAGGGTGAGGACTTGCGGCGTGATG
>JACDJA010003030.1_pt1 | contig 11266 bp, 7 predicted proteins | sample 7449241 | NCBI WGS metagenome assembly JACDJA01 (sample SAMN14253289, study PRJNA609438) | sludge metagenome | isolation source: initial anaerobic sludge | collected 2018-12-20 | reverse complement strand
GGTCATTGCCAGCATCAGGTCACGGGTTTGGGGTGCCAGTGTGAAGCCGAAGGGCGCCAGTTGAGCGGCAAAGCGGGCGACGCGCAGCACGCGCAAGGGGTCTTCGGCGAAGGCGGGGCCGATGTGGCGCAAGATGCGGGCATCGAGATCACGTTTGAAATCGAACGGGTCGATCAAAGTGCCATCGGCAGTTTGCGCCATGGCATTGATGGTTAAATCGCGTCGTTGCAGATCGTCTTCGAGCGTTACCTCGGGGTCGGCGTGGAAGGTGAACCCTTGATGGCCGCGCCCGGATTTGCGCTCGGTACGCGCGAGGGCGTATTCCTCACGGGTTTTTGGATGTAAAAAAACCGGAAAATCGTTACCCACCGGCAAAAAACCCTGAGCACGCATCGACTCGGGCGTGTTGCCCAGCACCACCCAATCCCGATCATGGACGGGGCGACCCAGCAGCCGATCGCGCACCGCGCCACCGACGATCAGGCAGTTGAGTGTTTGCGGGGCATCCATCATTGCGTGTCATTCGACAAGGTTTTTCCCTCGTCGATTTTTGGGGGCGGCTCGACGATCAACCTGCTAAACAGCGCTTGGAACTTATTCACTCGCTTCGTGTAGAGCTTCTGATTTTTTTGGTTGGTGGAGTGAACCGCTCGATGCGCACGATCAATTTTGCTGTCGATCAAACCGTTCTGTTCGATAAACTGATGTACCGGGCACGCGACAGGCGCGTTCCCATCTAAGATATAGAAGCACTTTTTGGATGTATTTTCGGTTAGCAGCAAATGCGCGGCCATGGCGCCCATGGGTGTTATTGGGTAGCCCTTGGATTGATTGGCTCCGTGGTTTTTAAGCCAGTTTTCGAGTTGCACAGGTGTCATGGGAAAAGCAATGCCATAGCCCTGTCCCTGCTCGGCGCCAAGTATTCGTGCGACTTCGATGAGATCCGGGTGCTCCAGTCCTTCCGCGACAACTTCCAAATCAATCAGTTGCGTCATTCGAATCAAGGCGCCGATGAATTTGATGATCCGGGGCGGATCGTCATACGCCGAGCGGATAATCGCCTGGTCGATCTTGGCGGTATCAAACGGCATCTTGTTCATGCGGATCAGGCTGCTGTAACCTGCGCCCAGATCATCTATGGCCAGATGCACACCAAGTTCATGCAACTTTTGCATTTGTTGAAACATGAACTCGTGATCCAGCGTTTCGGAGTGTTCCAATACCTCAAGCCATAAATGGCTGGCCGGTATATTGGCATGCGTTAACGCATCGTGAACCCAAGCAATACACTGTTCATGCAGTAACGCTTCCAAGGGCAAATTAAGAGACAAGCCCACACTGTTCATGTGTTTGCTTTGATGCCACAGGCTCAGTTGGCGTAAACATAGTTCAAGGCCTTTTTTGAACAGGTAAATGATCTGGCGTTCATTGAGCCGGGAGATAAACTGACCGGGCATGATGGTGCGGCCATCGGGTAAATCCAGTCGAGCGAGCGCCTCTACTTTTTTGAGTTGTCCGGTGTTCAGATCGATGATCGGTTGGTAGACGAAGCGCAGGCCGTCGCCATAAAGGGCTTCACGCCACAAGTCGATTTCATGAATGGAGACGTTGGCGCTCGAATCCTGATCAAGCTGGCCCCAGGTCTGGCTGACGATAAAACCAAGCTGATGGCTGAAGGATGCACGCTGAGATGCTTCAAACATGCCAGGATACGCGCCGTAGAGCGTGATCACGGCGACCGTCCGGCGTTGTGCATCCAGAATAGGGATGCTCACCGAACTGCGAATCCCCGTGTGTTGTGCCACGGCCCGCCATCTTTCAGCGCTGGGGCTGGTTGCAAAGTTATTGATGCGTTGAATTTGTCCGGTTTCGAAGGCAAGTCCTGTCGACCCCCGCCTATCTGTTTCCTGCGTCAGAATGCTGGGTGGCGCAATCCTGTCAGGATACGCTTCAAGCATCTTTTCGAGCTCTTCCTCGTAGTGGGCGAAATTAATGATGAACTGACCCTGTTCATCCGGGGCGCCGATCCAGGCGGCTTTAATGGCCGGAAGCGCGCAGAGAATATCAAGCAGTTGCTCGTTGAAGTTTTGCCACGATGTATTGCCTCTGCTCAAGGCATCGATTTGATTGAGCGCCGCCTGAAATTGTGCGCTTACCAGTTCTTCTGCGTCGAGTTCTTCAGAGAGCTCGACGCTCAGACGGCTGGTGATGATCGATTCTAAGTTGTTGAAATCCCTGCGGCCCAGCTGGAATTTAAGCGAGGCATCATCGAATTGATGCATATACACGGTGATGGCGCGCACAAGGCTGCTTGCCGAGACGCCAATGAAGGCGTGAATCTCGCCGACCCTGCGCGCCCTGTCGCGGTGGGCTTTTTCGGTGAGATCAGCCGAGAGTAAAAATTCAAGATGCTCGGTTTGCCTTGAACGCAAATGTTCATATTCCTCAGCGCTGAGCCAGGAGATGATTCTTGCCGAATCACCATCTACGGCAGTCAGTTCCCGGTAAAACCGATCCACAAAGCCTTCGGTCAACTGTGTTATTTCAGCCGATACTTTGCCGATCAAGGCGGCCGCTTCGGCTCCATAGGCCGGGGTGCGATCAAACAATTCGCCTGAAGTGGGTTGGTCGTTATTACTCAGCTCGTGCCAGAACACCCAGGGATTATCCCGTTCGTATTTACGATCTTTGCTGGCATACAGCGCCGCATCGGCATGTCGAATCAACAGATCGGGGGGGGAATTGTCTTCCGGGAACACGGTGACTCCCATGCTGAACCGGACGCCGGTTTTGCCTTCGGGCAGATCATAGGGTTTGTCCAGGCTTTCCTGAATGCGCTGAAGCCCCTGTGTCAGCTCATTTTTGGCGTTGATGCCTTCAATGAGCAAAATAAATTCATCGCCGCCCTGGCGAACGGCCAAATCCGAAGACCGCAAGGTTTTGTGCAAACGTTTGGCGAAGCAGACGAGCAGTTCATCGCCTACGGCATGACCATATTCGTCGTTGATTGGTTTGAAATCATCGATATCCAGCATCACGACCGCGAGTGACTGGTCATGTCGCCCGGCGCGTGCCATGGCCTTGGGTAGCTCTTCGTCGAGAAAACGGCGGTTCGCCAGCGAAGTCAGCGCGTCGTGATAGGCCAGATACGCGGTGCGTTCGTATTCTTCGCTCAGCTGTTTGCGCAAATCCAGTTGGCCCAGAGCCGTATCGATCAATTCGCCCAGGCGAATCAGGGTGCCGCTCACCAGACGGTCCAAAGCCTGATTGTGACTATGAACCACCACCAGCACGGCCCAGGGCAATTCATTGCGAAAGACAGGAATGAAAAATATGCTCAGATGTGCATCATCCGGCGCGAACGGACGCCAGGCTTCGGTGAGCTCGGTGTGATCAGATTCCTCGATCAGTACTTGATCCTGAAATTGAGCGCTCGCGAGATATGAACTCAACGCCGATCGTTGATCTTGGGTAAGCCCATCCAGAATGGTTTGCCCATTACTGCCCGCCGCGAGCACCGTAAAATCATTTGCTTTGGGTGATGCCGCCTGACCGAGCCAGGCCCCGACAAACAAACCGGATGCCAATAATTGCGTACAAACGACATCCAGCAGCTCATGCTCGTCGGCGGCAGAGATGAGGATGTCGATCTGCCCAAGCAAGGATTGCAACAAAGCCTGCTGGCGTTCCATCTGCTCGACAAGGGGCTGAACGGTCCCGTGATCATCGGGTTCTGTCCGGTCTTGGTTTTTTGTCGAGGGAGCGGTCATTGTGCGGTCAAGGTCCTATAAAGAGCCTATATTGAGCGAAAAAAATTCATGGGTGAAGCTTAATCAACACCATCAATAAAAGCCATGACCACGATTCTAGTTGCTATAAGGTGAGACGGGCGAATTTTGCGCATAATGATCTTCTTTTGTTTGGAAAACCAGTGATGTCGGAACGATTGGAAGAGCGCACCGAGTTGTTGATCGGTGCGCGGGGATTGGAAACGCTGCGCAAGGCACGGGTTCTGGTCGCCGGGTTGGGTGGGGTGGGTGGCGCGTGCGCCGAATCGCTGGTGCGGGCCGGTGTGGGCACGGTGTACCTGCTGGACCACGACAAATTCGGCCGTTCGAACCTCAACCGGCAAATGCTCTCCACCGAAGCGGTGATCGGGGAAAGCAAGGCCAAGGTCGCCGTAGCGCGCTTCGCATCGATCCGTAATGACATCACCACCGTACCCTTGCCTTATTTCCTGCAAGAATCCGGCGTGGTCGAATTGCTGGAACAGCACCCCATGGACGCGATTGCCGACTGCATCGATTCGATTGGCGTGAAAGCGGTATTGTTGGCCGAAGCCCGGGCACGGGGCATTATGACCATGACGGCGCTGGGCGCTGGCAACCGCCTCGACCCGCGCGCCGTGCGGGTTGGCACACTGGCCGAAGTGCAGGGTTGTGGCCTTGCCCGTGTACTGCGCACGCGCCTTCGCCGACTCGATTGCACACTGGATATCCCGGTCGTGTACTCGACCGAACTACCAAGTAAACCAGCGCCGCATGTACCCACCGACACCGGCATTCGCCCAAGAGCCGTCAATGGCACGATCAGTTACATGCCGAATATTTTCGGTCACATTGTGGCCGGGGAGATTATCCGGCGGTTATTGGCGCAGGGGAATTGCAGCTGAGCGCGTCGCTATGAAATCCCTCTCGTCCATCTCTTTTTCAAAGCTACTTCCTCCCCCCTTTAAAAAGCCACATCCTTCCCCCCCCCCTTTTTTGGAAAAGGGGGGCAGGGGGGATTTACCACAGTAAATCGAGGCCAGCAAATCCCCCTTGTTCCCCCTTTTGCAAAGGGGGAGACCTATCTTTTTGCAAAGGGGTCGGGTCAAATCGCTCTCGTCTCAGATTCCTTCGCCAGGCAGTAATTGATGCTGTTTGAGTTTCTTGCGCAGGGTGCTGCGATTGATGCCAAGGCATTCGGCCGCGCGGGACTGGTTTTGATCGCAGCGCATCATCGCCGTTTCCAGCAAGGGGCGTTCGATCTGCGCGATGACGAGGTCATAGAGATTGTTTGGCTGGTCGCCTTCCAACGTTTCCCACAAGGCATCAAGCGCTGCACGCACGGCTTGCTGAACGGGGTTGTCGCCATGAGCTTCATCCGTGTTCAGACACTGCCAGTGGCCGTTGGCTAGGGGGATTTCTTCCGTGGGTGGTTTTGCATTCATAAGCGGATTAGTTCAGCCGGGTAAGGGAGGTTATCCGTTAGCGTGACGCGCTAACCATTGGCGTTGCTGTTGTGGGTGCTCGAAGCGGTTGAACACAGCTCGATCTTCCTCACCCAAATCAAGGGACGCAGCATACCAGCCCAGATGCTTCCGGGTGATGCGAATTCCTAATGAGTCGCCGTAATGTTGATAGATTTTTTCAAATTGTTTTTGGACGACAGCAAAGCGTTCGGCACGATCTGGTGCGCCGGGGAGTGCCTGGCCGGTGAGCTCTGCTTTCAGCGCAGAGAAAATCCAGGGCTGACCGAATGCGCCTCGCCCGACCATGATGCCCGCGGCGCCCGTATGGGCGATTACCTGCCGCGCTTTTTGCGGGGTGGTGATGTCGCCATTGGCAAACACGGGCAGGTCGACGGCTGCAACCACTTCGGCAATGGTGTCGTATTCCGCTTCACCTTCGTAGCGGTCTGCGCGGGTGCGCCCGTGGATCGACAGCATGGATATACCGGCATTTTCGGCGATTTTTGCGATCGCAACGGCATTGCGCCAGTTGCGGTCGGGGCCGGTACGCATTTTCATGCTGACCGGGCAATCGACCGCGGCCACCAGCGCGTCCAGCAGACGGGCGACGGTGTCGGGCTCGGCCATGAGTGCAGATCCTGCCGCTTTCTTGCACACCTTTTTGGCGGGGCAACCGAGGTTGAGATCGATCAGTTGCGCGCCTTGCGCGACCGCAAATCGGGCGGCTTCGGCCAGCTCAAACGGATCATTGCCTAAGAGTTGCACCGCCCGGGGTTCGATGTCGTTGCTGTCAATTTGTCGCAGGCGGCTTTTGGTGCTGGATTGTAGTTCCGGTTTGGCGCTCATCATTTCCGTGACGACCAGCCCCGCGCCATATTCGCGACAGAGCTGGCGAAAAGGGCGATCGGACACACCGGCCATGGGGGCGAGCGCCAGCGGTGGGTCGATGATGACCGGTTCCCCGGTTCGCCCGTGCAGAATGATGGGCGACAGAGGATGCGAACCGACCGGAAGCGATTCAGCCATTGAGCCAGGCGCGGGTGGCGTCTGCCTGTGCCCGATGGGTGATCAGCAGGCGACGGAAGACTTCGGGATCTTTCTGATAAGTCATTTCGCCTTCGCGGGGGAAGCATTGATCCTTGAGTCGCGAAAGCCAGAAGCGCATGGCGGCGGCACGGAGCAGTCCGGGCCAGGCTGCGCGTTCGTCATCATTGAGCGGGCGTTCATCCTGGTAACCGGCCAGCATTGCGCGCGCGCGCGTTTCATCAATCCCGTCCTGCTCGTTGCGACACCAGTCGTTGACGGTAACGGCCAGATCGTAGGCCAAGGCGTCGTTGCAGGCGTAGTAGAGGTCGATGATGCCCGTCAGACGGCCGTTTTCAAACAGGGCATTATCCCGGAACAGGTCGGCATGAATGGCACCTTGCGGCAGATGGTCGCGCGGGTGGTTTTGCTGAAAGCTGAGCTCGTCCTCAAGCAGGGCGACGGTTTCGCCTTCCATGTCTTTGGCAAGATGTTTCGCCAGGATTGCACCGGTTTGTTGCAACCACGGCAACGCCCGATCGGGTGCGCGGTAGCCGCCAAAACCTGGGCTGGTACGATGCATCCGTCCGAGCGCGGTGCCCATCGTGCGGCATTCTTCGGTATTGGGGTGTTCCAGCGATCCGCCCGTCAGGCGGCGGACAAGTGCAGCCGGTTTACCATTGAGTTCGCCGAGATAGGAGCCGCTTTTGCTGCACATCGGGTGGGCGGTCGGAATGTCATGTTCGGCCAGATACGCCATCAGGTCGAGGAAGTAGTGCAGTTCATCCGGTTGATGATGCTCGAACAGCGTCAGCACCAGCGCGTACCGATCGGTGGTGACGAAGTAGTTGGTGTTCTCGATACCCGCCGCGATCCCCACGAAGGAAACGAGCCGACCGCAATCGAATTGCGTCAGGAATTGAGTGAGTTGATGTTCGTGTACTGTGGTGAAAACCGACATGGTCTTTCGTTCCGGTCTGGGGTCTTTGCGAGACGTTGACGCGTCGAGTTCGACGGTCTCTTGGTTTTGCGGGCAGCGTATGCGAAAACTGCCCATGTGAAAAATGGTTTCTGTGAATCGTCCTATTCCGTCGCTTACAGGTCGAGCAGTTTCTTCTGTTCTTCGGCGGTCGCGCCCAGATTTCGGTTACGGTAGAAATCGAAAATGGTATTGACCACGGTTTGTGGCTCATCACAAACGGTCATCAGATCCAAATCATCCGCCCCGATGGTGCCTTCGGGCAGCAGTGTCTGGCGGAACCAATCCAGCAGGCCGCTCCAGAACGCCGTGCCCACCAGAATGATGGGAATGCGGCGGGACTTGCCGGTTTGTACCAGGGTGAGAATTTCCGCCATTTCATCCAGCGTGCCGAAGCCACCCGGCATGACGACATAGGCAGAGGCGTATTTTACGAACATGACCTTGCGCGCAAAAAAATGCTGAAAATGAAGGGAAATATCCTGATAAGGATTGTCGTGCTGCTCGTGCGGCAGGGTGATATTCAAACCGACACTCGGCGCACCACCTTCCTTCGCACCCTTGTTCGCGGCCTCCATGATGCCGGGGCCGCCACCGGAGACAACCGCAAAACCGCCGTCCGAGAGGAGCCGGGCGATTTCGACGGTCATCAGATAGTGGGGATGATCGGGCGCAAATCGGGCGGAGCCGAAAATAGTGACCGCAGGTTCGATGCTGGCCAGCGTCTCATAGCCCTGTACGAACTCGGCCATGATCTGGAGGATTTTCCACGATTCGAGGCTCAGTCGTTCGCTCTTATCGAGGCGGGAGGGGTGATTGGGTATTTTTGGACTCATGCGTGGATGTCATCTGGTGGTTTATTTTTTAGCCCGGTTGAATGAGCCGTCTCGGGCGAATCGCCCGTGGCAGCAGCCTATGCCCAAGAGCATGTGGCATAGTACCGACCTTGAAGCCAAATTTCGATGACCAACCATGAATGATCTCTTTTCCTCGCAAGTGGCCTCTGTGGCCGGGCCCGCCTCGCCAGTGCCATCCAGTCCGCTGATTCTGGTGGATGGCAGTTCGTTCCTGTTCCGCGCCTTTCATGCGCTGCCGCCTCTGACGGCACCGGATGGCACGCCGACGGGTGCGATTCACGGCGTGATCAATATGTTGCAGAAACTTCGGCGAGAGGAAAATCCCGAGCGCATGGCCGTGGTGTTCGATGCGCCCGGTCCTACCTTTCGCGACAAGATCTATCCTGCCTACAAAGCACAGCGCCCACCCTTGCCAGACGACCTGCGCGTGCAGATCGAGCCGGTGCATGAACTGGTGCGTGCGCTGGGTTTTCCGTTGCTGTGCGTTCCGGGCGTGGAAGCGGATGACGTGATCGGAACCCTGGTGCATCAGGCGCGGCAGAAAGGCGAATCGGTGCTGGTGGCGACCGCCGACAAGGACTTCGCGCAGTTGGTGACCGAGGGTATTCGTCTGGTCAATACCATGAGCAACACGGTGCTGGATGAAGCGGCCATCGAGGCGAAATACGGCATTACCGCCGCTCAGTTCATCGATTACCTCACGCTGGTCGGCGATACTGTCGACAACATCCCCGGTGTGCCGGGATGCGGCCCGAAAACAGCCGCCAAATGGCTCAACGAATGGCAATCGCTGGATAACCTGATGGCCCATGCCGATCAGATCAAGGGCAAGGTGGGCGAGGCATTGCGGGCTGCCCGTGATTTTCTGCCCATTGGCCGGGATCTGGTGACGATTCGTACCGATTGCGACTTGCCCATTTCCTTGAGCGATCTTGCCGTGCAGGCCCCGGATGTCGACAAGGTTCTGGCGCTGGCGGAGCGGTTCGGACTCAATACCCTACGCAGACAATTTTCACCAGCGCCTTCGGACCCGGCTTCCGATCCTGCACCCGGGCAGGATGCCAAGCAAACTTCTTCGGATGATGGGCAATTGGCTCTGAATGATCCGCCGATGTACGAAACCATCCTGACGGACGCGGACTGGCAGCGTTGGCTGGAACAAATCATAAACGTGGACAAGAAAACACAATGGGTGGCCTTCGATACCGAAACCGATGCACTGGATTTGTTCGATGGCCGGATCGTCGGGGTTTCGTTTTCGATTGAAGACAATCACGCGGCTTATGTGCCGCTGGCGCACAACTATCCCGGCGCACCGGCGCAACTGGATCGGGACACGGTGCTGGCCGATCTCAAGCCCTGGCTCGAAGACGCATCTCGTATCAAGGTGATGCAGAACGCCAAGTTCGACACTCACATGTTGGCCAATCATGGCATCACGCTGCGTGGCGTGAAATTCGACACGATGCTCGAATCCTATGTGCTGGATTCTACCGCCACACGGCATGACATGGATTCACTGGCGGCAAAATACCTTGGGCGTTCGACCATCACGTTCGAAGATATTGCCGGTAAGGGCGCAAAGGCACTGAGCTTCCCCGAGATTCACCTTGAGCAGGCAGGCCCTTATGCGGCTGAGGATGCGGATGTTACCCGGCAATTGCAGCAGTGCCTCTGGGCGAAACTCTCCGCCGAGCCTGGTTTGCGCTCTGTTTACGAGCAGATCGAGCAACCGCTGATTGAAGTTCTGGTGGCCATGGAGCGCGCGGGGGTGCGGGTGGATCGGGACGAGCTTGCAATTCAGGGCAAAGCCATCGGTGCGCGGATTGCCGCGGTGGAGCAGGCCGCGTTCAAGGCGGCCGGACGCGAATTCAATCTGGGATCGACCAAACAACTCAAGGAATTGTTGTTCGATGAACTCAAGCTGCCCGTGGGCAAGAAAACGCCAAAAGGCGAGCCTTCGACCGACGAAGAGGCGCTTGGCGAGCTGGTGGGTAGCCATCCCTTGCCCGCATTGATTCTCGATTACCGCGGGCTCACGAAGCTCAAATCAACCTATATCGACCGATTGCCCGAAGACATCCATGCCCATACCGGACGGGTACACAGTGCCTTTCATCAAGCCGTGACCGCGACCGGGCGGCTTTCTTCATCCAATCCGAACCTGCAGAACATCCCGATTCGCAGTGAAGAAGGGCGGCGGATTCGGCAGGCATTTGTCGCCGATCCGGGGTACAAACTCATTTCAGCAGACTATTCGCAGATTGAATTGCGCATTATGGCGCATTTGTCCGGCGATGAAGGCTTGACCGCCGCTTTTGCAGCCGGAGAGGACATTCATCGCGCCACGGCGGCGGAGGTGTTCGGCATCAAGGAAGCCGAGGTGTCGGACAATCAGCGCCGTGCGGCCAAAGCAATCAATTTCGGTTTGATTTACGGCATGTCCGCCTTCGGGCTGGCCAAGCAGCTTGATGTGCCGCGTGGCGAGGCACAGGCCTATATCGATCTGTATTTTGCCCGCTATCCCGGCGTGGCGAAATACATGGAGCGGATGCGGCAACAGGCGCGCCAAATGGGTTATGTGGAAACCGTATTCGGTCGCCGCCTGTATTTGCCGGAGATTCACAGCCGCAATGGCCAGCGACGCCAATACGCCGAGCGTACCGCCATCAACGCGCCGATGCAGGGCACGGCCGCGGACATCATCAAGATAGCGATGATTGCCTTGCACAAGCTGTTGGTGGTACCCGGGCGAGCCCGGATGATTTTGCAGGTGCACGATGAATTGATCTTCGAGGTACCCGAGTCTGATGTTGCCGAGATCGAGCCGATCATCCGCGCAGAAATGACAGGGGCTGCAAAATTGAATGTGCCCATCGAGGTGGGTATGGGGGTTGGTAAAAGTTGGGCCGAAGCGCACTAGTGTACTTTTTAACAAAACTTGGTGGGAAAGGGATGAATCCAATCCGGGGCTGACAGTTCGCCCCGTGTCCATATCGGTTGAATTGGATTGCTAATTGAATGTAACTGGACTGTTGCCCTCCGGGGCAGCCTTCTGCTTGGGTGATCGCAAATCCGGAACTTCATAGACATGGGGCTTGCCTTCCAGAAACAAACCTTCCCAGAAGTCCTCGTTTTGCGCCGGTTCGAAAACGAATCCCTGAATATCCATGC
>JACDJA010003029.1_pt1 | contig 11267 bp, 12 predicted proteins | sample 7449241 | NCBI WGS metagenome assembly JACDJA01 (sample SAMN14253289, study PRJNA609438) | sludge metagenome | isolation source: initial anaerobic sludge | collected 2018-12-20 | reverse complement strand
GCCGCCTTGCGCGCTTGATCGGCTTTCTGTGCTGCCAACTTGGCCGCTTTTTCTTTTGCGGCCTTGTCGGCGGCGGCCTTCGCGGCTTTCTCTTTGGCCGCCTGTTCCTTGGCTGCCTTTTCAGCCGCCGCTTGTTTCTTGGCTTGTTCCGCCTGTGCAGCGGCTTCGGCTGCTGCCTGTTTGGCCGCGGCTGCGGCAGCCTTTTCTTTGGCAGCAGCCGCTTGGGCCGCTTGTTTTTCAGCGGCCGCCTTGGCGGCCTCTTGCTGCATCTTTGCTAACGCCTGCTTTTGCGCCTGTACGGATTCCTGTGCTTTTTTCTGGGCATCCTGCAAGGCTTTCAACTGCCGCTCCTGTTCGGCGGCTGCCTTCTGCTTGGCTTCCCGCATCGCTTCCAACTGTTGTAGACGAGCCTGCTCCGCGCGACGGGCGGCGGCGGCCTGCTGGGCTTCGGCCTGCTGCTGCTTGAGCGACTTTTGACGCTGTTCATCAGCCTGTTTTAATCGGTTGACCTGCTGGTCAATCGCGGCTTGTGATACGGACTGAGCCTGAATGACCGGTTCAGTCGGGGTGTTTGACGCCTCCGATGCCGGTGAAAAAGCATCCAGCTTCCAGGCAATCAGCACAGACAGGATGATCAATAAATGAAGCGCAATCGCCAACAAAATAGCGAAGGGCATACGTGCAAACCAGCGGAACATGCTTACTTGCCTCCGCTTGGCGCGTTTGAGTTGTTGCGCGGCTGATCGGTGACAAGCCCTACCTTATCCACTCCGGCTTTCTGCATGGCCACCATCGCCCCCATAACAAACTGGTAACTGGCGTCTTTATCACCTTTGACCAGCACGGGAATCTTTGGATTGAGTTTGCGCGCAGCCAGAACGTAAGCCTGAATCGTGTCCAGTGGAACCTGCCCTGATGGCGCATCTTGACCGGAGACTGCGTACTGTCCTGTTTTATCGACCGTTACCACGATCGGCACATCATCCGATTGCGGCAACGCCTTGGACGCCGCGCTCGGTGGCGTGACTTCCACACCCTGCTGCAGCATGGGCGCGGTCACCATGAAAATCACCAGCAACACCAGCATGACGTCGATATAAGGCACGACGTTGATTTCTGCAACCACACGGCGGGTTCGACGCGCGCGACGATCCATGACTTACTGCCCCCCGATCTGGCGCTGGAGCAAGCCGAGGAACTCATCGGTGAATCGGTCGTAGCGTCCGAACAGATCATCGATTTGGGTCGAATAGCGGTTGTAGGCCACCACAGCGGGGATGGCCGCGAACAGACCCATCGCGGTGGCGATCAGTGCCTCGGCAATCGGCGGCGCGACCGTGGCCAGGGTGGCGTTTTGCGCATTACCCAAATTCATGAACGCGCTCATGATGCCCCAGACGGTCCCGAACAGACCGACATACGGGCTGACCGAGCCGATGGTTGCCAGAACGGACAAGCCTTCCTCGAACTTATCGATCTGTCGATGCAAAGACACCCGCATGGCGCGCTCGACACCTTCAATCAATTCGGAAGAACTGCGGCCTTCTACCTGACGCAGCCGTTTGAATTCGCGAAAGCCTGCTTCAAAAATTGCTTCCTGGCCTTCGCGCGGGCGTGGATCGCGACTGAGCCGATCGTAAAAATCGTTCAGACTGCCGCCACTCCAGAAACTTTCCTCGAACCGTTTGGCCTGCGCGCGGGCACGACGCAGTACGGAAGATTTGTGAAAAATCAGCGCCCAAGATGCCACGGAGGCCAATAGCAGGATCAAAAGCACGAGTTGCACGGGCAGACTCGCGCCCAAAACAAGGTGCATTACCGAGGGTTCTGTACTCACAAAAAATAGCTCCGCATGGCGTTAGGGATTGGGGTTGGTTTGAAACTGTCGGCATCGACACATACGATCTGCACCGTCGCCTCAGACAACGGCACCTGATCGGAAGTTCGTTCGGCTACTTGATGGAAATTCATCGAGGCGGCACCGCATTTTCGCATCACGCAACTGACACGCAATGCGTCGTTGAATTTTGCCGGACGCCGATAGTCTACCTGCAGCCGGGACACGACGAAAAGGACACCGTGTTCTTCACGCATCTTATCCTGCTCGAAACCGCGCGCGCGCAACCATTCCGTGCGTGCGCGCTCGAAAAACTTCAGGTAATTGGCGTAGTAGACAACGCCCGCCGCATCGGTGTCTTCGTAGTACACACGAACCGGCCAATAGAAAATATCGGTTGTGGTCACTGCGGTTCCTCCTCCGGCAGCAATGTGCCTTGCTGCGACTCGAAGGCACTGGGTGGGCGGAAACCGAAGTGGGCATAGGTCTGGCGCGTTGCCATCCGCCCTCGCGCCGTGCGTACCAGAAAACCCTGCTGAATCAGGAACGGTTCCAGCACGTCTTCAATCGTATCGCGCGCTTCGCCGATGGCGGCTGCAATGTTATCCAGCCCGACCGGGCCGCCATCGAACTTGTGAATCAAGGCTTCGAGCAGGCGGCGATCCTGCTGATCGAACCCGCGCGCATCCACCTGCAACAAGTTGAGCGCTGCATTTGCCAACGGTTGATCGACCGTACCATTGCCTTTGACTTCGGCAAAATCACGGACGCGGCGCAAAAGGCGGTTCGCGATACGCGGCGTGCCTCGTGACCGCGTGGCGATCTCTTGAGCGCCAACTGCATCGATCGTAACACCCATCAAGTGAGCGGATCGGGTAACAATGCGAGTCAAATCCGCCACTGAATAAAATTCCAGACGCTGAATAATGCCGAACCGATCGCGCAAAGGCCCGGTCAGCATCCCCGCACGTGTCGTGGCGCCCACCAGCGTAAATGGCGGCAAATCCAGCTTGATCGACCGTGCAGCAGGCCCTTCGCCGATCATGATGTCGATTTGATGGTCTTCCATCGCCGGGTAGAGAATTTCTTCCACCACGGCGGAAAGCCGGTGGATCTCATCGATGAACAGCACATCATTCGGTTCAAGATTGGTGAGCAGCGCCGCCAGATCACCCGGACGCTCAAGCACCGGGCCGGAGGTCTGCTTCAGCCCCACGCCCATCTCGTGGGCAATGATATTGGCAAGCGTGGTTTTCCCAAGCCCCGGCGGGCCGAAAATAAGCACATGATCAAGGGCTTCGCCCCGTTGCCGCGCCGCCGGTATGAAAATTTCCATCTGCTCGACCACCGCAGGTTGGCCAACATAATCGACCAACCGCTTGGGACGCAGGGCGCGTTCGATGGCCTCGTCTTCAGTCACGCTTTCTGCGGTAATGACGCGATCGGTCATCAGGCTTTACTCGCAAGTGGCTTAAGTGCCAGCCGGATGATCTGTTCAACGGGCAACGCCTCGGCACCCGGCACGGCCTTGACCATCCGTTGTGCTTCGGCAGGTTTGTAGCCCAAGGCTTCCAGCGCGCTCATGGCTTCCTGATCGGCACCGGCAAGTGGTACGGCATCGCCCATCTTACCCACCGTGGCCGCCATTGTGGCACCGTCGAAAAACCCTTCAGCCAGACGATCACGCATTTCAATGACCAGGCGCTCGGCGGTTTTTCGGCCCACACCGGGCAATCGAATCAGCGCGGCGATGTCATTGCGGGCAATCGCACCCGCAAATTCTTCGGCATTCATACCGGAAAGCACACCCAACGCCAGTTTGGCACCGACGCCTGTGACCTTGAGCAAATGCCGAAACAGCTTGCGCTCGACTTCGCGCGAGAACCCGTAAAGCAGGAAGGCATCCTCCCGCACGACGGTGTGAATCAGGAGCGTGGCTTCCTGCCCGTTGGCGGGCAAATCGAACAGGGTGGAAAGCGGTACTTCGACTTCATAACCCACACCCTGCACATCCAGCAGGATCCAGGGGGGTTGCTTGTTAACCAAAATGCCCTTGAGGCGACCGATCATCGACTGCGTCTCCGGTAACGTGACTGAGCCAGCAACTGCATGGCGGTTTTTTCGACCCCGACGACATCCGCCGAAATCCCGGCCAATGAGGTGCGTCGATAGCAATGACACAAAGCCACCGCTGCGGCATCCGCGCCGTCGGCGGGCGGGTTATCGGTCAAGGACAACAGACGCTTGACCATATGCTGCACCTGAAGTTTGTCTGCGCGCCCCGTGCCGACCACGGCCTGCTTGACCACGGCGGGCATGTATTCATGCACGGCCAAGCCGTGCCCGACGGCAGCGGCAATCGCGACACCGCGCGCCTGCGCCAGCTTGAGCGAAGATTCAGGGCTGCGATACATGAAAATCTGCTCGATGGCGAATTCATCCGGTGCATGAGCGTCAATCAATCGATCGACTTCGGCGTAGATCGCCCCCAGTCGCGCGCTGAACAGACCAAAGGATTTAAGCGAAACGCTTTGCAGATGAATCTGGGTTGCGCGCCCCCGCTCGAAGTCGATCACGGCCACACCCATGGTGACTGACCCCGGATCAATGCCCATGACGCGCAAGCGGGCCACGTTATGCGTACGCCTCTTCAGGAATTTCGGCGTTGTGGAACACTTCCTGAACGTCATCCAGATCCTCTAGCATGTCGATCATCTTGACCAGCTTGACGGCCTGATCGCCCCCGACCGGCGCAGTGACCGCCGCCCGCATCGCCAACTCGCTTTCTTCGGGCGGGAAACCCGCCGCCGTCAGGGCATCCTTGATCGACACATAATCTTCCGGCGTCGTGATGACCTCGACCGCGCCTTCTTCACCGACTTGCACATCATCCGCGCCGGCATCGAGTGCCGCTTCCATCAGCGCATCCTCATCCACACCCGGCGGGTAATATAAAATGCCTTGTTTGCTGAACAAATAGGCAACTGAGCCATCCGTCCCCAGGTTTCCGCCAAATTTGCTGAATGCATGGCGCACGTCCGACACCGTGCGGTTGTGATTGTCGGTCATGCAGAACACCAGCACGGCCACGCCGCCCGGACCATACCCTTCGTAGCGCATCTCTTCATATTGCTCACCGTCGCCGGCGCCTACGCCCCGCTTGGCCGCACGCTCCATCGTATCCTTGGGCATGTTGGCCGAGAGCGCTTTATCCCAGGCCAGGCGTAATCGGGGGTTGGCGGCGGGATCGGCAGATTTTCCAATACGTGCCGCCGCGGTGATTTCGCGAATAATCTTCGTCCAGATTTTGCCGCGCTTGTTATCCTGACGCGCCTTGCGGTGTTTGATGTTTGCCCATTTGCTATGGCCGGCCATCGCTGCCTTCCTCGTACTGTCGATTAATCCAAAACCGCATTCTATCATCTGATCCGTAGCCCAAGTCGGCACTCAACCGGGCAACCGGAGCGCGCGCCCGCAGAAACCATGAGCACACACCCAAGTACGGCTTCAAAACGTATTCATGCATGTCTTGTCTCGCTCGCAAAACCCAGTCGTGGTGCCCGGCGATACCACGCGATCCAGATCAACGCAGCCAGAAGCCACAATGCCGCCATTCCCCAGGCCAACCAGAGCAGATTCTGGGCCAGATGCGCCACGGCAAACCCCGAAACGATTCCTGCCAGCATCATCTGAGTGAATCCCTGCAGGGCAGAAGCCAGTCCGCGCTGCGCGGGAATGTAATCGAGTCCCATCAGGTTGAGCGAAGGCATCGCAGTCGCCATACCCATGGCGTAGAACATGATCGGTGAGACCGTCCACCAAACACGCCACTCGTTTATTTCAGCCGGATGCTGCGCGAACCAAAGGCTTTGCGCCACATTAAACCCCACCGCCACGGCGGCCAGGCCGATGCCGATACTGACGGTAGTCATCGGCGCGTATCGACTGGCCAGAAAATTGCTGACTCGACTGCCCAGAATCAGCCCGGTTACCAGCGGCACGAAAAACTTCCAGAAATCGGTCGGTGTTTGTTGCAGGTGCCCGACCATAACCATCGGCGCGGCGGCGATGTACAGGAACATCCCCGAAAACAGCAGCGCGAACACCAGGGTCAGCCCCATGAACGGGGCATGACTCAATGCGCGGCCATAACTTTTCAGAATAAATAACGGCGCGATGGATTGCCGGTTGTGTGTGCCGACCGTTTCGGGCATGAACGCGAACACCCCGGCCATCGATACACCAGCGAACAGGGCGAGGAACCAGAACACCGACCGCCAACCCAACCACGTATCCAGCACGCCACCGATGATCGGGGCAATCGCCGGGGCAATCGCAAAGACCAGCGTAATGTTCGACATCACCCGCTGGGCCGTGGCGCCTTCGAACAAATCCCGCACCAGGGCGCGACCAATTACCACGCCAGCACCCGCGGCAATGCCTTGGACGATACGGGCAGCGATCAGCTCATTGATATTCCCCGCCATGGCCGCACCCACGGAAGCCAGCGCATACACGGTCAGGGAAATCAGCACCATGCGCCTGCGCCCGAAGGTATCGGAAAGTGGCCCGTGCACCAGCATCATGCCGCCGAAAAACCAGAGGTATAGGCTCAGCGTAAGCTGCATGGTCGCCTGATCGACGCCAAATTCATGGCCGATGGCCGGGAACGACGGCAGATAGGCATCCACGGTAAACGGGGCGATCATGAGCATACTCGCCACCAGCGGTACGATCAGAAAAGCCTTCGGCGCTGCCCGCGCCTGCTGCGAACTCATGCGATTGCGGGTTCTCGTACCGCGCTTTGGTAGCCCAAGAAGGTCTTGAGTTGTTGGTGACCGTGCTCGGTCAAAATCGATTCGGGGTGGAACTGAACGCCTTCAACGACGAAGGTCTTGTGACGCAAACCCATGATTTCATCGAATGAACCGTCGGGATATTGCGTCCATGCGGTCACTTCGAGCACGTCCGGCAAACTCGCCTGCTCCACCACGAGGGAGTGGTAGCGCGTGGCATCAAAAGGATTCGGCAAGCCACAGAAGACGCCTTCGCCGCTGTGATAGATCGGGGAAACCTTGCCGTGCATCACTTCCTTGGCGCGAATCACTTTCCCGCCAAATGCCTGACCGATCGCCTGGTGGCCCAGGCAAACACCGAAGATCGGGATTTTGCCCGCAAATGCGTGGATGACATCAATCGAGATACCCGCTTCCGACGGCGAGCAGGGGCCGGGGGAAATCACGATATGCGACGGCGCGCGTGCGGCGATCTCCTCGACCGTGACTTGGTCGTTGCGCGCCACCCAGACCTCGACACCCAACTCGCCCAGATACTGGACCAGATTGAAGGTGAACGAGTCGTAGTTGTCGAGCATTAAAACCATGATCTGAACTTCCTGAAAAAAACACGCCAAAAGTATGCTGAATGATCGGCAGGGTCTGCTTATTCGGCTGAAATCCGCGCCAATTGCGCCAAGGGCAAGGGCAGGCTTTCACCATAAGCGAGAAACGACGGATTGAGTACCATCGCGCGACGATTATAGGTGAGCGGCTGACCATTGAGGTCGATCAATTGTCCACCCGCCGCTTCAAGCACACACTGCGAGGCGGCGGTATCCCATTCAGAAGTCGGCCCGAATCGGGGATACAGGTCCGCCAGACCCTCGGCCACCAGACAGGTTTTCAAGGCGCTACCGCAACGGATTACCTGCGGTTCGCCCACGTGCTCGGTCAGTGCGTCGATCAGCGCCTGTTCGCGACGGCTGCCATGCGAACGACTCAAGGCCAGTGTGATCGTTGGATTCGGCAAGGGTCGAACTTTAAGCGGTTGCGCCCCCTGCGCGGTGAAACGCCAGCTGCCCACGCCCCGGACACCCGCAAACTCGGCACCGGTAGCCGGGGCGTACACCACACCCAGCACCGGCTGATTCTGATGAATGAGCGCAATATTGACGGAAAATTCGCCGTTTCGTTTCACGAATTCCCGGGTGCCATCCAGCGGATCGACCAGCCAATAGTCCGACCAATGCTGGCGCACCGACCAATCCGGCAAGCCGCCCTCTTCGGTCAGCACCGGAAGCTCTGGAGTCAGTGCCTTCAAGCCCGACTTGATGACCCGATGCGCCCACAGATCAGCCTCGGTGACGGGCGAATCATCGGCCTTGTGCATGATGTCGAAATCCCCGGCATAAACGCGCATGATCGCCTCACCGGCCTGTGCAGCGATGGTACGTACGGGTTCACGAAGAGATAGCCAGTCATTCATGGGTCAGTCGGCCTTTGGGAAGATTTTCATTTTACGGATTTCTTGAAATCGACTGACTCAGATTGAGCCAGATGGGCTCGGGCAAGATACAGTGCCGCAATCGAACGCGCTTCGCTGCACTGCCCATCAAAAGCCAACCGGTCGAGGTCATCCAGTGGCCAGGTCACCACCTCCAACGGTTCGGGCTCGTCACCCGGCAAACGCTGGGGAAACAGTCCCGTCGCAAGCACGATGTGCGTCCGTTGAGCAGAATAGGCGGGGGACGACGTGACTTCGCGCAGCAGGGTCAATTGTGCCGCACCGAAACCGGCCTCTTCCATGAGTTCGCGGTTTGCCGCATCCAGGATCGGCTCGTCGCCATCGATCCGCCCCTTGGGCAACCCAAGCTCATAACGCTCCGTGCCACAGGCATATTCACGAATCAGAACGATCCTTCCGTCATCAAGAATCGGCACCACCAGAACAGCGCCTCGCCCCTTTGCCGCCAGTCGCTCGAATGTCACCTCGGTACCGTTGGCAAAAACGAGATCCACCGCTTCGACGGCGAACAAGCGAGTTGCCGCCAACGGTCGCACCGCGCACATCTTGGGAGGCTGTTCCACCGGCATATCGACATCCACTTAAAAACTTATTCTTGCTGACCAGTATACCGCTTGCCCGATCCTTTTCAGGGGAGAAATACCGAGCTCCGCTAACCCTCGTTCAACCTATCCAGCAGATTCGGCTTGATGATATTAAAAATTCAGGTGATCGCCTCTTGACCAAAATAATCCAAGCCTCAAAATGCGCGGCTCGTGCACGAGGTGTCCAATTCTCACCACGTTGTTTTTCATCGTTAAAAGACGTTGGGGAAACAACCTTCGGGAATTGGGTGAAACTGGGAAGCAGGTGAATCCTGCGCTGCCCCCGCAACGGTAGGTGTTTCGTGGAGATGAAGCACAAGCCCGGAGACCGGCCTCAAGCTTTTTCCACATCGGCGTGCGGTGGGCGCGCCCAGATCGTGAGTTTTCATCATGTACGAATTCCCCATGTCCAGTCGTCACCGGACACGTCGCACTACGCTGGCCAGCGCATGCCTGGCCGCTTGTTCCATCCCCTTATCTGCACTGGCCGGTACGCCCTCTACCCTACCGGATGTAAACGTTACCGCCAGTCACGGCGCGCCGGTCGCTTTTGCGGGCGTGCCTGAAACGGTCATCACCCGCGCAGAAATCGATCGGCTGCAAGCCACTTCGGTTTTGTCTTTGCTTGAAAACCGGGCGGGGATGAATCTGGTCAATCAGGGCGGGCCGGGCAAACTCACGACAGCCTCGATCTGGGGCATGAGCGGCAGTCAGACGCTGGTGCTCATCGATGGCGTGCGAATCGGTTCGCTTACGGCGGGTGCGGCCTACCTTGAAAACCTGCCGGTCGCCCTGATCGATCATATCGACATCATCAAGGGCCCACGTTCGGGGCAATACGGCGCGGATGCCATGGGTGGCGTAATCCAGATTTTTACGCGCAAAGGCAAGGAAGGCATCCAACCTTCGTTTAGTATCGCCGGTGGCAGCAATAAAACCTTCGAGACCTCGGCCAATGTCAGCGGAGGCAATGGCCCGTTCGATTATTCGATCGGTGCATCACACCAAGGTACTGGCGGGTTCAACGCTTACACCGACACAACCGGATCACCCTACGCGGTCAATCAACCGGATAACGACGGTTATCGCAACAATTCGGCCAATGCCCGCCTCAACTACACCGGCAACAACGGCGCACGCCTCGGCGTTCACTGGCTGGGAACCAACGCATTCACCGATTACGACGGCAGCAGCTTTGCGGGTAATCAGCAGCGTTCCCGGCAACAGAATTTCGGGCTGGATGGCGCATTGATGAAAATCGGCATCTGGCAGCTGCGCGCCAGTGCCGGGCGCAATATCGAACGCCAGACCCAATACTATGACGGCAGTTATGTTTCCGAATACAACAGCCGGCAGGATTCATTCAGCCTCGCCAACGATTTTAGTATCGGTCAGGGGTTATTGACGCTGGGTGCGGACCGCCTGAACGATCACGTATCCAGCAGCGTGAACTATGATGTGACCAGCCGTCATAACAATGGTTTGTTTGCCCAATACGCCACGCAAATTGCCGATTTATCCATCCAAACGGCGTTGCGCCATGACAGCAACAGTCAGTTCGGCACGGCCAATACCGGCTCGGTCGATTTAAGCTGGCAACTCAATCCATCTTTGGCGTTGACCGGTGGTTATGGCACCGGCTTTCATGTGCCGAGTTTCAATTTTCTTTATTACCCGGGCGGTTATGCCAATCCGGATCTTAGGCCGGAACACGCACGTACCGCCCGGTTGGGATTCAACTGGCAGAATAATATCGGTTGGACATCCAGCCTGACGGCTTTCCGTACCCGTACCCGCGACCTGATTGCCTCCAGCGCAAGCACGAACTTTGTGCCCTACAACATTAACCAGGCGCAATCGATCGGCGCGGAATGGCAACTGGGCTGGCATGATCAGAACTGGGTATTGAACAGCAATGCAACCTGGATTTCTGCCGTGGATCGGGAAACGGGGTTAAGCATTCCCCGTCAACCCAAATGGAGCGGACGGATTGATGTGGATCGAAAGTTCGGCGCTTGGCGCATGGGTGCGACCGTTCGAGGCCAGACGGCAACGCATGAATCCACGTTTAGCCAAATCAATAACGGCTTCGCCACCGCAGACCTGCGCTTGAGTTACGCCTATGGTCGCAACTGGCACATTGAGGCGAAACTGAGTAACGTTCTGGACAAGCGATACCAGACCGCCTACGACTACAATCAGGCGGGACGTACCGTGTTATTTACGCTGCGTTACGGATTGTAATTTCGAGCCCCCATCGTCATTGGGCCAAGTCGAAGCGGATTCACCCCCTCCATAAAACCGGAGAATATGAATCCGTTTTTCCATGTGGAGCATTTACTGCGATAATCAAGGCCAAGTTTAGGAGTTGAATGAAGCTGCTCAGTATTTCGTCACAGTTCAGGTCTTAGGGAAGCGCTGCTTGATTCTTTGCTTCCCGCTTGGGGCAGGATGCCCAAACACGCACAAAGACGTACGTCTTTGATTCGTGAGAGCCATCGCGGGCGTGTACCGCGATGAGCGAGCTGATTTATTCCAAGGAT
>JACDJA010003028.1_pt1 | contig 11271 bp, 7 predicted proteins | sample 7449241 | NCBI WGS metagenome assembly JACDJA01 (sample SAMN14253289, study PRJNA609438) | sludge metagenome | isolation source: initial anaerobic sludge | collected 2018-12-20 | reverse complement strand
TTTTCTATTTTGTCTTTAAGTAGCAAATTTTCTGTTGTGTCGTTGTCTTCTTACACTGACGGCTAACGGTTTGGCTATGTGGAGTGCGGGATTTCGAAGCATTTTCCTGTCAAACTGCGCAGAGCCAATTCGTTTATTCATATTTTCTTTTTTTACGCCAATCGTCAAAGACGAATTGGCGGTGTTGCAACGAAGAACTGCGGTTGGATTACCCGCTGAAACCCGCATTACATATAGCTTTTGTTAGCCGTTCGGTTTTTATTTTTTCTTGTATTTTTCAAATTTGTTTAAGTCAATTTTTCCAACAATTTTAATCCCATCAATTTTCGTCTGCTCTGATTTAAAAAAACTGTCTTTTTAGGATTCTTTGCCATTATTAGCTGTTAAATCCCTTAACTGAATGTCAATTGCAGTGTCATTAGCTTTGATAAAATATTTCATATCCGATAGTCCAAAAACGTTTACATTATCGTGTCCTGAAACATAGCTGTTATTTTCTATATAATTTTCTTCGTTAAAGAGTTTCTTTTCAATTTCCTTTGCATTAATAATTTTTATATTTCCAAAATTGTTTTTAAAAGAAATGCCAATTTCATTTATGAATTTATTGTTTCTAATAGCTGTATAAGGATGTAACACAACTAAATAATCTTTTGCCCTACTGATAGCGACGTTGTAAATGTATTCTTTTGAAAGTAGAGCTTTTTCATGTCCTGAATAAAAATAATTATTCGGGTTGCAAACAAAAAACACTACATCGCATTCATCGCCTTGAAAACCGTGAACCGTGTCAGAATGCACTTTTGTATTTTCTGAAATACCATAAGATGTTATCAATTTATTAAGCAGAATTGCTTGTGCTTTGTATGGTGCAATTAGCCCTATTGTCCAAATTTTATTATTGTTAATAGTATCAAAATACTTGATGATTTCTGAAACCAAAATCGCGCAATAGGTATGATAAGAACTATAAAATAGCTTGTTTACTTTGTAGATAGAATTGTCTTGATTTAGTGGAATATCAATAAAGGTTACATTTGATGAAATTATGTTTTTGAATTTTTCGGGCAATGGTTTAGATACATTTTTTGCTCTGTCGTGTACTAATAAACTTGAATAGGAAAGTTCGCTGAAAAGTTGCCCTATTTGTGGAATACTTCGATATTGTGTATTAAGATTTTGGATTGTGTCAATTTCTCTAATTGTTTGTTCTTCTGGATTAAAACTTTCAAGCCCCATCATTCGGTAAATGTTTTCGTCTTGAAAGTCAAAATTTTCTAACTCCTTATCGTCAATTTCAATAACAGGTGGAATCTGTTTTGGGTCACCTGAAATAATGAAATTTGTATTTGGATTAGTTTTGAACAAAGCCATGATTGCAAATGTGATGTAATGTAATCCTGTCATTGAAGATTCATCAAAAATCACATAGTCCCATTCATACTGAAATAATATACCTACGTTTTGAATATCAAAATAAGGTAATCTGTGAATAGTTGAAGCTACTACATCAATACTTTGAATGTCATCTTCATCAAGTGTATCACGATAAATTGCTTCTTCTTCTAATTCAGGGTCGGTTGGTCGGCTTAACCTTACCGCAAAAATGTCAGAATTGATGTCCCAAAGTTTTCTACATACTACGTCCGCAGCTTTATTGGTTGGTGTTAGAACCAAGAATTTGGATTTTGGTTTTATGTTTAAAGTTTCATTAATAAGGTTACAAAGAGTTGTAGTTTTTCCTGTACCTGGCGGTCCATAAATGTAATTTAAAGAAGGCATTGATTCTTGAATATCTTGCCATTGGTCAATATAGTTTTTGTTTGTAAATGCTTTGTATAGCCGGTCAAGTAAATCAATTACAGGTGTGAAATTGATTTCAACTTTAAAGATTCTTGAAAGTTTAGAAAGTGTATTACTTGGTAAACTCTCTCGGCAATAAATCAATAAATCCTGTCCTTTTTTTGAAACACCTTCAACATTAATGTTTTCTTTTCTCCCGTTACCAAACACAAATGAAACCTTGAAATCATCGGCATTTTCAATTTCTGGTGATATGTAGCTACTTGCACCACAGAGTAAAAAGTATTTATTGTCCGCTTTGTAGGGTTTGATTTCTTGAAATGAAATAGATTTTTGTTTTGTTGCTTCTTGTTTCTCTCCGTAAGTAGTTAGTAACTTTAAATATGCCAAAAACCAATCATAAGAATATTTTATGCTGTTGTTGATGCTTTCAGTTAAATCAATTCTACTTTTTTTGATTTCTATCTGTTTTTTTAAATCATCAACACCTTTGGCAAATTCTTCCTCTTCGTTGAAATTGATTACAGGTTTATCTATTGTTCCGCTGCCTTCTATTTGTTTTGTATTGATTTTTGAAATGGATTTTGAAAGAATATCTAAATTTTCAATTGTTTCTCCTAATTCTTCTGAGGTATAGATTGAATCCGAGGAATTTTGCTTTAATTTTTTCCCTTCCTTTACTTTTTCTTTGTCCAAAAGTTCCTTAGCTCTTTTTGCATCTTCTTCGTTACCAAACATTTGAAATATTCGTTGTTCTTTTGTCAAGATAACAGTTGGTCTGAATTGTAATAATTCAATCAGTTGTTTTGCCTCATTACTTTTAATATCATACCCATCTGTCAATTCAGTGATAGTTATTTTGTCAGGAGCGATAAATTTACCATCCTTAGTAACTAGCCATTTAGATTTAGTTAGCTGTTTAAAGCCTGTTGAATTGAATTTGTTTTCATAAGTATAACCATCCCAACGATGTTTATATTTTTGAACTCCCTCAATCAAATCTTGAAATTTTAAGAAAGAATGATATTTTATCATTGAAATAATACTATTCCAAAGAATCAACGATTTTTGATAATCAATATTCTTTATTAGTTCTTTAATGCCATCAATTTTTTTATCAAAACAATCATTGTAAGGATGGTATGATAAATTGAATTGATGTATATCTTCAGAAGCTAGTTTCGTTTCAATAATTTTAGGAACAATTCTTACTCCAAGTTTTAATAAGAACTCTTTTAACAATTCTCTATCATTTTTTTCAATTTGTTTGTAATAATCATCTAAATCAATAAACCAAGTATCAGGTTTCGTTTCAAAATATTGAACTAAATCTTCTGATGGATAATAAATATCACATGCACTTCCGCGATATGTTGTTTCATCTGTTTTACTCTTAAACGAGACAAATTCTTTATCTTTTATTAAGTCAATAAAATTTTCAATCACATTTTTATTGCCGTGATTCTCCTTATAATATCTAAAGAATTTTTTGAAATGCTTATCAGTGTCAATATCTCCTCCGACTTCGTATATCGGCAAAATATGGTTGAAGATTTCATCTTTTAAATCAGGTTCTTTAATTCCAAATGCATGAATAAATTCTTTTGTTTTTTCATTTTTCAAAAGATTCTTGTGTATAGTTTTAAAAGATGATATTTCAGAATCGGTAGGCAGAAATAGAATGGGAAGAAATTGTTTCGCTTCATACTTAAACGCCGCGACAGCGCTATTTTCTGAGTCTATAAAAATGGGATTTGTTTTGAATTTTTCAATATATGATTTCCTTTCTGAAAGATATTCATAGAATTGATGAAGCCACTTGAAAGTTTGCTTTTCAATGAATATATGGTCAATCATATTTGCAATCTTATTCTCAAAATCTAAATTAGCCTTAATAAGATTTGGCTCTCTTTTATCCCAAGCATGTTCACTTCCTCCATCAATATAATTTGTAATTTCTGAGTCTTTTCTCCGGTTAATTGTTGTAAATACCCATTTTGCTTCTGGATTTCCGGTTAGTTTAGAAAGTTGTTTATTAGAAAATAGATTTGTCAAATCAGTAGAATCTGCCCAATATGCATTTTCTTTTCTTGAATACTCACCGTCTTTTGCAGGTAATAATTCTTCAGTTTGAAATTTCTTTTTAATTTTCTTATAGAATGGATAAAAAGGTTTCTTTTCATCAGAATCTTCATCTATAAAATCATATTCTTTGTAAGGAATTATTTTAATTATATTATCATCGAAAAGTTTCAAATCTCTCAAAATCAATAAACTGTCGGCGGCTAACTCGGCAAGTTTTTTAATAGATTTTTTATTCCAACTATCATCTTTTTTTATTCCTTCTCTACTGTCTGTCAGAAGAAAAGGTGCCTGAATAATAAAATTCAAATAGGTTGCTTCTTTGGTTGGGAAAAAGCAAAATGCAGGAAGATTTTTTGGCTTTAATTTCCCCCTTTCGAGAAAGAATCCAACAGAATAAAAATGTATCCGTTCCTGAATTTGTCTTGAAAAAAGCACTAGTTTTTCCTTTTTTGTCTCAAGTCCAATTTGTTGAGACAATTCAAGGAATTTATAAGTAATATTTCCTTTTTCTTTTATTTTTCCAATAATTTTTTGAGAATATATACCGGATTCACCATTGGCAGTCCATTTAACTTTCTGTAAACTTGAAAGAAACAAAATCGGGTAATTTAGTGATTTCAATTTGCTAAGAATATCGGAATATGCTTTATCGGTAGGCATTTCTTTTTTATCGAAAGGAAAATAAAAAACAGTTTCATTTTCAAATCTTTCAATATCTTTCACCAATTTAACAGGAACAATAAAGCGTTCTATTTTGAATTGAAAATCGCGGTCGTAAATATGGGGAGTTTCAGTATATTGAAAAACTGCTTTAAAACCAACACCAAATTTTCCAATTGTGGATTGGTCGTTCTTATTTGAACTTCCTACCGAGGTGATTGAATTAATGTGTCCCAATTTATTTTCATTGTTGTCAGACTCCTCGGTTTCGGGTTTAGAAACTGTAAAATGTACACTGCCGTTGTGTTTAAAAAACAAACCATCTTTTTCTAAAACAAACTCTGAGTTTGTTGCTTTTGCATCATCTGCATTTTGCAAAAGTTCGTAAATAAAATGTGCTTGGTCGGAATACTTTTCAACCACACTCGTTTTCACTCCACGCATTGAATGTTTTTCAAGTGTTTTGGCACTATCCTGTCGGTCTTTAACAAGATTTTCAAACCATTTATTTTGTTCTTCTGTCATTTCAAAATTTTATTTCTGATGGTTAGTTTATACTTGTCGTATTTTTTTCAAACTGACGGCACCGGGTAGCTTACGCCCCCTAAGAACTGAACGTGCGACTTTCACCGCATACAGCTCAGGCACTTTTAAGGCCATCTCGGCGAAGAGTGACCCGGCTTTTACTACTGTTTTTATTTCCCATAAAAGTAGTAATTTGTTTACATTCTTTGGCTAAATCTTCTCTCCATTTAGTTCTCTGGTAGAAGTATCTGTCATATTCGGGCAGAAAAGGATTGGCCTTGGCTTTCACTTTCACATGATACCGGATAGGAACATACGCAATGCGGTACAAACGATAATGTTCGATACCTTTAGGAGTAGTTCTCTGGTCGGTAAAATGATTGTCGTGAAAGTAACGATGGTATATCCACCAACGGTTTTTATTTCCGTGTTGGTATTTAGCCCACCGCTTGAGCTGCCAATAAATGAAAGTTCCCAATCTTGCAAAAGTGCGTTTGGAACAGATGCCTTTGTGATAGTTTGACCAACCCCTAATCACAGGGTTAAGTATTCGTATCAGTGCATGTGCCGGAATGCCACGGTTTTCTCTGAACAGTTTTTTGAGCTTATCTTTGAACGATTGAATAGCTTCCTTTGATGGATGTATCAACAGTTTGCCCTTGTATTTTCGGACATTCTGCGACAAGAAGTCGAATCCATCGTTGATGTTTGTTATTTTGGATTTTTCAGGGGATAATTCTAATCCCCTTTCAGCCAGAAATTCGGTTACCAGCGGAATAATTTCGTTGGTAATTGTCTCCTTGTCAATGGCTGTAATCACAAAATCATCGGCATAACGAATAAAGTTTACTTTCTGTCTTTTCCATCGCGGAAACTTATTCATGATTATCGTTTCAAGCCCGTCAAGGACCATGTTCATGATTAGCGGAGAAATTGTACCGCCCTGTGGTGTTCCTCTTTTAGTTGGAAACAAACGTTTTTGTTCGATATAACCCGACTTCAACCATTTTTTAAGGATGGTTTTATTGATAGGAATATTTTTCAATATCCAATCGTGCCGGATGTTATCGAAACACCCTTTAATATCCGCTTCAAAAATCCATTGTGCCGACATGTCCCGGCAAAGCGACAAGAAACATTGTCCAATGGCATCGTTGCACGACCTTCGTGGCCTGAACCCGTATGAATTAGGGTCGGCCACTGTTTCGGCCATTGGTTCAATCGCCATTTTATATAGCGTTTGCATGGCCCTGTCGTGCATTACCGGAATGCTCAACGGACGTTTCTTTCCGTTCTTCTTCGGGATATAAATCCTTCGCAATGGTTTTGGTTGATACCCCCTTGTTTTGAGATTTAAAGCTGCTTTCAGTTTGTCGGTTGGATGGCTCCAAACGATTTTATCAACCCCGGGAGTGTTGCCCCCCTTGTTGTTGCATACCCTAAAAACAGCCAGTAATTTAGCATAGAATGATTTTGAAAGAAGGTGTACCAGGGCTTTTGCTTTGCCCCAATGTTTTTCTTTCACAGCCTTGGCAATACGGCGTTGCAGCCTGTTCACCTTCAGAATTACCTTCGACCATAGAATGGTTTCCCAGTAATCGTTGGGTAGTGGGAGTGCACACGATAAATTTACATTTTCGTTCATTTGCTTTCTTCCATTAGCAGGTTCTGTAACACTTTTTGCCATAAAGCACCAGATGAAGGTAAGCCGGCTTTTGCCTGTGATGATGTTGCCGTGGCTCAATCACTATCCAACTCATTACAAGAAGGCTTTCGCTTGTTTCATCCTCTCTGTCCGACGTTTCCCGATGCTTTGCAGTTACGGTTTTATCCCGACGGTTACCGTCGGGAGAGAGCGCCGGGCTTCCACGTTCCGTATTAATAACAATGTTGCGGGTTTAGGCTCATCCTGTCTACCGGCTGAACAACATCCTTGTAAGCACTGCGTTAAACGTGCTTAACCTGTCAGCCCACCTTTTGGTACAAAGCGTATCAATCTCTTTTTCGCTCCTGACTTATCCCGGTAGTTACGGAATGTTCAAATATTTTAGCCATGCCCACTTATCCAAGCCCTTAATTGGTGTTGAGACCCCAAAGACCAAAACCCTCACGGTTTTTAGCCTCGTTTATGGCTTCACGAGCCAACGATTGGTACTGTTTCCCAAGGGCTTCATCCGATAATGGCTGCACCATACATCCGATGCCCTGGTAGGATACTGCTGAAGGAACAGTAGGTTTTATCAACCAGTCGTAACCGGCTGTAAAACAATTATATAATACGACTTCGTGTCGCAATAACGGTTGGTGCATGTTTTGGAGCGGATTTCGTAGCGCGTTCATGTCCGACAGGACTGAACGGCGATGCGGGAGCCGCGCCCCGAAATGCGCACCGCACCAGCTCTGAAATATGCACTTTGTTACAGCGCGTTTTTTATTTTTCGGTCAAGTTGTTTATTGTTTGCAAGTTTTTAAAAATCAGGTTTTTAGTTGTTTTACAATATTGTTTTTCAGTCTTAAAGTCAGCCGACAGTTTTTGGTTTTTCGTTTGCCTAAAATAATGAACATTTTTTGTTTTTAACCAAGTTTTCGGAACAGCCTGCCAACTTTTTAATTTTTTTTTCGGCTCGGAATTTTGTTTGTTGTTAGCATTGTCAAGCCGCTTAAAAACTGGATTTGAAACGTGGCCGAAAAACATCAACAAAATCCAGCGGATTTTTAGTTTAAGTCAAAATTTTTAAAAGAGGCATTTTTTTGTTTTCGGTCATGTTTTTTAAAATGAGTTGCCAACTTTTTAAATTTATTTCGGCTCGGGAGTTTGTTTGTTGCCCGCCTTGTCAAGACGCCTAAAAACCGGATTTGAAACGGCGCCGGAAAACACCAACAAAATCCACGGGATTTTTCGTTTAACCCCAGTTTTTTTCAGTCGTGCAAACCGCTGTTCGTTTTGTTGAAATCCTGTCTTGGTTTTGCTCTTTTTAAGTTTTTCTTCAATCTGAATGTCAACGGAATGCAGTTGTTTTTATGTTAATGAACTTTTTGATTTTGAAAATCTATTTTTCTTTTCTTTGTCAAGGTTTTGTAAACCACCGCTTTTAAAAAAATCCCGGTTTCTTTTTTTCAAGTCAGACAACTTAAAATGCCGATTTTTTTCTGTCCGAACAAAGTTTTTTAGAACCCCGTCATTTCTTTTTTCTTAAAATGCGCTGTAACGGGCAAGTGCAAGTTTTCGGCCCGGTTACGTTTGATTTATTTTCAACATACTACAAAATATTTAGCGTTATAAAATTCATGAATTTACCCCTAAAACCGGGATGAAATTTGCACAATGTTGGCAGCCGTTTTTACCATAACATCTCATTTTTGATTGGATCAAACGAAATTGCTCTAAGAAAACCTGTTTCTTTGAAATTTATTCCATTGTCATCTTTTATCACTGTCATTTCATTTCTAATCACTGTTGAAAGTTTGAAATTTGACAGCGTCGTAATACTTGAATTAAAGGCAAGGTTCATTCCATTTCCATGCGCTGGAACACTTGGGTACAATATTCCATGAGCTTTGTCTTTAGCAAGGCTTAAAGCAAGATTACAATATGCGGTCGTTATTAAATAAGTGTGCAAATCATTTTTAGCTTCTTTTCTGAATTTACAAAATAAGTATTTGTAAAACTCAATGAATCCTTCCCTTGTACCATTATTATATTGCCCTATATATTTATCGAGGTGATCACCATAGTGTTTGTCGAAGGCAGAATTTCTTTGATGTTTGTCAGGTGTTGGGACTATTACCAAATTGAAGTCTCTTTGAGTAATCCATTGCCCAATTGTTACAAATAGTTTGTCGCCCTCTTTGAAATTATCAAGCCAGTATTTTACAAGTTCCAAATAAGAAGTAGGTCTATTTTCAGAGCCATACAATTTCGCTTGATGTGGTTTGTTACAACGAGCAAAAGCTGTTATTACATTTTGAGGGGCTATAAAAATTTCGCTAACTTTTTCAAATAGTGATTCGTTTTTAGAATGTGTTCTTGTCCGACATATCGAAGTATTAGAATCTACTTTATCAATGAGAACAGGAAATTGTCCGATTAATAAGAACGCCCTTATTGCTTCTTCGTATGCAAATTCATCATTAGGATTAATACTTTCTAATTTTTTAATTGCATTTAATACAATTTTTTTAGACATATTTTTATTGCTTAATTACACTTCCATCATTAAGTACTACTGCTGTTGCCTTAAATTGCACTTTTAGTATTGAACCAGATTCAATCATTCTGCTTATTTTTTCAAATGCAGGATCTGTCCAGTAAAATTCAAATGCGTTATAATCCATAACTCTCCATTGCTGTTTGCGAGGACTTGCGAGTGGTGGGTCAAAATTATATATAATTTCACCTTGTTTTAAAATATCCCCATAAGCATCTTTTATGGATAATATACCTTTACATTCTAAAATATCTTCATCAATTACATATGTTGAATAAAATTCTGATACAGCTTTTGTTACAATTTTTGTTTTCTGAACCCCATTTTTATCGTAATAATTTTGCAAATATGGAGCATCAAATCCGATTCTAACAATTTCTTCTGGGGCTAGTTCTTTTTTTCGCTTTTCATACTCTTTTTTGAAAGCAGAACTATATGTTTTGCTTCTAATTTCAATGTATGCGATAGTGTAAAATGGAACTTTTAAAGGAATATCAAAGAAAGAGTCTTTATTTAATTCATTATGTACAAAAAATAAATCGGCTTTATCAGTTACATACTTATAGGAATAAAGATTCTCTGATGCATCTGGTTCTGATGATATAATCCCATTACCGTATTTTTCATCTAGATAAGATTTTAACTTTTCGAAGTCAGTTTTTTTAAAAACTTCAAAGAGATTTACTATATAACCCTCTTTACTTATGGTATCATTTCCAGAATCAACAAAAGGCAAAGTAGTTAAGCTGTATGTATAGGTTCTAAGGGGGCCACTTTTTAATTGATCATCATTAAAATAAACCTTACAATTATAAGTTGAGCCGTTGATTCTAAGTTTTCGATAATATTGTGTATTGTTATTTTTTGTGTCAATTTGTAATTCATTGTTTTTTAATAATTTAACAAGTTGATCTTTCATGGCTTCTTCAGTAAGTCCAAATTCTATATCCAACAAAAATTGACTCCTCTCACAAGAGGTAGCAGTTGAAAATAGGAAAAGAATAAAAAGAAAAAATAAAAAAAGATTTGATTTCATAATGCAATTTTGTTTATTAAGTGAATGTCATTTTAAATGACTGCCAACAAATGTTAGTAGCCGTTATTAAATTTTTAAAAGGCTTTTCACCCATTCTAAATTAGCTTCTGCTATGGGATATCCATAATTATAATCTTGATTTTCACGAACTATTTCCAATGTCTTTTCCAACAATCCTTTTGCATCTGATAGATACAAAGAATTGTTTTCATTAATTCCTAAATGAATTTTTGCGACTGCAATATTGTTCATTGCAGCGATATTCTTTGGATTTTCCTCCAAATCTTCTTCATATAGCTTTATAGCAGCTAAATAATTTTTTGAATTCGCAAATCCAAACGCCTTTTGGAACGACTTACTCATTTCTTCAAAGCTCATAATACTTTTATGAAAAATTATCTAAAAAAAATCATTTTCAAGTTGTTGTTGTAATTTTAACGATATCATGTAGATAGTACAAATACCAGGTTTAAATTCTGACTCATATGACATTTTATTATAACCCAAATATACTTTTTCAGTTTCCCATAAATATGCCCATTCGTAACTAAAGGGAGAATTAACTTCTGCCTCACCCTTAATAGCACTTCCAAATAAATTTTCCAATTTTCTCAATACTTCAAATTCCTCAGTTTTACTCGATGTTTTGAGTACGATACTTATAGAGTGGAGTTTGTCTTTATAAAAAGTTAAAAGAGCTTCAGTTACTTCTTTGTTTAAAACATTGAGTGATTTTAAATTTTTAACATTGTATAGTTTTATTCCATTCTGGGTTCCGATGTATTCTAATTCGTTTTCAAACAGGTCTAACTCACTCTCTAACTTGAATTTGTTAATTCCATATTTTGAATCAAGATTAGCAAGATTTTGTGCTGAAACAGTTACGATTATAATCATTGCAATGAATAAGAAAAAAGTTTTCATAATTATCTTTTTAAGCATTGTGTTTCTTTC
>JACDJA010003027.1_pt1 | contig 11271 bp, 8 predicted proteins | sample 7449241 | NCBI WGS metagenome assembly JACDJA01 (sample SAMN14253289, study PRJNA609438) | sludge metagenome | isolation source: initial anaerobic sludge | collected 2018-12-20 | reverse complement strand
CGTGCTCGGAGTGCAGCTCCTCGCCGCGCGAGTCGGCGAACTTCTTCAGCAGCTCGGCCTCGAACTCGCTGAGCTTCGTCGGCACCTGCACTTGCACGCGCACGCGCAGATCGCCGCGGCCACGACCCTGCAGCCGCGGCACGCCGCGCTGACGAAGTACGAACTCGCGACCGGGCTGGGTGCCCGCCGGCACCAGGATCTCCTCGTCGCCATCGAGCGTCGACAGCATGAACTTGGCGCCCAGTGAGGCTTGCGCGATGGAGACCGGCAGCTCGGTGACCAGGTCGTCGTGCTCGCGCCGGAAGCGCTCGTGCGCTGCCACCCGCAGGTGCACGTACAGGTCGCCGGCGCCACCGCCGCGCGCACCCACCGCGCCGCGACCCGTGAGCCGCAGCGTGGAGCCCGTGTCGACACCGGCGGGCACGTCGACCTGGTAGGTCTTCTCGGTGACCACCCGGCCATCGCCCGAGCACGACGGGCACGGGGTGACGATGACCTGACCGAGGCCACCGCACTTCGAGCAGGCCGTGGACGTGACCATCTGCCCGAGCATGCTCTGGCGCACGCGCTGCACCTGCCCTCGACCGTTGCACTCGCTGCACGTGACGGGCTTGGTGCCCTCGCCGGCGCCGGTGCCGCTGCAGTCGTCGCAGCGCAGGGCCGTGCGCAGCGTGACGGGCACGGTGGCACCGAACACCGCCTGCTCGAACGTGATGTCGGCCACCACTTCCAGGTCTTGCCCCCGAGGCGGGCCGGCCGGCCCGCGGTTGCCGCCACCGAACGGGCTGCCACCGCCACCGAAGAAGGCGTCGAACAGGTCGCCCAGGCCGCCACCGCCGAACCCGTCGCCGGTGTTTGCGCCGCCGACGCCCTGCTCGCCGAACCGGTCGTAGCGAGCACGTGCCTGCGGGTCGCTGAGCGTTTCGTACGCGCGGGCCACCTGCTTGAACTGCTCCTCGGCCGCGGCGTCGCCCGGGTTCGCGTCGGGGTGCAGCTCACGCGCACGCTTCCGGTAGGCCTTCTTCAGCTCGTCGGTGGAGGCAGTGCGTGGCACGCCCAGCAGCTCGTAGAAGTCAGCCATTCGTGCTCCCACCGTCGCTGAGGTGCCGGCCCAATCGATCGCTCACCACTTCGACGGTAGCGAGTGCCTGCGGATAATCCATTCGTGTCGGCCCCAGGACGCCGACCGTGCCCACCTGCTCACCATCGACGAACACCGGTTTCACCACCACCGAACACGCCGCCAGCGGCTCGACACCGTGCTCGGCGCCGATGGCCACCGACAGGCCGCGATCCAGCACGTCGCGCACGAGCGTGACCATCACGTACTGCTGCTCGAGCGCGCGTAGCACCGACCGAACCGTGTCGACAGCGTCGAACGCGTGCGCCATGGTGGCAGCACCCTGCACGAAGACGTGCTCGTCGGCGACGGAACCTTCCAGCGCACCTGCGGCCGCAGTGCACACCGCATCGAGCTCGCGATCGCCGGTGGGCGGAATGCGCACCCCACTGTCGAGCGCGCGACCCACCATGTGCGCCTGCAGATGTGCCGTGACCGCGGCGAGCCGCACTTCCGAGATCTCGCCGGCGAGCTCGACCGGCTGGTTCTCGACGACACCGTTGGAGAGCACGGCGACGACGGTGACGTGGCGCCCGACGAGACCCACCACCTGCACCGAACGGACGACGGCGATCTCGGCACGCGGGCCCACCACCACCGCTGCGTGGTGTGAGACCTGCGCGAGCAGGTTGGTGGTCTGGTGCAGCAGCTCCTCCAGCCGGCCGTGCGCGGTCTCGAAGAAGGCACCGACCTGTTGCGTTGCCTGGGTGTCGAGGCGACCGGGTTGCGCCATGTGGTCGACGAAGAAGCGATAGCCCTTGTCGGTGGGAATGCGCCCGGCAGAGGTGTGCGGCTGTGCCAGGTAGCCCTCTTGCTCGAGCACCGCCATCTCGTTGCGCACGGTGGCAGAGCTGACACGCACCCCGGGAGCGTTGGCGATGTGCGTGGAGCCGACCGGCTGCGCGGTGGTGATGTACTCCTGCACCACCGCCCTGAGAATGGCTGTCTTGCGTTCGTCGAGCATGGCTCCCCTACGGCGCGGATGCGGCTGGCAGACCAGACTACCGACTGCCAACGCTCACCTGGCGGTACCGGTGCAGCGCCTCGTCGCGCTCGACCGCGTGGTCCACCATCGGCTGCGGGTAGTCGGGTGGGCGTCGCGCTCCGGGCTCGTGCACCGCTCCCCCGGCGATGCCGGCCAGCTCGGGCACCCACGTGCGCACGTAGTCGCCGTCGGGGTCGAAGCGCAGCGCCTGCGTCGTGGGGTTGAAGATGCGAAAGTACGGCGCTGCGTCGGTGCCGGTGCCGGCCGTCCACTGCCAGCCGTGGCTGTTCGACGCCAGATCGCCGTCGACGAGGTGCCGCATGAAGTGGCGTGCTCCCCACTGCCACGGGAGGTGCAGGTCCTTCACCAGGAAGCTGGCCACGAGCATGCGCACTCGGTTGTGCATCCACCCGCTGGCCGCCAGCTGGCGCATGCCCGCGTCGACGATCGGATACCCCGTCGTGCCTGCTGCCCAGCGCCGGAAGCGCTCGTGAGCGGCGGCATCGGTGTCGACCACCATTGCGGCCATCCGCGCGTTGAGGTTGCTGCTGGCCGAGTCGGGCCGCCGGAACAGCACATCGGCATAGAACTCGCGCCAGGCCAGCTCGCTGGCAAAGGTGTCGTGGCCGGGTTGCGGTAACAGGTCGGCGAGCAGCTGTCGTGGGTGCAGCAGCCCCCACCGCAGCGCGGCGGAGAGCCGGCTGGTGCCGTCGCTGGCCGGCAGGTTGCGCACGTCGCGATAGTCGCCGACCGCCGGCAGGAACTCGTCCCATCGTCGATGAGCGGCTCGTTCTCCCGCGGCCGGGAGCACTGCGTTGGTCGCGGGGCGCGCCGGTGGCCCGTCGCACGGCACGCCCGGAGCGCCGAACCACTCCACGTCGGTCGTACCCGACGGCGCACCCCAACCGTGAGCCCGCCACATCTTGGAGAACGGCGTGAAGACCGCGTAGGCGGTGCCATCGGCCTTGTTGACGTCGCCGGGCGGAACCGCATACGGCGTGCCGATGCCGTGCAGGCGCGCGCCGGCACGGCCGAGTGCGGCCCCCACTGCTGCATCGCGGACTCGGCCGTACGGCCCGTAGTCGCGCGTCACGAACACGTCGAGCGCGCCCACTTCCGCCGCCAGCGCCGGCACCACCTGCGCAGGATCGCCATGGCGATACACCAGCGAACCACCCATCGATTCGTCGAGCGCGCGAAGGCAGTCGGCCATGAACGCCCGGCGCGGGTGCCCCGAGCGCGCGAATGCTGGGTCCACCACGAAAAACGGCACCACTCGGCGCCCCTCGGCCGCCGCCGCCCGCAGCGCGGGCAGGTCGGCCAGGCGCAGGTCGCGCCGGAACCACATCACCGTGGTGCGGCCGGCAACGGATCGGGCAGGCATGTGCCGTTCAGTGTCGCCTACCCTGTCTGCCCGTGCCACATCCTGCGCAGCTGCCCGCCCTCATCCTGCTCGTTCGCCATGGCGCCACCGAGTGGTCGGTGTCGGGTCGCCACACCGGGCGCACCGACCTCGCGCTCACCGACGAGGGCGTGGCCCAGGCCGTCAGTGCCGGGCCGCTGATCGACGAACTGCTCGGTGACCACGAGCCGCTGGTGTTCACCAGCCCGCTCGCACGTGCCGCTCGCACGGCCGAGCTGGCGCTGCCCCAGCACCCTGCACGGCCGGCGCCGGCACTGATGGAGTACGACTACGGCGACTACGAGGGGCTCACCAGCTCGCAGATCCTGCAGCGCGACCCCGCGTGGGATCTCTTCCACTCGGGCTGCCCCGGCGGCGAGAGCATCGTGCAGGTGTCGGCGCGCTGTGACGAGTTCATGGCGGAGGTGCAGCGCGAGGGTGCGGGGCGCGCCGTCGTTGCGTTCACGCACGGCCACCTCAGCCGAATTCTCACCGCACGCATGCTGAACCTGCCCGCCGCCGGCGGGGCATCACTGTGGAACGACACCGCCACCGTCGGCGTGATCAACGAGCACCGTGGCAAGCTGGTGCTCGTCGGCTGGAACCTCCGCGCGTACTGAGCGCCACCGCAGCAGGAAGCCGATGGTCACGGAGACGAGCGCGATCACGCTGCCGTAGGCGAGGCTCCACTCGGCACCGACGTGGTCGGCCACCCAGCCGGTGATGGGCGCACCGATGGGGGTGGTGCCCAGGAACGCAACGGCGCCCAGCGCCAGCAGCCTGCCGCGCATGTCGGGCGGTGACTCCTGCTGCACGATTGCGTTCTGCGCAGAGATGAAGGCGGCCCCACCGAAGCCCACCGGGATGGCCAGCAGCACGGCGAACCACGCGTTGGGTGCCCAGGCCAGCGCCAGACCGCTGACGCCGAGCAGCACGCCGTTGCCGAAGAACCAGTAGGTGGTGACGCGCCCGCGAGCACCGGTGAACAGCGACCCGATCATGCTGCCCAGGCCGGTTGCCGCCAACAGGATGCCGAAGAACTCCTTGCGGCCGTAGCGAGCGTCGGCGATCTTGAGGAGCGAGACGCTGTAGTTGAAGCTGAACGTGCCGACCACTGCGAACGTGACGAACACCACCAGCAGCCGCCGGTCGTGCACGATGAACCTGATCGCGTCGCGCACAGGGGTGCCCCCGCGTTGCGCAGGCGGCGACGCATGCAGCTGTGAGCGGTCGATCGCGACGAGCGGCCAGAGCAGCGCCACGAACGATGCCCCGTTGATGATGAACAGCCAGCCTGCGCCGAGCGGGCCTTTCAGCGCGGCCGCCAACGCGGGGCCGACGATGCGCGAGCCGGTCATCACCGCAGTGTTCAGCGAGATCGCGTTCGTGATCTCCTGCGGCTCGACCAGCTCCAGCACGAACCCGCGCCGGGCCGGGTTGTCGAACGCTCCGATCACTCCGAGCAGCAGCGACAGGCCGTAGACGACGGGCAGGTTGACCAGGTCGAGGAGATACAACACGCCCAGCACGATCGCCTGCGCCGCCAACAGGCCTTGGGTGAGCAGCGTCATCCTCCGCTTGTCGCGACGGTCGGCCAACGCGCCGGCCCACACCCCCAGCAGCAGCATCGGCAGGAACTGGCAGAGCAGGGTGATGCCCACATCGGCGGCCTTGCCGGTGAGCTCGTAGACCAGCAGCGACATGGCCGTCATCTGCATCCACGTGCCCACGTTGCTGACGAGCAGACCGAAGAAGAACAGTCGAGCGTTGCGATGCCGCAGTGAGCTGAACATCGGAGCGCGAGACATCGTCGTCCTTTCTACCGCTCCGGGCGCCACCTTGACGGGCCAGGATGGTGCCGTGCATCTACAAGTCGACGACCCCCAGGCGGCGCTCGACGCGTTGCGGGCAGCGGGGGCATCGCGAGGGGCACTCGTCGGCTTGGCGATCGGCCGCGCAACGGGGCCAGGTGCCGACGACGGTGAGGCGGTCGGGTTTGCCGTCGGCGGCATGCTGATCTCGCTGGTGAGCATCGATTGGGCACCGGCAGTTGCGTTGCTGGACCGCGAGCTGCGGCCGCGTTGGGTGTGCTGGTCGAATGCCACTGCCGCGCAGCTGCTGGCACACGGCGTGCGCCTGGCGACGTGTTGGGACATCGTGGCGGCGCACCGCCTGCTGTACGGCGGCTGGCGTGCGGAGCCGGCGCGCGTGTGGGCGTTGCTGCACGGGTTGGACCATCGATCGTTGCCGGTGATGGGCCAGCTCGATCTGCTCGGCGGCGACGGTGACGGCGGTGGCGACCCGGATGACCCCGTGCGGCCCGACGGCCACCTGCGGCCCGAGTGGCTGGCCGGCGGGTGGGCTGCGCACCGGTCGCGAGTGGCGGCATGGGCTGGCGTTGCACTGACAGCCGCCACCCGACAGCAGCAGTCGCTGGGGGCCTTGCGCACCGACGAGCTCGCCAATGGTGACCCGGTGGCAACGGCACGCGCCGAGTCGGCAGCCGAGTTGTTGTGCGCTGAGCTGGCGTTCGACGGCCTGCCCATCGACGTACCGGCGGCGGAGGCACTGATCGCTTCGCTCGTCGGCCCGCGGGCGGCCAGCGAAGCAGAGGCGGCCGCAGGCCGCGCCCGCCGCGACGCGGAGGTGCTGTGCCACCTGCCGCCGGGCAGCGGCATCGACCTGCGCAGCCCCGCCGATGTGAAGAACATGCTGCGCCGCCTGGGCATCGACGTGCCCGACACACGTGCGTGGCGCCTGGAGCAGATGCGCGAGGTGCACCCGGTCATCGACGCGCTGCTGCGTTGGCGCAAGGCCGAGCGCGTGGCCACCACCTTCGGCTATGGCTGGCTCGACGCGCACGTCGGTGCCGACGGCCGGCTACGCGGCGAGTGGTCGGGCAGCGATGGCGCCGCCGGTCGCATGACGGCGGGGGCCGGTCTGCACAACCTGCCTGCAGAGTTGCGACCGGTGGTCGTCGCCGACGACGGCCACCTGTTCGTGCGGGCCGATCTCGGCCAGATCGAGCCGAGGGTGCTGGCAGCCGTGAGCGGCGACACTGCACTCTGCCGGGCCACGCAGGACGACGACCTGTACGCACCCGTGGCGAAGCGCCTCGGCGTCGAGCGATCGGTCGCGAAGATCGCCGTGCTGGCAGCGATGTACGGCCAGACCAGCGGCACGGCCGGGCAGGCACTGCGCGGCATGGAGAGCGCCTACCCGGTGGCGATGAAGTACCTCGCCGATGCCGCCGATGCAGGCTTCGAAGGCCGCGACCTGCGCACCTACGGCGGCCGGCTCATCCGCATGTTCGAGATCCCCGACCACGCCGACCACCGCTCCGCCGCCGCCGGCCGTGGCCGGTATGCGCGCAATGCGATGGTGCAGGGCGCGGCCGCCGAGCTCTTCAAGGTGTGGGCGGTGACGGTGCGCGCCCGCGCCGACACCGGCGCCCGCATCGTGCTGTGCCTGCACGACGAGCTGCTGCTGCACGTGCCCTCCACCGCCGTCGATCAATCCGTGCAGTTGCTGCACGACTGCCTCGCCGAAGCCGCTCACCGCTGGCAGCCCAGCGGTGCCGGCGTGCGCTTCGTGGCCGACGTCAGCGTCGTGCGCAGCTGGGCCGACGCCAAGCCGTGACCCACTGCGGCGCAGGTGCTGCTGACGGCGCGCTCAGCCCGTGTGAGCGACGGGCATGCGAGCGGAGGTGAACTGCATCGCGCCGTCCTCGAGGGCCGACGTGCGAAACATCTTCTTGTCGCGCGTGTAGCTCTGCGGGTTGATCCAGGGTTCGTGGTCGCCCTGGCGCGGGAACCGGTGCATCTCACGTTGCATGTAGCCGGCGGTGAAGCCGTCGATCCACGGCCGCTCGGGCATCCCGGCGTCCTCGGGGCGCAGGCGTGGCGTGCACTGCACGGTGCCGGTGGTGGCCATGTGGTTGAGCAGGCGACACACGTACTCGCAGGTGAGATCGGCGCGCAGCGTCCACGAGGCGTTGATGTAGCCGAACGACGAGGCGAGGTTGGGCACGCCGCTGTAGGCGAACCCCTTGTACGTCCACGTCTGGGCGAAGTCGACCGGTTCTCCATCGACCACGAAGCGCATCTCCCCCAGTGTCACCAGCTCCAGACCGGTGGCGGTGACCACGATGTCCGCGGCGAGCTCCTCGCCCGATTGCAGCCGGATGCCGGTGGGTGTGAACGTGTCGATGTGGTCGGTGACCACGGAGGCCCTGCCGCTGTTGATCGCGTCGAACAGGTCGCCGTTGGGCACCAGGCACAGCCGCTGGTCCCACGGGTTGTACGTCGGCGTGAAGTGGGTCGCCACGTCGTAGTCGGGGCCGAGGGCCTTGCGCACTCGCTTGATCAGGTTGGCCTTCATCCGAGCGGGCTTCGTGCGCGACTGGCCGTAGATGAACTGCTGCAGCGCGATGTTCTTCTTGCGGGTGACCGCGTACGCAGCCTTTGCAGGCAGCACCTTGCGCAGCGTGTTGGCGATCACGTCCTTGTCGGGGCCGGCGGCCACGTAGGTGGGCGAGCGCTGCAGCATCGTGACATGTGCCGCAGTCTTCGCAATCGCCGGGATGAGCGTCATCGCGGTGGCGCCCGACCCGACCACGACCACACGCCTGCCCGCGTAGTCCAGGTCCTCCGGCCACTGCTGCGGGTGGACGACTGTGCCCTGGAACTGCTCGAGCCCGGCGAACTCCGGCGTGTGCCCGGCCTTGTAGCTGTAGTAACCGGAGCACATGAACAGGTAGTTGCAGGTGAACTCGCGCCGCTCGCCACCTGTCGTGCTGGTGTCGGTGCTGGTGTCGGTGCTGGTGTCGGTGCTGGTGTCGGTGCTGGTGTCGGTGGCAGTCACGGTCCAGCGAGCATCGGCGCTGGACCATTCCGCATTCGTGGCCAGGTGACCGAAACGGATGTGCCGGTCGATGCCGAACTCGCTCACGGTCTCACGCAGATAGGCGAGGATCGACGGCCCGTCGGCGATCGCCTTCTCCGAGGTCCACGGCTTGAACGAGTAGCCGAGGGTGTGCATGTCGCTGTCGGAGCGCACGCCCGGGTATCGGAACAGATCCCACGTGCCACCGATGCCGGCGCGCCCCTCCAGGATCACGTAGCTGCGATCCGGGCTCATCGCCTGCAGGTGGTAGCCCGCCCCGATGCCGGAGATGCCGGCACCGACGACCACCACATCGAAATGCTCGATTGTCATCCGGCGGAGAGTAGTCGGCGCCCGTGATCGCAGCGCTGCCGAACGGGCGGGGCACTCGCGTTCAGTCGTCGAGCTTGAGGGCGCTGATGAACACGTCGCCGGGCACTTCCACACGACCGATCGACTTCATCTTCTTCTTGCCCTCCTTCTGCTTCTCGAGCAGCTTGCGCTTGCGCGTGATGTCGCCGCCGTAGCACTTGGCCAGCACGTCCTTGCGCTTGGCCTTCACGGTCTCGCGAGCGATGATCTTGCCGCCGATGGCCGCCTGGATGGGCACATCGAACATCTGCCGCGGGATGAGCTCCTTCAGCTTCTCGCACATGCGGTTGCCGTAGGCGAACGCCTTGTCGCGATGCACGATGGTGCTGAACGCATCGGCCGCGATGCCGTTGAGCAGCAGGTCGACCTTGGCCAGGTCGCTGCGGCGGTAGCCACTGAGCTCGTAGTCGAGGCTGGCGTAGCCCTGCGTGCGGCTCTTCATCTGGTCGAAGAAGTCGACCACCACCTCGGCCAGCGGAATCTCGTAATGCAGCTCCACGCGCTCGGGCGACAGGTACTCCAGCTTGGTCATGTCGCCACGCCGGCTCTGGCACAGATCCATCAGGGTGCCGGTGTACTCCTTGGGGGTGATGATGCTCACCCGGAAGTAGGGCTCTTCGATGAAGTCGATGCTCTGCGGCATCGGCAGGTCGGCGGGATTGTCGATCAGCTCGACCACGCCATTGGTGCGGTGCACCCGGTACTCCACGCTGGGAGCGGTGGCGATGAGCGCCAGGTTGAACTCGCGCTCCAGGCGCTCCTTCACGATCTCCATGTGCAACAGGCCCAGGAAGCCGCAACGGAACCCGAACCCGAGGGCACCGGACGACTCGGGCGCGTAGGTGATGCTGGCGTCGTTGAGCTTCAGCTTCTCCAGGCTCTCACGCATCAGTTCGAAGTCGTCGCCGTCGATCGGGAAGAGGCCGCAGAAGACCATCGGCTTCGGGTCGCTGTAGCCCTCCAGCACCTCGGTGGCCCCGTGGTGGAAGGTGGTGACGGTCTCGCCCGAGCGAGCGTGACCGACCTCCTTCAGGCCGGCGATGAGGTACCCGACCTCACCGGGCCCCAACTCGTCGACCGGGGTGGGCACCGGGCGGCGGACGCCGACCTCGATGGGCTCCTGCTGGGTGCCCGCCTGCATGAACAGCAGCTTCGACTTGTTGTTGAGACGACCGTTCATCACGCGCACGCTGCTGACCACGCCGCGGTACTGGTCGTACTGGCTGTCGAAGATGAGCGCCTGCAAGGGCGCATCGGGGTCGCCCTTGGGGGCGGGGATGCGCTCGCAGATGGCGTCGAGCAGCTCGCCGACCCCGTCGCCGGTCTTCGCCGAGATGCGCAGGATCTGCTCGGCAGGAATGCCCAGCACCGTCTCGATCTCCATCGCGTAGCGATCCGGGTCGGCGGCCGGCAGATCGATCTTGTTGAGCGCGGCGACGATCTCGAGGTCGTGCTCGAGTGCCAGGTAGCAGTTGGCAAGGGTTTGCGCCTCGATGCCCTGCGCAGCGTCGACCACCAGCACCACGCCTTCGCACGCCGCCAGGCTACGGCTGACCTCGTACCCGAAGTCGACGTGGCCGGGCGTGTCGATGAGGTGCAGCGTGTAGCCCTTCCAGTCGACGCGCACGTTCTGCGCCTTGATGGTGATGCCGCGCTCGCGCTCGAGATCCATCGAGTCGAGGTACTGCGACCGCATCTCGCGAGCATCGACGGCGCCGGTGAGCTCGAGAATGCGGTCGCTCAGCGTGCTCTTGCCGTGATCGATGTGGGCAATGATGGAGAAGTTGCGGATGCGTGCGAGGTCCATGGCGAGTCGCCCGATCCTACCGGGCAAGCAGCCTTCATCCAGGGCGGTCTCGCCCGCAAGGTTGGGGTCTCCGGGCCGTCGCTGTTAGCCTTGCGAAGCCGATTTCAAGTGCCGAGCCGGCCTTTGCATCCGCCGGCCGTCCGAGTCAAAAGGGTTCTGTCACGTGGCAAACATCAAGAGTCAGAAGAAGCGCATCCTCACCAACGCCAAGCGCGCCGAGCGCAACAAGGCTGTGAAGAGCGAGCTGAAGACCCGCGTGAAGAACGCCGTCAAGGCTGCCGACACCGAGCAGAGCGAGGAAGCACTGCGCCTGGCCGTCAAGCGCCTCGATGTGGCCGCTGCCAAGGGCATCATCCACAAGAACCAGGCGGCTCGCCGCAAGAGCCGCTTGATGAAGCAGCTCAACGCCACCACCGCCGGCTGACCTCGTTCAGCCACACGATCTTGCACGAGCCCGGGCTGCACGCCCGGGCTCGTTCGCGTTGCCGCTCACGTTGCCGTTCGCGCTCGTGTCAGCGACGACCGCTGCTCGCCAGGCGCGACAGGCGCGCCACCAGCACCTCCATCACCAGTTCCTCGGGCCACTCCTTGGCGCCACGCAGATCGAGGTCGGCCTGGGCGAGCAGGCCCACTGCGCGGGTGACGGCGCCTCCGCCGATCTTGCGGTACTGGTCGAGCGCCTTCTTCGCGGGGAAGCCGGG
>JACDJA010003022.1_pt1 | contig 11294 bp, 12 predicted proteins | sample 7449241 | NCBI WGS metagenome assembly JACDJA01 (sample SAMN14253289, study PRJNA609438) | sludge metagenome | isolation source: initial anaerobic sludge | collected 2018-12-20 | reverse complement strand
TCTTTCCAAGTCGGGCGGCCGGAACAATACCGGACGAACCGCGATGTATCACCGGGGGGGCGGCGCGAAGCGGCTCTACCGTGTGGTCGATTTCCGGCGTCGCAAGACCGATATCCCGGCCACGGTCGAGCGGATCGAATATGATCCGAACCGGACGGCCTTCATTGCGCTGATCCGCTACGCGGACGGCGAGCAGAGCTATATCATCGCCCCGCAACGCCTTGCGGTCGGTGATCAGGTGGTCTCGGGCACGAAGGTGGACATCAAGCCGGGCAATGCAATGCCGTTTACCGGCATGCCCATCGGCACGATCGTCCACAACGTCGAGATGAAGGCCGGCAAGGGCGGCCAGATCGCGCGGGCAGCGGGCACCTATGCCCAGTTCGTCGGCCGTGACGGTGGCTATGCGCAGCTGCGGCTGTCCTCGGGCGAGCTGCGTCTCGTCCGGCAGGAATGCATGGCGACGGTCGGGGCGGTGTCGAACCCCGACAATTCCAACCAGAATTTCGGCAAGGCCGGACGCATGCGCCACAAGGGTATCCGCCCGACGGTGCGCGGCGTGGCCATGAACCCGATCGACCACCCGCACGGCGGGGGCGAGGGCCGGACTTCGGGCGGCCGTCACCCGGTCACCCCATGGGGCAAGAGCACCAAGGGTGCCCGCACCCGCAACAAGAACAAGGCGTCGCAGAAGCTGATCCTGCGTTCGCGTCACGCCAGGAAAGGCCGCTGATCCATGGCACGTTCCGTCTGGAAGGGCCCCTTTGTCGATGCCTACCTTCTGAAGAAGGCCGAGGCGTCGCGCGAATCGGGGCGCAATGAAGTTATCAAGATCTGGTCGCGCCGCTCGACCATCCTGCCGCAGTTCGTGGGGCTGACCTTTGGCGTCCACAACGGCCGCAAGCATATCCCGGTGCTCGTCACCGAGGAGATGATCGGGCAGAAATTTGGCGAATATGCTCCGACCCGCACCTATTATGGGCATGCGGCGGACAGGAAAGCGAAGCGGAAGTAAGTCATGGGCCAGGAAAAGAACCCCCGCCGCGTGGCTGACAACGAAGCGATGGCAAAGATTCGCATGCTTCGTACCAGCCCGCAGAAACTGAACCTTGTTGCGGCGCTGATCCGCGGCAAGCCGGTCGAGCGTGCGCTCACCGATCTCACCTTCTCGAAGAAGCGTATCGCGCAGGATGTGAAGAAATGCCTTCAGTCCGCGATCGCCAACGCCGAGAATAACCATAGCCTCGACGTGGACAACCTCATCGTGGCCGAGGCCTGGGTGGGCAAGAACCTCGTGATGAAGCGCGGGCGACCGCGTGCCCGGGGCCGATACGGCAAGATCCTGAAGCCGTTTTCGGAAATCACCATCATGGTCCGTCAGATCGAGGAAGCCGCCAATGGGTAACAAGGTCAATCCTGTCGGGATGCGTCTACAGGTCAACCGGACCTGGGACAGCCGCTGGTTCGCACCGACCAAGGACTACGGCAACCTTCTGCTCGAAGACCTGGCGATCAAGGAATTCGTGAAGAAGGAAGCCAAGCAGGCCGGTATCAGCCGCATCATCATCGAGCGCCCGCACCGCAAGTGCCGGGTGACGATCCATGCCGCACGCCCCGGTGTCATCATCGGCAAGAAGGGCGCCGATATCGAGAGCCTGCGCAAGAAGCTCTCGGCGTTCACGGCTTCGGAACTGCATCTCAATATCGTCGAGGTGCGCAAGCCGGAACTTGACGCCGCGCTGGTGGGTGAATCCATCGCCCAGCAGCTGGAGCGGCGGGTGTCGTTCCGGCGCGCGATGAAGCGTGCGGTGCAGAACACGATGCGGATGGGCGCGCTGGGGGTCCGCGTGAATGTCGCGGGCCGTCTGGGCGGGGCGGAAATCGCCCGTACCGAATGGGCCCGTGAAGGCCGTGTGCCACTGCATACCCTGCGCGCCGACATCGACTATGCCCTGACCGAGGCGCAAACGCCTTACGGAATCATCGGCGTCAAGGTCTGGATCTTCAAGGGCGAGATCATGGAACATGATCCGCAGGCCCGTGACCGTCGTGCGGCCGAGCTTCAGGATGGTGCCGTTCCGCGCGGGGCCAGGCCTGATCGCCGCGGCCGCTGAGGAGTAAGAGAAGATGCTGCAACCAAAGCGCACCAAATTCCGCAAGGCCCACAAGGGCCGTATTCACGGCACCGCACCGGGCGGCACGATGCTGAACTTCGGCACCTACGGGCTCAAATCGACCGAGCCCGAGCGGGTCAGCTCGCGCCAGATCGAGGCGGCACGTCGCGCCATCACCCGCTACATGAAGCGGCAGGGGCGGGTCTGGATCCGGATTTTCCCCGATGTGCCGGTGTCGTCCAAGCCGATCGAGGTGCGGATGGGGTCGGGCAAGGGCTCGACTGACCGCTGGGTCTGCCGGGTGAAGCCGGGCCGGATCATGTTCGAGATTGATGGCGTGCCCGAGGACGTGGCCCGCGAGGCGCTGCGCCTGGGGGCGATGAAGCTGCCGGTCAAGACCCGCACCGTGGTGCGCGAGGACTGGTGAGCGACTGACGCCACAGCGGGGGATTTCCCTCGCATGAGACCGGGGGGCGGCGACGCCCCCCTTTTCTTGTGCGGCTTCTTGTGCGGTGCCGGCCGGGCATGGCCCGCGGCAGGCGCTGCGCCTGGGCGCGCTTGCCCTGCCGGTGCTTTTCGGTCAGTGACGGGGGACGTGAAGCCGGGGCCGGCAGCCGGTCTGCCGCCGCAGGAGGGGCCAGTGGAAGGGAGCCGTCCGCCGAACATGTCCTCTGTCACAGCGATGGCCCCCGAGGAGCCGACCCGGCGCGACCGGCTGCATGTGCTGTTTGCGGACCACGGGTTCCTGCGTATCCTCTGGCACAACGAGGCCGAGATCGCGCCCGGCGTCTGGCGTGCGAACCAGCCCGGGCCGTGGCGCCTTGCCCGCTGGAAGGCGCGTGGCATTCGCTCGGTGCTGTCGCTGCGCGGCGGGCAGGATGTGGCGGCGGCCCGGATCGAGCGCGCGGCCTGTGAAGAGCTGGGACTGGATTTCTCGATGATACGCCTGTCCGCGACCACTGCGCCGTCGCGGGCGGTGCTGCTTGACCTGCTCGGGCGGTTTCGCAGCCTGGAGCGGCCATTCGTCATGCATTGCAAGTCGGGGGCGGATCGCACCGGACTGGCTGCCGCGCTGTATCTGATGGCCATCGAGGGGCAGCCATGGGCCCAGGCGAAGGATCAGTTGTCGCTGCGGCACGCGCATTCGAGATGGACCCGGGCCGGGATCATCGACCTGCTGTTCGAGACGCATGCGGCACGGCAGGCCGAGGATGGTATCGGGATCGCGGACTGGATCGCGGGCGAATATGATCCGGCAGCGCTGACGCAGCGTTTCGCACAGCGGCGCCGGTGGTGACTGGATGAGGCCACAGGGACATATGGCCTGGCTGTGGCGGGGCTACATGAAGCGGCACTGGCGGCTCATGGTCGCGGGGCTACTGCTCATGTCGGTCGAGGGCGGGTCGCTGGGCCTGCTGGCGTGGATGGTCGGGCCGATGTTCGATCAGGTCTTTGTCGCCCGGCAGCCGGGCGCGATCTGGACGGTGGGGCTGGTCATCCTCGCGATCTTCGCGGCGCGGGCCTTTACCTCGGTCGCGCAGCGTATCGTCATGACAAGGCTGACCGAGTTGGCGGCGGCCGATATCAGGGTCGATCTGCTGGTGCATCTCATGGGACTGGACGGCCGGTTTCATCGCGATCATCCGCCTGGCACGCTGATCGAGCGGGTGCAGGGCGATGTCGGCGTCACGGCGGGGATCTGGAACACGGTTGTCACCGGGATCGGCCGCGACGCGGTGTCGGTCGTGGCGCTGCTGTCGGTGGCGGTGCTGATCGACTGGCGCTGGACGTTGGTGGCGCTGGTAGGGGTGCCGGTGCTGATTGCGCCTTCGCTGGCCATTCACCGGCATGTGCGCCGCGCGGCGACCGAGGCACGACGGGTGGCGGCCGCGATGGCGATGCGGCTGGACGAGGTGTTCCACGGGCTGACCCAGATCCGGCTCAACCGGCTGGAGAGCTATCAGGCCGAACGCTTCCGCCGCCTTGTGCGCGAGAAGGTGCGCGCCGAGACCCGGGCGGCCGGGGCGCAGGCGGCGATACCCGGGCTGGTCGATCTCATGTCCGGGGTCGGCTTTATCGGCGTGTTGTGGTGGGGCGGCAGCCAGGTCATCGAAGGCACGCGGACCGTGGGCGATTTCATGGCCTTCTTTACCGCGATCGGCGTGGCCTTCGACCCGGTGCGGAGGCTGGGGTCGCTTTCGGGGCAGTGGCAGCAGGCGGCGGCCTCGGTGGTGCGGGTGCGTGACCTGCTGAATACGAGGTCGAGCCTGCGAGAGCCCGCCCATCCCGTGCCGCCGCCCGAGGGCGCACCGGAAATCCGCTTTGACGATGTGCGCCTGGCCTATGACGGCAAGACCGTGATTGACGGGCTGAGCCTGGTCGCGAGGGCCGGGCAGACCACGGCCATCGTCGGGGCCTCAGGCGCGGGCAAGAGCACGGTGTTCAACCTGCTCACACGGCTGGTCGATGCCGATTCCGGCCGTATCACGCTGGGCGGCGTGGCGGTCAGCGACATGCGCCTGGCTGATCTGCGCGGGCTGTTTTCAGTGGTCACGCAGGATGCGGCGTTGTTTGACGAGACCCTGCTCGAGAACATCCTTCTGGGGCGCGAGGATGTGAGCGAGGCGCGGCTGCAGGCAGCGCTGGACGACGCGCAGGTGACGAGCTTTGTCCCGCAGCTGGCGCGGGGGCTGGAGACGCCGGTCGGCCCGCGCGGCTCGGCCCTGTCGGGGGGGCAGAGGCAGCGGGTGGCCATTGCCCGGGGGCTGGTGCGCGATGCGCCGGTGCTGCTGCTGGATGAGGCGACCTCGGCCCTGGACACCCGTTCGGAGGCGCTGGTGCAGGAGGCGCTGGACCGGCTGGCATCCGGGCGCACGACCTTGATCATCGCCCACCGGCTGAGCACCGTCATCAATGCCGATCATATTCTGGTCATGGACGCGGGCCGCCTGGCCGAGGAGGGGACGCATGCGGCGCTGATCGCGCGGAACGGCATCTATGCGGCGCTGCATGCGATGCAGTTTCGCGACCCCGCAGCCGGACAGGATGCGCAGGGCGGGCGCGTGTAACCGGGCTCGGCGTGACCGGTATGCGTGCCGTGGGGGTCAGGGCGGCGGGGGCGCTGTCCCTGTCGTCGGGCGGGGCGGTGATGCTGCCGGGTGCGGGCGATCGGTCGCGGGTGGCGCGGGCCGCCCTTGCGCCTGTGGCGGAGCAGGATATCTTGCGGCGGAGATTGGAGTTTATATGACACGAATTGTCCTCTCGCTGACCGGCAACGACCGGGTGCGGTTTCTGCAAGGGCTCGTCACCAACGACATGCGGCATCTGGATGAGGCGGGGATTGCCTATGCGGCGCTTCTGTCTGCGCAGGGGAAATATCTGGCGGATTTCTTCATGGTCGCTGCGCCCGAAGCAGTGCTGATCGACGTGAAGGAGAGCCATGCCGACCTGCTGGCGGAGCGGCTGGGCCATTACCGCCTTCGCGCCGATGTGCAGATTGCGCGCAGCGATATGGGCGTCCGCCTGGGCACCGGCCCCGCGCCCGAGGGGGCACTGGCCGATCCGCGCCATCCGGCCATGGGCTGGAGGCTGTATGGCGAGGATGCCGGAGATGAGGCCCCCGATCGGGACGGGTTGCGCGTCGAGCACATGATCCCCGAGACCGGGGTGGAACTGACGCCCGACTGCTACATTCTGGAGATGGGGCTGGACCGGCTGGGCGGGGTCGATTTCCACAAGGGCTGCTATATCGGCCAGGAGGTCACCGCGCGGATGCGGCACAAGACCACCCTGCGCAAGGGTCTGGTGCGCGTGGCTGTCGAGGGCGCGCCCCCGCCGGCCGGAACGCCGATCCTGATGGAAGACGGGCGCGAGGCGGGGGTGCTGCATACCGCCGCAGGCGGGCGCGCGCTGGCCTGGATGCGCTTTGACCGGATGGGCGCGAACCTGAGCGCGGGTGGCGTGCCGGTGGTGCCCGAGCCGCAGGAGCCGCACGAGGCGCACGAGGCACCCGGGGCACCCGGGGCGGCGGATCAGGCGAGATAGGCGAAACGCGCGGCCAGATCGTCCCAGACCGCCGGTGAGGCCGCTGCGAGCAGCACGCCCTTGCGCCGTTGCGCGTCATAGGGGGCACCGTCGAGGAACCGCACCACGCCGCCTGCGCGCGCCACGCAGAGCACGCCTGCCGCATGATCCCAGGGATGCGGCACCGGCCCCGAGAGCAGGAATTCGACGCTGCCCTGGGCGAGCATGCGGTATTCGTGGCAGGCACAGCGCAGGGATGTCACGCGAGAGAATTCGACCAGGTCCCGCGACAGGCGCAGCTGGGTGTCGCGGGGGAACAGCCCCATGGGCACATAGCCGGTCGAGCGTCTTGCGCGCGCCTCGTCCGAGGTGGTGATCCGGTGATGCTGCGGCGGGCGGGTGAAGGTGGCGGGGGCATCCCTGCCGGCCGCAATCCAGTCGTCACCGACAGGATCGTAGAGCATCCCCCAGACGGGTTGCCCGTAATGAAGCACCGATATGATGCTGCCGAAGAGCGGCAGGCTCTTGGCGTAGTTCCAGGTCCCGTCCACCGGGTCGATGATCACGGACCATTCGGCCTCGCCCATGCGGGTGCGGAGGCTGCGGTCGGCGGCGACGGCCTCTTCGCCCAGGACCTCGGCTTCGGGCCAGAAAGCGCGGACCGCAGCGGTGAGCGCCGCCTCGGCCTCGGTATCGGCGAGGGTGACGAGGTCGGCGGGGCCGGATTTGGCCTGGACATCGTCCGGCGCGAGCGCACGAAAGCGCGGCATGATATGTTCGCGCGCCGCCTGACGGACGGCGGCGACCAGATCGGCGCGCAGGGTTTCGCTCAGCATCGGCATCTCATGCATCTGGCGCCCCGAATGGCGCGTCATGGATATGGGTTTATGGGAACGCTCCCGACAAACCAAGTGTTGATTTTCAGAAGGTTTCGCCCTATATGCTGCATCGCAGCCATTAGCAGAGGACAAGTCGCGGCGCCGTGAATCGGGCCTGACGGGGAATACTGGTCGGCAAAAAAGTCGACTGAATGACCCGGACCATGACGAGGCCGTTTCAGCCATGCGCAGGCCGCAGGACCGACTTGCAATCTTTGCATCACAAAACCTACGCGAAGTCTGCGTATACCATCCTAGCCGATCGCACGCGAGAGAGAATTAAAGTAAGGATCATCCATGAAGGATTTCGTCGACGCTACCGCATTCAACAACGAGCAGGGCAATCGTGCCCGCAAGATGTTTGCCGCCGTGGTGCTGGCCGCGCTCGACGATGCCATTGCCGATGACAAGAAATTCGGCAACGGCCCCGAGCAGATCGCCCGCTGGGCGCGTTCGCGCGATGGGCGCGAGGTGCTGACCTGCGCCGGGATCGACCCGAACGAGCGGGTGGTGAAGGGGCTTATGGAATTCGTCTCGAAGGGCGTGCGCACCTCGGTCGCGCTGTCGCGTGAAGAGAGCGAGCGCCGTCACGCCGCCGAAGAGGCCGCCGCCGCCGCGCGCGCTGCCGCCTGAACGACGCCACCGGCAGGGTGAGGATGCGGGCCCTGCGGGGCCCGTTTTCGTTTGAGACGGGTGGTTCGGGGTCCGGTCGGATCGCCGTGGCGGGATCGGTTCGGGGGCGGGATTCGTTCGGCCCGGCCTATTCCATGTCGCGGCTGTCGAGGACGCGATGGATTTCGCGGCGCACCAGCTTGCGCACATTGCGGGTGATACGTTCGCCAAGACCCCCGGCAAGTTCGTCGCGCAGGATTTCGGCGATGAGGTCGCGCAGGATCTGTTCCTCGGGCAGCTGGTCGGCGTCGAGCAGAGCCAGCGCGGAATCGTCGGCGTCGGCGTCGTCCTCGGGCGCGAGGTCGTCATCCCATGTCGATTCGAACGCGGCGTCCTGCGGAGGCGCATCTCCGGTGGCCGGGACGGGGGTATCTGCCGGGGGGGCGATGGTCGTCCGTTCGCGGGTGCGGAACACGGGCAGGGTATCGCCGGCGGCAGAGTCCGCCCCGTGAGGCGTGATTTCCGAGCCGTCAGGTTCGAATTCGTGGTTCCCCGCGGTGACGGCACCCTCGATCCGGGCGACGGCGCGGGCCGTGGCGAGCGGATCGTCGCCCGTGTCACCGATGCGCAGGGACGGGGTCAGCATCAGCGGTGCGGGGGCGTCCGTGGATGTGTCGGGCGAGGCGGGAATGGGGTCTGGCGCCGCCCTGGGCTGGTCGCCGTCGGCGATCAGACGGCGGATCGACGAGAGAACGTCCTCGATCTCGACATTGGTGACGGGGTCCGACATTGCGCTGCGCTGCCTGTTCTGAGCCTCGGCCCGACTCTAGCCGCTTGTGCCCCGCCTGCCAACAGACGGTGCAAATTGATGCTAGTTCCCGATGGCCCGCAGGACACGATCCAGCGCCTGCCCCTGTTCGGACAGCGCCACCGGGGCATGTTCGACCAGCCGGTAATAGGCCTCCGGGTCGTAGATCTGCACGTTCAGGCCAAGGTGCTGCGCCGTGAGCAGGCCCAGTGCGGCGAGCAGCCCGTAGGAGGCGACGGTTTCATCGACCTGGGCGGAGATGAGATTCGCACGCGCGTCCAGCAGTTCCTGTTCGGCGTTCAGAACGTCGAGGGTGGTGCGCGCGCCGAGCAACGCCTCTTCCTGGATGCCGTCGAAGGCGCTTTGCGCGGCCTGCACCTGGCGTTCGAGCGCCTGCGCCTGGGCCCGTGCCATATCGACCCGCGCCCCGGCATTGGTCACGCTCTGGGTGACGCCCTGCGCCGCCGTCAGAAGCCCGGCACGCGCGGAATCGCGCCGCGCCATCGACTGCCGCACCTGCGAGGCGAGCAATCCGCCCTGATAGATCGGGCCGCCGATGTTCAGGCTCAGGCTTTCGTTGGTTCCGTCGAAGTCATAGGTGGTGCCGATCTGGCCGCTGAGGCTGACCTGGGGGCGGCTGGCGCGCGAGGCGAGGGTGACCGCCAGTTCCGCCGCCGACACCGAATGTTGCGCCTGCATGATGGCGGGATGGTGGCGCATGGCCCATGCCAGCGCCTCGTCCCGGCCTTGCCGCAGTGGTGCGGCAGGCATCGGCGCGAGCGAGCCGGGTGCGCGGCCCACGGCGGCCACGTATTCGGCGCGGGCCATGGCGAGGTTGCCCTGTTCGGCGGCCAGCAGGCTGCGCGCGGCGGCGAGGCGGGCCTCGGCCTGGGCGACATCGGTGCGGGTCACCTCGCCGACGTCGAAACGGTCCTGGGCGGCGCGCAACTGTTCGGTGATGAGGCGGACGTTGCTCACCCGGAGATCGACGAAGCTCTGCTGACGGCGCACGTCCGCATAGGCCTGGACGATGCGTTGCAGGATCTGCTGTTCGGCCTGGATAAGGCCCTGCCGGGTGGCAAGCACGGTCTCGCGCTGGATCTCGACCCCCAGAGCGCCGCGTCCGCCATCCCACAGGACGACCTCGGCGGTGAGGCCCAGAACGGCCGTCAGCGAATCGACCGTGGGCGGGGTGGGGTAGCTGACCTTGACCTGGGTGGCCCAGCTCACCACCGGGCGCAGGCGCGCGACGGCGCTGGCCACATCTTCGTCAGCGGCACGCAACAGGGCGCGGTTCTGTTCCAGCACGCCGGAATTTTCATAGCCATAGGCCAGCGCATCGGCGAGGGTTTCGGCGCTGGCCGGGGTGAGGACCAGCAATACTGCGAGAGTCGCGGCCCCCGCCCGGGCAAGAAATCCTGTCAGCACGCGCCGCTCTCCCTATTGGGCCCGATTCAAAGCATGAAGGCCGGTGCCCTGGCATAGCCGGGCAGCACCGGTGCCGTGGCGTTGAAGACGCCGCGCCACGAGATCCGCCCGCCATGTTTCAGGCCAAGCCGGACCTCGCCCAACGCGCCATCCATGAAAAGCGCGGCGATCTGCCCGCCTTCCTTGAGCTGTGCGATGATCGCGTCGGGAATCAGGTTCACGCCACCTTCGAACAATATCGCGTCATAGGGCCCTGCCGACGGAACCCCGGCCTCGAGCGGGGCGCGGAACACGGCGGCATTGTCCACGCCGGTCTCGCGCAGGGCGTCCTCGGCACGGGCGGCGAGGGTCTCGTCGGATTCGAGCGCGGCGACAAATTGCGCCAGCCGGGCGATGACTGCGGTGCCGTAGCCGGTGCCGGCGCCCACATGGAGTACGGAATCCGTCGGCCGGACGGCGAGCGCATCGAGCATGCGCGAGAGGGTGCGCGGGTCGAGCAGGACGCGGCCCGGAGCGATGGGAAGATTGTCGCCAAGATAGGCGATTTCACGCAGGGCGGGGGGCACGAAGACTTCGCGCGGGATGGTCAGCATCGCCTCGATGATCGGGAAGCGCGTCACATCCTGGGTGCGCACCTGGGTATCGACCATCACGACACGGCGCGTCGCAAAATCGGCCATGGCCATATCCTTCGCTCGGGCGGCAGTCGGCTCAGTATCTGCCACAGGATGCGGGGGGTGGCAACGGTGGACCAGTGTCCGCAGCGGCGGATTTGACCTGTGCGGCACTCCGGCGCACAAGCGCGCGGGGTTGCGCCTGCAAGGGCCGCTACTATAACGCGGACGATTTGCGCAGGGCCGGGGGACATCATGCCGAAGAGAACTGACATTCGTTCGATCCTCATCATCGGCGCGGGGCCCATCGTGATCGGCCAGGCCTGCGAGTTCGACTATTCGGGGGCACAGGCCTGCAAGGCGCTGCGCGAGGAAGGTTATCGCGTCATCCTCGTGAACTCGAACCCGGCGACGATCATGACCGACCCGGACCTTGCCGATGCCACCTATATCGAGCCGATCACCCCCGAAGTGGTGGCGCGCATCATCGAGAAGGAGCGCCCCGACGCGCTGCTGCCGACGATGGGCGGGCAGACGGGGCTGAATACGGCGCTGGCGCTGGCCGACATGGGCGTGCTGGAGAAGTTCGGAGTCGAGATGATCGGCGCCAGACGCGAGGCCATCGAGATGGCCGAGGACCGCAAGCTGTTCCGCGAGGCGATGGAGCGGATCGGCCTGGAAAACCCGAAGGCCACCATCATCACGGCGCCGAAGGCGCCTGGGGGCGGGTTCGACTACAAGGCGGGCCTGGCGCAATGCGAGGAGGCGCTGGACCATATCGGTCTGCCCGCGATCATCCGCCCGGCCTTCACGCTCG
>JACDJA010003019.1_pt1 | contig 11298 bp, 10 predicted proteins | sample 7449241 | NCBI WGS metagenome assembly JACDJA01 (sample SAMN14253289, study PRJNA609438) | sludge metagenome | isolation source: initial anaerobic sludge | collected 2018-12-20 | reverse complement strand
TTCTAAACAAAACCGCGAAAAGCTTGCCGAAAGTTATGAGGTAGGTCGCATCGCCCATGTCAATGTGCAAAGCGCTGCCGATGGCACCAAAAAATACCTTTTCCCCACCAGCAACAAGCGTTTTATTGAAGCCGCTTACATCCCCGACGATGACAGGGCTACGCTTTGTGTATCATCGCAAGTGGGTTGCAAAATGGGATGCTTGTTTTGCATGACAGGCAAGCAGGGTTTCCAGTCGCAACTTACCGCCGGCGAAATCGTGAACCAAATCAGCAGCCTGCCTGAGCGCGAAAAGCTAACCAATATCGTATATATGGGCATGGGCGAGCCTTTCGACAACCTCGAAGGTGTGATGAGAAGCCTTGAAGTGATGACTTCTGAATGGGGTTTGGCACTCAGCCCGCGCCGAATTACCGTTTCTACAATTGGTATGATTCCAGCCATGAAACACTTTATCGAAAACTCCGAATGCCATCTTGCCGTAAGTATGCACACGCCTTTTCACGACGAGCGCAAAAAGCTAATGCCCATAGAAAATGTTTATCCAATCGCGGAAGTTATTGAACTGCTGCGCGAATATGATTTTGGCAAACAACGCCGTATTTCCTTTGAATACATCATGTTTAAAGGCATCAACGACACACCACGCCATGTTAAAGAAATTTCCAGACTGCTTAATGGTTTGCGTTGCCGTATGAACCTGATTCGCTTTCACCCAATTCCTGACACACCCCTACAAAGTTCTGATGAAGCCGCTATTCAGGCATTCAGAGAGGCATTGGTAAAAAAAGGAATTCGCACCACGGTGAGGGCATCGCGCGGACAAGATATTTTTGCAGCTTGCGGCTTGTTATCCACCAAAGAACTTGTGAAGCAACAGGCTCCTGATTTTTAAAAAAAATTATAGCATGAAATTACAACTCACACAAAAAAAAGGTTTTGCCAGCGACAATTGGTCGGGCGTTTCACCCCAGGTGATGGAAGCTTTAGCGCAAGCCAACCAGCTGCACCATCCTGCCTACGCAGAAGAAGATCCGATGATGCTTCAAGCCGAAAAACGTTTTCAAGAAGTATTTGAAACTGCTTGTAAGGTGTTTTTTGTTTACAACGGCACCGGTGCTAATGTGCTGGCAGTGCAGCACTTGCTAAAATCGTGGCAGGCTGTTGTAGCGCCGCATTCAGCGCATTTGAATGAAGACGAAGGCGGTGCACCGGAAAAATTTACCGGCGGAAAAATCCTGACTGCCGACTGTCCTGATGGCAAGCTAAAACCCGAACAGGTGAAACCGTTTTTAAGCAGCATCGGCTTTCAGCACCACGTGCAGCCTAAGCTTATCAGCATTTCGCAGGTTACTGAAATGGGAACGCTTTACAGTGTGGAGGAAATCAAGGCTTTGGCAGATTTTGCACATCAAAATCAGATGTATTTACACCTGGATGGCGCTCGCATTGCCAATGCTGCTGCGGCTTTGGACGTTTCATTCAGCGAGATGATTACACAAACCGGTGTGGATGTATTGTCGTTTGGCGGCACTAAAAACGGACTCATGTTTGGCGAAGCTGTCGTTTTCCTGAAACCCGAATTGGCCGAAGGCTTTGAATACAATCGCAAGCAAGGCATGCAGCTTGCCAGTAAGATGCGTTTTATTACGGCACAGTTTTTAGCTTACCTTGAAAATGAACTTTGGAAAAGCAATGCACAGCAAGCCAATGCTATGGCCGCATTATTAGCTAAAGAATTGGCCCAAGTGGAAGGCATTAGCCTAAGCCGGCCAACGCAAGCCAATGGCGTTTTCGCATTGATTCCAAAGGCCGTTATACCGCGCTTACAGCAAGAATATTTTTTCCATGTTTGGAATGAAAGCCGCAGCGAAGTCCGCCTAATGTGTTCCTTCGACACCACGCCAGGTGATGTAATGGGCTTTGTGGCCGCAGCCAAACGCCTGATGATTTGAAAAAAACTTAAAAAACCGGATTATAATCGTGAAATTATATAAGAATACGCGATTATAATCCGGAATTTTACTAAATTTGAGAAAAATTTGTGATGATAGCGCGTAAATTAGCAGAAAAGATTACACCGAAGTTTTTCAAGGGTAAGGCGATTATTGTTTTGGGACCCCGGCAAACCGGGAAAACTACCTTGATTCAAAAAATCGTTAATGAAGATTTCTCTGCCTACAAATCCTTGTGGTTAGATGCTGATGAGCCATTGGTACGCGCAGAATTAAGCACACCAAATCTTTCAGATTTAAAACGAATTATAGGAAAAAACCAAATCCTCGTAATTGACGAAGCTCAGCGTATTCCATCTATTGGACTAACTTTAAAAATGATTACGGATCACTTTAAGGCTGTTCAATTGTTAGTTACAGGTTCCTCGGCGCTTGATATTGCTCAAGGTATTGCTGAGCCACTTACCGGTCGAAAATATGAATATTTGTTGTTGCCCTTTGCTTTTGAAGAACTACAAGCTGATCATGGCTATCTTGAGGAAAAAAAAGCACTTCAAAATCGGTTGATTTATGGTGCTTATCCTGAGATTGTTACCACAGATGACAGTCAGTTAGAGGTGCTTAAATTATTAGCAGGAAGCTATTTATATAAAGATATTTTTAAATATAAGGATTTGAGGCGGCCAGAGTTAATGGAAGCCTTACTTCAGGCTTTGGCTTTTCAAATTGGTTCTGAGGTTTCCTATCAGGAAGTAAGTGCTACTATTGGAGCCGACCCAGAAACGGTGAGGCGATATATTGATTTGTTGGAAAAAACCTATGTAATTTTCCGCCTACGCTCCCTGAGCAGAAACTTGCGAAATGAGCTGAAAAAGTCACAAAAAATCTATTTTTACGACAATGGGATTCGCAATGCTTTGGTAAACAATTTTAACCCGATAAACCTGCGGGAGGATCGTGGGGCACTGTGGGAAAACTTCCTGATAAGCGAACGCGTTAAATACCTTGCTAACCATAATATATACGTCAATCCCTTTTTTTGGCGCACCCATCAACAGCAGGAAATCGACTATGTTGAAGATTTAAATGGCACGCTACACGCATTTGAGTTCAAATGGAATCCAAAACTTAATGTGCGCCTTCCGCTTACTTTTGCTAAAGCATATCCAAATCATCGCTATCAGCTAATAAATCCAGAAAATTATCCTGATTTTTTACTGCCGGAAGATGAATAAAGAAGCTGTTAGTTATCCCACCAACTTATCAATTTCAGCAGCCAGCTTGCGGTCTTTTTCGGTGATAATATCGCCGGCATCGTGGGTGCTGAGGCTAATCTCCACCTTATTGTACACATTTGTCCACAAGGGATGGTGATCCATTTTTTCAGCGATAAGCGCTACGCTGGTCATAAAAGCAAATGCTTCTATAAAGTTGTCAAAAGTAAAGCTGCGTGTGAGTTTATTGTCTTTTTCTGTCCACATAATATAAGTTTTAAATAGTAACAAAAAGAAGGGCAAATAGGTTCAATCAGCAGCTTTAAGCTGATGTATCACAGCACTTTATTCACAGCTTCAACCACAGGTTTTGGCTTGGTTTGCAGGCCATCCATCGAAAAAACAATGGTACCATCTTCGTCTAATACCAGCTTTTTATTGGCATGGGCAAAAGCACCACTTTCCATTTGCTCGTAGCTGATATCTAAAACTAACGAAATTTCCTTAACCTGCTCAGCATCACCATGAAGCAGAATCCAGTTGTCGCTTAGGTTTTGTGCTTTGGCGTATTCTAAAAGTCGTTCCGGTGTATCGCGTAAATGGTCAAAGCTGATAAGCACAAATTTTACATCTTCATGCTTTTTTGTGAATTCCTTTTCCACTTTTTTCAGATCGTTCACCATCATCGGACAGGCATATTCGCAATGTGTAAAAATCATCGTCATCACCACTGGATTTCCTTTTAAATCCGCCAATTGAAAAGGCTGGTTGAATTGGTTTTTCCATTGGTGATCAAATTGATAGATGGAAGTTTCTGGGAGTGCTTCTTGTTGTGTTGTAAGGCTTGCTAACATTGGGCTACAGCATGATTTTGCTGGAGTTTCTTTTTGGGCTAAAGCTGAAAATGAAACCAATAATGCAAAAGAAAGGATGATTGTAAATTTCATAATTTAGGGTATATTAAATATTATTGTATTGATTTGGCACAACGAAATCCCATTTTACGGGTTGTATATTTAGCTTTTAAGCTTCCACGATAGGAATAGCGAATAAAAGAGACGTAATCGCTGGCATCGCTGGCATTGAGCGAAGCGCTGCCGCAAAACAGACCTTCAATTACATCTTCGCTATTGCGTGAATCATCATTAGAAACCACGCTATTAAAGTCGTAAACCCATTCCCAAACTAGCCCGTACATATCCCAAACACCGTATTTATTTTCATAAATACTGCCTATTTCAGCTTGTTTAGGCGTTTTTCTGCTGTACCAATCATTGTTGATTTGGGTTAGTACAGCACTGTCTGTTGCACCTTTGGGCAGTGCCAATGCAGCGTATTCCCATTCGTGCATGGTGGGCAGTCGTTTGTTTTTCCATTTGCAGTAAGCGTTGGCTGCAAACCAGGAAACATTGACTACTGGCTCATTACTGGATTCCAGACTTTTATTTTCTAAATAGTTTTCTGGCCAGTGCGAAAGGTAGCCTGAATCGGCAAACAAGGCTTTCACTTTATCAGGTGCCCAAGAGGGATTGGCTTTTACGAAGGCCAGAAAATCGGCATTGGTAACAGCATACTTATCGAGCATAAAAGCTTCAACAGCAATCCTTTCTGTAGCACCTTTGATAAAGGGCTTGTAGCTTCCGGCGGGAATCATTTTCATGTTTTCCTGCGCCGAAAGCTGCATGCCTATAAACAGACAGCCTAAAAACCAAATTGTCCATTTTAATGACATCCTATTTTTCTCTCCAAGCCTTTACATCAGCGGCATTTATTAATCCGCCACCATTGTCAAATTCGTTGTGGATATAGGTCAAAATACTGGCAACTTTATCGTCTGTCAGTGAAACAGCAGGCATGATATTGTTGTATTTAGTACCGTTTACAGTAATTTCGCCTTTTAAGCCATGTAAAATAATGTCAATACCCTTATCCGTTCTGGCTTGTAAGAAATCAGAATTTACGAGTGGTGGGAATGTTCCGGTAATACCTCTTCCATGATCCATGTGGCAAGCCATACAGTTTGATTTATACAGGCGTTCTCCGGCTTCCATACGTTCGTTCAGACTGAGTTCAACAATAGGTCCGGTTTCTTCCACTTTGTCTTGGCTAATTTTTTGGATAGCGGCGCCTTCAGGTAGATAAACTTCTTCTTTTTCTTTTCCGGTATATACGTTGTGGTTTTCGTCGCCAATAACTTTTATTTGGGCCAAAGCACCTTTATTGAAAGCCCTGAAAATGCTATGGTCTACCAAGTGTAAGGTTCCGGGCACATCGCAGGTAAACTCAACAATGGCTGCTCCGCCAGCGGGAATAAGCGTGGTTTGCACATCATGATTGATCAGCGAACCACCTTCAACATATACTTTGTCGAAAATTTCGCCAATAGCATGGAAAGAGGAAACCAGGTTTGGTCCGCCATTTCCCATAAATAAACGAACGGTTTCACCCACTTGAACGGTCATGGCATTTTCGCCGGATGAGGCACCAACAGCACCATTCATTACTACGTAATCGGGGCGTTCGTCAAAGGCTTTTTGCATGTCGAAATCCTGATGGCCTGGGTCGCCATAGCCTCCGGAGGTGTAAAATTCACCCTGCATTACGTAAAATTCGTGGTCAACCGGCGTAAAGCCTTCCAAAGGTTCTACCAGAATAAGTCCATACATGCCGTTGGCAATATGCATACCTACAGGGGCAGTAGCACAATGATATACGTATAAACCAGGGTTGAGAGCTCTGAAACTAAACTGGGCACTTTTGCCGGGTGCAATCAGTGAGGCTTCTGCACCACCACCAGGACCGGTAACGGCGTGAAGGTCAATATTGTGTGGCAACATATTGTCGGGATGATTATGCAGGTGAAATTCCACCAAATCACCATGCCGCACGCGAATAAACTTTCCGGGAACTTTGCCGCCAAATGTCCAGAAGGTATAGTCAACACCGTCGGATAGGCGCATTTGCTTTTCAATGATTTCGAGCTCAACAATCACTTTTGTATTTGATTTGTTGGTGATGCGAGGTGGCACTTCAGGTGCATCGGTAAGTACTGCGCGCACCTGACCTTTTACTTCTTCGCTGGGGTCAATTATGCGGCGTTCTGTGCTTGTGGTGCAGCTGTTTAGAAAGAGTGCAAAAAATAGTGTTATTACTGCTAAATAGGTTTTTGATTTCATAGATTTTTTATTTAGTAATTAAGATCTTAATATCCCTAATAAGGTTAAATGATTTAAATTAAATGATGTTTGAGTACTGATTTGCCGGCTAGCATTTCCTGTGCCAATTGTTGAATTGTTTGTTCTTCGAGCAGCGTGGTTAGCGCATTGCGGATCGAAGCAAATTCGTGGTGAATAGGACAAGGATGCTCATCGGAGCAGGAACTTAGCCCGAGTCCACAGTCACTAATGCTTTGTGTTCCGTCAATGGCTTTCACCACCTGAATAAGTTTGATTTCAGCCGCAGTAGCATTGAGGTAGAAGCCGCCATGAGGACCTTTTGTAGAGTTTACCAGGTTTTGTTTACTGAGTATTTGCATAATTTTAGCCGTGAAAGCTACAGGCGAATCAATTTCGGCGGCAATTTCCTTAAGTCCTATTTTCTCAGGTGCTTCGGCTTTGCTAGCCAAATATATCAATGACCTGATGGCGTATTTACAAGCTTTTGAAAACATAACAAATTCTTATTGAATAAGCAATGATTCCCGTGCGATGGTTTTGGGAAACAAAATATTATTTTCGAGATGAATGTGCTGGTGCAGGTCCTTTTCAAAAGCTTCCAGCTTTGAAATAGCAACCATATAAGTATTGCAAGCGTCTGCTGGAATACTATAATTCGAGGTGAGGCGTGCAATAGTTTTAAAGCGAGCACCTTCGTTTTCGTGTTCCCCAATCAACTCGCTTAATTTTTTTGTCAGAATTTCTTTTTGTTCGCTGCTGGTAACCATTTTGTCTGATTTGGCCAATTCACGCACCATTGGAAACAGCACTTTTTCTTCTTCTTCTAGGTGGGAGAGTAGAGCGGCGGCAGCTCCTTCAAACAAACTTTTAACTTCGGGCAACTCGGGGTGGTTATGTCCGTGTACTTCAGCTATTTTTGTGAGATAGGCGGTTAGCACCGGAATTTCCGTCTTCACAAATTTATGGTGTGTACGTTCAATAAAATCAGCCAAAAAGTCTAAATCCCAATCATTGTATGCGAAAGCAGCCGGCTGTTGATTGCTGAGCAAGCTATTTAATTCAGCAACAAGTATAGCGGGTTGTACCGGATAATGATTTTCAATGTCATGTAGTTTTATTTTTCCGCCACAGCAGAAGTCTATCTGATGCTTGCGAAACACATCTGAGGCTCTGAAATCCTGAGCCACAATATCTGCTACTGTTAAGTTTTCTATGTTTTGCATTTGTGCTATTTTAAAATTTGCAGCAAATATAATGAGTATAAGGATATAAAGACCGTTATATCCTCTATTAATATAAAAATACCTATATTTAGGGATGGGTGAATACATTTTGGAGTTCTAATATGCAAATAAAAGCTATTGAATATCAGGGGTTAAAAGAAATTTAACTTTAAAAATAAATTTTTAATCATCAGCTAAAAAAGTATTATTTCAAGCTCAAAAAGTCTAATTTGACCATTAAAAAACAAGCTGTTTGTAGGAGTTTTAACTACTTATGGTAAAACAATAAGTGGAGTTTGGCCTTCAAATACGAGTTCGTTAATCAGAAATTTTCTAAAAAACTGGTCAGTCAAATGGCGCGATCCTTTTTGAACAATCAATATTTCATCAATTCTATTATTGATAACTTTTTTGATGTCGAAAAAAGAACTGCTTCCTTCATAGATTTCATAAGTGGTGCTAAACCTGTCTTCAAAGAGTTTTGAAAGCTCTTTTAACTGGTTTTCTATGGGTTTAATTTTTTCTTTGGGTTTTGCCAGATGGAAAAAGCACAGACTTGTTTTTTTATTGTCGTAGAAGCTAAGGAAGTTATTAAGCTCCAGGATGTTCAAAGGATGCTTTTCGGTGATTGCCACAAATATTTTTTCGTGTGAAAAGCTGGAAATTTCCTTTGGCATGGCAACAACAATATTATTAGTCCTGTCAATAACCTGTGTGGCTACACTCCCCATAAAGATTTTTTTTAGCAGGCCGGTTCCTTTTAGTCCAATCATTATCAAGTTGTTAAATGGTTCTGCTAAATATTTTTCTAAAGTTGTTTGCAGATATATTTCAGAAACATCATAATTCACTTTCAAATCAGGTGGCAGTATTTGGCCGGCTAATTCTTTCAGTTTCCTCAAGGCATCCGCGTTGATTTGCCGTGCGATACCAACTCTGCTTTCGTTGTCGATAAGCACAGGAGCCAAAATGGATGTTTCATGCACCAGCAATAATTCGGCATCTACCTGTTTGCTCCAGTCGTAAGCGTATTTAATCAGGTTTTCTGAATGCGCTGAAAAGTCGATAAGAACAATAAAACGCTTTTTCATTTTTTAAGAATTAAGTGTGTAAGGTTTTATTCAGGCTTTCGTTAGCTTTATCAAGCCCTTCCTGATTGTCTGAAAGAATTACTAAAGTATCGTTTTCTTTAATTACTGTGGAGCCATTGGGTGTTAAATAATTATTATCGCGTTTAATCATTGCAATAATAGCGTTTTTAGGAAAACCCAAGTCTACAATTTTTTTATCAATAGCGATGCAATTAGGTGCGATATCAATTTCTCGCATCGCGTTTTTGGGAATATCATTCAAGTATTTTTCAATTTCCGAAACAGGTTTTGCTTTTTGGGGTAAGGCTACATTTAACCATTTAGCTACAATTGGCAATGTTGTTCCTTGAATTAATACGGAAGTAACGGAAATAAAGAATACAATATTAAAAATCATATCTGCCTTTTCTATACCCGCCAAAAGTGGATAAGTTGCAAACACAATAGGAACAGCACCGCGCAAACCTACCCAGCTGATGTAGAAACGTCTTCTTAATTGCATTTTAAAAAACATTAAACTAAGAAATACCCCTATCGGACGTGCAATAAGAATAAGAAAAACAGAGATTATTAGTCCAATTCCAAAAACCGAAAAAACGGCTGAAGGAAACACGAGAAGCCCCAGGGTAAGGAATAAGACAATCTCCATTAGCCAGGCCAGGCCATCAAACATTTTCAAGATAGTTTTCTTGTGTATCAGGTCTTTGTTTCCCAGAAAAACCCCACAGATATAGATAGCCAGAAATCCATTTCCGCCAATAAAATCTGTTGCCGAAAAGGTGATAAACATCAAGGCAATTGCCAAAACCGGATAAAGGCCTTCGTAATCGAGTTTGATTTTATTTATAATAAGTTTGCCAAGCCTACCAAAGCCATATCCTGCCAATCCGCCTATGGTCATTTGTAGCAGAAACATCGGAATAATTGAAATAAAGCTTTTTTCTTGGTTGATTACTAAGGTTAAAAAAGCAATAGTTAACACATAAGCCATCGGATCGTTGCTTCCGCTTTCCAGCTCTAACGTAGGTCTGAGGTTGGATTTAAGAGAGAGGCTTTTAGAGCGCAATATGGAGAACACTGCTGCCGCATCGGTTGATGACACGATAGAACCCAATAACATGCTTTCGTAAAAAGTGAAGTCGGTAACAAAATAAACAAAGACTCCTAAGGTGATGGCCGTGAGCAAAACACCGAGGGTAGATAGAAGAACGCCTTCCCTGAGAATTGGTTTCACGGATTTCCATTCAGTGCTAAGCCCACCATTAAACAAGATAAAGTTGAGCGACACAATTCCGATAAATTGAGCAATTTTAGGATCATCGAAACGGATACCGCCAATGCCTTCGGAACCGGCCAGCATGCCGATAGCCAAAAAAAGCAAGAGAGTGGGAACGCCAAACCTATAAGATGTTTTGCCGGCTATTACACTTATAAGTAATAATATAGAACCAACTAAGAGAATGTTTTCAATCGTTAAACTCATGCTTTTTAAAAGATTTTTTACTCGGCTTTGCAAATATACGGTTTACAATTGAGTGCCTAACTTCTGGCAAGAAGCTTTTTTGAGTGCTTAAATTTTTTAAAAACTTTTGGGCAAATTAATTTTTTCGTTCTAACAAACTCAATATGATAAGGTTTACTTTACAGTGAAAACAATTGGATACACACAAAAAAAAACCGGAGGAAACTCCGGTTTTTTTTTAAACCATTTTTTTCTTAATCTCGTGAAGCATCAACTTTGTCATGCTTTCCAAGTCGAAGCTGGCATTTAATTGCCAGTCGCGACGAGCAATCTGGTCGTCAATACTGGCGGGCCAGCTGTCAGCAATAGCCTGTCTGAAATCGGTTTCATATGCTATTTCAAACTCAGGAATATGTTTTCTGATGGCCTGTGCAACGTCTTTTGGTGTAAGGCTCATTCCACCAACATTATAGCTCGATCGCAGCGAGAGCTTTTCGGCATCGGTTTGCATCAGTTTTATAGTAGCGCGTATGGCGTCGTCCATAAACATCATTGGTAGTGCAGTGTCTTCGTTTAAAAAGCAGGAATAACGCTTATTGTTGAGGGCTTCAAAATAAATTTCTACAGCCCAATCGGTAGTGCCGCCGCCGGCTTCCGTTTTGTAACTAATCAGACCGGGATAGCGTAAGCTACGGAAATCAACGCCATAACGTTTGTGGTAATATTCGCCCCAACGCTCGCCTGCCAATTTACTGATTCCATAAACCGTATTGGGTTCCATCACAGTCATTTGCGGAGTGTTGTAGCGCGGTGTTGTTGGGCCAAAAACAGCAATAGAACTGGGCCAAAACAGCTTTTTAGCATCCGATTCGCGAGCCAACTCCAGGGTATTCATCAGTGCTTTCATATTGATTTCCCAGGCCTGCTGCGGAATTCTTTCGGCATTGCCGGATAATACAGCAGCCAAATTATACACCTGTGTGATATTATAACGTATTGCAAAATGCAAGAGGTTGTTATAATCCAATACATCTAAAATATGAAAGGGACCCGACTCCAAAATATCAGCAGGAGCTTGCTTGATGTCAGTAGCATACACGTTTTCGTTGCCGTATAACTTGCGCAGGGCCAGCGTTAGCTCTGAGCCAATTTGTCCGGAGCAACCGATTACCAGAAT
>JACDJA010003018.1_pt1 | contig 11299 bp, 9 predicted proteins | sample 7449241 | NCBI WGS metagenome assembly JACDJA01 (sample SAMN14253289, study PRJNA609438) | sludge metagenome | isolation source: initial anaerobic sludge | collected 2018-12-20 | reverse complement strand
CGGCCCGGGCGCAGGCCTTCGCCAGCCGCTCCGCCGCCGCCGTCGTGTGCAGCCAGGGGTCGAAACCGAGGCGGTCGCCCGGCGACAACTGCTTCTTGAGCCAGCTCTCCGGCGGCGGATCGATCAGCACGTTCTGTGCGCCCACTACCGCGCGTGCGACATCGGCGATGACGTCAGCCTGGGCGGGGGAATTGATCGTCGGCGTGAATGGGCGCGCCCAGTCGATCTCGACCGAGACACCCGCCGCCTGGGCCTCGGCAAGCGCGATGCGCCGTATCGCGGCTTCAAGCGTCGCTTGTGTCCTGCCCGAGAGGGTGCGCACCGTACCGGCAAGCGTTGCGCGCGCCGGGATGGTGTTGAAGGCCGCGCCCGCGTGCAAGGCGCCCACGGTGACCACCGCGGGATCACGACAATCGGTGATCCGGCCGGGCAGACCCTCAATGGCAAGGAGGATACGCGCGGCAACGGGGATCGGGTTGCGCGCAAGATGGGGCGCCGCAGCATGTCCACCCGCGCCCGTCACCACGATCTCGAAGCGGTCCGCAGCGGCTGCCACGGCACCGTGATGGACGCCAACCTGGCCGAGCGGCCATTCGGTGTTGTGCAGGGCGTAGATCTCGTCGCAGGGAAAGCGATCGAACAGCCCGTCGGCCAGCATGGCGCTGGCACCGCCCAGCCCCTCTTCCGCAGGCTGGAAGATGAAGCGCAAGGTGCCCGCGAAATCGGCGCCCTTTGCCAGCACGGCGGCTGCACCCAGGAGCATTGCCATATGTCCGTCGTGGCCACAGCCGTGCATCCAGCCGGGCCGATGCGATTTATGCGGATGATCGCGCATCTCGGTCATCGGCAGGGCGTCAAGCTCGGCCCGGATGGCGATTGCGGGCCCCGGCCCGCGGGCGCCCTCGAGGCTTGCAACGATCCCGGTGCCGGCGATGCCCTCGACCGGGGAGAGGCCGAATTCGCGCAGCCTTGCGGCGATGAAGCGCGCGGTCTCGACCTCGTCAAATCCGCCCTCGGGGATCGTGTGCAGATGCCTGCGCCAGGCACGCATCCTGTCGGCCCAGGTCATCACGTCGGGGTCAATGTTCATGCCGGTCCCCGCTGCAGGGTCACGTCCGGGCGGGGCCCGGATGTGGGGTCGGATTGCTGGTTGCCGGTTTGCGCGTTTGACGTGCCGGCCGGGCCAGCCGAGCCAGCCGGGCCTTCGTCCGGCCCCGGCCCGGCCCGCGGCAGGCGGTTGATCGCGGCCAGAAGACTTTCGGTATAGGGATGTCGGGGTCGGTTGAAGATGGCGTCGGTATCGCCAATTTCGACCAGCCTGCCGTCCTTCATTACCGCCACACGGTGTGAAAGCCGCCGCACCACGGCGAGATCGTGCGAGATGAACAGCAGCGCCAGTCGTCGCTCCTGTCGCAGCCGCAGGAACAGGTCGATGATCCGCGCCTGCACCGAAACATCCAGCGCCGAGAGTACTTCGTCGCACAGGATGACGCGCGGCCGGGCCAGAAGGGCGCGGGCGATCGCGACGCGCTGGCGCTGGCCGCCCGTGAGTTCGGTTGGCAGGCGGTCGAGATGCTCGTCCCCGAGTTCCACGTCCTGGAGCGCCTGGGCCGCGCGTTTCCGCAATCCCGATCCATGCACGCCGTGGAATACCTGGAGCGGTCGGGCAAGGATATCCGCCACGCTACGACGCGGGTTCAGCGAGGCATCGGGGTTCTGGAAGATATACTGGATGTCGCGCAGATCAGCGCGGGCACGCGGGCCAAGTGTCGAAGCAAGCGGACGCCCGTCGAAGGTGATCTGGCCAGCCGAACGCGGGATCAGGCCGCAAACTGCGCGGGCGGTTGTGGACTTGCCCGAACCGCTCTCGCCGATCAGGGCAACCGTTTCGGTGGCCCCCAGATCGAGGGTCACACCGCTGACCGCCGGAGGCGGGCGGCGCCGCAGGAAGCCGCCTGCATAGGTAACCGCCAGCCCCCTGACCGACAGGACCGCGCTTTCGCGCAGGGGCGCGGGCGCTGCGCTGTCGGGGTCGGGCACGGCGGCGATCAGGGCGCGGGTGTAATCGGCGCGCGGCCGGCGAACGATATCGGCTACCGTTCCGGACTCGACGATCTTTCCATGTTGCATGACGGCGATACGGTCGGCAAGCGAGGCGAGAAGCGGCAGGTCATGGGTGATGTAGAGCATCGCGATCCCGTGCTCGCCGCGCAATCCGGCAAGCAGTTCGACAATCTGCCGCTGCACGGTGACGTCGAGTCCGGTCGTGGGTTCGTCGAGAATGATCAGCGGTGGGCGGCAGGCGAGTGCGATCGCGATGGCGATCCGCTGCTGCTGGCCGCCTGAGAGCTGGTGCGGGAAGCGGCGCAGAAGTGCCCGTGGTTCAGGGAGGCCAACCTCGGCGGCCAGTTCGAGGCAACGTGCGGCAATCTCTTGCGGTCCCAGTTGGGTGTGGCGACGCAATACCTCGGCGATCTGCACCCCGACCCGCATCGCCGGGTTCAGCGCCGTCGTAGGGTTCTGCGGCACAAAGCCGATCCGGGCCCCGCGCAGTTTCTGCAACCTGCTGCGGGGCAAGCGCAGGATGTCCTGCCCGCCCGCACGCAGGCTGCCATTCGCCCGTGCTCCTGGCGCGAGATAGCCCATGGCGGTGTGACCGATCGTGCTCTTGCCCGAGCCGCTCTCGCCGACCAGGCCAAGGATTTCACCCGCCGCAAGGTCGAGCGAGGCCGATTCCACCGCGACGAATTTCCCGCCGGGCACGGCATAGGAGACTGTCAGGTCCTCGATCTCGAGAACGGGGGCAGGGGCAGGGGTCGTGACGATGGTCACGGCGCGCGCTCCACGCGGCCGTGATGTGCCATGGCCGAGATGCCCTCGGTAAAGAGATTGAGCCCGATCACCAGTGTCGCCAGCATCAGCCCCGGCCCGAATACGGCCATCGGCTGCACGGTGAGCAGATTGCGATATTCGGCCATCATCAGGCCCCATTCGGGCGTTGGCGGCTTCAGTCCGAAGCCAAGGAAGCCAAGCGTGCCGATCACGATCGGCGCATAGCCTGCACGCACCGCGAATTCGACCAGGAGCACCCCCATCGCATTTGGCAGCACTTCGCTGCGCGAGATAGTCCAGGAGTTTTCGCCGCGCAGGCGGGCGGCAAGGACGTGGTCCCGCGTCACCACGTCAAGCGCCGCCGCACGCGCCATCCGTGCCACGCGCGGCATATAGGCTGCGCCGAGGACCCCCATGAGCAGCAAGGGTGAGCCCTGCAGCCCCGGACCGGCGAGCGAGACGATGAGAAGGGCGAAAATGAGGAACGGAATGGCCAGGAATGCCTCGGTCAGCCGCATCAGCACTTCGTCGATCCAGCCACCGACCGTTCCCGAAAAGAGGCCGAGCGCTGCCCCGATGACAACGCCCGCGAGCGTTCCACCCACCGACAGCACGATGACGATCCAGCCGCCGGCCAGCGTGCGGCTGAAGATGTCGCGACCCATCTGGTCTGTGCCGAAGGGATAGGCGAGGCTCGCCCGCTGGATCGGCATCCCCGCCATCATCTGGTCTTGTGCATAAGGCGCAAGGAACGGCCCGAGCACCGCCGCCAGCAGATGCAGCACCAGAAGGACCGAGCCCCATTTCAGCGCGGACGGCAGGCTGGCGATGCGGATCATCCCTGCGTCCTCAGTCTCGGGTTGGCGATCATCGCGCCAATATCCGCAAGGAGGTTCACGAAGATGAAGATTGCAGCCGCGATCATCACGCCCGCCGTGATCACGGGCAAATCGCGGAATTGCAGCGCATCCACCAGGGCGCTGCCGAAGCCGGGAAACGCGAATACCTTCTCGACCACCACCACACCGCCAATCAGGAACGCGATGTTCAGCGCGGTGGCGTTCATCCAGGGGATCAGCGCATTGGGCAGCACATGTCGCCACAGGATGCGCCCGCGGCCAAGACCCTTGAACTCGGCCATCCGCACGAAATCCGAGCGGGTGATCCCGATCAGGCTCTCGCGCAGCAGCCGCACCCCGTAAGTGGCGAGCAACAGCCCCAGCGTCACGGCCGGAAGGGTCATGGCATGGAGATATTGCCCCCAGGTCATGGCATCAGTGAGCTGCACCATCGGCGGAAACAGCCGCCAGATGACCGCAAAGGCAAACAGGAGCAATGTGGCCGACAGGAACTCGGGCAGGGACAGGAGAACCACGGTCACGACAGTGATCGACCTGTCAAGCGGCCCGTCCGGTCTTCGCGCCTGGGCGATGGCGGGCAGGATCGACAATGGCAGGTAGAAGAGAAGCGCCAGCAGCGACAGCGCCAGCGTATTGGTCAGTCTTGGCCCGAGATAGTCACGCACCGGCTTGCGGGTCGAGAAGGAGGTGCCGAGATCGCCCTGCACCGCACCGCTGACCCACCCGGCGTAGCGTTCAAGCAGCGGGTCCTCGAGGCCGAGCTCGATACGCAAGCGCTCTTTTGCGGCCTCGGGTGCCTCGCGGCCGAGGATGCGCGTTGCCGCATCGCCGGGCAGGCCCTGGACGCTCAGGAACACGATGACCGAGACCAGGAAGAGCGTGAAGACCGAGGCAATGATGCGCGAGAGGGCGAGACGGAGGAAGCTCATGGAACCTTGCCGGATGAGAGGGAGGCCCGGCGCCGTGGCGCCGGGCCGGGCGCGGTCAGTCCGCGCAGGTCAGGGTCTCGTAGTTGTAGATCGAGGCCGAGGGATGCGGCACATATCCGGTGCAGCCCGCGCGCAACGCCGACGATTCCAGGAAGAACGCCGGGATGATGACCCCGCCGTCCTCGGCCAGGATTTCCTGCGCCTGCTGCATGAGGGCCCTGCGTTCGTCGGCATCGGTGTCCGCGCGTGCCCGGTCGAGCAGCGCGTCGAACTCGGCGTTCTTCCAGTGCGCCTCGTTGTAGGTGGCGCCGGACGAGTAGTTGTAGGCCAGCGACTCCATCGCAGCGCGGCCGTTCCAGCTGGACGAGAAGAACGGCACCTGCATCCAGACATTGTCCCAGTAGCTGTCCACCGGGCTCATCACGATGTTCACCCGGATGCCCGCATCGGCGGCCATCTGCTGGTAAAGCTGGGCAAGCATCACATAGCCCGGTCCCGCGTCCGACGTGTTGAGGTCGATGTCGATTCCGTCGGGATAGCCCGCCTCGGCCAGAAGTTCGCGCGCCCGCTCCACGTCGCGGGGAATGGCGTCGTCGCGGTAGGCGAGCGGGTTGTTCGGGGCCACCGGGTTGTCGTTGCCGACGATCCCGTTGCCCAGCAGCATCGTGTCCACGACCATCTGCCGGTCCACGACCAGCTTCATCGCCAGCCGCACGCGGGCGTCGTCGAAGGGCGCCTCGTCCACCTCCATCGACAGGTTGTTGTACATTCCCGCCCCTTCGGACGCGACCAGCGTGACGCGCGGATCACCCGCCAGCGTGGTCAGCGTGGCCGGCCCGGCCGAGAGGATCAGGTCGATCGAACCCGCCTGGATCGCGGCGATGCGGCTCACCTCCTCGTTGATGACCTTGAGGTCGATGCAGTCGGCCAGCGGCAGTCCCTCGCGCCAGTAGTCCGGGTTGCGCTGGAAGATGCGGATGGACTGGGCGATGTCGTAGACATCCTGCACGAAGGGACCGGTCCCGATGCCGTTGCCGTGCAGGAAGTCGGTCGTGGAGCCGTCCTGGACGACATAGGACCTGTTGGCGATCAGGATCGGCAGTTCCGCCACGATATCCGGTGTGGTCATGGTGACCGTATGCTCGTCGACCGCGACGATGCCCTCGGCGTCGAGGAAGGTCAGCAACCCGGCGGCAGGCGAGCCGAGATCGGGGTCGATCAGGCGCTGGAAGGTGAACACCACGTCATCGGCCGTGAGCGGCTTGCCGTCGTGGAAGGTGACGTCCTCCTCAAGGTGGAAGGTCCAGGTCAGCCCGTCGTCGGACACCGACCACGACCTTGCCAGTTCCGGCACCGGCTGGAAGTTGGAGTCGAGATTCACCAGCCGGTTGTAAACCAGGTTGTGCTGATAGGCGTCGTCGTTGAGCAGGGCAAAGGCCGGGTCCATGGTCAGGGCGCTGCCGCCGCCCTCGGTGCCGATCACCCTGACACATTCGGCCAGGGCCGGTGTCACGAGCATGCCGGCCATGAGCATGCCGGCAAGAATGGATGGTGTATATGCGCGTCTGGTCATTTTTGGGCCTCCCCCAAAGTGCTGGTTGCAGTGCCGTAATCAGTATCGTCGGGTCATGTCGGTTCTGATGTTTCGGTATCCGGGTCCGAGGTGAGCGAGCGGATCATGGTTACTGTCGCTTCCGAGATGTCCGTCTCGATCGCCTCGCGCGCGGCCCGGGCGTCCCCGCGCGCCAGCGCGTCGAGCAGGTCAACATGGGTGTCGAGGCCGGAGCCGAGGGTCAGTTCGGTCCGCATCGTGTTGAGATAGGGTCCGGCACGCAGCCACAGCCGCTCGATCAGCGGGACAAGGAGCGGCGAGCCGGCGGCGTTATAGAGCGTGAAATGGAATTCGAAGTTCCAGTCCAGATAATGCCCGGCCTTTCCGGGGTCGCTTACCGCCGCCATCTGTGCCTGCAGCTCGTGCAGCCGCTCCATGTCGGCACCGCTCAGCGCGCCGGTCGCCCATTCTGCCGCCTGCCCCTCGACCGCGCGGCGAACGCGGCGCAGGTCGAGCAGCTCGTCGATGGAGCGGATCGGCACCCTGGCGCCGCGAAACGGCTCGTCACTCAGCGCGCCCTCGCCGACAAGGCGTTGAAGGGCATGGCGCACAGGCAATGTGCCGCTGTCGAACTGTTCCGAGAGCCGCTTGACCACCATGCGCTCTCCGGGCCGCACATCGCCGCGCATGAGTGCGAGACGCAGCGCGCGGTAGATCGGCTCGGCGCTGGCCCCGTCGCTGCGGGTGCTGTTCATGGCGGCTTGCCCGTCAGCCATCGACTTGCCCGGCGGAGGTGAGGCCAAGGATCGCGCGCGCTTCCTCTGGAGTGGCGACACTGGCCCCAAGCGTGCGCACGAGATGCGCTGCATCGGTGACCAGATCGGCATTCGAAGCCAGGACACCCCGGCTGCGGTAGAGGTTGTCCTCGAGCCCCACGCGCACATGCCCACCCAGCAGGATCGAGAGCGCCGCCATCGGCATCTGCTCGCGCCCGGCGCCGAAGGCGACCCAGTGGCTGCCATCGGGCAACATGTCGCGCAGCGCGAGCAGCGTACGCGCATCCGATGGTGCGCCCCAATTCAAACCAAGTGCGAACTGGACGAAAAGCGGTGCGGCCAGCAGGCCTTCGCGCTCGAGAGCCAGCACGGCGATCAGATGACCGAAGTCGAACACTTCGAGTTCGGGCTTCACTCCAAGCTCGCCGATGCGGGTGGCCATGGTGTGGATCATGGGCCAGGTGCTGACATAGACCTCATTGCCCAGGCCCGAGTTGAAGCTGCCGCAGTCCAGGCTGCAGATTTCGGGTCGTAGCGCCTCGATATGGGCCAGCCGTTCGGTTGCGGAAACGAGATCGGTCCCGGGCGCCACATCCAGCGGGTTGCGGTCACCGAAGACCAGCTTGCCGCCCATTCCTGCAGTCAGGTTGATGATGGCGGGAAAGTCGGTGGCGCGCAGGTGCTCGACGACTTCGGCATAGAGCGCAACCTCGCGGCTGCCGCGCCTTGTCTGCGGATCACGGACATGGATATGGACTATGGCTGCCCCGGCCTCGGCCGCGGCCATCGCGTCGCGTGCGATCTCCTCGGGGGTAACCGGGACATGTGGGCTGCGCTCTGGCGTCGGACTGTCGCCGGTCAGGGCGCAGGTGATGATGACCGGCCGGCTCACGTCGCCCCCCCGGCCCGGGGCAGGATGGATCGGTAATCCTCGAGGAAGCGGTCGAAGGCGGCGATGAACCCGTCGATATCGGCGTCGCTGTGCGCCAATGACAATGCCACCATCCCGCGCGGTGTGACATACTGGCCCGCGAGCATCATCTCGAGATGCCACAGCCGCCCCGGTTGCGGATCAACATGCGCAACCGCATCCGGCGTCACCTTGCCCGCCGGGATGAAATGGACGTTGAAGAGCGAGCCGACTCCGGTGGTCGAGGCCGCAACGCCATGGGTGTCGATGCTGTCCTGAAACGCCATGCGCAGCCGGTCGCCAAGGGCGTTGAACCTTGCGGAAGCCTCTTTCGTCAGGACCTGCGTCAGCCCGGCATGGCCTGCCGCCATCGAGATGACGTTGTTGTTGAAGGTGCCACCATGGGAAAAGACATCCGCCCGCTCGGGGTCGAAGCGGTCCATGATGTCGGCTGAGCCGCCAAAGGCGCCAAAGCTGGCGCCGCCGCCGATATATTTGCCCAGCGTGGTCATGTCCGGCGTGATCCCGGTCACCGACTGCATCGCCCCGAAGTCGAGGCGCGAGGTCATCACCTCGTCGAATATCAGGAACGCGCCGATTTCGCGTGTCACCCGGCGCAGCATGGCAAGGAATGCGTCGCTTGCCCGGATGCAGCCGCCACCGCCGAGCATCTGCTCGAGAATGACGCAGGCGATGTCGTCGGCATGCGCGCGCAAGAGCGCCTCGGTCCCGGCGACATCATTGTAGTCCATCATCAGCCAGGGAAACGGCAGGTTGAGGACCGAGCCGCCATGGGCAAAGGTCAGCACCCCGCCGTGATAGCCTTCGCGGGCGGCGACCACCGTCCCGCGCCCGGTGATGGCGCGGGCAGTCGAGATCGCCATGATATTCGCCTCGGTGCCGGAGTTGGTGAAACGCACCCGCTCGAGCGAGGGGATGCGTCGCACCAGTTCCGCCGCAAGCTCGCCCTCGTAGAGATTCGGACCACCCAGCGCGATGCCGCCCTTCAACACTTCGATGATCCGTGCCGCGATCACCTGGTCCGAATGGCCATAAAGCCCGGCGGTATATTCGCAGACGAAATCCACATATTCGTGCCCGTCCATGTCCTGGACCCGCGACCCTTCACCCCACACCAGGCCGACCGGGAAGGGCGGATACCACATCACAGACCGCGTGCTTCCGCCCGGCAGGCTGGCGCGCGCCGACTCGTGGCGGGCACGACTGCGCGGGTTGGCGGCGATGTAGCGCGCCTCGGCATCCACGATGGCGAGGTCGAGATCGGCATTGATGGCGGGGGTTGTCATGAGCAGCTCCAAAACTTGATCAAGTCTAGCAAGCGGAAGAGGTGTGTCAACAGATATGTCAGGGGTCCACGGCGGAAATGTCGAGAGTGCAGCGGGTAACGTCTATGTTTTGCGAATATAAACAGTGTTCTACGCCTGTCAGGCACTATGTCAGCGGCGGCCATCTGTGAAGGAAAGACCTCCGTTAGTTGATCAAGTCCTACAGGTCGCGTCATGTTCAGCGCGGCAGGAAAGGTGGCATATCATGAGGTTCCGGGGCGGGGGCCGCTGGTATCGGCTTGCAAGGCAACGGCCGCCACAGTGCGGACCCTGATGCGCGTGATCCCGCAATTCGGCCGGGCGCCCATGGTGGCGCAGAGGCGCTGAGCAGAACCGTGGCCGTTCGCGGTCCGCGACCTCGGCTGTGCGCGCCGTCGAGGCCCGGTCGTTGCTCGCAGGAGGAGCGGCGGCAGGCGCGTATCTGCCCGTCCCTCCGCCAGAGAGGGCAGCCCATCAATGAGGGGGGCCAGAGCCACCAGACCTGAAGGCCGCAAGCAGATCAATGGCTACCGGGCCTGGACGGGAAATTTCAGATTGACATTTTCAGCATCCTGCCTGATATTTTTCAGGTTATTCAGGGGCGCTTTTGGGCGCAGACCCGGCAAATTCCCGAGTAGGGGCCGAATTGAGCGAGAACTGCATGCCGCCCGGACGGCAGGGTTCGCATCTATTGGCCGCCTCAGCGCTTTGGGAGGGTTCGGTTTCGATTTCTTGAGCCCGGCTCAAGGCTTCGGTTGCAGGAAATTCCCATCTGTTGAATCTTGCAGCGTATTGGACGAATTCAGTGTTATGGTCGGCATTGTTCCTTCTCGTTCCGCCTTGTGGCTCGTTGCTGTATCGTGGCCATATGACAGGCCGGGACGGCCCATTTCGGACGATCTTGTCCGACAGCTCAACGAGGAGTGAATGAACACCGCGCCCGGACAGCAGCCGTCGCCACATGCCGATTTCGAGTCGATCATCCGCCTCGAGAATGTGCAGAAGTCGTTTGGTGCAGTGCAGGCGCTGCGAAATGTCAATGTTGCAATCGGCCGGAATTGAGATTGTTGGCCTGATTGGGGACAACGGCGCCGGCAAGTCGACGCTGATCAAGGTCATGACCGGCGTATTGCCGCCAACCTCGGGCCGCATCTTTATCCGCGACGAGGAAGTGGACCTGTCCGACTATTCCGTACGAATGGCGCATAGCCTTTCCATCGAGACTGTGTATCAGGACAAGTCACTTGCCGAGAAGCAGCCATTATGGCGCAACTTCTTTGTGGGTCGTCAGATCACCAACCGGTTCGGCTTTATCGACGTCAAGCGTGAAAAGAAGATCGCGGAAGATATCCTGCTGAACGAAATCGGTTTTCGAGGTGTCGGTATCACCGTCGATTCCACGATCAACAACCTGTCAGGCGGCGAGCGACAGGGTATCGCGATCGGGCGCGCCATGCATTACAACGCCGATCTCATTATCCTTGACGAGCCGACCGCAGCTCTCGGCGTGGCCGAAGTGCGCAAGGTTGTTGATTTCGTCAAGCGCATCAAGGCGTCCGGTCGCGCCTGTGTCTATATTGAACACGGGACCATCACCTGCCAGATGCCGCCCCATTCGCCACATGGCGCGAAGACATCAAGGCAAGGATAACCGAAGTCAGCCGCATGGAGAGAAGAAGTGGCGGTGGGTCAGGCCGCCATTATGCCGTTTCACCCCGTCGCGACTTGATAAAACATTCCTGCAATATCATGCACTTGACCTGACCGCCTGTCATTACCTGTTGCACCCGGTTGCGTCCAATGCTAACCTCTTGGGCGGGTAACATAGCGGGTATGAAATGCCGATTATGGCTGCGGAACTCTCCGCCATTGAAGTGAAGCGACTGAAGCACCCCGGCGGGGGGCGGCGCAATGTCACGCGCGCGGTCGGGGGTGTGCCGGGGCTGCTGCTGCAAATCACCCCGACCGGCGGCAAGACATGGCTGTTGCGCTGTCGTGTCGGTGAGCGGCGGCGTGAGATCGGTCTGGGTGGTTATCCCGAGGTCAGCCTTGCAGCCGCCCGCGACCGGGCGCGTGAGGCGCGCGACATGATCCGCAACGGTATCGACCCGGTGG
>JACDJA010003014.1_pt1 | contig 11312 bp, 7 predicted proteins | sample 7449241 | NCBI WGS metagenome assembly JACDJA01 (sample SAMN14253289, study PRJNA609438) | sludge metagenome | isolation source: initial anaerobic sludge | collected 2018-12-20 | reverse complement strand
TTTCGGAATTAATACAAAAACCAACCAACCAATCTATCTAACTTATGAAACCAACCTTATTACTCCCCATTCTCTTTGCCCTGGTATGCTCATTCAACACCAAGGCACAAACCTACTACCCCTTGCCCGAAGAAAATGCCTTTTGGACGGTTGTTGAATTTGATTATATTACCGGGCAATACAATGATGTTATCTACACCGTGGATGGCGATACGGTTATAAACAACCTTGACTACAAGATCGTTTACCGACTTGATGATTGGCCCACCATTTACGATACCATAAGCACCCTGCATTGCTTTATGCGGCAGAGTGTGGAAGAGAAGAAAATATGGTTTATCCGGAACTACTTAGGCGAGACACAGGAAAAACTGGGTTATGACCTGTCCGTATCAGTTGGGGATACAGTGAGTTTGCCAGCATTTCATTATGGTGAATATGGAGATTCCTTATTTTATTTAGAACTTATTGAATCCATTGATATGTCATTTATTGGTGAATTAAATGAATATCGGTTGAATTATGTTTTTGGTTCACTTTCTCAAAGCGCGATGAGCTTTAACTATATTGAAGGAGTCAAAGAATTTAGATCCACTTTCCCCAATTTGGATGCATTTTACGGATTTGATGCATTTCACCAATCAATGACGGAATGTATGCAGGCTAACGGTACGTATTATTATGGCTACGAGCCATTTGATAAAAATTGCGGTTTTCTTGCCGTAGGCATAGAAAATCTGGATATCCAAAATGAATTAAAGGTCTTTCCCAACCCTGCTTCGGAAATGCTTACCATACAGTTACCAGAAGGATTTAAACAGGCAGAGTTGCTGACTATTTACAATACGCTGGGCGAGGTTATAATGCAAAAAGACATTAGCTCATCCGGCAGCAGCTTTGCCCTTGATGTTACCAATTTAATCAAAGGTTTGTATTTTCTGAATATAAATTCACGCACGACCAACATTTCAGCAAAACTGATTGTAAAACCCTAAATACCAACACTTATGAGAAACATTAAAAATGCGGTTCTCTGCCTATAAGCAGCAACACTGGCAGTTACAATTAAAACCTAAAAACAACCAATCATTAATTTCTAATCTTTATGAAACCAACTCTACTTCTGCCTATGCTTTTTGCACTGGCGCTTTCATTCAACACCATGGCACAAAACTACCATCCTCTGCCCGAAGAAAATGCCTTTTGTACGGTTGTTGAATTTGACTATCTCACCGAGCAATACAACGATGTTATATATACCGTTGATGGCGATACGGTAATAAACAACCTTGACTATAAGATCGTTTACCGACTTGATGATTGGCCCACCATTTACGACACCATAAGCACCCTGCATTGCTTTATGCGGCAGAGTGTGGAAGAGAAGAAAATATGGTTTATTCGGAACTACTTAGGCGAAACACAGGAAAAATTAGGCTATGATCTTTCCGTTGCCGTTGGAGATACTGTTAGTTTGCCGGCGTTTCAATTTAGCATCTTTGATGATTCTATGTTTTATTTAGCTTTTATTGATTCTGTTGACATGTCATTTATTGGAGAATTGAATGAATATAGAAAATATTATGTTTTTTTCTCACTCCTTTCTGGTAGTACCATGAGCCTTGAATATATTGAGGGAGTTAGGGATTATAGGTCAACCTTTCCTAATCTGGATACTTTTACAGGTTTTGATGCATTCCATCAGTCTACAACAGAATGTGTGCAGGTTAACGGTTTATATTACATTGGTAGTAAACCATATGATAAATATTGTGGTTTTCTTGCGGTTGGTCTCGATAATCCTGAGTTAAATAATTTTGGGGTCTTTCCCAACCCTGCTTCGGGAATGGTTACTTTACAGTTGCCAGATGGGTATGAACAGGCCGAACAACTAACGATATTTAATGTGTTGGGCGAGATTGTAATGCAAAAGGACATTAGCGCATCCGGCAACAACTTTGCCCTTGATGTTACCAATTTAATCAAAGGTTTGTATTTTTTGAATATAAATTCATTTACCACCAACAACACAGTTAAACTGATTGTAACACACTAAAAACAAAACAGTTATGAAAAACGTTAAAAATGCGGTAAAAATTCTGATTGTTTTATTTACCATTGTGCTTTACCTACCCATCAAAGCACAGCAGCAGTGGAAATTCCACATTGCTTTTGAAGATGCCACCATGGCACGAGATACCATTTGGTATATATGGGATACCACTGCAACTTTTGAAGGAGCTGATACCCTTCTCAATGAGGTTTCGCACGAATTTGATTATGATAAATTTAATGTGTGGACTTATAATCCAGGCCTTTTCTATTCTGACAGTATTAAGACACTTGCATTTCCATATGAATTTTCCTTAGGTGGTCAAATTGATGCTATGAATTTTGAATTACCCATAAAAATAACCTGGGATTCATCATTGTTTCATGCACCCTGGTTACCTTCAACACCGGTTGGCTGGGTTAATTCTGCTGGTATTGGGAATGACTATTTCTTTATGATAAACAATGTCGAGGTTGGAGGTTTTTTTGATATGACCATTACGGATAGTATAATTGCCCCGGAACCTGACAATCCTGACCCCTGGTTCTGGCTCCCCGCACGCCACTTCCCAATGGGAATTGCAATGAGTCAGGATCCTTCTACAACAATAGATGTCCCTCGTGCAAACATAAATGCATTTTTTAGATTGGATGCATACCCCAACCCTTTTAATAATAATGTAAAATTGAAAATTGAATCACCAAATCCTAATGAATCATATACAATCAGTGTAATTGACTTATTTGGCAGGTTGTTGCACCAGGCTGAACTATCAGGGGCATATGGCAATTATGATGGGCCTGTTTTACATGAACTTGAGTATAAATTGAGTATTGCACCACCCGGCTTCTATATCGCGGTTCTTCAATCAAAACAATCGGTAGTAAGTTCAATCAAAATTGTTAAACTTAAATAATGTATCATGAAAAAACTTCCTTGGACCCCAGTTGAAATGAAAAAGACATTTACCCAAAATGAGGTAGTCAGATTTTTCATGTTGTTAATGTTTATTCTGCAAATACAAACTTACAACATGGGGCGAAACTTTCGAGGAGTAACCCCTTATTTTATTTTAGTCGTTCAGTAGTGATAATAATAATATGGTTGGCAATATCCCTTCAGAAATAGGAGATTTATCTGCGCTTCAAGTGCTCAGCTTAGGTAATGATGACGGATTAAGCGGAGAAATTCCTCCAGAAGTTTATCAATTATCAAATTTAAAAATTTTAGGATTCTATAACTGTCTTATTAACGGAACTATTTCAAATGAAATTGGGAATCTGGTCAATTTGATTGAACTTGGATTTAGGGAAACTATGATTAGCGGCTCCATCCCGCCAGGAATCGGGAACCTTGACCGTCTTCAATATTTAGAGCTAACTTACAACCAACTCAGCGGCCCTATCCCACAAGAGATAGGGAATTGCACCAACCTGTGGGAGCTGAACCTAAATAACAACCTACTTAGCGGCCCGATACCGACCGAACTTTCAAATTGCAACCAGATATATTTCCTTGACTTATCAAGTAACATGCTCGAAGGCGATATTCCCAGCGAGTTGGCTGATGTTACTTCTTATCTGGATATGTTTTTTCATAACAACCACCTGACAGGAATACCACCCTGGGACAATAACTGGTTTCTTGGCGCACTGTGGATACAAGACAACCGTATGACATTTGAAGATTTAGAACCACACTTTGTAGGGTGGTATAATTGGTATAACTATTCTCCCCAGGACAGTACCGGACAATACATTGATACCCTACTTGCACCCGGAAGTAAGTATGCTATTTATTCCGGTACCCAGGGGGAATATACAACGTACTATTGGACACTCAACGGGGATACAATCCCAGATACAGAAAACGCCGATACGCTTAAGATGGCTCATATCAGTGCTGCCGACACAGGCACATATATATGCTATGCCCGCAACTCATTATGCACGGGACCATCGTCAGGGCCACCTATGGAGCTTATCAGACGCCCTGTACATATCAGATTAGACACAATAGCATCAAAAATAGATGAAGCTGATGAATTCAATAAATTATCGGTATATCCAAATCCCTGTGGTGGAACGCTCACCATTGTGACCCGGCAGGGAGGTGGACTGCTAACTGTGAATGACCTTCATGGACGTATACTTATTCAGTTGCCCATCCTACCAAATTCGATGCATACCATGGTTAACCTCCAACTGCTTAAACCCGGTGTGTATCTGCTTCACCTTAATCAACCATCATCCGTTATTACCCGCAAAATCATCATAAATTAAACGAAAAGACAATAATACACCTTAAACACTACCAACCATGAAAACATTTCTCCGTTATGCTATAGTAACTGTAATAATGCTGATACCATTTCAGGCTCTGCGTGCACAATACTCAGGGCAATTAACATTCTCCCTTGCAGATGTCAGTATTTCCAAAACCGATGGATTGGATGTAGTTACCATTCAAGGTTGTGGAATGGAAACAGAGGCTGGAAAACCTTACCTTCCTATAAAGCAGTTTAACATTGTAATACCATCCAATAAAATTGTTCTATTTTAGTGCAAGAGCATTTTGCATGGTAAAAAAAAGATGTTTTTAAAATATTTAACTATGAAAAAAGTATTGATTTTAGTCTTTCTTCCCGGAGTACTGTTTCTTTCAACAATGCAGTCAAACGCCCAGTGGATGCATATTTACAGCAATGATTCCCTTGAAGGGCTGGATGCCCTGAACAAAGACACCATTTTTACTGTGGGCAAAAACCATATACTACGTACTTGCGATGGCGGAGCTACCTGGCAGAATATGCTGCAATCACCTCTATTCTATGCGGTTGAAGTAGTTTTCCCAAATGATACTACCGGTTATGTTTCGGGTTACGAAAAAATAATGAAAACTACCGATTGTGGGCTTACCTGGAATCCCGTTAAAACGGATAGTAATGGCAACTGGTATAAACGATTATGTTTTCCAACTTCCGAGCTCGGTTTTACACAGTCGTGGAATTATAACGGAGATACAATATTCCGGACTACGGATGGTGGAGAAAACTGGGTGCCGATATTTTGCCGACAATCTCTAAACGATATACAAATGACGGATGAAACTACCGGCTATATAGCTGGTGACAGCCTGTTTAAAACTATTGACGGTGGTATTTCGTGGCAATATGCACCTACTATAATTGGCACTTCAGATGATAACATCAAAGCTCTTGGATTTTCAGATGCGGATACAGGTTTAATAGTATTATGGTCCGGTCAATTGGGCAAGACAAATGACGGAGGTAATTCATGGGAATTAATAGAACTTCCTGGTCCTGGATTTATCTATTGGAACTCCTTTTTCTGTTCAGTGGACGGTAATCATTATTATTTTTCCGGATGGGACCCTGTGGCTCCACTCGGAGCCATTTACTACTCCGGCGATGGGGGCTATAACTGGACAGAACAATTGAAAGGGGTCGGTTCGCACTATCTTTTCAGTAGGATAGATATGATAAACGATAGTATAGGTTATGTCGTTAACGTTGCAAAGGGGGTTTTTAAAACCATCAGCGGGGGTTTCCCAGTAGGCATACATCATGAAAAACCCTATCAAGATAAAAAGTTTATTATTCAGCCTAACCCTGTAATAAATAACCTTATTATCCATAACCTGGATTCCTTTACATCAGCAGAAATAAGTATTTTTAATATGGCTGGTAAGCTTATTCTTAAGCAGTCATTAACTCCAAATGCAGAAACTCTTATTCAGTTTCTTAATTTCCCTAACGGAACATACTTGTACTCAATACAACAAAATTCAAAAATGCTTGAATCGGGTAAATTTTTAAAAGCAAAAACCTATTAATTCATCCTAAATTTTTAAAAATGAAAAAAGTATTGACATTTATTCTTGCAGTAATCATTACTTCAAGTTTGTATCCGCAGAGTATCTCCGGGTTACTGATGACAGATCCAAGTTTCATTCATTTTTCGAATGAAACTAATTTTAACAGGATAAATGTAGGGTATCCTGCTAGTGAAAAATGTTACATCACTAAACAGAATAAGTTTGGGGAACCTGAAATCCCAGTAATACTAAAGAAATTTGTTGTGCCAATCAACGCAGTAAATATTTCTGTAACAGTTTTATCTTCAATAGAAAATCAAATCAGAGGTGATTTTACCATTTATCCGGAACAACCACCAGTTCCTTCTGATTATTCGGATCCGCCGGTATGGGTAGAACCCGACCAAACGATTTATGGCTCCGATCAGGATTACCCCGGTAAAATCGCAGAGCTGGAAGATGAGGAATCTACTATGGGATATAAGATTGTAACCGTAAGCATATATCCTGTTTCCTATAAGCCTTTGTCAAAACAGATTAAATTTTATTCTAGCATTTCTTTTGAGATAAGTTACAGTACCATTGGATCTGTACAAATGCCTGAAAGGATTACTTCACGTCGCTATAATTATAATAAGGAAGTAATTAGAACTTTTGTATCCAATACATCTTCGGTGGATAATGTTTTAGGTGGAGCCTCGTTAATTATCGGATCCGAAACTTCGGATAATTTGAAATTTCCAGCATTTCCTTCGTCCGTTGGAAGCGTTCCTGACGAAATTATTATCACAACTGAAGAATATAAAGAAAACTTTGTATTACTTGCAAGCTGGAGAACAAAAAGTGGTTTACCGACTAAGATAATAACAACACATGAAATAAACCAGCATTATTCCGGGGTTGATTTATCAGAGAGGATATTCCATTATCTACAAGATGTGTATAATAAATATGGACCTATTTATGTTTTGTTGGGAGGCGATGTGGAAATAATCCCCGAAAGAATGGCATTTTACGATGGTCATACCAAAGTTTGGAGACCGACAGAACTATATTACAGCGATGTATACAAGGCTGGAAACCCAGAATATAACTGGAATGCCAACGGAAACTCACAATTTGGTGAAACTACCGACGGGCTTGACTTGGGATCCGATCATTTTGTGGGTCGTTTAAGTTTTAGCAATGTCGATGAGCTAAACACATTGATTAACAAGATAATCAATTACGAAAAAGCAAACGTGCCGGACAGGAACTACTATAATAATTTACTATTCATGACTGGCTACCTTAGTTACAATCCCGCTAATAATACATATTCCGATTTTAGGGGAAAGGATATCAATGACAATATAATAACACCTTTACATAATGCAAATAATCAACTATCTTTTTGGAGGCTTTATGATAACCCAAGCTTGGGAAATATCAATACTCCTTATGATGAAACCTTGAATCGGGCAAATGCGATTGCGAACCTTAATAATGGGGGGGCGCTTTTCGGGTCGAATTTTCATTTGGTATACCACATGGATCATTCGAGTGCTTACAACATGTCAACTTCGTCCAAAGTCGCCCATGATTATTTGAGCAGGGCGGATGTTTCCGAACTCAACAACGGGCTATATTACCAAGTATTCTTTACCGGGGGGTGTAGTCCAAATTCTTTTGACTTCAGCGATGGAATAAGCGAGCATTACCTTTCAAACACCGGAGGAGGTGCGGTATCTTTTATCGGAAGCACTTCTACTTCATACGCATCAGATTTGATTTATTACAAAATGTTTTGTAATACTCTTTATTTGAATAACAATAGCAGGATAGCAAATGCATTATATACAGCGACCAGCTCAAACAAAGATTACCGAAGAAGGGTAGCTCTACTGGGGGACCCGTCAATGGATATCTGGACGTGCATCCCGCAAATCTTTCAGATCGCAGGTGCTAGCCAGGTGTGCACCGGAGAGCAAACCATAAGCACCACCATCAGCGGTTTGGCTTTTGGCGCTAGGGCAACAGTTTGCCTATACAAGAAAGATGAAGTATATGAAGTGGAATATGTTATTGGTACGGGCAGCCCGCTTACGGTTGACATTGTCTGCACGCCTGATACTCCTGGGCAAATGGCTCTCACCATTACAGCCCATAATTATATACCAGTCGAAAAAACAATCAACGTGGTTATAAACCCTGGAACTCATTTATTTGTATCAACCAATACTGTAAATGACGATGCATTTGGGCCCAGCAATGGTAACAACAATGGAATTATTGATGCCGGCGAAACCATTGAACTTATTACTACGGTAAGCAACCAGGGAATGACGGCTGCAAATAGTGTTACAGCCAGTTTAAGTGCAAATTCATCGTTTGTCACTGTAAATCAGGCTAATTCCTCATTTGGGACAATAAATGCATTAGGGAACAAACAAAGTTCACCTTATTATGTAGTTCATGTTTCGCCCAACACACCCGATCATGAAATGGTGAAACTCAATTACAATATAATGGCATCGGGTGGTGTAACTTTTAACGATACGTATAGTGTTGAAATACATGCTCCCTTGCCCAGGCTAACCATTACGGCATTAACTACAACCATAAACAATGACAATATAATTGATCCGGGCGACCATGTTTCTCTGGATTTCACTTTATACAATGCTGGCAGTGGTGTTGCATCTAACCTTACGGGTACTTTAACCACAACATCACCATATATTCAAAACATAACATCTTCTACACAATCTTTTGGCAGCATACATCCAAGCTCAACCGGGAGTAATTCATCTCCATTCGAGTTTAATGTGACAAGTGCATACAACGGACAATCAATAGAGCTAACCCTCACACTAAATACAGGTATTGGGAGCCAGTGGGCTTTCCCCATAAATCTTGAATTTCCTCCGGCGATTTCAAATTTGAAGTATACTGGAACCAATACCTCCATTTCTCTTTTCTGGGATGCCATTAGCACAGCAAAAGGATACAATGTTTACCGGAGTGATAACTCCAGCGGAACTTATACTAAAATTAACAATACTATTATAGAAGGTTTTTCCGGTTATACCGATGACGGATTGACGTCTCTCACAACCTATTATTACAAAGTAGCTGCCGTGAGTCAATCAGGACTTCAGGGGCCATTAACTGCTCCCATGACAGCATGGACAACCTTGCCTTACCATACCGACTGGCCTATGACAGCAATCAATGTGGATGTTTATGGTGGGCGTTCCGAAGGTAGCCCGACTGCCTATGATACGAATAATGATGGAATCAAGGATATTTTCTTTACAACCTCTGATGGAAATGGCACAATAGGTGGCATTTTCGGGTTTCATCACGATATGGAGGAATTGTATGACATTGATCAGAACCCAACAACAGTCAGTGGGTTTTATGTATATAATAACGCAGGGTCAAACAGCACCCCGGCTATCGGTGATATAAACAATGACGGTATCCAGGAAATCATTACCACTACAAAAAATGGGATGAATGGCACGGACACAAGAAAGGTAATTGTTCACTCAACCTTGGATTTAAACGCTGACGGTAAACCGGATAGGTTGTGGTCAAAGGATATTGGGGGACCGGACACAAGGGGCGCCTGCCTTTCTGACCTGAACAATGATGGTGAACTTGAAATCATGGTTAAATCTGATTGGAGTACTCCGTTTCAGGTTTTTTCTGCCAATGGCACAAATTACCCGGGATGGCCGGTAAATTTGGACAAAGATGGCTTTACTATGCCTGCCGCCTGCGACCTGGATAATGATGGTTTTAAAGAGGTAATATTCGGATGCAAAGATGGGATATACATCTTTAATCACGATGGCACACCGTTCCTTTCAACAAGCAGTGATGGGTTGTTTTTTAGTTATTCAAGTGGAAATACTGTTCACCACATGGATTCTGCCCCGGTTTTTGTTGATCTGAATGATGACGGATATTATGAAATGATTTGGGTTTCAGGGCAGGTATCATCGCAAAGTAAGGGAAGGGTATTTGCCCTTGATCGCTTTGGTAATTTTGTTCAGAACTGGGGTTATGATGACCATATTATTAACATTACAAATATGGGATCAGGTATCTTGTGGCTTCCGAATCCTTCTGTAGGCACAATTGATTACAATGGCAATAAACAGTTGGTTGTTACCATTGCTGAACAAGGGAAAATCTATTGCTGGATCCAAAATGGCGCTCCGCTTTCAAATTTCCCCATCACAGTTCCCGGGTTACAATCAAAATTCATTTCGCCATTAATTGCAGATATTGATGATGATGATGATTTAGAGCTCATTGTTTCGTCAAACAGCACCGAAGGTGGGATATATGCTTTCAATTTTGATGGTTCCCCGGTCGTGGGATGGCCATTGCGGGTAAAATCCTTTTCTACTCCTCATATATCAGACATAGACAATGATGGTAAAAATGAAATCATCGCAACTGCTGCTACGGAATGCCATGTATGGAAGACCGAAGGAGATACAGACAAAATTGAATGGGGGAGTTGTAGAAAAGACAGCTACAATTCAGGCATATACAACAATATTTGTCGTTGGGATGATCAAGCTGTGGTGATTCAAAGTAATGAAGTATGGGACAATGAGATGAGATTGTCTGGAAGTATATATATAGAACAAGGAGCAACTCTTACAATTAAAGCAAAGGTAGAAATGCCTACACAATCAAAAATTATAGTACAAAGGGGAGCAAGGCTTGTTATAGAGGATGCTGTCATTACTTCTAACCCATTTTGTGGAACCCTCTGGCGCGGCATCGAAGTACAGGGCAACAGCAACACAGCTCAACCACCTTTTACCAACCACGGCGTGCTTGTTATAAACGGGGGCACCATTGAGAACGCAGAATGTGGCATACGCACCTGGAAGCCAATAGATGGAACCAATACACCTGATCCCAACTATTCAGGCGGGCTGGTCGTGGCCAATGATGCCAATTTTGTAAACAATATTGTTGCGGTTGAAATTTTGCCCTACAGCTTCGCAAACTATGGTTTCTTTAAAAAGTGCAACTTCATCACAAATGCCGCCCTGCCCAACGGCAAGTATCCCGATTATTTTGTAAAGCTAAACGGAATCTCCAACATTAGTTTTAAGGGGTGCCTATTTGAGAACACTTACCAGAATGAAGGAGTTAGCCTGTGGGGCAGTGGAATTTATGCTTATGATGCAAATGTTTTTGTTGACCATGAATGCATCAGCAATACTGTTCCGTGCAGCGATTATTTGAAAAGCACTTTTAAAGGCCTTTACAGGGGAATTTATGCACTTGGCTCCTCACGGCAACGTAATACCGTTGTCCATAACAGTGAATTTAAAAACACGTTCCGGGGAATGTATTTGGGCAATATAGATTTTGCTTCTATAAAACGAAACGATTTTGAAGCGATTGG
>JACDJA010003010.1_pt1 | contig 11315 bp, 11 predicted proteins | sample 7449241 | NCBI WGS metagenome assembly JACDJA01 (sample SAMN14253289, study PRJNA609438) | sludge metagenome | isolation source: initial anaerobic sludge | collected 2018-12-20 | reverse complement strand
GACGGAGAGCCACAAATACATCAATGGCGTGCTGGATAAGCTGGCCGACCGCGTTCGTTTGAGTGAGCCGAGACGCTAAACAAAGGCCATCGCGGTTCTGACTTGCATGAAAAAGCCGGGATTATCCCGGCTTTTCTTTATGCTGTTTCCACTGTGAATCAGGGCCAGAAGTACCAGAGCACGAGCGCACCGAAGAGAATCCGGTAATAGGCAAAGCCCTTGAAGGTGTGTTTGCTGATGTAGTGCAGCAGCATGCTCACAAACGCCAGGCCGGAAATGAATGCGGCAATGAACCCGATGATCATCATGTGGATGTCTTCGGGATGCAGCAGGTGCATGTGTTTGATCAGGTCGAACAGCGTGGCGGCGAGCATGGTCGGGATGGCCAGGAAAAACGAAAACTCGGTTGCCGTGGTGCGCGACAGGCCGAACATCATGCCGCCCATGATCGTCGAGCCGGAACGGGACGTGCCCGGAATCAGCGCAAAGCACTGCGCCACGCCGACTTTGAGTGCATCTTTCCAGCTCATGTCATCGACATGGTGGATACGCGGCGCAGGCGCAAACCGCTCAACCAGCAAAATAATGAATCCGCCGATAATCAAGGCAACGGCCACAAACAGCGGGTTGAACAGATGCGCTTTGATATAGCTGTGTGTTGCCAGCCCGATAATGGCGGCGGGGATGAAGGCCACAATCAGATTCAGGGTGAACTTCTGCGCACTGCGTTCACGCGGCAGGCCCACCAGCACGGTTGTCAGTTTTTGCCGATAAAACCACATCACCGCCAGAATCGCGCCCAGCTGGATGAAAATCTCGAATACCTTGGCGCCATCGCCCGTATAACCCAGAAAATCCGCGGCAATGATCAAATGGCCGGTGGATGAAATCGGCAAGAATTCTGTGGCACCTTCAACCAGACCAAGAACGGCGGCGGTGAGCCAGTCGGGCAACATCATGTTAGACACCTCAACAATAGGCAGGCAAAACAAGCCCGATAGCTTACCCTAAATCGGTTGACCGATGCAGGCGGTTTCGGATTACCATTTTGTCATCTTCATCGGGTTCGGCGACTATAGGGTTCAAGCCTGTAATGCCGTGATATGCGCGGCCACGCTGCGGGCCAGCGCGTGCGGTTCATAGCCTCCTTCCAGCAAGGAGATGATTCTGCCCTCGGCATGGCGGTCGGCGATGTGTACCAATTGCTGTGACAGCCATTGATAGTCGGCTTCAACCAGCCCCCAACCGCCCATATCATCGAGCAGGTGACCATCAAAGCCAGCCGAGATGACAATCAGCTGGGGTGCGAAGGCATCGAGCCGGTCGAACCACGCCGACGATACGGCGCTGCGCCAAGCGTCGCCCCGGGTACCTTGAGGCAAGGGAACAGGCAGGCAGTTGTCGGCAGAGGGCGGGACGCCGCTATACGGGTAGAACGGGTGCTGAAAGCTTGAACAGAACAGGATGCGCTCGTCGCCCGCCACGATATCTTCCGTGCCATCACCATGATGAACATCGAAATCGACAATGGCCACCCGGTCGAGCCCGGCATTCGCCAGTGCGTGACAGCAGGCGATGGCCGCATTGTTGAACAGGCAGAATCCGGCTGCTTTGTGTTTTCCTGCATGATGCCCCGGTGGACGGATGGCGCAGAAAGCGCGGCGGTTCGGCTGGGCCATGACCCAGTCGACGGCGGCAATACCGCTGCCGGCGGCATGACGTGCGGCGGAAAGGGTGTGCGGCATGAGCACGACATCCTGATCGTACAAAAAACCGCCAACCTCGGGCGAATTCTGAAAAACATCTTCGACATACGCCCGTTCATGGGCGAGGCAGAGTTGCTCCATGGTGGCAGCCGGTGCGGTCAGATGAACCAGCCAGGGTTCGATGCCCTGAGCGATCAGATGATCCTGGATTTCGGTGAGGCGTCGTTGGTTTTCCGGATGCGGCACACCCCCGATCAGGCCATTGCTGTGCAGCAGGCAATCGGGATGCGTGATATAGGCAAGATTCATCGGGTTGCCATCCTGGATGTTTAACGTGGGTGGTGATCGTGTGAATCTATTTTGCGCGGGCGCATCGATCAGAGCAAGATAACGCGCGGATGAAGCCGTTTACGGGCCGGGCGTGATCCAGGATTCAGCAAACGATTCAGCAATCCATGCAACAAGAGGATGAGTTAATGGCAGGGCATATTCTCCAACCGATGTTCAATCCGCGCGGCGTGGCCGTTTTCGGCGCCAGTGAGCGCGAGGGCGCCGTGGGCACAATGGTACTCGCGAATCTGGTGGAGGCGGGATTCAAGGGGGCGATTGTCCCGGTCAATCCCAAGTACACGCAGGTTCAGGGTCTGCCTTGCGTGCCGGATCTTCTGCACCTCGATCAGCCGGTTGATTTGGCCGTCATTGCGACGCCATCTGTTTCTGTTCCGGGTATTCTCCGGCAATGCGGTATGGCGGGCGTGAAGTCTGCGGTGATTCTCTCCGCGGGGTTTGGTGAGGGCGGGGAAGCCGACCGTTCCGAGGGCAAGCGACTGATGCGCGAGAGTCTGGAATTGGCGCAGCAGTTCGGTATGCGTCTGATGGGGCCGAACTGTCTGGGTGTGATGCGCCCCGGTATCGGCCTGAATGCGACATTCAGCCACAATCAGGCACTGCCCGGTAAGCTGGCGCTGGTGTCGCAATCGGGCGCCCTGGTTACGGCGGTGCTGGATTGGGCACAAAGCCGTGGGGTCGGGTTCTCCGCTATTGCCTCGACAGGCGATGCGGCAGATCTGGACTTTGGTGACTTGCTGGATTATCTGGCGTTGGATACGCAAACCACCGGCATTTTGCTTTACATCGAAGGCATCAAGGACGCCCGCCACTTTTTGAGTGGCTTGCGGGCCGCGGCGCGCATGAAACCGGTGATCGTGCTCAAATCGGCGCGTCACGCGGCCGGTTCAAAAGCGGCAGCAACCCATACAGGGGCGTTGATCGGTGCGGACGATGTGTTCGACGCGGCGCTTACGCGGGCTGGTGTCGTTCGGGTCGAACGCATTACCCAGTGGTTTTCAGCCGCACAGATACTGGCCAGCGGCCTCGGCTTGCGGGGCGATCAGCTCCTGATTCTCACCAATGGCGGCGGGCCGGGCGTGATGGCCACCGATCGGGCGGCCGATCTGAACGTGCCTTTGGCAAAATTGAGTGACGCAACCGTTACCGCGTTGAATGCAGCATTGCCCGCGACCTGGTCGCACGGCAACCCGATGGACATCATCGGGGACGCGACGGCCGAGCGCTACGAGACGGCGTTGCGCCTTTCGTTGGCAGACCCGGGCGTGGACATGATCATCGTGATGCTCACACCGCAGGCCATGACCGATCCGACCGCCTGTGCCCAGGCCGTGATCGATGTGGTCAAATCCCAAACGGGATATAAAAAACCGGTGCTTGCCTGCTGGATGGGTGAAAAGCTGGTGAACGAGGCTCGTGAGATGTTCGATGTCGCGAATATTCCGCAGTTTCGTTCACCGGAAACGGCAGTCGAGGCGCTTTCCTACTTGCTGGCACATCGACGTAATCAGCAGGTGTTGATGCAGACGCCGGGGCCCGTACTGGCTGAAAAATATCCGGATGTTGCTGGCGCGAGAATGATTCTGGCTGCAGCGCGTAGTGCGGGTCGCAAGGTGCTCACCACGCGAGAGTCCAAGGCGATTCTCAATGCGTTCCATATTCCCACCACGCAAACGATTCTGGCGCGAGATGCGGACGAAGCCATGCTGGCGGCCGAGTCGCTCGGGTTCCCGGTTGCCCTGAAAATCAGTGCGCCGACGTTGACGCACAAAACCGATGTCGGCGGCGTGCGTTTGAATGTGCGCAGTGTGCAAACCACGCGTCAACAGGCCCAGGAGATGCTCGATCGTGTTCGGACACAACATCCCGAGGCGCAAATCGAAGGGATTACGGTGGAGCAGATGGCCGAGGTCGGTCATGCCCGTGAATTGCTGCTGGGCGTGACGCGTGATCCGGTCTTCGGTCCAGTCATCGCCTTCGGCATGGGTGGCATTGCCGTGGAAGTATTGCGTGATCGGGCGCTTGCGCTACCCCCTTTGAATGGCTTGTTGATCGATCGATTGATCGCGCAGACCCATGCGGCCCGGATGCTCGGTCCGTTCCGTGATGCGCCTGCCGTCGATCGAAAGTCATTGGATCAAATTCTGATGCAGGTTTCCGAGCTGGTTTGTGAGTTGCCCGAGGTGGCTGGTATTGATATCAATCCGCTCCTGGCCGGTGAGTTGTCTGTCGTGGCCGTGGATGCCCGGATTGAACTGACCGAACGCATGCCGATTCAGGATCCCTATGCCCATCTGGCGATCCATCCTTATCCCGCTTCGTTCCAAAGAGAGATCGTGCTGGATAACGGGCAGGTCATCAAGGTGCGTCCCATTCGCCCCGAAGATGCCGAGATCGAGCAGCGTTTCGTGCGCGGGCTATCAGAGGAAACGCGGTATTTTCGTTTCATGCGGATGCTGAACGAACTCACACCCGAGATGCTGGTCAGATTCACCCAGATCGACTACGACCGCGAAATGGCCTTCATTGCCTTGTACACGCCAGAGGGCGGTGAAGCGGTGGAAGTCGGCGTGACGCGATACAGCCTGGAGCCAGATGGCGAAAGCGCCGAATTTGCCCTGGTGGTGGCGGACGAGTGGCACGGGCGTGGCCTTGGCAGTCATCTGCTCGAAATGCTCATCGATTACGCAAGGCAGCGTGGCGTGCGGTATTTGTTCGGAGATGTTTTGTTGCAAAACGAACCCATGCGGCAGCTGGCGGCCCGAACGGGGTTCAGCGAGCAGGTGCTTGAATCCGACAAGGACGCCATCCGGATCTCGCGGCGCTTGTAAGTCTTTCGGGTTATCACATTTTATATATTTATCATTCTGTTATTGAGGGGAATCTTTAAATGCGTTTAAGTTCAAAATGGGTTGGTGGTGTGGCCGGCATGGCTTTGTGTTTTGGTATGGTCTTGCCCGCACAAGCCGAGTTGAGTGCGGCCACACGGGCGGAACTTGCACCGCCGATTGTCGCGTTGATGCCGATTGTTCTGAAAAATGAGCAGGAACTCGGGCTGGATGCCAAACAGAAAGCATTTTTTGCCGACTGGGTGAAAAAGATGCCGCCACGGCGTGAATCGATAGAACGCCACATCGCCGAACTGCGCATCGAGTTGCGTCATGTCCTGCTCGATGGTGGCCCGAGGGACCAACGAGACCATCTGGTTCAGCAGATTGGCGCCGAAACCGCCCATCTGGTGATGATGCGCTCGCTGTGTGTGGACACGCTGCGTGAGCAACTAACAGCAGAGCAATTCAAGAAAGTGGTCGCGTTGTATCGGCAAGGCCAGCACTGATAAGGACAGCTCCTTTTATCGACTACAAAAAATATCTGCTGGCAGGCCCGTCCGGGCTTGTGCATCATCGTGAATCGAAATGCCAAGGATCGGCTGCCAGTTCATGTGTCACATGAGCGCATTGTTCTCACTATAAATGCCGTCCTTGGGTTTCTGTAAAAAACCACCACAGGAGTTCAGGCATGTCTTCATTCGTTTTATCTCGCTCATTCCCGTTGTCGCGTGTTGTGGCTGCGCTTGGTCTGGTTGCCGTAGCTGCTGCATCCGCCCATGCAGACAGTTTCATGGACGACAAATGGGCGCAGCAGGTTTGCAGTCAGTGGAATCAGAATCAAACGCTGACCACCGATCTTGGCGGCAAAGATGGTTGGGTTGCCAACAATGGCGGCAAAGGGTACAAGGCATTGCAAATGTATCGCGATGGTTGCGGTGCCTCGACGCGCGTCGAACTGGATATCGCGCCGAAGGATGGCAAGGCGATGTGCGTCTATGCTGGGCCGGTCAAGACGACCAAACTCAATTCCAGCGTGGATTATCTGATGCATGCCAGCGATGCGGATTGGACATGCATGGGCAAAGGGTCGTGGGGCTGCGGCGCCATGGGTGCCATGATGTCGGGCAAATTGCAGTTTGAAGGGCCGAAAATGGAGGCTGCCAATGTGATGGGGCCGTTCGGTGACTTCCTTTTGTTGACCGGTAAAGTGGCGTCCAGCAAATCGTCCTGCCCGGGTGGGGGCAAAGTGGCGTCGACCAAATAATCGTTTTCCATCTGAGCATGAAAAAAGCCCCGTTAAACGGGGCTTTTTGTTTATGCAAACGCTAGGAGCGTCTTTCTGACCGCTGGCTGGCCGCAATCAGGCTTTGTGGTAATCCGACAGCACTTGAACTTCGTTCTTGGAGCCAAGGATGACCGGTACACGCTGGTGCAGTTTATACGGCTTGATATCCAGAATGCGTTCCGGGCCGGTGATCGCCATGCCGCCGGCCTGCTCGATGATCATGGCCATCGGGTTGGCTTCGTACATCAAACGCAGCTTGCCGCCTTGTGCGCGGATTTTGCTGTCGATGGGGTACAGGAACACGCCACCGCGGGTCAGGATGCGGTGAACTTCAGCCACCATGGATGCAACCCAGCGCATGTTGAAGTCTTTGCCGCGCGGGCCTTCTTTACCGATCAGGCATTCATCGATGTAGCGTTTGACCGGCGCATCCCAGAAGCGCTGGTTCGACATGTTGATGGCAAACTCTTTGGTGTCTTCCGGAATGGTGATGTTCGGATGCGTCAGTTTGAACTCGCCGATGTCCATGTCCAGCGTAAAGCCGTTTACGCCCTGACCGGTGGTCAATACCATGATGGTCGAAGGGCCGTAGATGCAGTAACCAGCGGCCACTTGTTCCGTACCCGGTTGCAGGAAATCCTGCTCGCTCGGGTTTTCGACGCCTTGTGGCGCGCGCAGAACAGAGAAAATGGTGCCGACCGTGACGTTGACGTCAATGTTTGACGAACCATCCAGCGGATCATAAACGCACAGATACTTACCACGCTTGGCGTTGGCCGGCAGATGGTATACCTCGTCCATTTCCTCTGACGCCAGGGCGGCGACCTGTGTGCCATGCATCAGGGTGTTGGTGAACACATCATTGGAAATGATGTCGAGTTTTTTCTGGGTTTCACCTTGAATGTTTTCCGTTTCTGCCGAGCCCAGAACGCCGATCAGGTTGCCTTTGTTGACGTAGCTGGAAATGACCTTGCAGGCGCTGACGATGTCATTCATCAGGAGCGTGAATTCACCAGACGCGTCTGGGTGAGCTTGCTGTTTTTCAATTAAACAATGGGTGAGGCTGGTGCCGATCTGCATCCCGAACTCCTTAAGATAAGTTGCAATATAGTCTTGATAATCATTGTGCATAATAGCCTTATGTCCACCATGCCACAATCGAAACTCCGAGGTTCTATGTCACACAATGTTTTGTATGCGCAGTCTGGCGGGGTTACCGCGGTCATCAACGCCAGTGCCTGCGGGGTGATTGAAACCGCACAGAGGCACCCGGAGCACTTCGGCAAGGTATTTGCGGCGCGCGAAGGGATTTTGGGGATCTTGCGTGAAGAGCTGTACGACCTGTCGGAGGTGAGTCCGTCGGAAATTGCGGCGTTGCGCTATACACCGGGCGGCGCATTCGGTTCTTGTCGAGCCGATCTGGGTGAGCCGGATACGCATCCGGAGCAGTACGATCGGTTGCTCGATGTGATCCATGCACATGATATCGGCACCTTCATCTATAACGGCGGGGGCGGATCGATGCTGACCGCGGCCAAGGTAGCTCGATTCGCCCGTGCCCGGCACCTCGATCTGACCGTCATCGGCGTGCCCAAAACCATCGATAACGATCTGCCCATGACCGACACGAGCCCCGGGTTCGGTTCGGCGGCAAAATATATCGCCACCAGCGTCAGGGAAGTGGCGAGGGATCTTGCCGCGATGTCAGGAACTTCGACCAAGGTCTTTGTGCTGGAAGTCATGGGGCGACATGCCGGTTGGCTGGCTGCGGCGGCCGGACTCGCTTTCGAAAGGGAGGATTCACCATTATTGCTTCTGTTTCCAGAGCGACCCTTCGATCCTGCGGGCTTCCTTGAAGCCTTACAGGCACGTGTTCAGCAATTTGGTTCTTGTATCGTTGTCGCGGCAGAAGGATTGCTATGCGGTGACGGAACCTTCTGCGCTCAGGAGCAAACCAGTGGGACGTTCGGCCATGAGCAATTGGGTGGTATGGCGCCACAGATTGCCGCCATGAGCCGTGGGCTTGGGTACAAGACCCACTGGGCCGTTTCTGATTATTTTCAGCGTTCGGCGCGGCATCTCGCTTCACGGGTGGATGTCGATCAGGCTTATGCCTGCGGGGCGGCAGCCGTCACTTATGCCATGGCCGGTCAGTCGGATGTGATGGTCGCCATTCAACGGTTGTCAGACGAACCCTATCTCTGGTCGCTGGGCGCGGTGCCACTCGATGATGTGGCCGATGTCGAGTTGCCGGTGCCGCCGGCTTATATCCGAGCCGATGGCTACGGCATTACAGATGCGGCACGACGCTACATGCAGCCACTTATCCAGGGTGAGGACCTGCCTCCGTTCAGAAACGGTTTGCCTGTATTCGCGCAATTGAATTTTGAACTGACGGTCAAGCGGTTGCCTGAGTGGAGGGGGCAACCGGGTTGATTCGGCGGGCGATGATGATTTCTTGCCCATAGTGGGCAAGGCCCGCTATGCTGGCCCCTTATTTTTGAGTAGGCCTTCCGGATACGTCCTTACATATGAGTCAGCAAGACACCATCATTACGGTACGGAGCCCTCGCGTGATCGACAAGATACTTGCGCGACATTTTGATGAACGCGGGCATTTCTGGTTGATTCCTGAAGGGGATGAAGATTTTCAGATCGCGGTTCAGATGGTCTCCAATGACCCGGAAAACCGTCGTTTTTTGATTGATCAGCCCAAAGAAGCCCCTTTGAATCATCTCAAGGCTTCCGGCCGGATTCGGGTGCAGGCGGTTATCGATCAGCTGGTTTCGTGGTTTTATGTCGATCATCTCAAAGAGAAGATTGAGGGCACCGACCGGTATTTTGAAGTCCCATATCCTGCCCAAATTGATCGTTTGCAACGCCGGAATGTATTTCGGGTCCGGATTCCGCCCGATGTCATCGGTGTGGTCGAGTTTTTTCAGCCGACGACGAGTACGCTTTTGGTGGGGCGGTTAGATGATCTTTCTGCCGGTGGTTGCGCAATCGCACTTCGTCCCGAACAGGCAGTGGGCTTGGAGCAGGGGGTACAACTGTCCCCGGTGAAATTGGCGATTGATGGGTTTGCCGATCTGTCGGTAAGCCTCGTGATACGCAATCAGCGTATTGTTTCCCCGGGGGAGTGGATATTCGGAGCCGAGTTCGTCGATCTTGGGCCGATCGAGTCACAGCAGCTGGATCGAACGGTCATGCGTTTGCAGCGTTACCTGATGTGACGGCCCCGGCAAGAAATTGGTGATGATGGTGTTGTTCAGCCCATTGATCTGACTGAAATGGTGGTGCCCAGTATCTTGCGCTCGCCCGGAGCGATCGAGATGGTATCGTCGGCGGCATTCACGGCTTCAACACACACCATGTTTCTCGACTCCTCTGGCCGCATGCCAGAAGGTACATTCTCGCCCGGGTTCCAGACGACGGTCGAATGACTACCTTCCTTGGATACCACGATCACTCTGTTGAATTCGGCATCTTCCACCTCTACGGTGTGCGTGGTACCGAAATAGATGCGATCCATTGGGCCGGTGATGGTGATAAGGTCGTCCTGCGGTGTGCGCGCGAACCCTTTGAGCTTGTCCAGGTAGTACCCGCCTTCCAGTCCGCGAATGACCGTGCTGCGCGTATCGCCGACATTCAGGTAGGTATGCAGCCCCTGAGTGATGCTGAACGGTTCGTCGCCTGTGTTATGCGTGACCAGTTGGATGCGCAATTCGGTACCGATATGCATGATCACATCCAGTTCGAAGCGGTGCGGCCACAATGCCATGGACTCGGCATCGTCAGTGATCCGCCAGTGCATGTGCACCTGCCCCTCGGGATCGCATTGGGCATTCATCAGAATCCAATCCTTGAATCGCACAAACCCGTGCGCCATGGTCAGACTGGGGTGATTGCCGAACCACGGCCAACAGACGGGGACGCCGCCCCGCACTGATTTGCCCGCTTCATAAGCCGGTTCCTTCGCCCGCCAGACAACAAGTTTGTCTTCATCGGCAGGCTTCCATTCGATGATTTGTGCGCCTTGTACAGCGACAGTCGCCTGAGCGAGCGGGGTATCGATTTTCGCCAAGGTAAGATCGCCGATCTTGATGAACTCAAGACCCTCGCAATCTGCGAATTTCTGGTTAAGCGTTTCAAGTGCGTCCATGCTAATCCTCTGGGGGCACTTTTAGAGTGCTCAAATTCAAATGGGTATAAATCCGGTCCGTCTTTTCAGGTACGGACGACGCTGTTGCTCTCGTTGCCGAATGGTGTGGGTGTGTACTCGTCTGCCTGGTCATCGTTGATCCAGGTCGTGCCATCGATCAGGTAACGAAACTGGAATTTCTCGTTGACGGGAAGATCAACCGTGATGCTGAAGTTGCCATCACCTTTCGCCTTTTTCAGAGGATGGCTTTCTTGTGACCATTCATTGAAATCGCCAACCAGATTCACGGTCTTGGCCTGTGCTCCATAAGCTGGTGGCAAGGTGAAGGTGACTTTGCAAACCGGGCGGGTTTTCAGGTTTTTTTTGATAAGGGACATGCTGTTTTCTCCATGAAATATGATCGGATTGAAACGTCGAACCGAGCCTGCCTGAATTCCTGTTCTTTTTTACGCTGTTTCTTTTACAGGATGATCACAAATAATAAAGATTTAATCAAAGTTTTTAGGGTGCCTGTTTTTGCTCCAGAAGACGGATCAGGCGTCCTTCATTGATCAGGCCGACGGTAACGAATAGCAGCAACAGTAGAAGCAGCGCCCCAATGGTCAAAAACAGCAGCGGTGCTACGATGGCGAGCAATGATTGAGTCGCGCTATCCAGTGCGTTGTTCTGGATCAGATGAACCACATGAATGGGGTTTACAAGAATGGGTTGCCTCATGAATGCCCATATGTAAAACCCCAGGGTGACGGCGGCCACCATCAAGGCAATGACCGGCCAACGGTTGATGAACCGCTGGCGGCTGGCGAGCATTCGCTGGATTTCTGGTGTCATGTTCTGCTCTCTTAAGTAAATGCTGATTTATTCCATCCTTGGAATAAATCAGGTCGCTCATCGCGGTACACGCCCGCGATGGCTCTCACGAATCAAAGACGTACATCTTTGTTCGTGTTGGGGCATCCTGCCCCAAGCGGGAAGCACTGAAT
>JACDJA010003006.1_pt1 | contig 11324 bp, 10 predicted proteins | sample 7449241 | NCBI WGS metagenome assembly JACDJA01 (sample SAMN14253289, study PRJNA609438) | sludge metagenome | isolation source: initial anaerobic sludge | collected 2018-12-20 | reverse complement strand
GGCGGCACACGGTTGAGCACGACGTAGTCGGCCGGCGGCGCTCTTCTAAGCCGCCTGCACGGCGGCACACGGAGAGCCACACCCAGCGGTCGCTGTCGCTGTCTTCTAAGCCGCCTGCACGGCGGCACACGCAAGGCGCTGATGCGCGCCTCATCTGGCGTTCTTCTAAGCCGCCTGCACGGCGGCACACGCGTTGCGGTTGAAGATTTTTTGGATCGAATCCTTCTAAGCCGCCTGCACGGCGGCACACAGATTGATCCGGTGCGCGGCTTGATCCTGCTGCTTCTAAGCCGCCTGCACGGCGGCACACGACAAGGAAGACGCTTTCGATGCGACGCACCCCTTCTAAGCCGCCTGCACGGCGGCACACACATCGCGGATGTTCCTGGCTGCAACGGCGGCCTTCTAAGCCGCCTGCACGGCGGCACACGTTGTCGGTCACGGTCAGCACTTCCGTCCGCTCTTCTAAGCCGCCTGCACGGCGGCACACGTCATCAAGCGTCTCGATCCCGTACTGCTTTCCTTCTAAGCCGCCTGCACGGCGGCACACTCAATGCTCGGCAACATGGGCACCTCGATGCTCTTCTAAGCCGCCTGCACGGCGGCACACTGCACAAAATTCCAAATTATTAAAGATCAATCAATGCGTTAAAGCGATTTCAGGCAAATCACCTTGCCCGATCAATCATTTTTCATGACTTTGATTTCTTTCGCTTTTTCTGCGGCCACCTTGATGAAGGTCACAACAAGGTCCAGCACCTCGTTGTCTTGAGCGTGCTCGATCAATTCAGCCCTGAACTCGTTGTCCGGCGCCCCCTTCTTACCATGCGAGAAAGCGAGCGGCATGACCAGCCAATCCTTGATCAGATCTGCGACATCGAACACCAGCGCCCCGCGTCGCGTTTTCCCGTGGAGAACCGGGAAGGCATAAGAGATGCCAAGAACATGCAACGCACAGGCAGCGTACCCATAGGCGATATAGTTTCCGTGATCGAGATATGAATTGATGCGCTCAGCCGAAGTCCCGCCTGCGCGCTTCCCCTCTTCCCTGGAAAACTCGACACCATGCAATTCAGCCAGGCACCCATAGAGCGCCTTGGCGTAATGAGCCTCGGCTGAAAGCAGCATCTCAGTGCTTGTCGCGGCACCAATTGCCGCCCGAAAGGCATCGGTGATCCTGGGCGGCACTTTAAGGTTGAACTTGGCCCAATTGCGGGTTCCCCAGTCGATGCGCTGGAGCAAGAAGGACTTAGCAAGCGACAATCTTGCAGGCTCGTCAATCCAGGCGCTTACCCACGCCTGCATGTATTCGGTTGGACGATATTCGTCCTGCGGCAACAGAAAGGAAAGGTCGGAAGCACCGAATAAAGGCGAGCCACCACTGCCGCAAAAACCGAGCAAGATGTTCGATTCAGCCAGTTTTCTTGCGGCCGAATCGGTGATGCTTGTGCCTTTTCCGAGCAAGATGAAAGCCGTGTTCTTGTCCGGGATGTTCACGATCTTCTCGATGGGTTGACCTGTCTCGGTCAGGTACATCAATCGCCCGTCCTTCTGGAACACGCGGACATGCTCCAGATAGAACACGTTCGCGCGCTTCGACATCATGACGGCCTGCGGCCTGCGGTCTTTCTTCATCAGAACACCGGAATGGCAACGACCTGGTTCTTGCGCGACAGTCCGTAGCCGTTAGGCTCTCCCTCGGAGTAGGAGCACGGACGGCGCTCGACATGCAGGCGAAACTGCGCCCTGGTGGTGGACGAGTAGATCGTCGCAAAGGCGATATCCGATTTGTCGTTCATCCTGTCCGCACGCTTTCTCCGGGCTTCCATGTTGAATGCCTCCAGGCGCTTGCCGTGGTCTCCGAGCCGATCACGGCGCACTTCGGACATGCCATGCGACAACCGGAAGTAGTTGAACGACTCATACTCCGTAACGCCATTCGGAACTGGTTTGGGGCGGCGAACGGCGGCGTATTCGTCCAGACGCGGATTGGACGTGAGGAAATCGGACACATGATTCAGCGTGTCGATGTCGTCAGCAAAGGCGCGCACGAAATCGCCCAACCCCGGCTTCTTCCCCATACCGGGGAATGCAAGGGCAACCCTGCCAGCCTTGGAGGCGTGATGAAGCTGCTGCACGATGAAGGACATCACATCATGCAGCGCCACTTCGCCGCCCGGTCGCGCAATCACGTCAAGATAGGCGGCTGGCTTCATTACGCCGCCTCCGGAAGATCACGCTGCCCGTTTTCCATGTCTTCCACGGGCTTGCTGCCCTTGTCCTTGTCCTTGGCCTTGGATTCACCCCCCTTGCCCTTGGACTCATCTTTTTCGCCCATCAGGAAGCCGCGCACAAGATTGGCAAGAATGAACATGGCTTCATGATCAAGCGGATCACCATTTTTTGCGGGCGACATATCATCCACATCGAGGATCATGTCGAACAGGCTGTTCTTCTTTTCACGCTTGACCTCATTGGTCTCAATGTTCGCCCCTTTCGGCTCAACAGGGATCGGCGTGGCTTCTTTCCCGGTTTCGTACCAGGTGTCGATCGTGCGAATGGCGTTGCCGATCTTCTGGTCGCGGATGGCCGCGCTTCCCATGTCAATGATGTCGCCGGAATAGGTGTCGGCATCATCCTTGGACATGATTCGGATCAGGTCGGCGCGGCTGATCCGGTTCAACTTGTACAGGCTTCGGGCAAAGCCCTTCGGCTTGTCCGAGACGTAATTCTGGCTCGGGAAAACCTCGAAGCAGCCTGTCATTCCGAAATCAATCGTGGCCGTGACGGTGAACTGCTTTGGCGTATCGGTCAGACTGCCCATCAGCAGATTACCCAGTTGCTTCTCGGCATCCGTGTATTCGCTGAATTCAGTATGCGGCCGCGCGGTGGCGTCGGCCGTGATCGTCGCCTCATTGCCGCACGCGACTTGCACAGCGATGGATTTGCCCAGAATCCGGTTGCGCCACAGCCAGCGGCCATTGAGGATGTTGCGCGCGTAGCGATTGCAGACCTCGCTCAGCTCACCGCTGCCCTTGAACCGTTCCACGAACCTCTGCACGGAGTCGCGGAAATCTTTCTGGTTACAGGCAAAAATTGCATTATCGAGGGTAATCGTGGACATCCTGAACATCACCGCCATCCCGGTTGCGTTCGGGTCGGTCTTGGCCGACTCGGTTCGCTGCGGATTCTTGACATCCTTCTTGTCCTTTCTGGACACGTTTTGTGTCCCGAGGATACCGTGCCGAATGACCTGAACGGGCGTCCTTTTCAGAGCTCCCCCCTCCGGAATGATGTTGAACATTTCGGCATCCGAAATAATCATGCCGCGCTGGACGGAGAAAATGCTGGGAAGGGGTTTCATTGTGTACTCCTTTATTGATGAACGACAAACATGGATTCATTGATCCAACGATGCGACCACAGGACAGGCGGGGCGTCTTCACACCTCAACGAAAAAACAGATTTATAGCGAACCAGCCCCACGACAGGCTCGCCGTATGCGTGATCGAGGCCATCCCTGGCGCCGGGCCGTTGCTCGAACCGTGTCAGCGCACGATAGCCCAGTGTCGCGGGCACATGCCAGCCGCCTGCGACCTGACCCATAACGGCCTCGACGATTGGCATGCCGTCCGCAAGGCGGTCGCGGACGACATGAGTGGCATCGGATACCCAGTACCCGCGACCGCACATCCGGATGGCAGATGGAAGATCGTCTGCCTCAAGAACCTTTGGCGGCCTCGGCACCTTGCCGCCGGCCAACCTGACACCCATTGATGCAACAACCTTACGGACCTCGGATATATCCGCCCCGTCTTCGATTCGGATAATCAGCGAGACATCCAAATCGCCGGTAACGGCGGGCTGCACGGCATTCTGAACGGGACCAGTGCCGCCGCTTGCGATCTCCCCGGTGGCGCCCCGGAACTGGCAAGCAAAGCTCTTCATCCAACCTTCTTTTTCCGGGATGTCCTCGATATGTGGACTAGCCGAGTGATGGACGATGCCGACACCGAGATCGCGCTTTCCAAGGCGTGCAGCGACGGCATGTCCAAGCATCACCGCAGCGAATACAGGAGTGGCAGCCGCCAAATAATGCGTCTGCTGCAGATTTGCTCGTTGGGCTTCGATATGTTGCAGAACAACGAACATTGTTAATTCCCCCGAGCGATGAATTTGGAAGCAAGCGAGCCGATGACGCGCGGCAAGCGCGCCCGATCTTCCCGTCCGAGCATGATGGATACATTTTGGCTGCACTTGCCGTTCGGCTTTGCGCCTGCGGATCCATCGAGGGCAAACTTATGCCCGTCGATCGTTTGCACGATTCGTCCAGCGATCGCCTCAACAAAGTCGTGTGAAAACCCCCCGGTGGCAATCGCGGCTTCGATGGTGCCCTTGCCGCGCAGCGCATTCAGTTGGACAACGCGCTCGTCTGCCTCCAAGGAATCGAGATAATCCAGCACATTGTTCGATGCCTCCTGAACATCCTCAAACACCATGGAGACAATCCGGGAAATTCCGGATGACCGAGCCTCCAGTTCCGCCGCCTTGACCGAGTTTCGGTCGCGCACGAATTCGTTTCGGACGTGCCAGCTGCCGTAATAGTCCAGCGCTTCCTGGAAAGGCTTTCTTCTGCTCAGGGACGCGATCGAGTACCCGCGATGCAGAATCCGCAGATACACGGAAATGCCACCGTAGCTCACAGACGGCACATCCCGGACAAGCGAGCGGGTCGCCGAATAAATGCTTGTGACGTTGCCGGGTTTTGTGCCGCCAACCGGCAACGTGATTTCCACGCCAGGCAGTTGTTTGCGCTGGGCAAAAACCTGCTCAGAGATGCCCGCAGCGGCAAGTGGCGTCATGGCGATGTAGCCGCCGTTTTTGGGCAAGACCACCTGGCGCAGGCGCCAGTCCACAGTCCTGTTGACTGGTCGATCCTCGCCGGTCCCAAGGCGAGCAATCGCGCTGTCAAAGGCGTCCGCGATCGCCGCGTCCTCGCTCGATGCGGAGGCACAACCCTGCTCGCGCACACGGCGGGAACAATCGAGCATGTTCCGGTATCCGGAAGCGCCAGGACTTGAGTTGACAGCGCAGTCAAGCGAGATCTCGCCAACGGAGCCTGCGTACAGATAGGGCTGCGGCGACGCTTCGGGCAAAGCAAGCACAGCCCCCGTTGTTGCGTTGCTGTTGGTCAGTTTGCCGACAAAGTGAGCGGCGTAGGTTCCGACGCTTTGCACCACATCACTCCTGAAATCGCCAGCGAAGCGACCGGCCGCCAAACCGTCAGCAGCGGCACAGCCTTTCCGCCAGTTGTCCAGATCGGACAAGCCCGGTTCGAAACTCGCCATCACGACCGGCTCGAACTCAGCGCGCTTCACCCCGAACGCTTTGCAGCCGGATGCCGCCTTGCTGCCCCACATGACCGAGGCGAGCAGGATCTTGCGCGCATCCCATGCAGGCTCACCTGAATTGAAGGCGCCCATTTCTTCGTTTGACCACTTGGACTGGTAGTCGCGCCCCTTCTGGCCAAACAAACTGTTCACGGGCGCCGCAGATACGCCGTAACAGGCCTCGATCTCCTTGTTGCTGTAGTCCTTTTCGCCCTCCCGCTCAGTCATTCCGGTCTTGAGCGATTCGAGAAACCTCTGCCAAAACTGCTTGCTGTCCGCTTTGATGTTAGCCACTTCTCCACTCCATCGAATCGATGAAATGCACTTTAGCGTAACAATTTGCACATTTCAAGTTGTTGTCTCCATGATATTGTTAAGTAATTTAACGTAACGTATGATGATCGAAAGCGGAGATGTGATCATGCAGAGAAATTACGAGCTGAAGGGACGCGCCAAAGGCGCGGACATGGAGAGGCGCAGTGTGTTTGTACTGCGACGTGCGTGCTGGTACGGGCGTGTGACGGCCAAGGACATTCAGGATGCTTTTGATGTTTCGCGGCAGATCGCGGCCCAGGACATGAAGCGGGCTGTAAGTCGCTGGACATGGGTTGATGCAGCCGGCATCGTTCGCCCGGTACTCATGGCAGGCACTCGCGCCGTTATTCCGGTCTACCCCATTCATTTCCGCGAAGAGGCCAGCGCAACAAGGATGCTTCAGATACTGTCGGCCAAAGAGGACTTCTCACTCAGCGGGCTTCGACCCGAAGAAGTGAGCATATTGTTTCCTGCCGATCGAGCGCAAAACATCGACCCAGGCGTCCTCGCAACCGTGTTGCAGGCAGTGCTGGACAAGTCCGCCCAAGGGCTGCCCTCAACGCATCTGGTCGTCCGGTACGTCGGGCTGAAGATCGGTGATGTTTACCGCGAACGGAGGATCCTGCCCGTAGCGCTCGAATTTGACGGGGCGCAGACGCGGGTTTACGCGCACGATCTCGAACCGGAGGCAGAGAAGGCCGGATACCCGATCAAGGTTTTTGTGCTGGCACGGATGGAGCAAGCCCGGTTCGGCGAAGGCAGCTTGCCGAAAGGTTTCGTCAAGGGGCGGTTTTCGCTACGGGAAACCGCTCGCTTCCGGCTTACTTTCGACCCCCGCCTGACGGAGGATCAGAAGTTGGTGCTTTGCCGCGAACTCGGCATTCGCGGAGACGTGTTGGTGATTCCTGAAAGCCAGGTTCATTCCTTCAGGCGCTTTTACACCAACGGACACCCAGCAGATGTGAGCCCCGGAATCATCTGGCCGCCGATCATCTTTACGGAGAAGCTGGACTGATGTACGTCGTATTCATCTCAAACTCGACCGGGAAGGCATCAATGAAGGTACGGGCTGTCCTGGATGCATACGCTACTCGGATCGGGGAGGCGGCGTGGGGCACGCCGATCACTCTGGAGGCGCTGGACGAGGTGCATCGTGCCCTCAAAAAAGGTATCTCTCGCCATACATCGGTCGCCTGTTATCGCAACAAGGGGTACGGCAGCATGGCCCTTGTCTGGATTGTCGGCAACCGGAACCACTACGATTCGAGGGGCGCTTTTGCGCCGGAGTCACGATCACGGAAAAAGGGGTTTGCAATGCCATATCGTCATGCCGCGCTGGTTGCTGGAATTGCTGGCCACGGGCACGACCTTGGAAAGGCTAATGGGCAATTCCAGCACAAGATCGGAAACATTCATGATGGTACGGAGAAAAGCGAAGGCCAGGGCGACGGCATCCGTCACGAATGGATTTCGGCGTGGCTTTTCGAGAAACTGGTCGACAGTAGCGCGACGCTTCCTGAAGTGATGGCCTGGTGGGAAGAGCGCGGCATGGCCGAAGTGGTTTCTCGCAAGTGGATGCCTGTCACCGACAAAATCGCCTCAGCGGGAGACGCTATCGCTACCTTGATCGCCACACACCACCACGCCTTCGGCTATGGCGAAAGCAAAGGCAAAATCCTCCGTGCGCTTGACGAGGTGGCCAGAAATGTCACCCATGTGAAAGAAACAACGGAGAAGCAGAAGAGCAGGCTTGCTGTTATTGGCGTCGCACAGGATGACGCAAGATGGATTGCGTATGGTGAAGCCATGCGCCGCGATCTCGCGCGCCTGAACGGCATCCATGAAGCCGATCCGGATTACTGGCACGGGATTACCCTGATCGCCAGAGCAGCCCTGCTCCTCGCCGACCACGAAATTTCGGCCATCGACCAAACCAGCAAATCGACGAAGACGAAACCGACACTGTACGCCAATACGGCGAAAGTGAACGGCAGGTCGGTGCTCAACCAGGATCTGCTGTGGCATCTTGCAAACGTGGGCCAGACGGCCAAGCGTAACGTCGCGATGTTCGCCAATGACGACCTTCCTTCGCTACCGCTTGAGACCGTCGAGCGGATCATGGCGCGCAGCCAAATCCAGCGTTTTGAATGGCAGGATCTCGCGTGCGATGCGATACTTCAGGGTCCGGCTCTCGTTTTCAATGTGGCCTCTACCGGCGCCGGCAAGACGCGCGCCAACGTCAAGCTGATTTGCGCACTTCGGGGTGGCAAGGGCATCAGGATTTCGTCGGCGTTCAACCTGCGTGCCCTCACCTTGCAGACACATGACGCCTACAGTGAAGAGATGGGGCTTGCGCCGGGGTTGGAATGCGCCTGCCTGATTGGCGACCCTGTTGTTCGTGAAATCCACAACTCGTTGCGGGATGACGCATCGACAGAGGATGAGCTGAAAGACCGGGACATCTCTGGGAACGAAACCTCTCATGAGATCATCGGCCTTGACTCCCTTACCATTCCGACTTGGCTCAGCCGCGAATTAGACCGCATCTCCCGAGCGTCGCCTGGACGGGCCACGACCCTCAAGAAAATGCTGGCCGCGCCTGTGCTGGTGTCCACCGTCGACTTTCTGAATGCAGCGGGCGACATGACCAAACCGAATGCCGATCACGCTCATGCCCTGCTGCGCATGGCGCATTCAGACCTCATTCTGGATGAGCTGGACTCGTATGACCCGGAATCGATGGTTGCAGTCCTCCGTCTGGTGCATGTTGCCGCCTTCTTTGGGCGCAACGTGGTGATTTCGAGCGCAACCCTTTCTCCTTCGCTTGCCGAGTTTGCGCACCGCACTTATTTGGCCGGCATCCGTGCCCACCGCGCAATGTTCGGCGGTCATGTCACGTCCAAAGTTGCGCTGGTGTCGGATTTGGCGGAGCCGTCGTTTCTTGAAGGAGAAGTGGGTGATTTCAACGCTGCCTATCAGGCCTACCTGAACAGCATGGCCACCAGGAGCAGCAGCAGGACCAAGGTTTTCCGTGTTGCGGAAACAGCCGGATCTGCGGATGGCTTTCATGCTGCCGTTTGTGACAGCGCCAGACGGCTCCACGAAGCACACGGATGGGAGTCAGGCGGCACCAGGGCGTCCGTCGGTCTTGTTCGCGTGGCCAACATCAGCACTTGTCTGGAGGTTGCAGAGCGTCTTGTGGACGCCGACCCAAGGATTCATGTCGTTACATATCATGCTCGGGAGCCTCTGCTGCGCCGCACCTTCAAGGAGCGCGAGTTCGACAGAATATTAAAGCGCAATAATGGCAATGAAGCTCTGGCCGCTTCAATGAACGAGCATCTGAAGAAGTTCGATCGGTCTGCGGATGCCATTTTTGTTGTTGTCGCCACCCCGGTCGAGGAAGTCGGGCGCGACCATGATTTTGACTGGGGGATCATCGAACCATCCAGCATGCACTCGATCATTCAGACCGCTGGTAGGGTGAACCGGCATCGCCTACAGGAGGTATCTTCGGCAAATATCGTGGTGCTGGATCGCTGTTATCGAGATGTCAGCAAGAAGATCAGAAAGGGCTGCGTGTTCATCATGCCAGGCAACGAGATTTCCGACGACGCTGGCGGGACGAGCCACCCGGACCATTCCATGACAGCCCTGCTTGGTGTCGGTGTCGGCGATGAGGTGCCTTTGAACGCACGCCTGATGTTCGGTGGCAGCCGGACGAAGTTCGCTGAATACGACGAGGATTCCATACGCGCCCGTCTCGAAGGTGTCATGGCAAAACGCCTGGAATCAAATGGCGACCTGGCGTGGCTTGGAAAGTGGTTTGGTAAAGCCTACCCGCTACGCAGTGAATCCGGCACAGAGACATGTTCCGTTTTGCCTGATGGGCGTCGCACGGTGCGGTTCAAGAAATACGGATATGTCGCACAGAAAGCAGGCCGACACCTTATTGGTGTCTGGAAGTGGGGTGATGTGAAAGCAGGCAATGAAAACGATTTACACGACGCGCCTGCTCAGGCCTGGCTGTCACCAACGATTCACGAAGTTGTTGAGCGCATGACCAGAAAGATGGGACGGGAAATCAGGGAGGCAGACATGAGCTTTCAGATTTACTCCGAGAGTCCAGAGCGCGCAGCGTCACGCGGCAGCCCACAGATCCTTGGCATTGACTGGCGTGGCGTGATTGTTGAGGCCTGATGGCTTGATTTGGCGCTGCACCGATCTACGCACCCACCCCCTTCAGGCTGTCTGTTGTGGTGTCCGGGGGGTGTCAGAATTTCTGTGTGTGAGGCGCTGTAAGACATTCATTCAGCCGTGCGAGCTCGATCACCGCACGGTCCGGGATGTTGGGGGAAACCTCGGCTATCGATACGACATCCTCGCCGCGCGATCTCAGATAGGCGACAGCCTGGCGCGCAATGTTCTCGTCTGCAAGCCAGCGCATCAGGCCACGCGCGTCAAAGGCAGAAAGCGCTCCTCTTCGATCAGCGACTGCGCGAAAGCGAATACGGCTTGCAGATCTTCTGCCGTCAAACGCGGGTAGCTGTCGAGAATCTGCGCCTCGGTCCAGCCTGCCGCCTTGAGCCCGAGCAGGAACTCCACTGCGAGGCGCGTGCCCTTGACACGCGGTCGGCCGCCACAAATCTCGGGGTCGGATTCAATACGATCATGCCAGTCCATGGAAGACCTCCTTTCGGTCAGCGTAGCTGTAATTTAACCCAGGCGACGGACGAGGAGCAAACCACAGCCGAATCCCTTGGCGGGACCGACGCTATTTTCCAGCAGGTGGGCCAGCCGTTCGGGATCGTGATATGCCGGTTCGCCGTCCGTCCAGCAGGCGGTGCAGGCGATAGAGTTCGTCGAGTTTGCTCAAGTCCCTGGAGTTTCTTGTTGTCGGGATTCTCCGCCGCGTTTTCTTATTTCAGGAAGTGTGTGGCAAGCGTTGCGTTGTGGCAAGCCGTGGCGATTGAGGCGGTGGAAGGATCACCACGGCAATCGGCCCGAGGGCGAGCCTCCTACAGGGGGTTTGCCTCCTCCACGATTGGCGCAATGCGCAACTTCCCGGTAGGAACACCCGCAACGGGCGGGCCTCCTGCCATGCCGCGCGGTCGTTGCGAATGGGATGGATCAGCGTGCCCGGGGTGCGCGGGCGTGCAGCTTCAAACCGGGCAGCTCGGCTCCGACGGGCTGCTCGACGCCCAGAAGTCGTAGCCCTTGCCGAGGAATTCGTTCCACGGGATGTAGTGCGAGCCGTCGCACGAGAAGGTGAGGCCGACCATGCCGTTGAAGATGTTGAGGGAGCCGGCGCGCAGGTAGAAGGTTTCGTCCATGAAGCGCAGGGCGCGCAGGGCTTCGAGGATGGGGCGGATTTTTTCGCGCGGCACGGCGGCGTCGGCGGGGTAGTCCTGGTGCGGGTAGATGAGGCAGGTGTCGGGGTCGGTGAGCGCCTCGATGTCGAGCAGGCGGTAGCGGTAGGGATCGTCGACTACCCAGATGGTGGCGCGGCTGCTGGAGAAGTGCAGCTTGCCGTGGAACACGCCGTGCGCTTCCATGAGTTCGACCATGATGCCGAGCACGGTATCGAGGTGCTGGTCCATCTGGCTGTCGCTGCGGGTC
>JACDJA010003001.1_pt1 | contig 11337 bp, 10 predicted proteins | sample 7449241 | NCBI WGS metagenome assembly JACDJA01 (sample SAMN14253289, study PRJNA609438) | sludge metagenome | isolation source: initial anaerobic sludge | collected 2018-12-20 | reverse complement strand
GCCCCCGAACAACTCAGCCCGGCCGCTCGGCGGTAGAACCGCTCGAAAGCGGTCATGCAAAAGCCTCACCGGAGGGTTATGCATGACAGTCATGCATAAGCCACCGGTGAGGCTTTCGCACGTCTCTGACCAGCAGACCCGCCGAGGTGGCGGCCAGCCGTCGCTGATCAGCCGTGGCAGACCAGTCGGAGCAGTGCTGATCAGCCGAGGCCGATCAGCCGTGAATGACCAGTCGAGACCGGTCAGCTGTGGTTTTGGCCGGCGAAGATGTCCGACACCGACTGATCCTCGAACACCGCGTCGAGGGCGTCGGCGAGGATCTCGGCCACCGACAGCACCACCAGCTTGTCGAAGTCTTTCTCCGGCGGGATCGGCAGGGTGTTGGTGATCACCAGCTTTTCGATCGGCGCGTTCTTCAGGCGGTCGACCGCCGGGCCGGACAGCACGCCGTGGGTGGCCGCCGCATAGACCTCGGTGGCGCCCTCGGCCTTGAGCTGCTCGGCAGCGGCGCAGATCGTGCCGGCGGTGTCGATCATGTCGTCGATGATCACGCAGGGCCGACCCTCGACCTGGCCGACGACGCCTTTGGCCTCGACGGTGCTCTGCTCGCCGTCGGGCCCGGCGCCCTCCACCTTCACCCGGCGCTTGTGCACCATGGCGATGTCGGTGTTGAGGTGGTTGCCGTAGCGCTCGGCCACCCGAACCCGACCGGAGTCCGGGCTGACGACGACCACGTTGGAGGGCAGGTTGGCCTTCATCCAGTCGACGAGCACCGGCATGGCGGTGAGGTGGTCGACCGGACCGTCGAAGAAGCCCTGGATCTGACCGGAGTGCAGGTCGATCGACACCAAGCGCTTGGCGCCGGCGGTGGCGAACAGGTTGGCGATCAGCTTGGCGGTGATCGGCTCACGCCCGGTCGCCTTACGGTCCTGGCGGGAGTATCCGAAGAACGGCGCCACCACCGTGATCCGCTTGGCGGAGGCCCGGCGGGCGGCGTCGACCATGATCAGCTGTTCCATGATGGCGTCGTTGATCGTGCAGCCCTCGATCGTGTCGTGGGTCTGCAGGATGAACAGGTCGGCGCCGCGGATCGACTCGCCGTAGCGGCAGTGACGCTCCCCGTTGGGAAAGCTGGCCAGTTCGATCTGGCCCAGCGGCACGCCGAGGCGTTCGGAGATTTCGGTGGCCAGCTCGGGGTGAACCCGCCCGGCGACTAGCAACAGCTTCTTTTTGGTGACCAGCTCCACCGCGTTTGTCTCCCTTCGACCCGGGGGGGCCGTCATTGTCGTTGGGGTTGTCGTTGGCGAGGTCGTTCGGCGGTCGGGACCCACATGAGCTGGCGGGGCAGGGATCGAACCTGCAACCTCCTGATCCAAAGTCAGGCGTTCTGCCGATTGAACTACCCGCCATCGCTCTGGCGCTCCCACGCTACCGGGCGCCTAGGTTCGGTGTCGCCTTGGTCCGCATCGTCAGGGCCCATTACGCTGCTCTCCCTCATGGGATCTTTGATTAAGAAGCGCCGCAAGCGCATGCGCAAGAAGAAGCACAAGAAGCTGTTGAGGAAGACGCGCCACCAGCGTCGTTCCAAGAAGTAGCTCTCACCTTCCCCCGCATCGGCCCCTCAGCCTGCCCTGTTCAGAGCGTCAGCTCGTCGGGGCAGGTACGGTGCTGACCAAGCGGTGGCCATCGCCGGGATGGTGGCCCTCGACAAACCAAGTCGAGCCACTTCCGGCCAAGCGAGGTAGCTGACCCGTGGCGTCACCCAAGCGGTGACGCCATTTCGCGAGTTCGGGCACTTCGGCCAGAGCCGCCGGCTCCAGATCGTTGCCATGCTCTCCCACCGGTCCGCCCAGCGCGTCCCAACGGGCGTAGACCGCCGGCGTGGACGCCCCGACCGGCGGCGTCAGCAACGTCAGGTCCGCAGCGAGAAACGGCAGCGGGTCGATCTCTTCGCCGATGCCCCGCACCCGTGCCCGGCCACCGACCAGGCAGAAGGGTACGTCGGCGCCCAGGCGGGCGGCCGCCTCCAGGTCGGCCCAGCCCGCCCAGCGCAGGATGGCCGCAGCGTCGGCCGAACCGCCCCCCAGACCGGCCCCGGCCGGGATGTTTTTGGTGAGACGCACCGCAGCGGTGCGTCCGGTCAGCGCCAGCGCCCGGGTGACCAGGTTGTCGTGGGTCCCTCCCACCCGGCCCACTGTGCCATCGATACTGAGGCCAGCGACGGTGAGCCCATCGCCGGGCGACAGCTCCAGGCGGTCGGCCAGCGACAGGGTGACCATCTCGGCATCGAGGGTATGGAACCCGTCCGGGCGCACGCCGGTAATGCGAAGGCTCAGCGTGAGCTTGGCCGGGGCTGCCAGGATGACGGGCCCGTTCATGACGGATCGGTCCTGTGCGAGGCGGCGTCCCCGGTGGACTGGCCGGCGGGGAGCTGGGCGGCGAGGCGGGCGAACTCGGCCAGCCCGAGCTGTTCGGGCCGGTCGGTGGGCGACACGCCCGCCGCTTCGAAGGCGGCGGCGTCGATCAGCCCGACGAGCGAGCGCCGCAGCATCTTGCGGCGCCCGGCAAAGGAGGTGCGTACCACCCGCTCCAGGCGGGCATCGCCCACACCGTCGGCTGGGATCGGCGAGCTCGTGTGGCGGGTGAAGCGCACCAGCACCGAATCGACCCGGGGCTCGGGCACGAACACCGCGCGGGGCACCTCGCCGACGATGGACGCCGTGCCCCAACGGGCGAGCAACACGGTGGGAATGCCGTAGGTGCGCGACCCCGGCCCGGCCTCCCAGCGCTCGCCGACCTCCCGCTGCACCATCACCAGGCCCCGCTCCACCATCGGCGCGCGTTGGGCGACGTCGAGCAGCAGCGTGGTCGCCACCGAGTAGGGCAGGTTGGCGACCAGGTCCCAGCCGTCCGGGGCGGCGTCGAGCGTGGCGTCCCAGTCCACTTCCAATGCGTCGGCACCGACGATCTCGACGCCGGTGCCCTCGGTGACCTCGGCCAGCGGCTCGAGCAACGAACGGTCGGCCTCGATGGCCACGACGCGCCGGGCGGTCTCCGCCAGGCCGAGGGTGAGCGAGCCCAGGCCCGGGCCGATCTCGACGACCGACGACGAGCCGGTGACGCCGGCCAGCGCCACGATGCGGCGGATCGTGTTGGGGTCGGCGACGAAATTCTGACCCAGGGTCTTGCGGGGCAGGTGGCGATAGCGGGCGAGCAGCTCGGCGATCGACGACCGGGTGAGCAGTGGACGTGGGGCGGTCGCGCTCACCCGCGGCCCAGGCCCGACGTTCGTGTCCCCGACGAGGTGGGCGAGCCGGACGTGCGCGAAGCAGAGGTGGGTGGCGCAGTGGTGACCGCACCGGACTCCTCCAGGCTGATCACCCGTTGTTCGATGGTCGTCGTCGTGATGTTCACCCGGGCGGGAGGCACGTTCTCGACCCCTTCGACCAAGTTGCCCGACCCACCGGCCCGACGCTTGTTGCGCTCCGCCCCGGCGAATCGGGAGTGCCCACGCAGGTTCCAGGACGGGTCGAGCTCGAAGAGCGGTGGGGGCATCGGGACGCCGGTCGTCGTGGTGGCGGTCGTCGTCGTGGCCGCCTCGTCCTCATTGCCCCCGAGTCTGAGCACGAAGCTGACCGCCAGCAGCGCCACGATCACCCCGGTCAGGATGGCGGCGATCCGGATGCGCGTGGGCGTGGTTCGGGCGGTATCCATCAGCCGGAGGAGGCTAGCGGCGCGCCGTTGGGGCCGGGGGTCGAGGGCCTCGATCAACCCCAGACACCCGGGTCGCAGCTCACACGTGCCCGATCCTCTCGCGCTAGGTTCCCGGTACCCGGCGGCCACCGGCCGCCATCGGATTCAGAGGAGTAGTCCCATGTCGACTCACCGTTCGGCTCTTACGATGGGCGCGGCCGCCCTTGCGCTCACGCTCGGCCTGAGCGGGTGCGGCGGCTCGTCGGTCGAGTCCAGCGACGTTGAGAAACAGATCTCCAGCGAACTCGGCAAGCAGATCGATCAGACCATTGATTCGGTCGACTGTCCCAACGATCTCAAGGCCGAGGTCGGCGAAGAGGAAACCTGCACCCTGACCGCCGACGGCGAGGACTACGACGTGGCGGTGAAGGTCACCAAGGTCGACGGCGACAACGTGAGCTTCGACATCAACGTCGAGGGCTAGCCAGAGGGCTGACCGTCCCTCAGATATTGGGAAGCTCCAGCCGATAGGCGCAGTGGGTGGCGGCCCACGCCGCGGCCTCCACCTCGGCGGGGTCCTCACCACGAACCTCGGCCAGCCCGGCCACGACATCGACCACCCACGCCGGCTGGTTGGGGCGTCCCCGGTGCGGCACCGGCGCCAGATACGGGCTGTCGGTCTCGACTAGATACCGCCCGGCGGGAACCAGCCCGGCGGCTGCCCGGACGTCGGTCGCACCCTTGAACGTCACGATGCCTGAGAATGACAGCACCGCCCCGGCGGCAAGGCACCGTTCGGCCTCCTCCGGCCCTCCGGTGAAGCAGTGCAGCACGGTGCTGGTCGGCCAGCCCTCCTCGTCGAGGATGGCGAAGGTGTCTGCCCATGCCTCCCGGGTGTGGATCACCAGGGGCAGACGGCGGCGGTGGGCCAGGCGAACCTGAGCGGCAAACACCTCCCGCTGGATGGGGCGGGGGGAATGGTCGTAGTGGTAGTCTAGGCCGCACTCCCCCACCGCGATCGCCCCGGCGTCCATCAGCTCCTCCAACCCGGCGACCATCCCGGCGAGGGCACGATCGTCGAGTACGCGGGCCCCGGTCGCATCGTCGGCGGTCCCATGGTCGGCCGCATCGTGGGGGTGGACACCCGCAGTGGCCCACGTTGCCTCGCGCCCGGCGGCGAAGGCCAGCGCTGCCCGGGACGACTCGACGCTGACGCCCACATCGATCATGGCGTCGACGCCTGCGGCACGGGCGGCCTCCCACAGGGCCGGGCCGTCGTCGAGCCCGGACAGGTGGCAGTGATGATCGAAAAACGCCATGGTCCAGCTTGGCCATCCAGGCGCGTCGCCGCCACCCCGCTGCGGGCCTTGTCACGCCCGGCAGCGCCCCGGTGAGTACCGTCGTGGCCGATGGGCGACGCATCTCTCACACTCGACACCGCCGGTTTGCGGGCCGCGGCGCGCACCTGGATGGCCCTCGACCCGGATCCGGTGACACGAGAGGCAACCAACCGACTGCTCCAGCCCGGCCAGGGGGATGCGCTGGCCGATCACTTCGGTCGGCGACTGGCGTTCGGCACCGCCGGGCTGCGAGCCCCGATGGGCCCGGGGCCCAACCGCATGAACCGACTGCTCGTTCGACAGAGCGCAGCCGGCATCGCCCGGGTGATCATCGAGGAGGGGGCGCCCAAGCGCGCCATCGTTGGGCACGACGCCCGCCACCGCTCAGCGGAGTTTGCCGCCGACGCCATCGAGGTGTTGGAGGCGCACGGCATCACGGTGACCGTGCCCAACGGGCCGGTCCCCACGCCCGTGATCCCCTGGGCGGTCGCCAAACAGTCGCTGGGCGCGGGCCTGATGGTGACCGCCAGCCACAACCCCGCCGCCGACAACGGGCTCAAGGTGTACTGGAGCGACGGCGCCCAGATCATCCCGCCCATCGATGCCCGTATCGCCAGCGCCATCGAGGCCGCCGCCCGCGACCGGCGGGTGGCGCCGCAACCCGGTTCGGGCGGCATCGACACCCGACGGCTGCTGCTCGATCGCTACCTGGCCGACACGCTCGACCAGGTGGGCACCACCGGTGACGCCAAACTCAGCGTGGTCACCACCGCCCTTCACGGCGTGGGAGGGGCCCCGCTGGTTCAGCTGCTGACCTCCGCCGGGTACACCGATGTCACGCCGGTGGCCTCCCAGCAGGAGCCCGACCCGGACTTCCCCACCGTCCCGTTCCCCAACCCGGAGGAGCCGGGCGTCCTCGACGCCGCCATCGCCCTGGCGGCTGAGCGCGGAGCCGACCTGGTGCTGGCCAACGACCCCGACGCCGATCGGCTCGCCGTCGCCGTGCCCGACGCCAACGAACAGTGGCATGTCCTGACCGGCAACGAGGTGGGCGCGTTGCTCGCCTGGTGGGCGCTGCAGCGCAGCCAGGGCCTGCCCGACCGGCTGCTCGCCCCGACCATGGTGTCGTCGCAGCTGCTCGAGAAGATGGCCACGTCGGCCGGGGTCCACTACGCCGAGACCTTGACCGGGTTCAAGTGGTTGTGCCGCCCGGCGATGTCCCGTCCGGACTGGTTTCAACTGCTCGCCTACGAGGAGGCGCTCGGCTACGCGTTGGGGCCGACGTGCCGCGACAAGGACGGCCTGCTGGCGGCGCTCGCCGTGTGCGACCTGTGCGCCCGGCTGTTGCGCACCGGCTCCGATCCCCTGGCGGTGCTCGACCGGCTGGCGCTCGATCACGGCGTCCACACCACCTCCCAGATCGCGGTTCGTTTCGAACCGTCGGCCTGGCCCGAACGCCGCCGGCAATTGATGGAACGTCTCGAGGACGACCCACCCACCATGCTGGGCGGGCGACGGGTGGAGCAGGTGGACCGCCCGGCCGACGACCTGGTTCGGCTCTTCCTCGTCGGTGGCGATCGCCTGGCGTTTCGTCCGTCCGGCACCGAGCCCAAGTTCAAGGCGTATCTCGAGGTGGTCGAGCCGGTGGTGGGCGGTTCGCGATCGGGCGGCACCGTGCTCCGGGCGGCCCGGCGACGAGCCGGCACCCGCCTCGAATGGATGGAGCACGAGGTGCGCGCGGTCCTGGCGGCCGAGGCGGCCACCAGTTGAGCTGGACGAGGCGGCAATGAACGGTCCGGCCTCGCCTGGGAACGCTGGCCCCCCACCGGAGTCGAGCGGCGATGCGTCGCAGCCATCGGTCAGCAGGGTCGAGTCGACCAAGCTGATGATCGACCGGGCGATGGGTGGCGACCGCCACGATCGTCAACTCACCACCGCCCTGTTGGCGGTGATGGTCGCACTGCTCATCCTGATTCCGTTGGGGTCGATCGCCCTGGTGCTCATCGGCCTCGGTCCCTACCCCGACGGGTGGGCGGGCGCCGAGCGCATCGAGGTCACCACGGCCGCCGACGGCCGGCCTGGATCCCTGCGCGAGGCGATCGAACAGGCGGCGGCCGGCGGCTCCGACACGGTGATCGAGCTCAAGCCCAACACCACCTACCGGCTGACCACCGGCTGCACCAGGCGCGGAGTCCAACCCGACGACGATGCCGGGGGCGGGGTTCTCGAACTTGGCGAGGCCGGCGGGCTGTATCTCAAAGGCAACGGCGCCACGGTCCGCCAGGAGTGCGCCGGCCAGCGGGTGCTGCACGCCACCGGCGACGATCGGCTGCACCTGTCGGAGGTGACGCTGAGCGGCGGGCAGGCCAAGTCGTCGCTGGGCCATGGGTCGGGCGGAGCGTTGCTGTCGGAGGGTGGCGGCACGGTGACCATCGAGGACTCGATGCTCACCTCCAACCAGGCCGAGGATTCGGGCGGTGCCGTTGCGCTGACCGGCCCCGGCAGCACGCTCAAGCTCGAGCGGTCGGTCATCTCGGGCAACACCGCCGGTGCGTCCGGCGGCGGGGTGTGGGTGATCGGTAACCTCGACGCCATCAACGCCACGATCACCGACAACCTGGCCGGCACCAACGGCGGTGCGGTGGCGACCGCGATCTCGCTCACGTTCTCGACGGTGGTCGACAATTCGACCGCCACCGCTCGCGGGGCGCGTCAGCTGGGGGCCGGTGAGCTGACCTCGTTCGCCAGCTACGTGGCCGGCGGCTCCGGTGCTCCCAGCTCGTGTTCGGTCGAGCGAGCGACCAGTGACGGCTACAACGTCGGGGACGACTCCAGCTGCGGGTTTGGGCCCGGGCTGGGCGACGTGGCCAACGGCCCCCGCAACGCGGTGGGCCTGCTCGACTACTACGGGCGGCCGATCCCCGCCCGGGCACCGGTGCCGGGCAGCGTCCTGGTCGACCGGGTGCCGTCGCGGGCGTGCCTGGCTCGGACGACCGTCGACGGCCAGCGACGCAGCCGGCGTGCGGCGGCCGCCGGCGCCGGCGCCGGCTGCGATGTGGGTGCGGTCGAGCTGACCGACGGCCTCGACGTTCCCTTGACCGCGGTCGCCGGGCCCGTGGCCACGCCCGTGCCGGCCGAAGCCCGCTACACAGGCTGAGCCACCGGGGCGATGTGTGGCGGGATCAGACCCGCTGACCCGGATGGGTCCCGGCTGCCGACGCTGCGGTGGGCAGGTTTCGGCGCAGCTCGGCGTAGCGGGGCTTGATCGTCTCGTTGATGAGCGACAGCCGTTGATCGAAGGACAAAAACGCCGACTTCATCGCGTTGACGGTCAGCCACTCCAGCCCGCCGAGGTCGAAGCCCAGCTCGTCGACGAGCAGGCCAAACTCCTTGGTCATCGATGTGTTGGACATCAGCCGGTTGTCGGTGTTGACCGTCACCCGAAAGCGCAGGTCGGTCAACAGCCCGATCGGATGGGCGGCGATCGAGGGCGCTGCACCGGTGTGCACGTTCGACGACGGGCACATTTCAAGCGGCACCCGGGTGTCGCGCACGTAGGCGGCGATCTGCCCCAGTCGCACCTGGGTGTCCTCGGTGATGCCAGGGGCGTGCTCCGGTCCTCGGTCCTCGGTTCGGGTCAGCTCGATGTCGTCGAGGATCCGCACGCCGTGGCCCAACCGCTCGGCCCCGCAGTAGTGCAACGCTTCGTGGATCGACGGTAAACCGAACGCCTCGCCGGCGTGGATCGTGATGTGGAAGTTCTCCCGCATTACCAGCTGGAAAGCATCCAGATGGCGCGTGGGGGGATAGCCGGCCTCCTTACCGGCGATGTCGAAGCCGACCACCCCGTCGTTGCGGTGGTCGAGGGCCACCTTGGCCACGTCGACCGAGCGCGCCGACGTGCGCATCGCAGTGCACAGCAGCCGCACGGTCAGTCCGGTGCCGGCCGACCCCTCGGCCAGCCCCTCCAACATGGCATCGGTCGCCTCGTCCATCGACAGGCCGCCCTCGACGCACAGCTCAGGGGCCATCCGCACCTCGGCGTACACCACCCCGTCGGCGGCCAGGTCGGCGGCGCACTCGGCTGCGATGCGTTGGATCGCCTCGCGCCGCTGCATCAGCGCCACCACATGGGCAAACGTCTCCAGGTACAGGCCCAGGTCGCGCCGGTCGGCGCCGCTGTGAAACCACTGCGCCAGCTCGACCGGGTCGGTGCTGGGCAGAGCGTCGTAACCGGATTGCTCGGCCAGCTCGATCAACGTGCTCGGCCGGGCGCCACCGTCGAGGTGATCGTGCAGCAGCACCTTGGGTGCGGCCGCAACCGCCTCGGCGGTGGGCGGGGCAGCGTCCAAGCGCCGGGCGCTGCGCAATAGGAGCGCCTGATCGAAGCCAGAGGGTGCGTCGCTGTCGGGAGTCGGTGCCATGTCACACGGTACGGCTCAGGGGTCCGGGGCTCAACGCTTCTCCGCAGCGCGAAACTCTGGGCATGGCCACCGATGCTCCCTTTCAACCGTTCGCCGAGGCGCTGGGGCCGGTGGAGTTGGTCGGCCTGGACGCCGACGACACCCTGTGGGAAACCGAGGGCAACTTCCAGAACATTCAGGCTCGCTTCGACGAGCTGATGGCCCCGTATCTGGCCTCCAATGCGGTGGCGGCCGCCCACCTCGACGACGTCGAACGCCGCAACCTCGAGGTGTTCGGCTACGGGGTGAAGGGGTTCACCCTGTCGATGATCGAGACGGCGATCATGTTGTCCGACGGGGCGGTCGGCGGTGACGAGATTGCCCGCATTCTCGGCTGGTCCCGGGAGATGCTCACCAACGCCCTCAAGCCCTACCCCGGGGTCGTCGACGCGTTGGAGCTACTGGCCGTCTCCGGGCTCCAGCGCAGCATCATCACCAAGGGCGACCTGTTCGAGCAGGAGACCAAGGTGGCGGCCAGCGGTTTGGCAGAGTGGTTCGACGGCGTCGAGATCCTGCCCGAGAAGGACGTCACCCACTACCGATCGTTGCTCCGCCGTTGGGGCGCAGACGGCGAGCGGTTCGTGATGGTCGGCAACTCGGTGCGAAGCGACATCCTGCCGGTGCTCGAGCTGGGGGGCTGGGCCATCTGGGTGCCATCGGCCAACCAGTGGGCCCATGAGGTAGCCGAGCCACCGTGGGACCACCCCCGCTTCGCTGTGACACCCAGCTTGGCGAACGCCGTGGCGCTCTGTATCTCACAACAAGGGATATGACGAGTACTGTGAGTGTTGTACGTGACGTCCACGATTCTTTGGGAGGGCTCGGATGACGTTCAATCGGTCCCGCGTCTTGATGTTCATGGTGTTGCTCGTCGGCACGCTGGCTGCGGTGGGGAACGGCACCCCAGCCAGCGCAGCTCCGGGCGCTCCGGCCGCGCCGCAGGGGGTGGGCGACGCGTCGTGTTCCGCACCGGCGCCGCACGGGTTCTCGGACGTGCCCACCAACTACTTCGCCAACACCGCCATCGCGTGGCTCGTCGAAGCCGGCATCACCACCGGCACCACACCCACCACCTTCTCCCCCAACAACCAGGTCACCCGCGCCGAAATGGCCGTCTTCCTCTGGCGCAACGCCGACCAACCCACGCCCGCCGGCCCCCACAGCTTCACCGACATCCCCACCGACTACTTCGCCAACACCGCCATCGCCTGGCTCGTCGAAGCCGGCATCACCACCGGCACCACACCCACCACCTTCTCCCCCAACAACCAGGTCACCCGCGCCGAGATGGCCGTATTCCTCTGGCGCAACACCTGCGCCAGAGGGCTTGACTCCCCCACCCTCAGCCTGGCCGCGGGCGGGAGGCACACGTGCGCCGTGCGAGACGACGCCACCGTCGACTGCTGGGGCTGGAACACTTCGGGGGAACTCGGTGACGGCACCACCACCCAACGCAACACCCCCACGCCCGTCATCGGCCTGACCGACGTCACCGCCATCTCCACCGGCGATCACCACTCCTGCGCACTCATCAGCAACGGCACCGCCAAATGCTGGGGCACCAACGCCGACGGCGAACTTGGCGACGGCACCACCACCCAACGCCTCACCCCCACAGCGGTCACCGGGCTCACCAACGCCACCGCCATCACCGCCGGCACCAACCACACCTGCGCACTCATCAGCAACGGCACGGCCAAGTGCTGGGGCTGGAACAATTCGGGGCGCTTGGGCGACGGCACCACCACCAAACGCCTCACCCCCACAGCGGTCACCGGGCTCACCAACGCCACCGCCATCACCGCCGGCGGCACCCACACCTGCGCGCTTCTCGCCAACCG
>JACDJA010002999.1_pt1 | contig 11344 bp, 8 predicted proteins | sample 7449241 | NCBI WGS metagenome assembly JACDJA01 (sample SAMN14253289, study PRJNA609438) | sludge metagenome | isolation source: initial anaerobic sludge | collected 2018-12-20 | reverse complement strand
AGCGCGGGGAAACCGCCGGCGCACAGCTCGACCAGCGGCATCAGGCGCTGCGCGCGCGCCATCAGCGCACGATGCGCGGCGATCTGCTGCTGCACCGGCGATTCGCCGATGAGCTGGAGATCGGGGCGGCGCTGCGCGAGACAGCGTGTCATGAAGGCGTGCACCGTGGACACCGGGCACAGCACGCGAACAATCGACTGTGCATCGGCCAGCGCGAAGAAGCGCGTGGCGAAGTCGGCGTCATGGATGGCCGGCAGCCGGTGCAGCTCGCCCGCCGCCGCGGCCACCTCGTCGTTCGCCACCGAGGCGGCGCACACGACCCGCTCGCCGCGGCTGCACGCGGCCTTCAGGTAGTCGAGCGCCGCCTGGTTGACGGCGGGAAAGACCAGGGTGGCGGCTTCGGCGGGCGTGAGCATGCGTCGTTCAGTCCTGCTGTCCGAGCTCGCGCCTGGCGGCTTCACGCACCACCTCGTCGAGCCACTGGTGCATGCTCTTGCCGGTCTTCGCACGCGCCTCGTAGGCGAGCCGTCTGGCCTCCGGCGTGACGCCCTCGAGCTGGCCGTAGTAACGGGTGCGGTGGGTGCCGCCGCGCACGCCGGGGATGGTGAAATCGAAGTCGGCTTGCGGCTCGCCCTCACCCACCGCGAAATCGATGACGTAGAACACACCGCCGACAATCCACTCGATGCGCGTCTTGCGCGCCTCGACCGGCAGCTTGTCGAGCGGAATCTGGTAGGCGAACTCGGGGTTGGAATTGATCAGAATGCGTGCGAACTCGGTATCGCGCAGCCACGGCGGCATGGCCTCGTCACCGACCACGACCTTGCCGCCAGGCTTGGTCACGCGCGCCATTTCGGCAAAGCCGCGCCGGATGTCGGAAAAGGCGTTGATGCCGCCGAAATGATAGCAGGCGTCGAAGCTGTTGTCGGCGAAGGGCAGGTAGTAGCCGTTGGCGAGTGCGGGTTCGACCTGCGGCTCGGCACCGCGCATGCGCTCGATGTTCTTCGCCAGGAAGGACGGCGCGATGTCCTGGATGTAGAGCTTGCCGTCGGCGCCGAGGCGCTGCGCGATGAGTTCGGAATCGCGCCCGGTGCCCGCGCCAGTCTCCAGCACGACCATGCCGGGCTTGAGGTCCAGCTTGTCGATCATGGCGTTGCGCACCGCCTGCTCGTCCTCGCCGTAGGTGGCGAAGGTCAGCGGCAGGTAGCGATCGTAGCCTTCGACGCGCGCCTCGGTCTCGCGCAGCGCGTCGCGGTCGGCCTGCGGCAGCGCGAAGGGATAGACGAAGTTGGGCACGCCCTTGGCGACCTCGAAGCGGTGGCCGGACGCGGCGACGAGTACGCCGGCGACGATCTCGTCGCCGGCGCGCGCGGCGTGTTCGAGCGTCAATGGCTCGAGCGTGGCAGGGTCGACGTAGAATTTTTCTTCACCAGAACGCACGGTTTCTCCTTGGACGGGCCGACACGACGCCGGCGGGTGGTTTCAGGCCGGTTTCGGCCATTCCCTGCACGGATATAGGCCGGGCCTCGGTATTTTTGCAAATCCGGTGGCGCCGCTGATACCCTTCGCTGAACCTCCGCACAGCCCTATGTGCGGGCACACAGAACGAGGGAGACGGACGATGAAACGGCTGATCATTTTCGGCGTGGGCAAGATCGCCGACGTGGCGTACCACCACTTCCTGCGCGACGGCGGCTATGAAATCGTGGCCTTCACCTGCGACGCCGAGTGGGTGCCGGCCTCGGGCACGCACTACGGCCTGCCGGTGGTCGCGTTCGAGGACGTCGAACGCCACTATCCGCCGAATTCGGTCGCGCTGTTCGCGGCACTCGGCTACCACGAGCTCAACCGCCTGCGCGCGCAGAAGTGCGCCGAGGCGAAGGCCAAGGGCTACACGCTGGCGAGCTACGTCAGCCCGCGCGCCGATCTCGGGCCGTGGGTCGAGATCGGCGAGAACTGCCTGATCCTCGACGGCGTCGGCATCCAGCCCGGCGCGACGATCGGCCACAACGTCTCGCTGTGGAACAACGTGCTGATCGGCCACCATTCGAGCGTCGCCGACCATTGCTGGATCGCCGCCGGCGCAACCATTGGCGGCGTCGCCACGCTCGGCGAACGCTGCTTCGTCGGCTTGAACGCGACCATCGGCGGCGAGCTGTCGATCGGCGCCGATTCCTTCCTCGGTGCGGAGACGCTGGTGCTGAAGAGCGCGCCCGAGCGCAGCGTGTTCATCGCGCCCGGCACCGAGAAGTTCCGCCTCGACAGCGAGGCCTTCCTGCGCATGACGCGCATGGCGGCGATCGGCCCCGGCCGCAAGTAGGCGGCGTCCATGTTCACCTGGAAGAAGTTCGGCAAGGTCTTCGATCCGACCGTGAGCCGGCCGCGGCCGTGGATGCAGGAGTACGCGCAATGCCCGACGCCCTTCGTGCGTGACGGCACGACGCTGCGTGTCTACTTCGCCACCCGCCCGCCGCGCGGCGCCGATCTGCAGTACGTCGCCTATCCCGGCTACGTCGACCTCGCGCGCGACGACCTCACGCGCTTGGTGAAGGTCGCGGAGGAACCGCTGCTGCCGCTCGGCGGCCCCGGCGCCTTCGACGAATTCGGCATCATGCCGAGCGCTGCGGTACGCCACGGCGACGACGTGTTCCTCTACTACACCGGCTGGTCGCGCATGGCGTCGGTACCCTATACGACGGCGATCGGCCTGGCGATCAGCCGCGACGGCGGCGAGACGTTTCACAAGGCCGGCGCAGGTCCGGTGCTCGGACTGACGCCCGACGAACCCTATCTGGTCAACAGCCCGACGGTGCGCATCGTCGACGGCATCTGGCACATGTGGTACATGACGGGGCTGGGCTGGCTGCCCAACGACGGCCAGCCCGAGGCGGTGTTCCGCATCGCGCACGCGATCTCCGACGACGGAATCACCTGGCGGCGCGACGGCCGCACGATCGTCGCGCCGCATCACGTGGACGAATGCCAGGACCTCTTCCTGCCCTTCTTCCTCGACGGCCGCTGGCACGCGATCTTCGGCTACCGCCGCGCGCGCGGTTTCCGCAGCGATCCGACGGCGATGTACCGCTTGGGCTACGCGTGGTCCGACGACCTCGTGCACTGGACGCGCGACGACGCCCAGGCCGGCATCGACGTTTCGCACGACGGCTGGGATGCGCAGATGCAATGTTCGTCGCAGGCGATCGAACTCGATGGACGCATCGTGCTGTTCTATTGTGGCGACACCTTCGGCCGCGAAGGCTTCGGCGTCGCCGAGATGACGGGGCGCTGAACGAGCGTTCATGCCAGCCAGGCCCGCAGGGTGTCGCGGTCGTTCCACATCAGCCAGTCGATGACCGAGAGATCGGGCACGAAGGTGAAGCGGCCGGTGGCGTATTCACGCGCACAGTGTTCGTGGAAGCTCAGCACAATGCCGTGCTGCGCGTAGCGCGCTGCATCGAACAGTGCGCGGCCGCCGGCGGCGTTGCGGTATTCGGTCGCGCCGAGCTGGCGGGCGATGTGCAGCGCCCATTCGCCCGGCTCGCAAACTGCGGGCAATTCAAGCGGCAACCCGGACGCCACCTCGATCGGCGTATCGATGCCGAGGTGGCCGCACACGCACTTCAGGATCGCGGTGTTGAGCGTGGCCAGCGTTTCGTACCGCCCACCGATCGCGTCGCCGACGAGTTCGCGCACGGCAGCGTAGTGCGGCGCCTCGACCTGGTAGACGCGCAGCCTGTCCATGAACTTGCCACGCCAGTCCTGCGTGTCGTCGATCAATGCATCCTTGATGGCGGTATCGAGCCCGGTGTGCCGTACCGGAACCGAGACGTAGGCGGTACTTTTCTCGCGGTTGAGGATGCGATTGCGCGTCATCCACGACTTGCGCGTGAACTGCGCGGTGTCGAACACCACCCACAGGTCGCACGCGGCGATCAGCCGGAACTGCTCGAAATAGGGAAAGAAATACGGCTGCATGATGCCGACGCGCTTCGGCACGGGCGCCTGTTGCGGGGCAGGAGCGGTCGCCGACTTCATCATGGCTCCAGCACCGCCAGGCCAAAGCCATGCCGGCCAAACTCGTTGCCGTTGTAGAGCAGGTACGTCTGGTCGTCGCATGCGAACGCATGCGGGTAGCACAGCATGTCCGCATCCCAGTCGCCCGGCGTCACGTCGAGCGCCATCTCGCCGTCGGCACGCGTCCAGCTCACGAGATCGTCCGACCAGGCGTGGCCGATGCGGTAGGCGCGGTCGCGGTTGGTGCGAAAATCGAAAGTCTGGCGATAGCAGAAGAACATGTGGTGGCGGCTGCCGAGCGCGATCACGGTCGGCAGCGCCTGACATTCGTCTTCGCCGAGGCGGTCGGCAAGGATCTGCCTGCCCTCCTCCTTGCTCCAGCGGATGCCGTCGGGCGAGGTGGCGTGGCCGATCTTGTAGACGCGGTCGGGCGCGGCATCGGGCGCACCGCGCTTCCAGCCGAGGCCGAAGACGTACCACATGTGGAAAGTCCCCTCGACGATCTTCACGAAAGGATCGACGACGATGCAGGGCTCGTGCAGCGAGGGCGCAAGTACCGGACCGTCGCCGGCGCGCTGGAAAGTGCGGCCATCGTCGCGGCTGACCGCCAGCCCGATGGCGCCGTCGGCCGGTACCGAGACGCGGCGGTTCACCCCCGACGTATAGCCGTAGATTACCTGGCCATGGCGCACGACGTTCATCGGGAAGATGCCGTGCTCGTCGAAGCAGCCGAGTTTGCCGAGTGGAATGACGGTGTGCGTCGATACGCCGATGATGTCGCGGAAATCCTTCTTCATGTCGACATAGGCGATGTGGCTCAGGTACTTGCCATCGGGTTCCCGAAAGCGTGTCGAAAAATAGATGCGCACGAAATCGTCGAACACCAGCGCCTGCGGCGCCTGTGCGAATCCGGAACAGCCGTGCGGCAAACCGTGCCGTCCAGGATCGAAGATGCGGCCGAGCTTCCGCCATTTCATCGCGTCGGTTCCATGACGAGCGCAATGACGGCGTCCACTTCTTCTTCGCCGAGATCGGGGTGGATTGGCAGGCAGATCACCTGCTCCGCCGCGGCCTTCGCCACCGGCAGGTTCGCCGGGGCCGCCGAGGGCATGCCGCGGTACATGGGGAAATCACTGATCAGAGGATAGAAGTAGCGGCGCGCAAAGATGTCATGATCGCGCAGTTTCTCGTACAGCCCGTCGCGGCTGAGCGGATAGCCGCCACCGACCAGGATCGGAAAATAAGCGTAGTTGGCGCGGCCTTCGCGCACCGGCAGGCAGGAAATGCCCCGCATCCCCGTCAACGCGCGGCGATAGCGCGAATCGACCGCGCGCCGCTTCTGCAGTGCGGCATCGATACCCTGCAACTGCAGCAGGCCGAAGGCCGCCATGATCTCGCTCATCTTGCCATTGATACCGGGCGCAACGACAGTGACCTCGTCGACGAAACCGAAGTTCTTCAGGTGATCGATGCGCTGCTTGGTCTTTGCGTCCCGGCAGACGATCGCGCCACCTTCGAATGTGTTGAACACCTTCGTGGCGTGGAAGCTCAGCACGGACAGATCGCCATGATTGAGAATGCTGCCATCGCTGCCCTGAACGCCAAAGGCGTGCGCGGCATCGTAGATCACCTTGAGGCCGTAGTTGTCCGCGATTTTCTGGATACGCTCGACATCGCACGGATGTCCGTAGCAGTGCACCGGCATGATCGCCGTGGTATGCGGAGTGATTGCCGCCTCGATGCGGTCTGGATCGAGATTCAGCGTGACGGGATCGACGTCGGCGAACACCGGCCGGATGCCGTTCCACAACAACGAATGCGCGGTGGCGACAAATGAATAGGGGGTGGTGATGACCTCGCCGGTGACGCGCAGCGCCTGCAGCGCGGTGACCAGGGCGATGGTGCCGTTGGCAAACAGCGCGATGTGCGGCACGCCGAGATAGTCGCACAACGTCTGCTCCAGTTGCTGGTGGAACGGCCCACTGTTGGTGAGCTGCTTGCTCTCCCAGATCTGCTGCAGATAGGGAATGAACGCATCGAGCGGCGGCAACGCCGGCTGCGTCACATAAACTTTGCGGGAACCCGGCACTGGCGTCATGCGTCGCCTCCCGCTACCGCCGCGTCATCGTCCCGCAGCAAAATCTCGAATGATTCCGCCGGCAGGCCGGCGCACCAGCGCTGCCACATGGCGCACAGCGCCCGCGCCACGCCCTCCGCGACGAGCGCCGGCTGCCCTCGGGCCGATTGCAGAAAACGTTCGCGCAAACCCGCCCGGAGGGTGGCCAGCTCGTCTCGCCGCCCGGCCCACGACACGCCCTTTTCGACGAAGTCCCGCGCATCACGGGCAACGAAGGATTCGAGACCGGCGTGCGCGAGAATGGACGCCCCGGATCGACTTGCCGGGGTGGCGCCCGCCAGCGTGAGCGTCGGCACCCCCATCCACAAGGCGTGAAGCGTCGTGGTCCCCCCGTTGTAGGGAAAGGTGTCGAGACAGATGTCCACGTGCCGGTGCAAGCCAAGATAGACCTGTGTGTCGCAGCGTTCGTGGAGCGTCAGGCGTCCGGTCTCAATGCCCTCTGCCCGGAACCAGCCGAGCAAGGTACCGCAGGCGTCGGCGTCGGGCATACCGGCCAGGACCATTCGCGAGTCCGGCACGCTGCGCAGCAGGTCCGCCCACAGGGCCACCACCTTGCGGCTGATCTTGTTCGACCGGGCAAAGCTGCCAAAGCTCAGATGGCCCAGATCCGCGGCTGGCAACGGGCTCACCGGCGGCGCGTCGGGTGCAGGCAAATAGGGTGAATTGGCCGGCAGATACACGATCTTTTCGGTGAACTGCTCATCGAACTGACCAGGTGGCAGGTAGAAACGGTCGCCCAGACAGTAATCCATCGCGCTCATGCCCGTGGTGCCCGGATAGCCCATCCACGTCGCCTGGATTGGCGCCGGTTTGCGCGCGAACACCGGCAGGCGATTGCCGGCCGTGTGGCCGGAAAGATCGATGAGGATGTCGATCCCGTCTGCGCGAATTGCGTCGGTGAGTTCCGTCTCGGAGAGCGTCGCTACGGCGTGCCAATGCGTGAAGCACTCGCGCAGGCGTTGGGTTGTGCCGTCGTTGACGAGACTGGTGTAATAGGCATGCAGCGTGAAGCGGGGATCACGCGACAGCGCCGCCACCACCGGCTCGAAGAACGAAGCCACCGCATGGTTGTTGAGGTCGGCCGACACGAAACCCACATGCAGGCGGCGCATGGGGTCGCGGTCCCTTGCAGGCGTTGCCGGCGCGACCGCCGCCGCAGGCTCGAAGCGTTCGGCGAAACGGAGGTGTTCGGCAAACAAACCCTCCGCATCGAGCAGGTCGTTGAGGCTGAGAAAATACAGCAGATTGCTGTGCAAGGCCGCATCGTCCGGCAGAAGCTGCTGCGCGCGACGGAAGCACGCCTCGGCGTCGCCGACGCGCCCGAGGCTCGCCAGTAGCTGCCCGAGGTTGCCGATGACGCCGGGATTATCGGGTGACTTTGCCAGGACACGCCGGAACCAGCGTTCCGCTTCGCCGAGCGCTCCCTTGTCCATGAGTGTGAGCGCGAGGTTGTTCAGCGTATCGATGTCGTCCGGCCGAATCTCGAGCGAGCGCCGCAAGCTCGCTTCCGCTTCGTCGAAACGCTTCAGATGGCGCAGCAGCTTGCCAAGATTGGTGTGGATTCCGGCTTCGTCCGGGACGATCTGCAAGGCGCGCCGAAAGCAGGCTTCTGCCTCCGGCAGGCGTCCCCGTATGTAGTGGATGCTGCCGCGACGTTCGTGCGCGCGGGCATCCTCGGAGTCGATCTGCTGCGCAATCTGGAAATGCGCGTCCGCTTCGTCGAGCCGCCCCTGCTCCTGCAATGCCACGCCCAGGCTCGTATGCACCCCAGCCCGCTCGGGGTCGAGGCGCAGCGCCGCGCGAAACTGCGCCTCGGCCTCCTCCAGACGATGCAGCCGATAGAGCGCCAGCCCCAGATTGTCATGGACTCCGGCGTTGTCCGGGTCGAGTTGCAGCGCCTGGGAGAGTGCAGCCTCCGCTTCGTCCAGGCGGCCCTGTTCCAGCAACACACTGCCGAGATTGCTGTGCGCCGCTGCACGCTCCGGATCGCCAAGCAGCACCGCGCGCAGCGTGTCCTCCGCTTCCTCCAGGCGTTGCAGGCGCATCAGGGTGCCTCCCAGATTGAGCAGCGCATCGGAATACGCCGGATCGAGCTCCAGCGCGCGTCGATAGCTGGCCTCCGCTTCATCCAGCCGTCCGAGTTCCTGCAGGGTGACGCCAAGGTTGTAATGCGTTTCGACATCGCCCGGCGCCAGCACGGCCGCTCTTTGCATCGGTTCGACCGCATCGGCGCCCCGGCCCAGAAGCTTGAACGTCACGCCCAGAATCTTCCACGCGAATTCATGTCCGGGAAAGCGGGCCGTCATCCGCTGTGCGCGCATCAGCACATCCTGGTAACGCCCTTCGCCGAACGATGCGACGATGGCCTCCATTTCCGCAGCGGTGGGCGATTCATCGGACGGCGCGCCGCTGGCTGCTTCATCGGCCTGAATGAGCGCGGACAATGCATCCACCGCATCGCCCTCGAGTCCTTGCTGGCGGGCAAGAATCAGGACGGCGCGCGCGTCTTCGTAATGACCGGCGCTGAACAGCCCATCGACGTAGCTCAGCCAATACTGTCCACGAGCGGGGTCTGCATCCAGCGCCGCCGCCAGATGCGGCAGTCCCGCCTCGGCCTGGCCCGCCTGGATCGCGATCACGCCAAGATTGTGGTTTGCGACGGGATGGTCCGGCCGGATTTGCAGGATGGACTGGTACAGCGTTCCGGCTTCGAGCAAACGTCCCGCCTGCTCGTGTTCCACGGCCTGTTCCAGCAGTGGAAGGAGATCGCTCGCGTCGATTTCCGGCGAGACGGCATGTGCGCACATGGATCGGGCCTTGGAAGTGGGGGTTATTTTTGATTATGCGCACCACGCCCGCTGGCCAAACTCGGAATACCCTTGCTTTTCCGGCTCTTTTCGCGTTCTTCAGCGCGAGCACACGCCCCCTGCGACCCGCCCCGCCAAGTCACGCCTTGGACTGCTGGCGTTTGACGCGATCGGCCCACACGGCCGCTTCCACGCGCGAGCGCAGGTTCAGCTTCTTCAGCAGATGCTTGACGTGGACCTTGACGGTGCCTTCCGCAATGCCCATCTCCCGGCCGATGAGCTTGTTGCTCTTGCCGTCGACCAGGTGTCCGAGGATGCGCGTTTCCTGGTCGGTCAGCCCTGCTTCGGCGGGGGTTGCCGGGCGATTCTTCCCGCGCAGCGAGTTCATCAGCAACTGGGTGAGCCGTTCGCTGATCGCGATCTTGCCGTGTGCCGCCTCGGCAATCTGCCGCATGAGGTCTTCCGGTTCCATGTCCTTCAGCAGGTAGCCGTCGGCCCCCGCCTGCAGCGCCGCCATCAGATCCTCGGCCTGGTCGGAAACCGTGAGCATGACGATGCGCGAGTCGATTCCTGCCTCTTTCAGCGCTCGCAGCACGTCCACGCCGTTCATGTCCTTCATGTTGAGGTCGAGCAGGATCATGTCGGGTTGCAGCGCCGCCGCCAGCGCGATGCCCTCGCGCCCGCTCGGTGCCTCGCCGACGAAGCGGAACTCCGGCGCGGCCTGGATCAGCTGGATCACGCCTTTGCGAAACAGCGGATGGTCGTCGACGATGAGCAGCGTCTGGGGATCGGTCATGGTCATGGCGTCAGTGTAGCGCGGTCGATCCGGAAAGCAGCGGATTTGCGCTCTGGCTGGCGGGCACGAAATCGAGCGTGACGCGCACGCCGCGCTGCGGCAGGTTCTCCACGCGCACCCGGCCGCCGAGCTGCTTCGCGCGCTCCTCCATGATGGTCAGACCATAGTGGTGTGCGCCGGCGCCGCCCCCGAGGCCGGCGCCGTCGTCGCTGACGCTGGCCGATATGCTGCCGTCGCCGTTGCACACCATCTTCACCTCGGCACGGCTGGCACCTGCGTGGTTGACGACGTTGGACAGCGCTTCGCGCACGATCTGCAAGGCGTGGATTTCCTCGTTGGGAGTCAGCCGGCAGCCGACCATGGCAAGTTCCAGTTCAACCGGAATACCGCCGCGCGCGGAAAATTCCGCCACCGTGTTGTTGAGTGCATCGGCGAGGCCATCGCCCTCGATGCGCAGGCGGAAGGTGGTCAACAGCTCGCGCAGCTGACGGTAGGCGCTGTTGAGCCCCTCGCGCAGCTCCGCCAGCACCTCGCCCGCATCGGCCCCCGCGCCGGAACGTTCGACCAGGGGCTTGAGGCGGCTCACCTGTATCTTCATATAGGCGAGCGATTGCGCGAGCGAATCGTGCAGTTCGCGCGCCAGCGCGGCGCGTTCCTCCAGCAGCGACAGGCGCCGGCTTTGCTCCGCGCGGCGCGCGGTGCCGATGGCGGTGCCGATGTGGCGCGACAGCGCCTCGAGCAACTGCGTCTGCCACGCCTCGAGTTCCCTGCCCTCGGGCATCTCCAGTTGCAGCACGCCGTATTGCTGCTCGACGTCGGCAAGCGGCAGCGACAGCAGCCGCGTGCCGTTTTTCAGGGGATGCATGGCCAGGGCGCGATTGGACAGACATTCCGCACAGTTGCTCTGGCCGCACACATAGCGCTCGCCGCGGTGCGCATCGAACGTGGACGCGATCACGTGCGCCTGCGTGCCGCCGGTTTCGATCATGCAGGCCAGGCCATGACCGATACCGAGCGCGTTTTCCATGTCGCGCAGCAGAATGGCGTAGGTGTCGGGCAACACCGGGCCGTTGTACAGGCGCGCGATCGAGTGATACAGGAGTTCCAGCGAACGGTTGGCGATGGTCAGCTCCGCGGTCTTCTCCTTCACCCGCGCCTCCAGGTTCTCGTACATCCTGGAAAGATCCTCCGCCATCAGGTTGAATGCCTGGCCCAGCCGCCCCAGCTCGTCGTTGCCGGTATGTTCCGTGCGCACCCCGAGATTGCCGCGACCGACGCTGGCCGCCACCGCGAGCAGGTCGCGCAGCGGCAGCAGCAGGTCGTTGCGCACCAGATACAGCATGAGGATGCCGACCAGAACGGTCAGCGTGAGCGCCGCGCCGAGGATCATGCGCAACACCAGGATGCGCGCCTCGGTGTCTCCCTCGATCTGCTTGACCAGCTGGTTGAGCTCTTCGACGAAGGCCGGGACCTCCGTCGAAATCAGCGCGCCGTCGTCCGGACCGCCCGCCGCCAGCGCCAGGAAGCGCGGCTTGATGCGCGTCTGCCACATGACGCTCACCGCCTGGTAACGCGTGAGAAGCTCCGTCT
>JACDJA010002993.1_pt1 | contig 11362 bp, 7 predicted proteins | sample 7449241 | NCBI WGS metagenome assembly JACDJA01 (sample SAMN14253289, study PRJNA609438) | sludge metagenome | isolation source: initial anaerobic sludge | collected 2018-12-20 | reverse complement strand
TCTGGTTATTTCGGCAACGATTATAGCCTCTACGAGTATTCAGAATATTCAAACTCCCCATGAAACTCCAGAATCGTGGACTCTGATTGTGTTGGGGTTGATAATCCTTTGGAAGGAAATCTCATTTCAAATTGTTATTAGGAAAAGTAAACAAACCCATAGTTCTTCACTCAAGGCAGATGCGTGGCATCATAGAAGCGATGCCATTACTTCTATAATGGCCTTTATAGGAATCTCTATAGCCCTCATATTTGGAGAGGGATATGAAAACGCCGATGATTGGGCCGCGCTTTTTGCATCCGCTTTTATTTTGTACAACAGTTATTTGATCTTTAGACCTGCTTTGGGCGAAATTATGGACGAACAACTTTATGACGACCTTATACTTGAAATCCGGGCCAGATCTATTGAGGTGCCAGGGATTATAGACACAGAGAAGTGCAGGGTTCGGAAATCAGGGATGCAATTCCACGTTGATTTGCACGCCACTGTAGATGGGGAGATTTCTGTTAAGAAGGGTCATGATATTTCACATAAACTCAAAGACTATCTGCAGAGGGAAATGCCGACTTTAGGTGAGGTGCTGATCCATATTGAGCCCAGCGGAATGGGTAAAGACGGTCATAGATGAAATCCAGGATATGCTAAATTTCGGTGAAGATGGAATTGAGCAATCTTTTGTCGTCGTTTAAGCTTTCCTCCGAGCAGAGGTTTGTCTATTTTTTTACTTTGCTTATTCCTTGTAATGACTAGGAATATTCAACGTTTATCTGATACATGTTATAGATATTTATTAGTGGGTGTATTATTGTAAAAGCGTTATCTTTATACTGTATTTGCAATTTTATATTTTATGGAAGTTAAGGGTAAAAAAAATGTTCCGGCAGAGAAGGAAAGTGGTCGGAGGAGTAGAAGTTCTGGCAGAGCTCGAAAAAAAGTTGGAGGAACAGATCAGGTTAAGGTTTCTCAGGGGACAGATTGGGTTATAAAAGATGAGAGTGGTAACATTCTCATTATAGACACCAAGACCACCAATTCTTATTTTTTTAATGAGAAAACTGCTGTTTATATGGTAGAATCCTCCTATAAAGGATTTAAATCAGATGAGGTAGAGCCTATCATAGAATTTTTGGATTTCAATCAGAAGGAGGCAGCGGAATTTTTAGAGGTTGATCCGGCGACCATTAGCCGCTGGAAAAGGAATCCGAAACACATTGGGCGACTACGGAGTAAGAACTTGATGGAGATTGATGGGATAATCGCCAAGGGTGTGAGGATTTTTGGAAATGAGGAGGCGTTAAAGGAATGGTTGCATACCAGAAATTATGCGCTTGGGGATGTTGCGCCGATAACCCTATTGAAAGACCCCTATGGCGTTGTTGTTGTTAATGAGGCTATAGAAGGGCTATCCTGGGGATCTTTTGTATAATGGTTTATTACAGAATCTATGAGAGTATAGAAGGAAGAACCAGTCTGGGATATGGTCTTTCCGGGGGACGCTGGAACCATAAGGGAACACCATTAATCTATGCTGCATGTTCAGTTGCCCTGGCAATGATGGAATTGTTATGTATAAAGGGACCTACGATAAGTAAAAGCAAATGGATACTGGCCAGTTTGGAAGTGCCAGATAAATTGCCTGCGTTGGATGAGACAAATTTACCTGATGGCTGGAATTCACGGCCTTCCATTGGCAGCACTAAAAATTTTGGAACAAGCTGGGCTTTAGGCCAGAGCTCGGTGGCGCTGAGAATTCCTTCTGCAAGAATTCCTTTGAGCAGTTATCCCGCTGAACATAATTTGCTAATAAACCCTTTGCATCCGGATTTCGAGAGCAAGATATCAATTGTTACGGAGGAGCAGATTTATTTCGGGGTTGATTCTTAAGTTTTGGGGTTCCAGGTTTCAAGTTTCAGGTTTCAGGTTTGGGAATAACCTCATCATTTCTTCCAAGAGGTTTTCGGGGTTTGTTCCTTGGTTGGCCGCTTAGGGCGTCTTTTGAGTTTTTGGTTATTTTATATGCTGGGTTCCCTGTTAGGGCCAAGACCCACTTTCGGCTTTCAATATAAAAAACTTTCAAAAACAACCTCGTCACACCCCCACCACTCCCCGAAACCCCCTCGAAGCATAGTAAGAATCCGCCCCGTTGTGATAGATAAAAACCTGTCCGTAGCGGAAATCGGCGAAGATGGCACCGCCGAGGTTTCTAATTCTTTCGGGAGTTTCTAACCAACTGGAGGTCTTGGTGTCAAATTGACCAACGGTTTGCAGTTTTCTGTATTGGGTTTCGTTCATTAGGTCAATTCCCATGCGGGAGGCGACATCTTTTACATTGTCGGCTGGCTTAAATTTCTTTCGGGCATTCCAGGCCTTTTTGTCGTAGCAGAGGCTTCTTCTATCTTTCGGACTTTCCTTGGAGAAGTCGCAAAAAACATACACAGCCAAATCCTCGTCATATTCCAATAGATTCGGTTCGCCACCGGTGCGTTCCATTTCCTGAAGAGACCAAAGCTTTTCGGGATTCGCGATGAGTTTTGATTCTATTTCTTGCCAATAGACATCTGGGAATCTTTCGTTTGCAGCGTGAAACCTTTTCCTCAAAATTTCTAGCTGGGACTGTTGTTCTTGGGCACTTAGCTTATTCATCTGCCTTTTGATTAGTGGAAATGCGAATTGTCAGTAGGAAATTCGGCTCGTTTTTTTAAGTGTGATTTAAAAAATGATAAAATGAAAACTTTACAGTAAAGATAAGGAAAGAAAAAAATCGATAGTCTCCTCAGGTCTGTCAGACATTCCCTAATCCCCGTTATTTTCTTGTGAAATTCCCTCTTCGGCTTATGGAAAATTAATAAATTGGTCTATGTAACCCAACTTTTTATGAAGAAGATTATCATTGGTTTTATTTGCCTGGTCGCCGTCATCTTAGTGTTGGTCTATCTGTCTATTTGGAGTACGCCTGCCGAGGTTGATTCGCAAATTCTCGTGGATGCCCAGAATATACATACCCTAGATTTTAGGAAACGCGATTCGGTACACATAGCCGTTACCACCATGTACACGGGCACCGCCTTAAAGAAAATGGTGCAAGGGGAACAGTATAGGGCAGAATGGGCGGTACCGGTAAAAGTGCCAGTGGTTTTTTTGGACACGCTCTGTGGGGGGCTCACCATTGTTAAGGAAGGAGGTGGCAAACAGACCCATTCCCTGCGCTTAAAAAATCCCCAAAATATCTATTTCACTCTGAGAAGTGTGGCAAAAGATCCGGAGCCGCTGGTGCCGGAATTTGCCAAGGCCCTGGGCATGGAAAACATCATTGTCGATGGCGTTTCTGCCCAGCACCCCTTCGCCGCCAGCGCAGTAGCCAAAATGGCCGAAAGCATCAATATTTTGCACACCCATCCTACCTTGGTATTTGTACCGGTTCAGGAAAGTCTGGGGAAATACAATTCTTCTTATGGCAACAAACTGTATTGGCTGGAATATGAAACCGAAGGCCCTGCCAACTGGACACACTATGAGCGTGTGGTGGAAATAGTGGACACTGAAAAATTGCAGGAGAAAAAAGAGCAACTGGGCGAAAAGCTGCATATTGATAGGGCAGAATTGGTCCGCAACCGTTTGTTCGACCTGGTGATAGGCGATTGGGACCGGCATGCCAAACAATGGGGATGGGTGCTGCAGAAAAACAAAACCGAATACCTGGCCCACCCACTGGCCGGAGATAGGGACAATGCCTTTTTCTCCATAGACGGACTTATCCCCACAGTGGTGGCTTCCAAAAACATTCAGCCCCGGCTGCAGTCTTTTGAAAGGGAAATTGAATATATCCCCGGCCTGGTGTACCCTTTTGACCGTTATTTCTTGCTGAACACATCCGTGGAAATCTTTCGGGAACAGGCAGAATTTATTCGGCAAAACTTGAGCGACCGGGCCATTGACGAGGCACTGGCTATTTGGCCTGCGGATATCTACAAACTTCACGCAGAAGAAATAAAAAATAAGCTGATTGCCCGCCGAGACGAATTGCCGAAATACGCCGTGGCCTTTAAAAATGAAATCGATCGACAAGGCCCGCTCGCCGAACCCTTAAAAGGTTCGGGCCATTTGGAATTGCCAAAAGGACTGCTCAGTTGTTTTGAATGCCAAAACTAGGAAAAAGGTAAGATCATCTTTTGCAATACTTTCGGATTAAAGGGAATACGGCAATTACCGTCCAAAACCTTTGCCGTAATGCCCAATATTAATACTTTTAGAAGCAAATCAAGAACTTTTATGGATATCCTAGAAATATACCGCCAGGTGGCACAGGCCATTGCAGATGGGGATTTTGATGCCCTGGGCGACATAAAGCCGGTAAAACCTACCCATTTTAATTGGGTAGCAGATATTTTTGAACCTCTCAACGTGCTTCCCCATCCAGACGAGAAAGCCTTGATTTGGAAATATAACGAGCAACAGGAGATCTATACCTTTGCCGAAATGGCCGCACGTGCCAACCAGTTTCTCAATTTTATAAGGAAATACGGGGTGGAATACGGCGATAGTATTTTTATCCAATTGCCCTTGGTCCCTCCCAACTGGTACAGCTATCTGGCCTGTATCAAGGGCGGGGTAATCATAGTGCCCGCCGCCACCAGTTTGGAGGTAAGCGATATAGAATTCAGGTTCCGTTCCGTATTTCCGCAAGTGGCCTTGGCAGACCCGGCCAATGCCGAAAAAATTGACGAGGCCGAGAAGGCGGTGGGCAAAAAGATAAAGGTGAAAATCATTACCGAAGGCAGACGGGAAGGGTGGGAATCCATCAACAGCATTTTTTCAGAACCCACAGAGGCCGATGCCGCAAAAACCAAGAGCGATGACGACCTCTTTTATTTTTTTACCTCCGGGACCACGGGAATGCCCAAGGTAGTGGTGCACACCCATTTTGGCTATCCCACGGGGCATTTGACCACTACCTCATGGATAGGTGTAAAACGCGGCGACCTACACTACAATATTTCACAACCCGGATGGGCCAAATTTTCGTGGAGCAGTTTCTTTGCTCCCTGGAACGTAGGAGCCACCATATTGGGATACCATATAGACCGCTTTAATCCGAAGGAACAATTGCAGGCTTTGCAGGATTTAAAGGTAAACACCTTCTGCTCCCCGCCTACCTCCCTGAGGATGCTGATACAAGAAGACTTAAAAGATTACAACTTTTCGCTTCGGGAATGTGTTGCTGCGGGCGAACCGCTTAACCCAGAGATTATCGAAGTGTGGAAAAAAGGGACCGGCGTTCTCGTGCGTGACGGGTATGGGCAGACCGAAGCCACGGCATTGGTAAGCAATCTGCCCGGCTCTAAGGTGAAATTCGGGTCCATGGGAAAACCTACTTTTCTTTATGATGTAATTATTGCCGATGATGAGGGGAAGGAAATGGAAACCTTGGAGGAGGGAAATATTTGCCTGGTACAGCATGAGAATAGTGTTAACGGGGTCTTTAAGACCTATTTGTTGGAAACCGAACCCAATGCACAGGTTTTTAAACACGGACTGTACTACACCGGCGACAAGGCTTATAAGGATGAGGAAGGGTATCTGTGGTTTGTGGGGCGCGATGACGATGTGATAAAAGCATCCGATTTTCGGGTGGGGCCTTTTGAAGTGGAAAGCGTACTGCTGGAACATCCAAAAGTTCTGGAAGCGGCGGCGGTGGCTAGTCCACACCCCTTGCGAGGCAATGCGGTAAAGGCTTTTGTCATCCTGGCTCCGGGGGTGGCGGAATCGGCAGAAGTGGCGCAGGAAATATTCGATTTTGCCGAACAGCACCTGGCCCGGTATAAAATTCCGCGAATTATAGAGTTTACCCAAGAGCTGCCAAAGACCATTTCGGGAAAAATAAGAAGGATAGAGCTACGGGCGGCGGAAGCGGTGAGCAAACAAAAAAAAGAAGTGCGGGCCAGTGAATTTTTCCATCCCAAGTACTAGAGGTCTCCTGACTTCCGCACTGGGAGACCTAAATTAAAGAAGGTTTTTAATGTTGAACCCACTTCGGGGTTTTGTAGATCGAGGCATTATAACCCCGCACTGCACTGCGTTTGTACGGGGTTATCCGTATTAGACCCATTCCAGGTCAAGGCACAAAAAATAAAAAAACCGCAACCAATAACCTCGAATACAACCGAAATGAAATAAAGGTTTTATTCGAGGAAAATCGAATCCATCTGCATTTAGAACTCCGGAGGAGTTCAACTTTTTTCATTTCAAATAGTCAAAAAACAATCAAGGATACCCAAAACAGAAATAGCATCAGGATCGACATGCTGATTCCTGATAAGTTATAGATCTTCTAAGGCCTTGAATATCTGCGGAAGTCAGCAAATGACTATAAAAAAATTATAAGGTCCAAAATTGTGGAATTTTACTGTTACCAAGGCAATGAGGTTTCCGCAGGCAACATCTTACCACCAGGGTGAGAAGGCGGGTTTGCTCACGAATCTTTATCGGTTCACCCTCCCAAATTCCCCATTGCCTCCTCCATATCAATTCCCGTTTGCAGGACAGGCAAAAAGAGATCGCCGAGATTTTCAAGGCGCTCGGGCATGGTTTTGATGGTAAAGTCCAATATTTCCAATTTGGAATTTATTTCGTTCCATTCCAAAGGTGCGGACACGGAAGCGCCTTTTTTGGGGCGGACGCAGTAAGGAGCGGCAAGGGTTTGGCCCCGGCGATTTTGAAGAAAATCTAAGTAAATCCTTCCATTGCGCTTGCCCAAAGCCCGCTCCATAGTGGTAATCTTGGGCAATTTCTCCTTTATAAAATAACAGAGCAGCTTGGTAAAATCGCGGGCTTCGTCATAGGTGTATTTTCCGTTAAGGGGAATGTAGATATGGATTCCCGAGGAACCGGAAGTTTTGGGATAACCTTCAATTTTTGCCAATTCCAGCACTTCCTTTGCCGCCAAGGCCACTTCCTTGACTTGCGAAAAAGTATTTTTTTCCGAAGGATCGATGTCGATTACGGTATAGGTGGGATGTTCCAAATCCTGGACAACGGAATTCCACGGATTGATCTCTATACAGCCCAAATTGGCCATATAGAGCAAAGTGGCTTCATTTTGGCAAAGCAGATATTCGATTTCTTTTTTTGAGGATTCGGAATAGATTTTAAAAGTCTCCACCCAAGATGGGAGCACTTCATTGTCTTTTTGATAGAAGGAAGGTTTGTCTATACCGTTAGGATGCCGGTTCAAGTTTTGTGGACGATCGATGAGATAGGGCAGGATATAATCTGAAATGTGGAGATAATAGTCGATCAGATCATATTTTGTATAGCCTCCATCGGGCCAATACACTTTATCCAGATTGGAAACGGGGACAGGGATGCCGTTGACTTCTAAAGAAGTTGAAGATGAAGTTGAAGTTGAAGATGAAGTTGAAGTTTTTGTTTGTTTGGGGGAATTTTTGGTAGATTGTTGGGGAACTATTTCCTCGGGATTCTTATCTTTTCGAAGTCCTTTATACACAGGATGGCGCATCACGCCACTGTTGGTCCATTCGGTGAATTTTACCTCGCAGATAAGCTCTGGTTTTACCCAATACGGCATTCTGCCTTTTAAGGGCACTTTCGCCCCAAACGGATTTTTATCTGTTTGCAGGGTTTCAAACTTCTTTAAGAGCTTCTTTTGTTCCGAAACAGAAAATCCGGAACCACAGTTTCCTACGTAAGACAGTTCGCCTTCCTGATACATTCCCAGAATAAGGGAACCAAAGAGATTGCCACCGGTCTTGGAATTGGTGTAACCACAGATGATTGCTTCCTCGGTATTGATGTCTTTGATTTTTAGCCAATTTTCGCTTCTATATCCCGGCACATAAGTGGAATCGGCTTTTTTTGCAATTACGCCTTCCATTCCCGCTTCCACGGCGCGTTTGTACAAAGTGGGACCCATTCCCTCTATGTGATCGCAATAGAAAACATTGTCCAGCCCTTCGAGAATTTCTGGGAGAAGACTTTTACGTTGAAGCAAAGGCAAGTCTATGGTGTCCATGCCATTTAAATGCAACAGATCAAAAACCTGATATTGCAGTTGTCCTTTGGTTTTTACCGGATCGTATTTTTGAAGTTTTTGAAAGTCGTTTTTTCCTTTGTCGTTCACCACAATCACTTCCCCATCGAGAATGCAGTTATGGGGAATATGCTCCAAAGCCTTTTTAACGGAAGCAAATTTTGAATTATAGGAAATCCCGTTTCGGGAATAGATATCCACTTCGCCCTCATTGAGGTTTGCCAAGACCCGATATCCATCCCATTTCAGCTCGAAAACCCAATCGGGATTCTTAAAAATCTTTTTGGCAGGCGTGGCCAACATGGGCTTTACATATTCATCGAGATTTAAGGCTTTCCGAACGCGTGCCGACTTCTTTCCTTCTTCCACAAAAATCTCGGCATCGTATTCCAGGTCGGTGGAATATTGATCTTTCTTTTTGATGAGGAGCCATTGGTTTTTTTCTTCCCCGCGTTGGGTATGGACCAGGGCAAAGGTGCCCTTTATCTTTTTTCCGAAGAATTCAATCTTTAAATCCCCTTTATGTAGTTGGGCCACGGGATTGGTCGTGCCTTTGCTTTCCAAAACCTCATAGGTTCCCTCGTCCCAAATATCCATAACGCCCGCCCCATAATTTCCCTTGGGAATAGTGCCATGGAAGGTGAGGTATTTTACAGGGTGATCCTCGGTCTGGATGGCCAGTCGCTTGTCATCCGGATTCATGGAAGGGCCCTTGGGAACGGCCCAACTTTTTAGCACGCCCTCCATTTCCAGTCGCAGGTCGTAGTGCAATCTGGTGGCTTGGTGGCGCTGGATCACAAATCGGCGTTGACCCTCCTCCCCTATTTCCCACTTCGACGAGCTCAGCACATCGCCTTTGGGCTCGGGGGTTTTGTCAAACTTGCGTTTCTTTTTGTAATCCTCTAATGCCACGGTTTAGGAAGCTTTGGTTTTCTTCTTTTTCTCCAGACTGGCCTTTAGTTTAGCCATCAAATCTTCGGCCTGGGTGGGGGTAGTATCCACTTTTTCCACCTTGGTCTTTTTCCCTTTCGCCTTGGCCTCGATTATTTTCATCAATTGTTTGTTGTAGACATCCTTGTACTTATCCAATTTAAAGGGCTCGGTATAGTTTTCAATTAAAGTGAGGGCCATGTCCACTTCTTTTTTGGAGACTTTGGTGGACGGCAGTTTTAAATCGGCCGGATCGCGGATCTCATCGGCAAATCGGATAACGTGCAGCACCAGCGCGTCCTTATACACCCCGATAAGACTAAGGTTTTCTTTTTGGCGCATCACAAATGTGGCTACTCCCAGCTTTTTTGTTTTCTTGAGGGCATCGCGAAGCAAGTTATAACTTTTTCCTCCCTCCTTTTGGGGTTCGAGAAAGTAGGGTTTTTTAAAAAGCAGGTCGCTTACCTCATCTTCATCTACAAATTCCTCAATGTCGATGGTCTTGCTTTTTTTCATGTTGGCTTTTTCAAAATCCTCGTCTTCCAGGATCACGTAGCGGTCGTCATCTGTTTTATAACCTTTTACAATGTCCTTCCATTCCACTTCCTTGCCCGTGTTTTCGTTTACGCGTTTATAGCGTATTCGGGCATGGTCGTGAACGTCGAGCATGTCGAGTTCCAGTCGACCTTCTTCCGAGGCACTGTACATTTTTATGGGAATTGACACTAGGCCAAAACTTATTGAACCGTTCCAGATTGAGCGCATAGGGGGTTGGGATTAGGGATTAGCGATTTGTGAATTCGGGATTTGGGATTTGGGATTGAAGGGGTTGAGCGACATCGTTTTAAATCAATTTTTTTGTACTTGGTATAAATTTATAACTTACTTTTATCAAGGACGGGAAGTTTTAGGATATTTTAACGGCCGGGAGAGCAGGTTTTGTCTTTGCTCAAAGGCGGAGACTTTCTAATTTTTATAACACCATTTTTATGAAAATTACAACTGACGATGGAAAGATGAAAGGTATTGTTTTGGCAATAATTTTATTTATTTTGCTGTTGATCAAGATTTTTCTTTGAATTGCCTATTCACTGATGTAACCCTCTTTTCTCATTTGAAGTATTGAAAATAGAGGCTGAAATTGGCAGCTTTTTGCGCAACAGAATGTTGCTGAAAGTGGCAGACTTTGCGGAACAGTTCTTTAGACAAAAACTCCATTTCGGTTAGAACAGGTAAGGGGGAGTTTTTTAAAATCCCTTTTGTGTCGCGTTATAAAATTATTGGATTATTTCCATTTAACAGGAAAGTTTCCATTTCTTGGATGGTTTTTAATACATTTGCTTTCCTTTCAAAAGAATACAAATGCAGCAACAATTTTTTGCCATCATAGACGTAGAGACCACCGGCGGTGGGATTGCCGGAAATAGGATTACGGAAATTTGTATTGCCTTGGTGAAAGGAGGAGAGGTGGTAGATAAGTTCACCTCTCTCATCAATCCCGAACGGGAAATTCCACCTTACATCACTGCCCTTACGGGAATTGATAACGAGATGGTGGAAAATGCGCCTCGATTTTTTGAAGTGGCGGAAAAGATTGACGAATTTACGCGTGATGCCATTTTTGTCGCCCATAACGTAAGTTTCGACTATAATGTGATTCGGGGGGAGTATCAAAACATCGGACAAGGATTTACCCGGAAAAAACTGTGCACGGTGCGTTTATCGCGCAAACTGATTCCGAACTTATTATCCTATAGCCTTGGCAGACTTTGCGACACTATCAACATTCCCCATTTGGACCGGCATCGGGCCGAAGGCGACGTGGATGCTACGGTAATTCTCTTTCAGCGATTGTTGCATCTGGATGCCGCCCAAGATTACAAGGTGTTCCGCTCCTTTCTAAACCCGAGATCAAAACAGGCGACCCTCCCGCCCCATCTCGCCGCAGAGCAAGTGGAGGATTTACCCCAGGCGGAAGGAATTTATCTTTTTAAGGACAAACGGCATAAAATAATTTATGCCGGCAAGGCCATCAATATAAAAAAACGGGTGTTGAGCCACTTTTATGACAAAAAGAAGGAGTATCATCTGGGGCAGGAGACGCATTATATTGACTACGAAAAAACAGGAAATGAGCTATTGGCCCTGCTGGTGGAAAGTGAACATATACGAAAGCATTATCCCAAATACAACCGCGCCCAGAAATGGCCAGCCACTACCTATCAGATTATCAATTACGTGAACCAACGTGGAATTATTCAGTTGGCACTGGCAAAGACCAAGGTGCTCCACGATTCCGTCAGCACCTTTTACAATCGCGCAGAAGCGACCGAAAAGTTGGAGGAAATCTGTGAAACCTTTAAACTGTGTCCGCGATTTTGT
>JACDJA010002992.1_pt1 | contig 11365 bp, 12 predicted proteins | sample 7449241 | NCBI WGS metagenome assembly JACDJA01 (sample SAMN14253289, study PRJNA609438) | sludge metagenome | isolation source: initial anaerobic sludge | collected 2018-12-20 | reverse complement strand
GCAGACCATTTCGGTGTTGTCAAAAGAAAATTTGGCATTGCTTTCATTGTATTCAATGGTAACGTCTTCCTCACTGCCTGCCAAAATATTTTTCAATAGATTGAGCGGCTTTTTGGGCATGATAAATTCTGCGGTCTGTGAAGCACTAAGATCGTCGCGGGTGTATTTTACCAACTTATGCGCATCGGTGGCCACAAAAATGAGGTTTTCGGTTGAAAACTGAAAAAACACCCCGCTCATTACCGGACGCAAATCGTCGCTGCCCGAAGCGAATATGGTTTTGCTGATGGCAGTAGCCAGTACATCGCCCTGAATAACGGTGGCAGAAGGATCCTTTAATTCCACAACATTGGGAAAATCCTCGCCATTGGCATAGGCCAAGGCATATTTTCCGTGGTCTGAGCTAATTTCTATTGTATTGTTGTCCTCCACGGTAAAGGTCAACGGCTGCTCCGGAAAGGTCTTTAGGGTATCGAGCAACAACCGGGCGGGCACACAGACCATTCCTTTATCGGTACTCTCCACTTCAATTTTTGACGAAATAGTGGTTTCAAGATCGGAGGCCGAAACGGTAAGGGAATTATTGTCCAGATTAAACAGAAAATTATCCAAAATAGGCAAGGTGTTGCTGGTATTCAATATCCCTCCCAATACTTGAAGATGCTTCAATAAATACGAACTCGATACGATAAATTTCATTGTGTGGTTTTTTTACGAAATACTTTTCCCCAACGCTTCTGTAATCTACTGTCAATAAATCAGCAGCCTTTGCCGGGCGCCGTGGATGCACAAATATATTTCAAATGAAGTTTTTGTTAAAACAAACTTATCAACATTCACCGGGTGTACTTTCGCTTGCGCAGATAGGTGAACACAAGGGCGAAAAGCCCCACTAACCCCAATGGCAACAAGAGGTTAAGCACTTGCCATTTGGTACGCTCCTCCACCGTTTTGTGAATATCCAAAAACGGAATGGCTATTTGGCGCGAACGAATGTTTATAAGTCCGCTATCGTCCAGGAGGTAATTGACCGTATTCATCAGAAATTCCTTGTTTCCGTAGAAGGAATTGGTCATTTTGTCAAACCCCAATTCCAGCGGTCTACTGCCCTGCATCTGGTTCTTTATCAAGTCGCCATCGCTGATCACCACCATTTTTGAATATTCTCCATCATCTTTATTTTGCAGGGCACCGGAAAGAGTAAAAGGTTTGACTCTGTTTTTATAGACCGAGGTAAATTTGCCCTCCAATAACACTGCCAATGGAACTTCGCCTGCGTTGAATTGGGCACTATCGGGCCCTTCATTGACAACTTGCAAATTTTCCGGAATCTCCCTGTCAAAATCCACTTCATAAGGTAGGCCCACAATCTTTGTGATCGGGGAGGTGCTTAGCAGGATGGTCTTTTTAATGTTGTTGGGCAAGGTATCGATGGCACTGGCAAAGTCAAATTTCACCGCCTCAATGTTGGCTACTATTGGGTGGTTGCCGGCACTGGTACTCAGAGGGCTGAAAAACCACGGGTATTTGTTGTACTGCGATTCGCGCTCCTCGCCGCTGGCCAGCACGATGGGAGCCGAATACACATCCTTGACCAGATTGGGATTAATGCGCACTCCATATTTAAAAAAGAAATCGTTTAAGTTTAAGTCTTTGCCAAAGACAAAAGCATTGCCCGATTCGGGATCGGTTTGCACCTGGGTAGGTTCTACCAGCCATAACGACTTGCCACCGTTCATTGTGTACTGGTCCAGGACGTACTTTTCCGCTTCGGAAAAGGGAACAGTTGGCTTGGCTATCACGATAAGATCAAACCCATTCAAGTCCTCGAGGGTCTTTACCGGATGGGCGGCCACGGAATCCAGGGTAAAGGGGGCGATAAAGTAATATTCGCGAAGGGAAGAGAAAAAATCGGCTATATAGCGGTCGTCCAATTCGCCATTGCCCTTTATCACCGCCACTTTCTTGGATTTTTTGGAACCCAGTTTCTTAAAGGCATCGGAAAAGGCGTATTGCAAATTTTGTATGGAACTGTTTACCCTTTCTTCGGAAGTGGCTCCCAATTGGTTCTTGAGCAAAGGTATGGCAACCGTCTTTTCGTCGTAGTGCGCCAGGGCCCAGGGATACACCAGCTCAGTGCTCTGCTTGCCACCCTGCATTACGGAAACCTGCGCCGGCATCATTCCGAATTCCTCAAACTGCTGTTGCCATTGCCCGCTTTCCCCTTCCAAAGGATCGATAAAATTATATTTGATATTGGAATTATAAGCTGAAAATTCTGCCAACAATTGCTCCGTTTCGGCCTGAAGTCTTCTAAACTCTGGCGGAAAATTTCCTTTGAGAAAAACATCGACCACCGCTGGCGATTGAATGCTGTCCACTATCTCCTTGGCAGCCGTTGATAAGGTAAACCGCTTATCCTGGGTGAGGTCCCACCTTTTATAGATTTGGGCCGAAATAATATTGACCACTATCAATCCCACAAAGAGAAGGAACAGGGTTACGAGATGTTTTTTGGAATTTTCCTTCATCGCTTTCCTCTTAATTTAACAACGGTAAGTGCCAGAAAAAAAACGGAGAGGCCGACAAAATAAACCAAATCGCGAGAATCCAAAATTCCCCGTGCCACACTGTCAAAATGGGCTTTCATTCCCCAGGAGGAGATATCGAAAGAGGAAGAAGAAAAACCTTCAAAACCATAATACAATCCAAAACACAAAAACACGGCGATTATAAAGGCCACGATTTGATTCTGCGAAAGGGTAGAGGCAAAAACGCCGATGGCGGTGTAGGCCATAATTAGAAATAACAACCCCAAATACGCACCCAAAGTAACGCCCACATCGAGGTTGCCGGGCGGATTGCCCAGTTCGTAAATAGTTACCACATACAGAAGGGTAGGAACCAGCGCGAGGACAATGAGAAACAAGGTTCCCAGGTATTTGCCCAAGACAATGTCTTTTACCGATAGGGGTTTGGTCAATAAGATTTCAAGGGTGCCCATTTTGAGTTCGTCGCTAAAAGTTCTCATACATACCGCGGGAACGAGGAAAAGCAATACCCATGGAGCCAATTCAAAATAGGGGGAAAGGTCGGCAAAACCCGAATCCAAAATATTGAACCCACCGCCAAAGACCCATAGAAATATGCCGTTGATAATCAAATAAACCGCAATTACCAGATACCCGATGGTGCTGGAAAAAAAGGAAGTGATTTCGCGTTTTATTATTGGGACCATTAGGTGTTAAAAAAAGAATTTACGGTTTTATATAAAATGAGATATATCCAACTTGTATATTTTATGTGAATCATTCTGCCGTGACCACCGTATCCACGCTCCAGGCTTGGGCACGGGAGGCAAATTTTTTTTTTGTTTGGCTCCATACCTCCTTAAAAAGAGCGCTGGTTCGGTAATTTTCCAAATCGTCTTCCCTTTCCCAACGGCTATAAGTAAAAAAGATTGTGGGATTTTCTTTGTCGCGGTACAATTCCAAAAAACTGCAGCCGGGAAAATTTCTTATCTGTGGGTATATTTGGTGAAAATGTTCCAAAAATGGTTGCACTTCATCTGCGTTAAATTCCATTTTTACTATCCTTGTGAACATATTGTTCTCTGGTTTAATTCGGTTTCTACTGTTCCAACACAAGCTCCGGATCCATAAAGTTTATGGTAACCGTATCGCGAAATCCCAATCCAAATAGACTGGCGGCACCTCCTACCGAGGTGGGATTGCTTTTGTATATGGCCAGTTCAAGAAAATTAGACGAATTCCACAGGGCGAGTTTTTTTCCGTCCTCTTCCCGCTTTTCCGGAGGAAGGTCAAAATTGATGGCATCGCTGTAATTGTCGTGGATGTTGTTGATCTTGGTCGTTCTGATGGTTATGACATACTTTCTTCCCTTGCCTACCTCTTCAAAAATCCTTTTTGTAATATTGGTAATCACATTGCCGTAATTGTCTATGTAGATAACATTGCCAATAATCTGCGCCTCGTTTTGGTTTACTACCGGGCTAATGCCCTTTATTTCCTTGATGGCCAAAATGGTTTTGCCAATAACATCCAAGCTTCCCCCCCGGGCAATATGTCCTGCTACCTTTACAAAGACATCCAGGACAGGGAAATTGCTTATTATCCGGTCGTGGATGTTGATCTCCACCATTTTCTCAGGCTTGATTTCCGAGCACAGCATAGACATAATTCCATTGTCTGCACAGATAAAATAGTGGCCGTCCATAAAAATGGCAATGTGTTTGTTTTCAGGATTCAGTTCAGAATCAACCCCGATAATGTGGATGGTGCCTTCGGGAAAGCTTTTATATGCATTTCCTATTATATACGCCGCCTCGTGTAGATGGAAAGGAGAAATGCCATGAGAGATATCAACAATGGTCGCATTGTCCAACTCGCTATGGATGGCACCCTTTACCGCGCCCACAAAGTGGTCTTTTTCTCCAAAGTCGGTAGTTAGGGTAATTATGGCCATGGATATTGTTGATATTTCTTAAAACAACTACGGCAAAAATAGGTTACTTTTGTTAGAGGCAAAACTATTTTTTGCTTTATAAAATCATTATAACACCGTAGATTTAAAGGGTTGTTTTTAGGTGTTCAACAATATTGACCTTTGTTAACCCGCGCCCGAATATCATTGCAACCCAATAATTCAACTTATAAAAAACACAGGCCTTTTGAACGAACTCATTATTGAACTGACAGACATTGGACCCCGCGAATTTTTCGGCTTGGAGAACGCCAATATTGAATTGCTTAAGAAATACTTTCCCAAACTGAAAATTGTCGCCCGCGGCAACAAGCTAAAAGCCTATGGCGATGAGGATGTACTGGAAGAATTTGATCGTAGGGTAGCCATGTTGCTGGAGCAATATGCCAAGTATAACAAGATTGATGAAAACGTTATTGAACGGGTCTTGTTGAGTAAAAACAAGGAAGAGTATGAAAGTCCCGAAGGCAGCGGTGGGGTGATTGTCCATGGGGTCAGCGGGAAACCGGTAAAGGCGCAGACGGCAAACCAGCGAAAACTAGTGGCCACTATGGCAAAAAACGATATGGTTTTCGCCGTGGGACCCGCGGGAACGGGAAAAACATATACCGGTGTTGCGCTAGCCGTGAGAGCCTTGAAAAACAAGGAGGTAAAGCGCATTATTCTTACCCGTCCGGCCGTAGAGGCTGGAGAAAATCTGGGATTTCTTCCCGGCGATTTAAAGGAAAAACTGGACCCCTACATGCAACCTCTTTACGATGCCTTACGGGATATGGTCCCCGCCGAAAAGCTGGCCTCGCATATAGAAACGGGAATTATCCAGATTGCTCCCCTGGCCTTTATGCGCGGAAGAACCCTTGACAATGCCTTTGTTATTTTAGACGAGGCGCAGAATACCACCCACGCCCAAATGAAAATGTTCCTTACCCGAATGGGAAAAAACGCCAAGTTTATGATCACCGGCGACCCGGGCCAAATAGACCTTCCCCGTAGAGTAACTTCCGGTCTTAAGGAGGCACTGCTCGTTCTAAAAGATGTTAAAGGGGTGGGCACCATCTATCTTGACGATAAGGATGTGATAAGACATCGCCTGGTTAAGGAAATCATTTCAGCTTACAAAAAAATAGAAAACACAGAGGGAATTTAGACAGCGGTCTATTTTCCCAAATCGGCATTCAAGAAACATATCATTTCATGAACAACACTCTTACATCCACGGATTTTCAATTTCCGGGACAAAAAAAAGTTTATCACGGAAAAGTCCGCGATGTATATACCTTAAACAACGATCTCCTCCTGATGGTAGCCACCGACAGGCTCAGCGCCTTTGATGTGGTGATGCCCAAAGGCGTGCCCTACAAAGGTCAGATTTTAAACCAAATAGCCACCAAGATGATGCGGGACACGGCCCACATCGTCCCCAATTGGCTTTTGGCTGTGCCCGACCCCAACGTTGCTGTGGGCGTGGCTTGCGAGCCATTTAAGGTTGAAATGGTAATCAGGGGATATTTAAGCGGCCATGCAGCGCGTGAATATCGGGCGGGAAAACGCATCCTATGTGGGGTGGCTATGCCGGAAGGAATGAAGGAAAACGATAAGTTTCCTACTCCTATTATCACTCCGGCCACCAAGGCTGACATGGGCGATCACGACGAGGATATTTCACGAGAAGAAATTTTGGAGAGAGGGATTGTCTCTGAGCAGGATTATATACAGTTGGAAGATTACACCCGCAAGCTGTTCCAGCGAGGGACCGAGCTCGCCGCAGAGAGAGGGCTGATCCTGGTGGATACAAAATATGAATTTGGAAAAGATGCCAAGGGAAAGATTATGTTGATCGACGAGATCCATACCCCGGATTCCTCGCGCTATTTTTATGCCGAAGGATATCAAGATCGCCAGAAAGCCGGTGAACCACAAAAACAGTTGTCCAAAGAGTTTGTGAGGCAGTGGTTAATTCAGAACGGATTCCAGGGGTTGGAAGGACAACATTTACCGGAAATGACAGATGATTATATGCTATCGGTTTCGGAGCGTTACATAGAGCTCTATGAGAAGATTACGGGAGAAAGATTTGTAAAGGCAGATGTTTCAAACATTTCCCAGCGCATTGAAAATAATGTTCGCGCCTATCTAAACGAGAATTGACCCGATAGTAAAACCTGGGTCTTCCTATATTTTCTTGATTTCCCTAAAGCTAAACCTTCGGATGTATCCTATGCTCACTTCCGAAAAGTCTGCCTGTCCCAGATTGGCATTTAGATGGGCACCGATAAAAACATCGTTTTTGCTTCTTCTCTCATTCCCTAAAATATAGTACTTGAGGCCCAAGCGCGTGGCAAATCGGTATTTCATTTTGTATTTCACATTGTATTCCCCCAATTGCCATCCCCTGTCGATTTCTTTTGGCGGGTTTTCCCACCCTTCGTTGATGCGCCATTCCAGTTTGTAAGCAGGCTTATGAAAATTGTAGCCAAGCTGCATTTCTATTCCCCAGTGATTTAAAAGAATTTCGCCCTGCACACTGATTCCCAGATTGGAAGCGTAAAATACGGGATTGCCCTGAAAATAATCAAATTCCCTTCCGTTTTGCACCAGCGATTCCCTATGCACTATATAGCGGTAATAATGTTGGTAAAACCTGTAATAAAAGCCGATGCCCAGCTTCAGGGAATTGTTGTACACGCGTCCGTATTCCCCCGCCAGCACGTAAACGTCGCGCCGCTCGTTAAAGGGCAAGGCAAAAACATTTTTTCACAAACCTGCTCTCAGGGAGAAATAATCGCTTGTAAATCTATTTCCCCCGTCATGGTGGGAGAGTTGTTCAGAGACAGATGCGTTGCCAAATTGGGCAGAAAGTCCCAGGGTAAACGAATTATAGCCATTGTTCATCAGGCGGGTGTGGCCATTGCTGTGATGGGAATAGGCCAGGCCCACACGCCAATTAGACCTTTCAAGGGTTAAAATTCGGTAGTAAAGGGCCAAGCGAAAGGCCCAGGTAAGGTCTGTGGTAACAGCCCGATTTTGCGGGTTGGTAATGTGATGGAATTTTTTGGAAAAATACGAGATTCCCAGTCCGGTGAGAATAGAGATATCCTGGCTGTTAAAGGCCTTGAATTCTATCTGGGGCATGGCCAGAACGGCATAGCCCAAAGTATCCAAATTTCCGAAATCGGTAATCCCCAGTGAAAATGCGGTTTTGATCCCGCTTAAGTGGGGAGCCCATTGTTGGGGATTGTTGGCATGGTCGCGCCCCAAGCCTAAGTAAAGCTGTCGCTGTAGACCAATAGCGGGAAATCCGTCATAAGCCTCCATGGTCTTTCCCACAAAGAATTCGGAGGAAAAATAGCCGGCGTGGTTTTTCCAATTTCCCCAGGATTGTCCTTGGGCAATAGAGGCGGCTAAGAAGAGGGCAAAGGCGAGTTTCCGCAGCAAGGTGGTTGTTTTCTATGGGAAATTCCCCCATAAATTGTCAGCGGTTCCAAAACTACGGAAGTTTTTTTGATGGAAAACCATCCTAAATAAGATCATTCTTCCAATTCTATACGGTAATCGGAAATTATTTCCATCAATACATCTTCAATGGGCTCCAAACCCGAGGTCTTCTTCTTTTTATTCTCCTTTAAATAGTTGTAGATGGTTCCGTTTTCATATTTTGCGATCAGAGCCGGATGTACGTAATAACTTCTGCACACCGAACGGGTATTGCCAAGGCTTTCGGCGGCAATATCGCAGGCGTCTATCAAATTTTGTTTTATTTGGGTTTTATTTTCGGGTTTTTCCATTTCAAAAAGAGTTTCCAGAAAAATCTTACTTGCGGCCCACGTCCTGAAATCCTTGGCCGAAAATGAATCGTCGCTTATCTCCTGAATGTATTCATTGACCATGCCGCTATCTATGGTATGGTGGTTGCCTTCTTCGTCGTAATATTGAAACAGTTCCCACCCGGGAATTTCCTTACACTGCATGACCAATTTCTGCAGTTTTTTGTCTTCCAGGGGAATGCTGTGTTTTTTTCCTTTTTTTCCCACAAAGGTGAAAAGAAGTTTGTTTTCTTTTATATTAAGATGTTTGTTCCGAAGGGTAGAGAGACCGTAGGTGTTATTGTTCTTGGCGTACTGTTGGCTCCCGATTCTAATGTGGGTTTCCTCCATTAAACGTACTACCAAGGCCAGACATTTTGTTTTGGTCATGATCCGCTTTTTCAAGTCTCTGGCCACCCGTTCGCGGATTTTGGGGAGCACCTTGCCAAAAGCAGTCATCTTGATAAACTTGGTCTTGTTTCTCAGTATTTCCCATTGGGGATGGTACCTGTATTGGGTTCTTCCCTTATCGTCCTTTCCCACTACCTGCAGATGGCTGTTTGGCGAGGGCGAAATGCGCACGTCCTTCCAGGCAGGAGGAATTACAAGCTTCTTAAAGCGTTCGATGGCAGTGGGATCTTTTATTTTTTCCTTCCCCTGAAAATAAACAAACCCTCGACCGTGGGGTTTTCGCACGATCGAGAGTTTGTCTTCGGTAACATATACCAGATTTGCCGCCTCGGCAGACTTGATAGGATCATTGAGAATTTCGGATACTTGGGACGGCTCTATAGTCATAAGCTAAAAATAATCCAAAGCAGCCGTTCTCAATCTTAAAGAAATTACAAAATACGCTTACTCAAAATAGCTGAAGGTTTCGCCATCCTTAATATTAAGGAGTGTTTCATAGATAAGTTTGATAACATTTTCCACATCGTCGCGATGCACCATTTCCACCGTTGTGTGCATGTAGCGCAGTGGAAGCGAAATCAAGGCACTCGCCACTCCGCCATTGCTATAGGCAAAGGCATCGGTATCTGTACCCGTAGCTCTGGAAAGGGCCGCCCGTTGAAAGGGAATCATGTTTTTCTCGGCGGTTTCCACAATAAGATCGCGCAGTTTCTGCTGTACGGCCGGGGCATAGGCAATAACCGGTCCTTCGCCAATCTGGATATGGCCCTCTTTCTTTTTGTCGATCATCGGGGTAGTAGTATCATGGGTAACATCGGTGACAATGGCAATGTTGGGCTTTAAACGGTTGGCGATCATTTCTGCGCCACGCAATCCTATTTCCTCCTGTACCGAGTTTGTAATATACAGGCCAAAAGGCAGTTTTACATCGTGTTCCTTTAAAAGACGGGCCACTTCGGCAATCATAAACCCACCCATTCTATTGTCCAAGGCACGACATACAAATTTGTCTTCATTGAGTGTGTGGAAGGTATCGGGATAAGTTATTACACAGCCTACGTGCACTCCCATGCGTTCCACTTCCTCTTTGTCCTTTGCCCCCAGATCGATAAAAATATTTTCCGGTTTTGGGGCTTCCTCCTTAGTTTTGTCGCGGGTGTGGATGGCCGGCCATCCAAAAACTCCCTTGACGATACCCTTCTTGGTATGGATGTCAACAATTTTGGAAGGGGCGATCTGGTGATCGCTTCCGCCATTTCTTACCACATACAATAGTCCATTGTCGCTAATATAGTTTACATACCAGGATATTTCATCGGCATGCCCTTCAATAACCACTTTAAATTTGGCTTCCGGATTTATAACGGCCACCGCGGTGCCATAGGTATCGGTAATAAAATCATCGACATAAGGTTTTAAGTAATCCATCCACAACTTTTGCCCGTCCCATTCGTAACCGGTGGGGGAGGCGTTGTTCAAATAATTTTCGAGAAATGAAAGGGAATCTTTATTGAGAATGGAATTTTTCATGAATTTGAATTTTAAGATAAAACAGTAAGCCGCAAAAATAATGATTTGCGGAGGAGGGAGACACGGCAATTTGTTTATTTTTGGAACGTTTTTGGATACGCACGATAAAGAAGCAAATCTTTTTTACTATTTATGATCCGTACTATATATATAGGTATATTTTTTTTCTTCTTCGGAATTTCACTTCTGAAGGGGCAAGTGCCATCGGAAGTTTTGAAGAAGCAGAGTGATTCTTCCGAAATAATGTACTACATAATAGAAGGTGACACCGTAGCCCGAGATATTATCGATCTGGACGAGGTCATTCTTTTGGAGAAATTACACTTCAGCTCTGAAAGCGACCGCCGCCGTTATTTGATTCTTCGAAGAAAGACCCGCAAGGTTTATCCTTACGCAAAGTTGGCGGCCGAACGGCTCACCACCATGAATGAACGGTTGCAGACCATCACCAATAGACGCGACAAAAGAATCTATACCAAGAGGGTGCAGCACTATGTGGAAAATGAGTTTTCAGATAGGCTAAAGAATCTTACCCATACCGAAGGACAGATATTGGTAAAGCTGATCTATCGCCAAACGGGAAGGACAGCGTTTGATTTGGTAAAGGAGCTCCGCACCGGGTGGAGGGCATTTTGGTACAATGTTACGGCCAATTTGTTTGAGATTTCCCTAAAGGAAGAATATAAGCCCTTTGAGGTGAAAGAGGACTATCTAATAGAAGACATCCTACAACGTTCCTTTCAGGAGAATCTTCTGGAACGACAAAAGCCAGCCTTTCCCATTGATTATTTGGATCTTAAGGCACACTGGAACAAAAAGGATGTTGATAAGTAGTGAGGATTTTTCCTTGCACAGTCTTTTTTGGGGCAGTATATTTGCAGTTCGCTCTTTTATATTTTCTGATTTATTTCTTGGCTTCTAAGCGAGAAAAAGAGATTTGAAAATTTTTTTTGAATATAATGTAGGCTGTTCCAGCCACTTACCCCTCTCCTTTAAAAAAACCTAAAAAAAAGTGGGTTTTGGGTTTGGTGGAACGGAAATGGGTCTTATATTTGCACCCGCTTACAGGGCCAACGTCGGGCCCGCCCTTCGGGGGAAAATGGCAGCGAATTTTTTTT
>JACDJA010002991.1_pt1 | contig 11367 bp, 8 predicted proteins | sample 7449241 | NCBI WGS metagenome assembly JACDJA01 (sample SAMN14253289, study PRJNA609438) | sludge metagenome | isolation source: initial anaerobic sludge | collected 2018-12-20 | reverse complement strand
CAACCGGGCTGCGCTGTATTCCACTACCCGACTCTGTACACATATTGCCTTCATTGGGCGCAGTTCGCCATATGAGCCTCAATCCACATCACATCCGGCCCACCACATGCACATTGCAGATCGCCACGTAGCGCGACGCGCGCGCCCGCGCCCAGCCGAGCGGGCGGGCCATCGCGGCGTTCCACACCAGGGCGTCGATGTGTGCGCCGAGCACCGATCCTGTTGTACGCATACTGTTACGGATTGTGGTGTCGTTATTCATGTGCGCCGCGCTTGCCCAACTCGCGGTAATTCTCGTAAACCGGCGTCAGCACCCTCGATGGCGTGAAGGGCTCGACCGAACTTATACATTGCGCAACCGAATATTGCACAGCATTGCGGCGAACCTGGTCCAGGCTATGCGCAAGGGCTTCAAGCGTTCGATCCTGTGTGATTTCCCCGTTAACGCCATTGACCACCACCCGCTGCACCTCCCCAACGGGCGTTGTCACAACAGGCACCCCGGCGCCCAGCGCTTCAAGTAATGCCATGGGCATCCCTTCGTAAGCGGAAGACAGTGCAAAGCAGTCGGCGGCCTGCAGGTAACGGGCAATTTCGGCTGCACTCCGCAGCCCAAGAAAACGCACCCGGCGAGTCAGGCCATCGTCAGCCACCCGCTGCTCCAACTTGTCGCGCAAGACACCATCGCCAATAAACAGCAACTCGACATTCGCGCCATCGGCAACCAGCCTGCCAACCGCAGACAACAACAAATCCGGGTCTTTCTGTGTGTCCAGACGCCCGACTGTAACAACGCGGAACGCCGCAGGATCGAGTTCAAACGCATCCTCCGTTTCCGCTCTTAGCTGAAGACGCTCGGCGTCAGGCAAAGGAAAGAACACCTCGGTATCGACCCAGGTTGGCGTAAAATGAATATGCTCAGCCAGGAATGGATAGCGCGCCCGCAACGATTCGGTACCCTGCTCGCGGACACACCACGCGCTAGACAATGAACGCATCACGCGTGTTTCGAGCGAGAAATAAATTGCAGGAAGGCGACTCCAGAGAATGTCCGCTTTCTGCTCCGTGCGGATCACGGCCATGTCCTGGTGAAAAAAAGCGTTCTTCGGCCGCGCGTCCCTCAGGTAAAGCAAAGCCGGTTCCACGCGATGGAACTCATACACATCGAAATCGCTGGCACAGGCCTGACGATAACGAACCGCCCCCCAGGCAAACCGCAGCGACAACGGAACCCGTGACCGTCCACCTGCCTCGGCCACCTTCACCGCCGGGAAAAAGTCGAATTGACGACGGCCCAGATCGCAACGTGTCCAGCGCCCCACTGGGCGAGTAGCCTCGTCGGTCGTCATGCCAACCAGACTGAATTCGATATCTTCCGGCGCCCACTTGATAAGCCCCCGGATAAACGTATCCACGCCCCCCGGAACAACGCCTGCCGGGTCAGCCGGGTAAAAAGTTCGGATGCGTGTCGTTCTCAAGGCCAGTCACCCAAATTGCCGTTCATCGGTCAGCCACCTCGAAATAAGTGACCGGGCCGAATCCCGGTATCACGTTATCAATCGCGAAGTGCAGGAATCCGCCCTGGACACGGGCTGGCACCTCTGCAACTCGCCGCCCTGCCTGATCAATAGCCCACACCTTCAGCGACCCCGCTTCAATGTTCTTGATCGCGAGTTGCCCGGCAACCGCGCGTATCCGGGGTGGAAAACGGCCAAGCGTTTTCAACGTTGTCCTTTCGGGGTCGGAAAACTCCATCCCGGTGTTTATTGCATCGGTCAGTACCCAGATCAACAGTCGTCGGCTCTGCCCAATGGTCCGATCGTCGAGTGCGCCTACCGCAACCGTCGCCGGCGAGGACAAATTCTTCAGCTCAATTGCGCCACCCCGCATCGAGCCAGATCGCAAAGTCAACGCAACAGTGCGCTCCGTCACAATTGACAGGCTTCTTCTGGGCGTATCGAACACCATCTGGCCCGTATCCGTTTCAAACAAGCCGGTGGACATGTCCGTCCGGTTCGATGCTGGCAGCAAGCCAGTCGACTTGAGTTGCGCAACGGGATCGTCGCCAAACAAGAATCCTTTCCTGATCGCCACATTGCGGGCTTTCTCGATCCAGCCCCCCTCCCCGGAGTCGAGCGGAAAATGAATATCCCGCTTGGTTTTCGGGATGGACGACATTCGCGGTAGCGCCAACCCCGTTCCAACTACCAGTGCCATCCGGCTGAGGCGCTCGGGAGTCTGCCCCCAAATATTTCCGCTCGCGAACAAGGCTTCAGGATCAAGGTCGAGCATGAGGCGCATGCGTGATGGCGCAACATCGCCACGCAGAAACAGCAAAGCGGCAAGACGTTCGCCCGCTCGTGCGATCGGATCAGCCCCCACCCCAAATGGATACATTGCCTGACGACGAGGCGGTCCTGACTTGCTGTATTCGAGGAGTACCGGCTGCTCGGCAAACTGGCAAATTGCATCCCAGCCCTGAAACGCGGCCAGCGCAGGTAGCCAAGCCGTCGACTCGAAGCGCCACTGATTCCAGAATGGCTGTCCGTGCTCCGTCACCGTAAACGGCTTGCCCCACTGCCGCGCGCTGGACAGCACACGCCCATAGCGACCGGCATCGTCGAACAGGCTGGTTTGCGGCAGCCTGGAACCGGGGTTGGAAAAACGCGAAGGCAAGGACTGATAGGCGTGCATATCGACCCATTGCAAGCCGTTGCGCACCACGCTTTCATGATTGAAATCCCAATTGTTATAACTGGCAACCAAACCCTTGAAGCCGCGCGCGCGTACATACTCTTCCATCTCCCGATAAAGCGCGAGTTCGCGATCTGCAACAAACGCCGCAAAATCCCGCGACCGTTTGCCTGACCCCCGTATTTCGGCCGGCACCTCGGCCGCCACCCCGACGCGATCACGGCTCGTCGCATCGCCGCCCCAGGTTTTTTTCAGCGCCGCGTCATTCGCGTAGCGCGTTGCCAGCCACACACCGAATGGCTCCCTTAGGCCTGAGGCATAGCGGCCATCAAGCGTCGATACGAAGGCAATTCCCCCTTCGTTCACCAGTACCATGCCCAGCATCGCGGGATCGTTCAGCGGCGCCAACTGCGTATACGGGTTCACCCCGCCCCACAGCGCCATCACCAGACGCTTCCAATGCGCCAGCGCGGCCGGATCGTAAAACAGGCGTTTTTTCAGATCATGAAGATTCTTCCAGCGGTGTGGCTGGACATTGCCGTAGGCGCCGTTTTCCGACGTCAGTCCGTCGACCACCCAGTAAATGCCCGCCGCCTTGAGTTTGGCCATCAGGTAATGCAGACGATCCAGCGCCACAGGGTCGAAATCGAAATCGCCCTTGCGCTGGTTCATCAAGCTCGCGTCAACGTAATGAAAACGCACCAAGTTGTAACCTGCGCGCTGAATTTGCGTCACCCAGCGATCGGCTTCCTGCTTGGCGGGAAACCCGCCATTGGGCGGGCTAGGCACCACCGACGCGCAGAGGAACCGGCGCGGCGACGTATCGCCGGCAAAACGCAGCCGGCCGGCCGCGTCGGTCTGCACCCACCCCTGCGCCCCGGCCGGCGCGTCGGCAAAGAGTGGGGAAAAGTCGAGTGCACTGCCTGAGGCGACTTCGAGTCCGCGCTCGCGCAGCGGATGCCAGGTGTCGCCAGCCAATGCGCTGGCACACATTGCAGTTGCAAGCGTCAAGCAAACGGCTATGCGGTCTGCTCCACGCCTAAATACGCTCACATATTTGAACCAAATTGGACACAAATCAGTTTCCCGTTCGCGGTACGAGAACATCAAGCAAATGGGCTGGGCTGACACCGGACAAAGACGCACGTCAGACGTAACCCAAACGTTGATTCAAAGCCCCCGCGTGCCGATCGAAGTAGGCTCGATCTGCCGGTTCAAGCCGGGCTTTCCAGGTTTCATCGAGTCGCAATTCCGAACTGGACGTGAATTTCATGTCGTTGCCGTTCACGTTGTGATGCACGCCCGCACGGAAATCCAGCATCGCCGGTTCGAAGTCCAGGCCGAGAAACTCGCACAGACGCGTCAGCGTTTGCCGCGTGTCCGTCACCATATCCTCGTAATGCACCAGCAGGCGATGTTCGGACGGCACGCGCTTTTCCAGCAGCGCCAGCGCGCGCCGATAGTGGCTGTACCAGGCTCGCAGGGAAAAATCCCGGCCAAAGCCGCGCTTCAGATTCGAATAGAACACGCCGCGCCCGTCGCGCACCAGCACGACCACGCGGGTAATGTCCGGACGCGCCAGATAGAGCGCGGCCGCGCGCACGTAATGCTTGGACGAATCGACCACCACCCACTTGCCGGTCTGGGCGCGCACAGAATCGTAGACCGCGAGCGTGTTCGAAATGCCCGCGTCAAACCCAGGCGTCAACCCGCCCATGGGTAGCGCGTAACGCATCTGGTAATAGCGCAGGGCAATCCTGGGCCGCGTCAGCAGCTTGTGCAGGCGCGACGTGCTGCGGGCATCGCCGACCTTGGCCAGGGCGTAGCCCAGGTTGAGCGCATAGGGATCGGCCTGCGGATCAACCCCCATGTGATGCATCACCTGAGGCCACAGGATGCAGGATTGCATCGGACTGCCGCAGGCACAAGCGCGGTTCGTCGCCATGTCCATCGGGAGATGAACGATTTCGCCTAGCGATTCCGCGGCCGAATGGCTGCCCAGCATCATGTCGAGCAGGGTCGATCCGGAATGACCGGCCGAGCAGATGAACACATTGCGCAGGTTGGGCGAACGATCAGACGACATGGCGATAGGCCTCGGCGACATTGCGGGAAATCACTTCATAGGCGCGATGGGCGCGAACATAGGCCATGCCGGCTTCGCGGGCCTGCACGCGCGACGGCTCGGCGCGGTTAAGCAAGTCAATCGCCGCCTTCGCGAAAGCCTCGGCCGAATACGGCACGCACATCCCCGCGCCGCTCTCGCGCACCACCTGCGCCTGATCGGGGTTGTCGTTACAGACGACCGCAACCCCCAGCGCCAGATACTCGGGGACTTTCGTCGGCGAGGCGCTATCAAGTAGGAAGCCGCGCGGGAAGTAAGAGAACGCGACATCGGCCGCGCGCACATAGGCCCATCCCTCGCGCATCGGCAACCAGCCCGTCCACACGATGTCATCCGACACGTCCAGACGCACGGCCTCGGCACGCAGCCATTCCCTGTGCACCTGATCTTCCGTGTCGCCCGCCAGCACCAGCAGCGCATCGGGTATCTCGGCCCGGACCCTACGCAGCACCTCAAATAGCGACTCGATACGACGTGGGCGATCCAGCGTTCCCAAGTAAACCAGAATACGTCGATTCCCCAAACGCGCATCCTCTGCGGGTGCAATCTCGTCGAGTCGAATCGTTTCCTGGTCGACCCCCATTGGCACCGGCGTCATCTTGGTCATCGCAATGCCAAGTGATGCCATGTCCGCTCGCATGCGTTCCGACTGCACAAACACGTGGTCTGCTTTGGGCAGCACGAAGCGATACAGCAGGAAACGCCCCACGCGCCCACTCACCCATGGAAAGAGAAACTTCATCACCCCAGCAGTCAGGCCGCGCTCACGGGCCAGTTCGATCTGTCCTTCCGGCATGGGATAAGACATCCAATAGAAGAACGGCAAGCGCTTGAAGCGAGCGACCAGCAGCCCAATCGCCGCCAGAACGGGCATGTCCCGCACCTGGATGGCTTGATAACGCGTACGGTCGGCCGCAAACAGGTGCTTGACACCGTGCAGCAGCGTCTTGATGTGCTTTTTGGCCTGACCGCCGGTAATTTCAAACAGGTAGGCTTCGCCCGCGCCCCATTCCACCGGTTCACTGTGGCCCGGCGTGCGGCCGGACACCACATCGGTGTATACGCCATGCCGGGGCAGGTATTTCCCGAACAGCGCTGTGACATCGGCCCGAAAGGTTGGACAGGTCTCGGCCGTAAGAAAGAGTAGACGGATAGACATGCGGACTACCAAATGAACACCTGTCGGTTAAGCAAACGATTCAATCGTTCGCGTTCTTCCTTTGCAAATGGCTTGATCCACCAAGCAGCGAACAGGAAGCCCGCGCTGGTCAACAGTGCCACAACAAACAAATACACCCATTCTGGCTGCGTTGCAGGCAGCCAGAATGAGACAAGAAACCCCGCCAGAGATGCTGCCAACAGCTTATAAAACCCGCGCACATCGGGCCGATACCCTATGTGGCGAACGATACCAGCCAGGATCAGGCCATTGAAAACGAGGTGGCCGACGCCCAGGACAATCACTGGCGCCCACAGTTCAAAACCCGCTATCAGCAGGCCAACCATCAAGGGCAACATCAAGAGGCCGCTCGCAGCGGCCCGAGTGCAGAGCTGGCTATTGCCTGACGCCACTGCCACAGTTTCGAGAAGCTGTCTCTGACTGAACGGGATCAACGCCAGAGTAAAACCAAGAAACAACAATCCTGTTTCTGGAAATTTGGCGCCGGACAATAGAGTGATCAAATCCTGCCCTGCAACACCGGCAAAGGCAACCAATGGCATCAGCACAAACAAGCTGAGCTTGCCCGCCATATTGGCATTGCGTGAGAGTTCGCCCACCCCCCCGCCACCTACATACGAGGCCACCAGCTTGGGCCGGACCAGCCCAAACAGTAGCGTAGCCGGCAGGTAACGCGATATTTGTTCATATAGTGTGCGCATAAAGCCGAAGACGGCTGCCGCCTCTGCGCCCAGGTAGCGTTGGATGAACAAGAGAAAAATTTGCGGGCTGTATAGCAAGGTGAGCAAATGACTAAAATACATATGGCTGGCGGTACGCCACATGGCTGAAAGACTTGGTTCTTGCCAGCCGGTTTTACCCTGCAATCCCTCTGTTGCTTTCAAGCGATGACGCAGCCCCCACACGGCCACAAGCACCCCCAACATTGATGCGGCCAACTCGGCCTGTACGACATTCATCAACGAAACTTGGCCAGACAGGGTTACCACCGCCAACAACACAATGAATGCCAGATTGCGAGTCACCAGACTAACTTGTGCAATGCCCTGCAAAAGCAGAGGGCCTAGCAGGCTTTCCCGCACCTGCCTCCCAATACCCTCGGCGAGCAATACCAGCAAATAAATCTGGGCTACTGCATGATAGGGTGCCAAATCGACCCAGGATAAAAATGCCCCTAGCCCCATGGCCAGAAAGCCGGCAAGGCCGGCCAACGCTATCACCTGCCATGCCAGTAGACTGAATACAAGATGCCGGAGTCGTGGCCCGGGTGCATGCAGCCGAAATTCCGGGATATAGCGCGCGGCAAGCCAAGGTAGCCCTAAGGTGGCCAAGATCACCGCCAATTCCATGCCGGCAACCAGTGTCACGTAGGCACCATACTCCGCAACGGGCAGTAGTCGCACCACCCATAGCAGGATAAAGAAAGTCAGGAGAGCAGAAGCGGCCTTACCGCTCAGGAAATGCCAGGCACTACGTTTGAGTGCCTCACCGGAATATGCCGGTGAACTCATGTTCGACGCTCAACAGCCGAGACATGCCTGCGATATAGCCATGCCAGGTAGCCCAGCATGGCTGCGAAAACAATCTGAAAACTCAGGGTTTCCAGCAATGCAATCCTATAAAAAACGAAAAAACCGAACAGAGGCATGGCGGTTTGTATTGCAATCGCATCCGCCCGTACCAATGCATCGGCAGTTTCCCTCCATAGGCGACCGGCTGTACGCCAAGCCAGAATCAGGATGGATAAAAACAACGCGATGCCAAAAATACCTAAATCCCACAGCAGGGTGGAGGCCGCCGTCAGGCCAATGCCGTAGGCAGGATAACGATTCGCTACGTGGCCATTCGTAGTGAAATGCGAACTGCCAATGCCGTTCCCCAATACCAGGGACACAGGGTCATTCGCACCCTGGTGCTCAGCCCAAAAGCTTAGAACAGTCGTGCGGTTGAGTCGGTATCCACCATACCCCCCCTCGTAAACGTTATATCTAAGAGTGTCGGTAATCTGTTCATCAAGCGTGGTCTTGGTGATACTCAGATAGGCCATTACGGCACCAATGGTCAGCAAGGTGCCCAACAATAGGCCCATCACAGCATAGTGTGGCCGTGCCAACAACTCCCGGCGATAGAGCACGAGGAACATCATGGGAAGCAGAATCACAACAACCTTGGTCTCACCCAAAAACAAGGGCGCCAACACTAGTGGAGCCAGTAATAGCAAACGACCGACAGACAACATCTTTTCCTGCCGACGAGCCAGCATAAAGGCCAAGGCGATTATCAAAAATGTGGCCATCTCACCATTGGCACCCCCCGTATACAGGCTCGCGCCGAACGTTCCGGCTACAGCATCGATGGGTACAAGACCAGGGATATTGAAGGTCTCGCGTAGAGGAACCAAACTAATACGTTCGTAAAGAGCAAATGGCAATTGCACCAACGCCGCGATTACAAAGAACTTACGCCAGCGGCTGATTGTTTGCTCATCGATGGCCAACCAGCACAAGGCGAACATAAGTCCAAATGCTTGGAAATATCTTTTGAAACCGCCAAGGAATTCACCGAGGGAATAAAACTGGATTAGCGAAACTAAAATCGCATACAGGAAGAAACCAAGGGCTACCCAGACAAACCCAGGCGTGTTACGAGCGGCACCCGGCCTGCTGAGCATCGTAAACAATGCGCTTCCCATCAGCATGAAGCCCAAGATGGAAATGCCCCAGACTGCCTTGCTCGCAAAGGCATCCGCCCAGATGGGTACGACACCTGCCACCAGCAGGCCGAGTACCAGCACAGACCAGATGTTCCAAGTTGGCTTGGCCAGCAGAAAAGCGCCCAGCAGCACGGCCGCGGCCATGCTCACCAGAATCGGGTTGGCGGTTACGGCGATCAGTCCGAAGAAAGCAGCCAGAACTGACGCCAGGAGGAGTATCCCCACCAGTCCTCCAACGCCAAAGGACGACGCAGGCCGATTCATGCGCTGGGCAAGGGTTTGACCCATCATGTCAGTTTCCTTGATCGGGATGCGTTGTTACGCATACTTCTCAACAAAATCGCGATACGCCGCCGCCAGGCCCTCGCGCATGCCGGTCTTCGCCTGCCACCCCATCGCGTTCAGCCGCCCCACATCCATCAGTTTTCTCGGCGTGCCGTCCGGCTTGGTCGCATCGAATTCGAGCTTGCCTTGGTAGCCCACGGTGGCGGCCACGCTTTCGGCAAGTTCCCGAATCGTGAGGTCGTGACCGACGCCGATGTTCACCAGCGGGGCGAGGCCGTCGTTGCGGTCCTGGCCCAGCAGCGGGACGAACTGAGCGTCGGGCAGGTTCATCAGATAGACACAGGCGTCGGCCATGTCGTCGCTGTAGAGGAATTCGCGTTTCGGCGTGCCGGTGCCCCAGACGGTGACGCTCGGCGCGTTCGCGAGCTTGGCTTCGTGAAAGCGGCGGATGAGCGCGGGGATGACGTGGGAGTTCTGCGGGTGGTAGTTGTCGCCGGGGCCGTAGAGGTTGGTGGGCATGACGGCGAGGAACTGGGTCTTGTACTGGCGGTTGTAGGCCCAGCACATTTCGATGCCGGCGATCTTGGCCAGGGCGTAGGGGCGGTTGGTGGGTTCGAGTTCGCTGGTGAGCAGGTGTTCTTCCTTCATCGGCTGCGGCGCGAGCCGGGGGTAGATGCAGCTGGAGCCGAGGAAGAGCAGGCGCTTGACGTTGTTCTTGTAGGCCGCGTGGATGATGTGGGTCTGGATGGCGAGGTTGTCGCGGATGAACTCGGCGGGATAGGTGTCGTTGGCGTGGATGCCGCCGACCCGGGCAGCGGCGAGGAAGACGTAGTCGGGTTTTTCCTGCTCGAAGAAGGCTTCGACGGCGGCCTGGTTGGTGAGGTCGAGTTCGGCGTGGGTGCGGGTGAGGAGGTTGGTGTACTTCTCACCCTCTCCCCTGCCCTCTCCCCTCAAGGGAGAGGGGGTTGTGAGGTTGCGCATGAGGGCGGAGCCGACGAGGCCGCGGTGGCCGGCGACGTAGATTTTGTCTCCGGGTTTCATTTCTTCTTCTTTACGAGTGAACTGTCGGTAACGAAACCGATAGGCCGCTTGCTGGATACCGGCGGTGTCATAAGCTGCCGGATGGCGTCGATCAGGCCCGCGATCGCCTGGTCGTGGCTGCCCACCTTGCGCTCCAAGGCGTCCAGCTTGGTTGCGAGATCCCTGTGGGTGGCGAGCATTTCACGCAGCTTGACGAAAGTGCGCACGACGAGAATGCCCACATCGGCAGCCGTTTCGGAGTTGAGCACGCTGGAAAGCATGAGCGCGCCGTGCTCGGTAAAGACATAGGGTGCATAGCGACGGCCGCCCCAGCCTTTTGAGATCACAAATTGTGATCTCAAGATCGTCCACTCCTCATCGGTCAACTGAAACATGAACTCGGGCGGAAATCGCCGGGAATTACGTTTGACGGCCTGAACCAGAACGCGAGTCTCGACGTTGTACAGGGACGCCAGATCGGCATCCAGCATAACCTTGTGTCCACGCACAAGGTGAATGCGCTGGGCAATCTCTTCTGGAACAAGACTGCTTGGTTTATTCATCGCGGATTATCCAATAGTCCGTAGATTTGTCGCGTACGGATGTTCCAATGGATTTTTTGGGCTCATGAATCACTCGTGGTAATCCATGGCCTTGTAGCCGTGCTTCTTGATGAGTTCATCACGCTCGGCGGCCTTGAGGTCCTCGCGCACCATCTCGGCGACGAGTTCGTCGAAGCCGATCTTCGGCGTCCAGCCGAGCTTCTGTTTGGCCTTGGACGGGTCGCCGAGCAGGGTCTCGACTTCGGTGGGGCGGAAGTAGCGGGGGTCGACGGCGACGATGCAGCGGCCCTCTCCCCCTACCCCTCTCCCGCTCGCGGGAGAGGGGTGAACGAGGTAGCCTTTCTCATCGACGCCCTGACCTTCCCAGCGGATCTGCATGCCAAGCTCTTTCGCGGCGGCGTTGACGAAGTCCCTGACGGAGTACTGGACGCCGGTGGCGATAACGAAGTCTTCGGGCTGGTCCTGTTGCAGCATGAGCCACTGCATTTCGACGTAATCTTTGGCGTGGCCCCAGTCGCGCTTGGCGTCCATGTTGCCGAGGAAGAGACAATCCTGCAGGCCGAGCTTGATGCGGGCCAAGGCGCGGGTGATCTTGCGGGTGACGAAGGTTTCGCCGCGCAGGGGGCTTTCGTGGTTGAAGAGGATGCCGTTGCAGGCATACATGCCATAGGCTTCGCGGTAGTTGACGGTGATCCAGTAGGCGTAGAGTTTGGCGACGGCGTAGGGGCTCCTCGGATAGAAGGGGGTGGTTTCCTTCTGCGGAATTTCCTGAACGAGGCCGTAGAGT
>JACDJA010002990.1_pt1 | contig 11370 bp, 3 predicted proteins | sample 7449241 | NCBI WGS metagenome assembly JACDJA01 (sample SAMN14253289, study PRJNA609438) | sludge metagenome | isolation source: initial anaerobic sludge | collected 2018-12-20 | reverse complement strand
TCGGCAAAAACGTCGTTGTACCTATTTCTGAAGAACAAGGCGCCGCTGGGCACATTGTATTCCGAAAGGATGTGCATATTGGTTTTGGAGCGCACGTCGCCCAAAATAATTTCCAGATAGCCGGTGGCCGAAAGTTTTCGCGGCCGCGGCGATGTATTTTTTATGGAAAGGGCAACAAACTTTACCGACGCCTCCTTGTCGACAAACACTTTCATTTCTGAAAAGATTCCGTTTTCCGAATGCGCATATTTGGAATAACCGAAGCCGTGGGTGATAAGAAAGTTGGCTTCGCTTTTAACGGGAAAGGGTGCCGGCGACCAGAATGCGCCCGTATCCTCATCGCGCAGATAAAAGGCTTCCCCGCAAGTGTCGGAAACGGGGTCGTTGTGCCAGGGCGTAATGCGATACTGATGTGCGTTGATGGCCCAGGTATAGGCCGAACCGCTTTCAGAAACGACCGTACCCAGGGAAGGATTTGCAATAACGTTTACCCAAGGTGCCGGCGTAGTGGCTTGGGAATCTATTAAAATCTTGTATTCCTTCCCATCTGCGGTAAACCCTCCGGTGCCGTTGAAGAATTGCAAATCGGACGGTAAAGACATATTTTCAGTAATTAGTTGCGAGGTGTGGGGCTTCACCTCCAACAAGGGCGAGGTGCCTATCTTTCTCTGCTTCCCCGCTATTTGGTCTATCAGCGAACCGTGGCTGTCGCAGATGATTATCTTGGCTACACTTTCAAACAAGGTGCGGTCCTCCGAGGAAATTTGATCGGTGGTTTTCACATAGATCTTTCCGGGCACGTGGCTGGTAAGGGTGTTTACGCTGGAAATCATTCCCATAATCTCATCCTGCAGTTCGTGGCGATACGAGCCGTGGTCCTCGTTCCAGATAATCAGGTCCACCGTCAATCCCTTCAGTTGCCAATACCCATGGGCCTTGATCATCTGCGAGACCAAATCGAGGTTTTTTAGGTTGAATATCTGCAACAATACAATGGGCAGATCTCCCGAAACGGAATGGCTCCAAAGCCCGGACTGGCCCCTGAAATTGTTCTTTATTACCGCTTCAGAGGCGCGCAGGGCAGGATTGGAATAAATAACTGCGGCGGCCAGTTTCCCAAACAACTGTGCTTCCGCCTCCGTAGCGTTGATCTGTTTTAACAATACCTGGCTGTGGGTCCAGGACAGTTCCAGGGCGCGTTTTTTCAGGTTTCTGTCCCTGTATTTGTGCATAAGTGCCTCCGTTTCGGCGCGACTTTCACAAATGCCATATATCAGGTCAACGGTGGCGGTGGTGTATGGTTTGATGGTGATGCGGTACTTGGTGGCCATTACGGGGTCCAGAACCGCCCCCTGGTTTCCGCCCAACCTCCCCGTATCCAAGGCTTGGGGGTTGGCCAGGGTTCGTCCCCTGCCGATAAACTGCATTCTATCGGTCTCGAACGAAACTTCCTCCACCTCCGCTCCATAGGCCTCCATGAGATGGAAAAAATGGGGCGGCCGTTCCTCTTTGGAGCGCGGCCGGCGGGTGCCAAAGATGGCGCCGTATTCGGGCTGTATCTCTGTCTGTACAAATAGATTGCTGAATGCCGGGTGCGCTTCGTCTGAAGCCTGGGAGGCCAGAACAATCTCGGTATAACTTGTAATCTCCAGAACCTTGGTAGCCTGTGTTCGGTTGGTAATCTTTATTTTTCTGATCTCCACATCGTCTTCCGGGGAGACGACAATTTGGGTTTTGGTCTCAAAGCCGAAATCCTTGCGGTGAAACTCGATGGTGCCCTGGGAGAATATCGTGTGATAATCCGTGGATTCCTGCATAGTGGGGTGGTAGGTGTTGGACCAGAAATTGCCCGTATTCACATCCTTTATATAGCAAAAGATTCCGAAATTGTCCTGGGTACTGTCCTCCCGCCATCGGGTAACGGACAAATCCTGCCAACGGCTGTACCCGCCCCCGGAATTGGTTACCATTACCTGATAATTTCCATTGCCGAGCAGTTGCAGTTCTGGAATGGGGGTATGGGAAGTATCTATTACCCGCAGTTGCGCATCGGCACCGGTGGTGTGGATATCGGTTAGTTTGGCCGTATGGGCATAAAAAATCGAGCTTTGCGGCACCCGTTCCTGCAAAAGCAACAGAGTGGCCTTAAAGCGCAGCTCCGCAGCAAATCGATTCTGCATGGGCTTGTTCAACAAAACATAGGCAATTGACAAAAACCCCATTCCCAGATGGTGGGCCATATACGAATTGATCACCACGTGGTCCTTGCCTCTTGGCAATCGCGTTTTGGTATAATCAATTGCCTCCACAAAGCCATAAATGCCATCAAATCCGTCCTCTGCCAGCGCTTTCAGATTGGTAACCGCCTTTTTCGGCATGACCATCAGCGCCAGCATAGAGGCATAGGGTGCTACGACCAGATCGTCCTCCAAGCCGCGCTTCAGCCCCAGGCCCGGCACGCCAAAGGCCTGGTATTGGTAATTTAGACTGGCATCCACACTGTTGTAACCCGATTCTGAAATGCCCCAGGGCACATTGCGTTTTGTAGCGTAATCGATCTGTCTTTTTACCATGGCCACATTGGTGGCGTGCAGCAGGGTGTTTTCATAAGTGGGCATCACCAATTGCGGCATCAGGTACTCAAACATGGAGCCGCTCCAGGACAACAGTACCGGTCCGTGACGGGTATCAGTGAGCAAACGGCCCAGCGAGAACCAACTTTCCTGTGGGAGCATTCCCAATGAAATCCCGACAAAAACGCCCATTCTCGCCTCGGAGGCGAGCATATCGTAAAAGCTGTTGTCCCTTCTAAGTTCATCTACGTTGTAGCCTATGGAAAGGTGATTGGTATTTTGATCCAATAGAAAATCCAATTCCACAACGCTGAAATGCTCCAGGTGTTCGGCCAATTCTTCTAAATAGCTCAATTTTTGCGGAATGTGGTCTGTCTTGGCTTTGAGGGCAGCCTCCACCCTTTCAAGCCATTGGATATCCCTGCCATTGCCCGTCTCTTTTTTGTATTGATCAATCTTTTGTTGCAATTCCTCCTTTGCTTCCCATAGCGAAATTAAAGATGGATTTCTGTCCAATTCCGACAGCTCCAAAAAGGCTTCTGGAAGGGGCAATAGCGGCAACCACGGGATTTGGGCGTACAGGTCTTCCCGGATGGCGGCAATTTGATGTTTCATCTTTATTATCCATTTTCCCGCTTCCGAATTCTCATCAAATCCGGTTATCCGGTCGCTGAGATCCTTCAGATGATCCAAATTTGCCTTGATGGCCGAAAGGGATCCGTCCGCTTCCTCCATTTCCCGAAGGAAATCGGCAACCGCTTCCACATTATCATCTTTTGTATCCTCGAGCAAATCCTGGACTATGCCCGTGGTGGCGAGAAAACCCGTAAAACTTTCGGTATTGAAAATGGGAGCGGATCTAAGCCCGAGGATTCCCTGCCGCAGGATGAGCAGATGGCCCACCAGATTTCCGCTGTCAACCGTAGAGACGTAGGCGGGGGTGAGGACGGCCAGGGTGCGGGTGTCGTACCAATTGTAAAAATGGCCCTTGAACCGTTCCATCTTCTGCAGGGTCTCGAGCGCTTGGTCGCAGCGAAAAAGCATTTCGGCCTGGGAAATATATCCAAAATCATAAGCGGTAAGATTGGACAGCAAATACAGGCCTATATTGGTTGGCGAGGTACGATGGGCGATCACCGGATCGGGATGTTGTTGGAAATTGTCCGGCGGCAGCCAGTTTTCCCCGGCATGGACAAAGGTTTCAAAAAAGCTCCACGTTTTTCTGGCCGATTTGTGGAGAAACAGTTCTTCGGTGTGGTTTAGGTCGGAAGCTTCCTCTTTATCGGGCAGACTCAGTCTCCAGGCAATGAGTGGCGAAAGGAGCCATAGCAGTAGGATGGGAAAGGAAAAAAGAAAGGCCGGCAGATTGGCGTACAAAAAGAATACGGCGCATAGCACGGCCAGTGCCGGGCCGATCCACATCTTTTGAAAGCTCACCCCCAGATCGCCTTTTGATTGGTTGGAGGCCGTGGCAGAGGTTGTCCATTCCAAAAGTTTTTTGCCGCTTACCAGCATCCGCCAATTGGTGCGGACAATGGCATCGGTAAACCGAAGGGCCTCATAGGGCAATACCGCGATGCCGAAAATGAAGCGCAGCAATACTTCCTTGACCGAATTTCCCACATCGGAAAGATGGGCCTTAAAGTCAACGTCCTCCGGCCGGCGGAACAACTGGAGAAAGGCTGCCGCCATTACGGGCAACAAAATAATGATGGTAACGGCAAGGGTCCAAAACCAGGGCTTGGGCAAGATGGACCACCCAAGAAGAAAGATAAACAGCAGGGAAAGCGGCAGGAGGCTTCTGCGCAGATTGTCCAATATTTTCCAACGGGACAGCAGCGAGAGTTTGTTGCGTACCCACTTTCCGTGTTTGTTTTTTGCATAGGGCAATACCCAGGCTGCAATCTGCCAGTCGCCCCGGATCCATCGGTGGTGGCGTTTTATATCGGCTTCATACCTGGACGGGTTGTTTTCGTACAGCACCACATCGCTCAACAGACCCGAGCGGATGTAGCAACCTTCCAGCAGATCGTGGCTGAGGATCCGGTTTTCGGGGAAACGGTCTGCGAGGACCTTTTCAAATATTGCCACATCGTAGATTCCCTTTCCTATAAAGGAGCCTTCCTGGAAAATATCCTGATACACATCGGAGGAGGCGCGGCTATAAGGGTCTATACCCTTCATATCGCCCTGCAGGCGCAGATACAGCGATGTTTTGCCTTTGGGAAAATCGGAAGCTACCCGCGGTTGCAGGATTCCGTATCCTTGTACCACGCGGTTCTTGTTTTGGTCGTACACAGCCCGGTTTAAGGGATGGGCCATGGTTGCGATCATTTTCCAGGCCGCGCCCCTGGGAAGCTGGGTGTCTGAATCGAGGGTGATGACGTATTTGGTGTTTTGGAGAATGCGGTAATCGCCCACGATGCGGCTGAAATCGGCAGTACTCCCCTCCCTTAAAAGTGCGTTCACGGCAGCCAGCTTGCCTCTTTTCCGCTCATATCCCATCCATTTGCCCTCTTTCTGATTCCACTTTCTCGGCCGGTGGAAGAGGAAAAAAACATCGGGTTGCCCGGGCTGGACGTATTTTGCATTCAATCGGTTGATGCCATCACTGGCCAGGTTAAGGTAGCTGTCATCGCTGGGCATGGTCTCAGCGTCTGCATCGGTAAAGTCGGTCAAAAGGCTGAAGGAAACGTTTTTTTCCCGATTTGCCAAAAAGTGGATTTCGAGCAATTCAAGATTCGCTTCAATGTCGTTTTTGCCCGAAAGCATAGTGGGAATGGTGATCAGCGTACGGAACGCGTCGGGGATGTTTTTGGAGAAATCGAGCCTAGGCAAAATGGTGGGTTTGATCCACACCGTTGCCAGCCAATTGGTAAAGGATATGGCCAGATGGGCGCCGCCGACCATGCTCAACAGGGTGATGAGAACGAGAAACTGCCAGCTGAAATCGCCATAGCGCCAAGCTACCGACAGCATGCCAAAGGCGATGGCCAATGTGAGAACGGTGATAAAGGACAGGTAGATGAAGACCGGCCTTTTTTCCATAAAATTGGTCAGGCCCTGCCTTAGGGTAAAGCGCATCTGCACGGCATCCTTCAGTTGGCCAAAACCCCTTCCGATAAGGTAATAACCCACGTGTTTCTCCCTAAAATAGCGTTCATCGGCAATTTCGGGGTTTAGGGTGAGTTCGATGGTCTTTTCGGCAATTTCGGCCTCGGAGAGGGGGCTGCCCATTGCGATGGTCTCTATTACGTGCCGGTATCTATCGCGGGTGGCAAAATCCAGTTGCGGGTAGGTGCCAGTGGGGTCCCTGCGCAAGGTCTGCTCTACTACGCTGGAGGCCTCGACGAATTTGCGCCAGTCCGTTGACCCAATAAACCGCAGGGTGCCAATGCTGTTTTTAACCGATACCTGATCGGCAGCCTGTCTTTGGTTTTCTTGCCAAACCATATCTGGACTTGCCAATCCCTCCTTGGCCAATTGTTGTTCCAGCCAATTTAACGGCAGGCCAAAGGCGGGGCCTTTGCCCTGTAGTTTGCGGGTAAAGCCCGCGACGAACGCGCTATTTAAAATGGGGTTGGACCGCGCCATATTGGCAATGGTCAATACGAGATCTACCGGGTCTTTCTTAACGGTCTCAATCAACTGTTCCGTCCAATAATCCGCTATATTATTGTCGATCATATCGAGCGCTATCTTTTCGGCGATCCTTCTGAGGTTCTCGATAACGGCAAGCTTCAGCATAATCGGCACGGCCCAGAGCTCTCCCAGGGTCAGGACCTTTTCCGATTGGTAGGCCTTGATGAAACCTCTCAGTCCGGTTGCGTCCACGCGGCCATCGCTGTGCGAGATTATTTCGAGTGCAATGTCATAGACCCGGGGGATTCCGTGGGCGTTCCCGGCGAGATAGGGAAGTCCTTCGCTGTATTTTTTGGGCAGGTGTTTTTTGGCCGTGACGATTTGCTCCTCAATCAAGTAGAAATTGTCGAGCAGCCATTCCCCGGCAGGGGTAATTCCCTGGTTTGAATGAATGCTTTCAACCAGCAGGTTGCGCACCTCCACCAGGGTCTTTTCGTTGTCGTCCAGTCTCCTTAAAAGCCTATCCTTGGGTTTTCCCTTTCGCAATTTGTGCGACCGCGCCACAATCCGCGCGTGGTTTTCCATTTGGTAAAAATTGTACAATTCAGAGCGGATCGGATCTGCCGCGGCAGCGTATTGAACCGAATTTCGCCTCTGGAAATAATCCCGCATACGCGATAGCATTTCGAAAACTGTGGTGCTCTTTACCTTCATATTTTAGATGGGATGAATTGCCGAAGCAGCGAATAATGGATAGTCGGTAAGGTAGTCATTATATTCTCAATTTAGCATTCGCCTCCGGCCACCGGAAAATTTGTGAAACGGCATTGTGGATGGGGCAAACAGAAACGGGAAGCCAATGGCCTCCCGTCTGATTATTTTTTATTCTTTCTTCTTCACCGCGCAACTGTTAGGTGAAACCATATCTGAAAGTGATCTAAAAAACAATCTGGGACACAGCGATGCCCCAGATTGGCAGTGCAGCGCTTTCCTCAAAGCTGTTTAATGGCGGCGGACTTTCAATAAAGTACACCAACAACCATTGGCCCTCAGGGAGCGCTGGCACGTCAGATTTCCCTGTACAGTTACAGCAAGAAATCTATTTTTTGCTTCTTTCAAAGAACGGTTGGTCTTTAATTGGTCTACCAATTTAAAACAACTTGCCGCTGTGGGAAATGATCTGGGTCAGTCCGATGTTTTTTTTTGACATATTAAACGGCATTTTTTACTTGGGACCGCTTTTATTAGACTTGAGACCGCTGCGCTGATAGATTTGAGACCGCTGCGCTGATAGACTTGAGGTCGCTGCGCTGATAGATTTGAGACCGCTGCGCTGTTAGACTTGAGATCGCTTCGCTGATAGATTTGCGACCGCCTATTTTTAATTAAAACTGTGGTCGTAGAGCAGGCGCTTCAACTGCTTGGGAAGCTGGCTTTTCATATCGCGTATCTGGCCGCTGCTCACGTATTGTCTCAACATATCAAAGGTGGAATAGATATCGTCTTCGGCTATCCCGTCCGATTCAAAATCGGCCAGGGCGGTCGTTCCGCTTATCGTCCGCAACAGGTCGATAAAATCGTCGACCGTTCTTACTTTTTCCTTCCGGGTCTTGATGGTCCATCCATTTACATAGACTGCTTTGAGGAACATGGGCAGTTGGGCGATGAACTGCAACGACTCTTCGGTAGATATCATCTCCCGCATGCCATGGAGGATGGTGGTCAGGATGCGTGCCGCCTTGTCGGGGTTATCGGTAAGCCGGAGTTCTTCGGCATACTTCTTCATAAAAGTATTGCCTTCTGCTGCAAATTGGTTAAAATTTAATGCCATTGTTTCTATTTTTTTAGGTTAAACGTTTTTTTCAATCCCGCCAAAGGGCGAGATAGCAAAGAGTGCCATACAATCAAACTTTATGGTTATCGGGCCATCACATCCACGCGGAAGGCTTTATTGTTTTCCAAAGAAACCGAAATCGATTGGGTTTCAAAATGATGCACGTCAGCACTTTGATATTTATTCAAAAAAGATCAAATCACTTGTTTCGCCCTGGCTCTTCAGGTCCTTCTCGGCTTTGTTGATGTTTTCAATGCCCTTGAGCAGGGCGTCGGGATTGAACGAGATGCTATCGATTTTCTCTTTGACCAAAAAAGCCGCAAACTCCGGAGAGTCGCTGGGCGCTTGCCCGCACAGACCGATGGGGGTATCCGTTTTACGGGCGGCGTGTATGGCCATGGTGATCATTTGCCTCACCGCCTCGTTGTTTTCGTCAAAGAGGTCCAGCATCAGTTCCGAATCCCTGTCAACGCCCAGGGTGAGCTGCGTCAAATCGTTTGAGCCGATGGAGAACCCGTCGAAGATCATGGCGAATTTTTCGGCCAGGATCACGTTGCTGGGGATTTCGACCATCGCAAATACCTCCAGCCCGTTCGTGCCGCGGGCCAAGTGGTTGGCGGCCATAACGTCAAGCACCTTTTTGCCTTCCTCAACGGTCCTGCAAAAAGGCACCATTACCTTAAGGTTTGTGAGGCCCATAGTGTCCCTTACGCGTTTTATGGCTTTGCACTCCAGGGCAAACCCATCTTTGTACAGCTCGTTGTAATACCGTGATGCGCCCCTGAAGCCGAGCATTGGGTTTTCTTCGGTAGGCTCAAAATCCTTTCCGCCGATAAGGTTTGCATATTCATTGGTTTTAAAGTCGCTCAGCCTTACGATCACCTCCTTCGGATAAAAAGCGGCCGCAATGGTAGCAATGCCCTGCGATAGTTTATCTACGAAATAATCCTTCTTGTCGGGGTAGGTATCGATTATTTTTTCAATCGCTTTCTTTTCCGAAGCCGTTTTGAGTTGGTCAAATTTTACCAAAGCCATGGGGTGTACCTTTACCTTATGGGTAATGATGAACTCCATCCGCAGCAGTCCCACCCCATCATTGGGGTATCCGGCCAGTTGAAAGGCATTGTCGGGATCGGCGAGGATCATTTTTGCCTGCGTTGAGGGCATTTTGATATTTGAAAAGTCGATTTCGGTCTGGGTAAAGCCGCATTCCCCCTCATAGATATACCCGATCTGCCCCTCGGCACAGGAGACGGTGATGGTTTGGTTATCGGCAATGGCGGTTGTAGCGTCTCCGCAACCCACGATTGCGGGAACCCCGAGCTCCCGGGCCACAATGGCCGCGTGGCTCGTGCGGCCTCCCTTGTTGGTTACGATGCCGGCAACTTGCTTCAATAACGGATCCCAATCCGGGGTTACCGTATCGGTTACGATGATGGTGTCTGAAGAAAGAGCCCCAACATTTTTTGGCGATTGGAGGAGTCGCGCCCTTCCGGCCGTTATCTTGGAGCCCACCGCATTGCCCTGTGACAGCACCTTTGATTTTTCCGAGAGCTTGTATTCCACAAAAATATTCCTGTCACTGGGGTGGTGGACCGTTTCGGGCCGTGCCTGGGTGATAAACAATTCCTCGGTAATGCCATCCTTGGCCCATTCTATGTCCATCGGTTTTTGGTAGTGGTCTTCAATGGTTTGTGCCCAATTGGCCAGGGCGATCACTTCGGGGTCTGACAGGACAAATTTGCGCTGCTTGGCAACGGGTGTGTCTACGTTTACTATGGTTTTGGCTTCCTTTTTATCTGAATACACCATAGTGAGTTTTTTGTCGCCCAAATTTTTCTGGACAATGGGAAATTTTCCCTGCGCCAAACTCGGTTTAAAAACGTAAAACTCATCGGGAGTAACCACGCCCTGGACGATGTTCTCGCCCAGGCCCCACACCCCCGAGAGCAACATAATATTCTCAAACCCCGTTTCCGGATCGATGGTGAAACCCACGCCCGAACACCCTTTGTCTGACCGGACCATCAGTTGCACGCCTACCGAGAGGGCAACATCGTGATGGGCAAAACCGTTATCCTCGCGATACTTAATGGCGCGGTCGGTGTATAGGGAGGAAAAGCATTTTTTTACCGCTTCCAAAAGGGCCTCTTTTCCGCGTACATTTAAATAGGTATCGTGCTGCCCCGCAAAGCTCGCCTCCGGCAGGTCCTCGGCCGTGGCACTGCTCCGCACCGCGACCGCCTTTAAATCTGCGCCGCAAAGGGCAATGTATTGGTCGACGATTTCGTTGGAAAAGGACGTGGAGAAGCTTCCGCCCAAAATAAGTTCCCTTGCCTGTTTCCCGGTTTCGGCAAGATTGGAATAGGCTTTTCTATCCAGTTGGGCCAAGACGTTTTCGATAGGGGTTTGAATTTTATTTTCCTTCAGAAATTCCCAAAAGGCAAACGAAGTTGTGGCGAAACCATTGGGAATACGCACTCCTTTCGATGTTAGCTCGTTGTACATCTCTCCGAGGGAAGCGTTTTTGCCGCCGACAATGCCGATGTCATTGATGCCCAGTTCCTGAAACTTTTTGACTCGTGATTTCATCATTTTATGCTCTTTCAGATTGCTATCCCAAAAGTAGCCCTGCCGTACAGGCTTTGAAATGATGCAGGTCAGTACCGGATTTTTTGGGGGTCTGACCTGGGTCATTTGGGATGGCATGGGTGAAGTGTATTTTTACCTCAAAGTATTAACCTTTAAAACAGTGAATTATGTCAGTATTAAAAGTGATTGAAATATTAGGAAGCTCGGAGAAGAGTTTTGAGGATGCCATTGGCAAAGTTGTCAAGGAGGCATCTAAGACTGTAAAGAACATCAAATCAGTGAATGTGAAAAATATGCAGGCAACGGTTGAAAACAACAAGGTGGTCAACTACCGCGTAAACACCAAAGTCTGTTTTGAGATTTTGAAAGACTAACCAACCCCCAATGACCGGTTTTTTTGTGGTAGGAAGCAGGTTCCCGAAAGGTCACGAGGTTGAGGAGCCTTATCTTTTGGGGATCGCTTCTTTTATTCGTAAAACGGATCGGTTGCCGGTTCCAGAAATGAATGCAGCAATCCACATACCTCCGTCCATACGTTTGAGGACTGCATATAAGCGCAGGTTCAGCCTGTGCGAAATGTACCGCTCTTTTGTGTACCTGCCCAGGGCAATGGCCAAGATGATGGGAAACAACAAGAGCAGATTGGTGGACAACGATTTTGTGCGGCGCCTGCAATTGGCAGTAACCGAGGTCAACGGGTGTCCGGCCTGCTCGTACCAACATACCAAAATGGCTTTACAGCAAGGGATGAGTGGGGAAGAGATCAGCAGTTTTTTAAGCGGTGGAGAC
>JACDJA010002987.1_pt1 | contig 11377 bp, 8 predicted proteins | sample 7449241 | NCBI WGS metagenome assembly JACDJA01 (sample SAMN14253289, study PRJNA609438) | sludge metagenome | isolation source: initial anaerobic sludge | collected 2018-12-20 | reverse complement strand
TTGTGATGCTCAGTTCACCTTGAGGAAACATTTTGTAAGGCTGAAAGACTTTTCGCTGACCAATGATGAGTTTTTTGGTATTATAAGGGAATACAATAGCGCTTTGTTGCAGAAGAATGATCGTTTATCACAAGCACTAATTGATTCCGAACAATCAAACATTGACCCGGTAAGCGTGAAACAGAAACTGGTGCTGAAAAAATTGAATTTGCAATTGAGTGAAAAATTTCGGGAAGTTACCGCTGGTTTGAGGCAGTCTGCTATTGGGGATATCGAAATGGCTGTGAGGGGGTATTATGAGTTTAGTATTGAAAAGAAAATGGCAAGGGAGGAGGCGAAAACGATATTGGCAGCACATAGACAGGAGAAGGGGTATTGGGAGAAAGTGGGGGTGATTTTGATGAGGGAACTGGTGAAGGGAAGTTGCGAAGAAAATAAGAATCAAGTTATTAGAGTAGGGAAGAAGGGTCTTGGTCGAAAAAGGAACCATTTCAGAAAGCCTGGGTAATCGTCCGAAAAAGGGTGGAACCAAATTCATAAACATTTACCAAGCAGTAAAGTCTCTATGCCTACTTATCAGAAAGGTTGGGAAGAGGTGGAAAGCCCGCTCAGTTAATAGTGAGGGTAAAGAATACCTTTATCAATATAGGCAAATATCTACATACTACTATCATCCAATCGTTTTTGCAAAACTTTTTATCTGTTCCTTTTTCTATATTGAGCCGGTGATTGTCCCATGATCTTTTTAAATATTCTTGAAAAGTAGAAGGCATCGTTATAACCCATCTCCCAGGCAATGTTGGCAATGTTCTCTCTTGAAATATCAAGACGGTGACAAGCTTCCTGTACTTTCAGTTGATTGAAGTATTCAACCGGGGCGTAGCCTGTCTTTTTTGCGAAAATTTTTGAGAAATGTGACGGACTATAGCCGACATGTTGAGCTATGTCCTTTAATCCAATAGGCTTGGTGATGTTTTCACGCATATAGCGAATGGCTATGGAAGCATAATCTTTTTCGGGCCCCTTTAAAACTTGTCTGAATTGGGGGATGTACATGAATGAAGCCAGAAGATGCCAAAGACAGAGGTTGACATACTCCAGGTTTTCACGGCTGTAACCCATCGACAGGTTCATGAGCAGCTCGGTGAAAAGGTCTATTCGTTCTTTGGTGCGCGAGATAGGAGAAGGGGTTATTACGTTTAGTCTGCCGAATATCTTTGAGAAGTGAGCCGATTTCTCTCCGTCGAAGTGTACCCAATAGATGCTCCAGGGGTCTTCTTTGTCTGATTGATAGGTGTGTGGAGTTCAGGCCGGAATCACATAAAAGTGATTGGGTAATATCTCGTACTCCTGGGAATTGATACTGATCTTTCCCTTTCCTTCGAAATTATATATGAGAATGTGCTGTTTCGATCCCTTTTTCCGGTCTAAATAGTGATATCGGGCCCTTGGATAATAACCAATGTCAGTGATATACAAACTGTTGATAAGTGGGTTGTTTTTCACCTCTTCAATTATTTTTTCCGGTAGCACGATGATAATTTCTCCCGGAAAACCTTCTAATTTCTTGATCATAATCGGATAATAATAAATTTCATCTTCGTTTTTGTCTACGGTTGCCTGGTTTCTGATGACTTTTACAAAGTTACGTTTTCTTCTAATGAATTGTAGGCTAAATCATCAGCAATATAATGCAATACATAGCTTTTATTTGATTTTTTCAATAAACAATAAGAAAGTTCATGTTTTCGTAAAAAAGGATATGGCTTTTAAAAAACTGAGTCTCTATCTTTATCCATGAAAAAAGTTGAGTTTACTATTTTATCCTTTTGTCTTATTGCAGCAAATAGGCGAATATTACCTGCAAAGGTACGCTCTTAAATAAGCATTCAATTTAACTGCTATAATAGGAATTTATGAATTACAATTTCAGATACATCTGGGGCATCACCTTAGTTTCGGCCATGGGTGGATTGCTGTTTGGCTACGACTGGGTAGTAATAGGAGGGGCAAAGCCCTTTTACGAGCGGTTTTTCGACATTGTGAACTCACCGTATCTCCAGGGATGGGCCATGAGCAGTGCTTTGCTGGGTTGTATCGCCGGGGCGATGGGGTCGGGTTGGTTGAGTGAACGTTTCGGGAGAAAACCTACTCTGATTATAGCGGCTTTTCTCTTTACGCTTTCTGCACTTGGGACCGGATGGACCAATAACTTCGATTTCTTTATTGCTTTCCGTTTGTTAGGCGGTCTGGGAATTGATCTGGCCTCCTCCATTTCTCCCATCTATATTGCCGAAGTGGCTCCGGCGGAGATGCGTGGTCGGTTCGTTTCGCTCAATCAATTGACCATTGTAATTGGAATATTGGCGGCACAAATAACCAACTACCTGATTGCCCAACCTGTGGCCCCGGGGGCAACTTACATGCAAATATTGCATTCGTGGAACGGCCAGATGGGATGGCGATGGATGTTTTGGGCAGAATTGATTCCAGCTTCCATGTTCTTTCTGCTCATGTTTTTGGTGCCCGAGAGTCCACGTTGGCTCACCAAAAATCATAAAAAGGACGATGCTGCGAAAGTCCTTTCCAGGGTGGGTGGCCATGATTATGCTCTGAAGTATTGTTCAATCCTTAAAGGGGAGTACTGGAAAAGTACGCGTGAAAGACCTTTTGGACGTAAAGGTGCGGCCTGTATTGGTCATTGGGATTGTACTGGCGGTGTTCCAGCAATGGTGTGGCATAAATGTGGTGTTTAATTATGCCGAGGAAGTTTTTAGTGCAGCTGGTTTTGGGGTGACTGATGTGCTCTTTAATATTGTGGTTACTGGAATAGTCAATCTTGTGTTTACATTTATTGCACTTAAAACAGTTGACAGCTGGGGACGCCGTAAGTTGATGCTTTTCGGATCTGCCGGACTGGCGGTTACCTACCTTCTTTTAGGGGGCAGCTACTTTTTTGAACTGAGTGGTTTTGTGGTATTGCTTTTTGTAGTACTGGGTATTGGCATTTATGCAATGTCGCTGGCCCCAATAACCTGGGTGGTTCTTTCCGAGATTTTCCCCAATAAAATCAGGGGAACAGCTATGGCCGTGGCCACCTCTTCGCTCTGGGTTGCCAGTTTTGTCCTCACTTACACCATTCCCCTATTGAATAGTGCTTTGAATGCTTCCGGCACGTTCTGGGTTTATGCACTGATTTGTGTGGGTGGTTTCTTCTTTATCTTCCATAAATTACCGGAAACAAAAGGGGAAACATTGGAAGAGATTGAGGAGTATTTTGGGAACGGTGAAAACAGTTAAAGATGCTTACAAAGGCGCATAGGAAGACGGGAAATATTTTAACCTTTTCTATGCACTATTTTGCTGTGCACGAACATGCACAGTGCAAATAAGGAGGTTTTTCAAATTTCTATAGACCTTCCTGCCAATTGGTTAGGTGGGGATGGGCACATGCAAATATAAAAGTTTTAAAATATATATTATCATGAATTTATCAAAAAAAGTAAAAGTCTGGTCGCAGGATGAAGTAATCCCAACCTATGGAATAGGCCATCCGGAGAAGAATCCCATGTTTTTAGAAAAACGGGTATATCAGGGAGGCACAGGTGTTGTTTATCCTTATCCTGTTGTCGAAAAAATTTATGACACTAAAGAAGATGTGACTTATCAGGCCTTCTACTTGGAGAATGATTACATCAAAGTGATGGTATTGCCTCAGTTAGGTGGTCGGATTCAAATGGCCTATGACAAAATTAAACAACGGCATTTTGTCTATTACAACCATGTGATAAAGCCTGCCCTGGTGGGACTTTTCGGGCCCTGGATATCGGGAGGTATTGAATTTAACTGGCCACAGCATCACCGTCCCTCGACCTATCTTCCAGTGGATTGGCGGGTTGAAGAGAATGAAGATGGGAGTGCCACAATATGGGTCAACGAAGTTGAGCGCATGTTTGGTCAAAAGGGTGCTGCCGGTTTTACACTGCATCCAGGAAAAGCTTATCTTGAAATTAAGGGGCAGCTTTTTAATCGCACGCCTTTTCCGCAAACCTTTTTGTGGTGGGCCAATCCTGCAGTAGCGGTCAACGATCACTATAAATCGGTTTTTCCACCTGATGTGAACGCAGTTTTCGATCATGGCAAACGTGAAGTCTCTACCTTCCCTATAGCCACGGGAACCTATTATAAGATTGATTATTCAGCAGGTGTCGATATCTCGCAATAAAAAAAAATATTCCTGTGCCTACCTCTTACATGGCCATCAAGTCGAGTTATGATTTCGTTGGTGGTTATGAAGACGATACCCGCGCCGGGCTGTTGCATGTGGCCAACAATCACATATCACCCGGAAAAAAACAGTGGACCTGGGGGTGCGGTGAATTTGGGTTGGCCTGGGATCGTAATTTAACCGACGAGGATGGTCCTTACATAGAATTGATGACAGGGGTCTTTACCGATAATCAGCCTGACTTTACATGGTTGATGCCTGGTGAAGAAAAGACTTTTGTACAATACTTTTTGCCCTACAGAGAGCTGGGTGCTATAAAGAATGCCAATAAAGATGTATTATTAAATTTGGATATTGAAGGTGAAAAGATACGGTTGAAAATTTTTGCCACCTCCCACTTCAAAAATGTCAAAGTGGTGTTGAATTGCGATCGGGATGCAATCTTTGAAAGTGTACTGGATCTTTCCCCTGAGACGGTGATGGATGAATTGGTCGATGCAAAGGCTACTTCTTTACAAGGGTTGTCTGTCGAAATATATTCGCAAGACGGAACTGAATTACTCAGTTGGAAGCCCGAAAAGGATGAAATAAAAAAGCCCGCCGAGCCCGCCAAACCGGCTCTCCAACCCAATGAGATACAGACCACAGAGCAGCTTTATCTCACTGGCCTCCACCTGGAGCAGTATCGCCATGCCACTTATTCGCCTGTCGATTATTACCGCGAGGCTCTGAAGCGTGACCCCTCGGATGTGAGAAACAACAATGCCATGGGGCTTTGGTTATTGCGGCGTGGAAAATTTGCCGAAAGCAAGCCCTATTTCTGCGCAGCAATTGAAACCCAGCTGCAACGTAATCCCAACCCCTACGATGGTGAACCTCTTTACAACCAGGGCGTGGCATTGTATTATCAGCAACTTTTTGCTCAGGCCTACGAGAGTTTTTACAAAGCCACCTGGAATGCGGCCACCAAAAGCAGCTCATTTCTTTTCCTGGCCAGGATATCTGCCATCAAAGGGAAATATGAAAGAGCCATGCAGGAGGTAAATCAGGCACTGGCCGGGAATGCTCACCATCATCAGGCCAGGCACCTGCAAACGGCCTTGCTCCGTAAGTTGGGTCTTAAGGAACAAGCGCTCGGAATAGCAAGTAATAGCCTGGAAATAGATGGATTCAACGTGGGTTGTCTTTACGAAAAGTGGCTCCTCTCGGATAATGCTAAAGACCTTGAACAGTGGCAGCATTTGATGAGGGACTCGAACAACAATTACCGCGAACTGGCTCTGGATTATGCCTCGTTTGGATCTTGGAACGAGGCCCTGTCGGTAATGCAAACAGCCATTGATAGATGCTCCGCCGACAGCATGGATCACTATTATGCCGGGTGGATATGTGGAAAGTTAGGGCAGAGTGCCGAATGCAAAAAACATTATAAACAAGCCGGAAACGCTGCCGAAGTTCAGTACTTCCCCAACAAGATACAGGAAATTGATATCTTGGCAGATGCCATTGCGGAGTATCCAAACGACGGACGAGCGGCTTAGCTCCTGGGCAACCTTTGGTATGATAAAAAACAATACAGCGATGCCATAGACCGCTGGGAGCAATCGGCAAAGGCTAATCCAAGCTTCCACAGGGTACACCGTAACCTGGCACTGGCATATTATAACAAGCTGGATGAGAAAGCAAAAGTACTACACGCACTGGAGAAAGCCCATGAGCTGGATTCCTCCGATGCATGAATCGTGATGGAGTTGGACCAACTCTATAAAAAACTGAATAAACCCTTTGATTTTAGATTGAAATTCTTTCAGGCACATCCCGAAGCATTGGATTATCGAGATGACTTGTACCTGGAACAGGTGACCCTTTTCAATCAATTGGGAGAGTATGCCAAAGCCAAAGAGTTGATTGCAACCCGTAAATTCCATCCCTGGGAGGGCGGAGAAGGAAAAGTGTCCGCCCAATACCAGATATGCCGACTTGGCTTGGCCCGTGAAGCTTTATCTAAAGAAAGATTTTGCCCGAACCGTGCAATTGATGGAGGAATCATTAGTTTATCCGGAGAACCTTGGGGAAGGGAAACTCATAACCGCCCAGGAAAACGACCTATACTATTATTTGGGATTGGGCTATGAGGGCCTGGGAGAGAATGAGAAAGCAAAAGCGTGTTTTGTTAAGTCTTCCGAGGGCCTTAGCGTACCATCAGATGCTATCTACTACAACGATCAGGAACCTGACAAGATTTTCTACCAGGGACTGGCGCTGCTCAAATTAGGAGACGACAATGCTGCTAAGAGTAGGTTTAATAAGCTCATCTCTTACGGTGAAAAACACTTGTTCGACAAGGTAAGGATTGATTATTTTGCCGTCTCCTAACCCGACATGTTGGTGTGGGAGGAAGACCTGGAGGTGCGCAATAAAATTCATTGCTACTATCTGATGGGCCTTGGTCATCTGGGACATCAAGATATGGAAAAAGCAAGTGAATTTTTAGGCGAAGCTTATGAATTAAATGTGAACCACCAGGGGGTGCAGAGGCATTTGGAGATGGCTGGAGAATTGTAAAGCCCAAGATACGCGGGTCTATATCCGGTTAGCGGTTTCAAATCGCTAACCGGTTAAAGGTGCCCGTGTTGAATACAGGGCACTATTTGTAGCAATTTTTTTTAACATTTTGATGTTTATTTGTGCTTATCAGATAAAGGGGGATTTAGCCCTTCCTGGATTCTGATGATTTCACCAGATTTTTTTATTTTCAATTGTCTCTTGGTTGGTAAGTGATTCTTAATCAGCAGCAAAAAGCTTGTGCACTATCAAAATACACTTGTTCGCTAAAAGAAATAAAAGTAAGAATGTCCATACATTCGCAATCAAATGCGTGGTTTTTAACACAATCTATCCTTACTTTTGCTACGGATATAAATTCTAAATACCATCAACAAGGCGGGCCTGTAAAGCAGACCCTTATAATGTATAATATTACATAAGTGATTATCGTATGTGGTTGATCATCAGCCTTTTGTTGAGACCGCTAAAGCCGTACACGAAATGCCTGGTCGCGATTATAAAATAAAAGCAGCGTGCCTGGATTTTTTGGGTAGTCTCGGGTTGGTTCCAAATAATTATGAGTATAGGGAGTAATCAGTTCTTCCCCAGATTATTTTTTCGGTAGCTGGTTGGTGTTACACCATACTCTTTTTTAAAGGTGTAGCCAAAGTAGCTTACATCTTTAAAGCCACACTTAAAGGCTATTTCTGAGATGGAGATGTTGTTTTCAATGAGCATTTCTTTAGCTGTTTGTAGCTTTATCTTTCGAATAAAATCATTGGGGCTGATACCCAGAAGTTCCGATACCTTCCGGTAAAGCATAGAATTACTGATGGCCATTTCACGGGCAAGCATTTGTACGCTCAGGCTGGAATCCTGGAGGTGTTGTTCTACAACTTCTTGAGCTTTTGTCAAAAAAACGTCGTCCTGGGATGGCGTTTTGAATCCTTTCTCTTTAGAATATGAGTTGGAGTTGCTAATTTGGTTCCGTTTTTGCCGATCGAGCAGAGCCTGTATCCTCGATAGAAGTGTTCGAATGTTAACGGGTTTGGACATGTAACTGTCGGCTCCTGCTTTGTATCCTAGGGCTCTTTCTTTTTCAGAAACTTTTGCTGTAAGCAGTATGATGGGAATTTGTGATGTTTTGGGGTCGTTTTTGAGCTTTTGACAAAGTTCAAGTCCACCCATTTGGGCCATGACAACATCCGAAAGGATGAGGTCAACCTGTTTGCCCCGGATAATTTTAAGTCCCGATACACCGTTGGTAGCCTCCAATACATCAAATAATTTTTCCAGATGCGATTTTAATACTTTTCTAAATCCGGCATGGTCTTCAATAATTAAAATTGAAGGCTTGTGTCCGTAACCTTTATTAAGATTCCTGATCTTCAAAAACATCTCCTCTTCAATATCTTCGAGTATGAGCTGATGTGAAGGCGTTTTTCCTTTTAAAGAAGTGTTGATCTCTTCCGAAGTAAAAGCATTTTTGCTTACTGGCAATAGAAAGGTGATGTGGGTTCCTTCTCCCGGAGAGCTGTTGAGAAAAAGTTGACCTTTATGGGCTTCAATCATCGATTTGGTAAGCGAAAGACCGATGCCAAATCCTTTGTTTTCGGGTTTATTGTTCTTGATGGAATAAAAACGGTTGAAAATCAAAAGTTGATTTTCCCGTTCAATGCCGATTCCGGTATCGGTAATTGAAAAGTGAGCATTAGTTTGGGCTTCCTTCGTGGAAAGCCTCATCTCAACTGCTATTTTTCCATCGGGGGGTGTAAATTTGAAGGCATTGGAAAGTAAATTGTGAAGAATGATGTCTATTTTTTCAGGATCGAACCAGCATTGTTGGTCTGAAGGACTGATGTTACAGTTGAATTTAATATTTTTTTTTCGTGCCAGAGGAATAAAGTTTTCACAGATATTGTCGACAAATTTATTAAGGTTAGCCTTACTCACAGATAATGAAAGTTGCTCCAGTTCTGCTTTGCTGTAATAAAGGAACTGTCTGTTAAATCGCGTGAGTCGTTGAATGTTTCTTTCGGCCAGGGCAATATCCTGGTTTGTGGGCTTGTTTTTTGGATGTTTCCATTCTTCAATAAGGAACGATAAAATATTGAGAGGGGTGAGGAATTCATGGGAAATGTCTGCAAAAAGATCTTGTTTGAAACGGTTTAACTTGTCGGATTTTTGTCGCTCAATGTGCTCAATTTCCAGGGCGTGTTTCACCTTCTGATTTTTCCGGCTCATTCTTATAGCGAAGAACAGAAAGCCAATAAATAAGAGCGCGTAGATCGAAAATGCCCACCAGGTTTTATATGGCGCAGGCCTCACTCTTATCCTGAGTGTCGCCGGTTCCGGATTCCAGTAACCATCGCTGTTGGTTCCTTTAATTTTCAGGATGTAAACTCCGGGTTTTAGGTGGGCATAGTTGGTTGTCCTCATGGAAGCATCCACCACTCTCCAATCATCCTCCAAACCTTCAAGTTGAAGGGCGTATTTGTTGTTTTCTGGTTGTGAGTAGGAGAGCGCAGCAAAGGTGACCGAGAAATTATTTTTCAAATGACTCAATACAAGTGGTTTGTCAGGGTCGGCCAGCAACGAAACTGGTTGATTCATCACCTCCACTTCAGTAATGACTACTGGTGCCATTAAAGTATCGATAAAGATGGTTAATGGATCAAAATAGTTGAAACCGTTGTTACCGCCGAAATAAAAATAACCTGATGAATCTTTGTAAAAAGAATTCTTAATAAAAATGTTCCCCTGAAGTCCGTTGTCCTGAAGGAAAGTGTTAAACTTCAAGTCATCATCTTTTACATTCAATTTAGTGAGTCCTCTGTTGGACGATATCCATAAGTTATTTTCCGCATCCTCAGAGATATTGAAAATCACGTTGCCCGCAACTTCAGCATTCAATGTTTTGAAGCGCTTTTCAACAGGATGCCATCGGAGAATGCCTGCTCCGCCTGATCCTATCCAGAGATACTTTCTGCTATCCTCGAAAAGGGTGAGGATATGGTCGGTAATGAGCCCGTTATTTTGTTCATCGGCCGACAAAAATCTTTGGAAAGTTAACGGGAAGTGCGTTTGAATATTTGAGGTGAGCCTGTTCAGGCCGCGGTCGAAGGTGCTTACCCATAAAGTTTCGTTGCTGTCCTCCAATATCTTCGATATCCGGTCGCTGCTCAGGGAGAAAGGGTCACCAGGGTTGTGAGCGAAGCGGAGAACACTGAATTCATGAAACTCTCCGTTACCGTAAGGAATGATTTTATAAAGCCCGTTTTCGGTTCCTACCCATATAAAACCTAAATGATCCTGATAGATATCAAAGACTTCTCTCGACTCGAATCCGTAAGCACCCGTTATTTTGTTCATTTCGACGTGCCGGCCCGTTTCGGGGTTGAATTTAATAAGGCCCCTGTATCTGGTTCCCAGCCACAAATTACCTTTGTTATCTTGGAAGAAGCAATTAATGGTATTGATTTCAGGGGAAAGTACTTCGTAGGGTGGAAGGTCGGAAAAGTGAACAAAGTTTCCGGTATTTAAATCATAACTGCCAAAGCCCAAACTTCTCACCCCCACCAACAGTCTTCCCCGTCGATCGGTTGTAAAAGCCGTAACCGACTGACTGAGCCTCGAGGGGAAGATATCAGGGATGGTATAGGTTTTGAACTTTTTTATTTTGTTGTTGATTTTATTTACACCCCCTCCCAGGGTTCCAATCCATATTAAGCCCCCATTGTCACAGAGCAATGCGTAGGTTTCGTTTTGGGAGATCGACCTTTGGCCGGTTTGGTGCTTGAATTGGTGAAAAATCGGGCTTGAGCTTTCCGGGTTTTCGATGCGGGTGAGTCCGTAGGGCGTTCCAACCCACAAATCATTCTTCTTGTCTTTAATCACGTCATATACGATATTTCCTGCAATAGAGTTTTCAGAACCCTTTTTCAGGTATACGTGATTCTCAATGGAAACCGAGTCGTTATTGTGCAATTGAAATTTCAACAGGCCCCCTTCCCATAGCCCGAGCCAATAATGATTTTCAAAACTTTCAAGAAGGCTGAAGGGGGAAAATTCGGGGACTGAGATATTTAATTCTTTATTGGTCCACGATTTTAATATCTCTCTTTTTTGATTGATAAGCGAAAGCGATCCCTGCCAGGTGCATATCCAAATATTATTTTGGCTGTCGGCTAAAATCTTGGTGATCCAGTTTGAGTTCATGCCCAATTCAGGCGTGTCTATTGAAAAATGATCTATAATACCATTTTCGGGTGAAAAAAGATCGATTCCATTTCCTGCTGTTCCCACCCAAATTTGTTGGTCGTGATCGATGGCAATAGAATTGATATAGTCGAAGGAGAGGCGAAAGGAATCGGGTGATTGAGTATTATAGAATAAAAATGTCCCGGTTGTCGGGTCCAGTCTGGAAATACCCCTGTCGGTAGCACACCACAAGTGACCTTCCTCGTCTTCGGTAATTTCATTAAAGCTGTTGGTGATCAATCCTTTGTCGTGATAATTTGCTATGGAATAGGTTTTTAAGTCATAACCATCATACCGAATGAGTCCTTCGGTGGTGCAAAACCATAAGAAACCTTTTGAATC
>JACDJA010002986.1_pt1 | contig 11386 bp, 6 predicted proteins | sample 7449241 | NCBI WGS metagenome assembly JACDJA01 (sample SAMN14253289, study PRJNA609438) | sludge metagenome | isolation source: initial anaerobic sludge | collected 2018-12-20 | reverse complement strand
GTTAGTAATTCCAATATTAAAATTTCATTTCTCCGATTCATTCTATGTAAATAATGCTTAGCGTCACCTGCTTCTCCAAAAGCAACTTTGCCATTTGCCAGGTTTATTCTGGCTACCGTACAACTTTGACATTCAACCGGACTTTCGGCAATACAGGGTTTATTATCATATAAATTGTAATTTTTCCGGTATGATTGCGGGGTTATATTTGGCATAAAAACATTTGCCGCTACCTGAATAGCTTTTTCCCTGCCCAATTTATCTATCGATTGCAGTGCTGTTGAAGCGGCAATGTTTATGTCTTTCATAATAATCCTTAATATTGCCAACACTTTTAAAGTTAGTTCAAATCGGGCGTTCAAAGGCATTAATGTAGTACGCTGTTCAAAGAGTGGTGTTTCATGGTGTTCAATATAGGGACCAACGCCACACATATCAATATCAATATCTTTCATAAACAGAATATCATCTGCAATATGGCTCAAGGTTTGGCCGGGTAACCCAACCATAACCCCGGTACCAACCTGGTAACCTATATTTTTTAATACCCGGAGAGAATCAATTCTTTTTTGAAAGCTGTGTAAAGAATTGTTTGGGTGAATCTGTTTATACAGCTCTTTATTCGAGGTTTCAATCCTGAGAAGATATCGGTTTGCGCCACTTTCAAACCATCTGGAATACGTTGATTCCTTTTGTTCGCCACAGGACAGGGTAATTCCAAAGTTGTTACCTGTAATCTTACGGATTTGTTTGAGTAATCTATCTACACGGTTTTCAAACTCCCTGGATTTAACTTCGCCTGACTGCAATACAATGGAACCATAATGCTCATCAAAAGCGAATTTAGCTGCCTGGATTATTTCCCGGTCTGATAAAGAATATCTTTGAACGTTCTTATTGCTTTTTCTTATCCCACAATAAAAACAGTCTTTGGCACACAAATTCGAAAATTCTATCAAACCTCTTAAATATACTTTATCTCCTATTTTATATGATTTTACTTCTTTCGCCTTTTGATATAATAATTTTGCTTCCGATTGATTTGTATATAATAGTTCAATTATATCATCTTTAGAGAAATCATTGTTTTGTAATATGTTTTTTATGGAAGTGTTCATCTTTAATAGCTTGATATCAATTGAAAGTACGCTTATTCGTTTAATTTCCAGTTAATTTCTCATCACTCTCATGGCATTAAAAACAGCAATCAAAGCAACGCCCATATCGCCAAAAACGGCTTCCCACATGGTGGCAATCCCGAAAATACCCAATACAATAAAGGCTGCTTTAACCCCCAGGGCAAAAATGATATTTTGCCACACGATATTTCTGGTTTTCCTGGCAACATCCATTGCAACAGCAACTTTCGAAGGTGAATCGGTCATCAATACCACATCGGCGGTTTCAATTGCCGCATCGGAACCGAGTGCGCCCATAGCAATTCCCACATCGGCACGGGCAAGTACAGGGGCATCATTTATGCCATCGCCCACAAAAGCAACTTTGCTGTTCTTGTTCAGCATTTTTTCAATATGTTCAACTTTGTTTTCAGGTAACAGTTCGGCATAATATTCTTTAATGCCCAGCTTTCGGGCGAAAATACCCGCGGCATACTTGCTGTCGCCCGTGAGCATTACCGTTTTAATACTTTTTTTGTTTAAACGTCCGATGGCTTCAATGGAATCCTCTTTCAAACTATCTGATATAACAATATAGCCAGCGTACTTCCTGTCAACCACAACATGCACAACCGTTCCTTCAATTTCACATTTGTCATGCACTATATTTTCTTTATGAAGAAGCTTGTCATTTCCAACAAAAATTTCTTTGTTATCTATGTACGCTTTAACCCCATGCCCGGATATCTCTTCAACTTTCCCGATTCTCGAATTGTCAATATCCAACTTATGTGATTCGAGTATAGATTTTGCAATCGGGTGATTGGAATTATATTCGGCATACGCCGCGTATTCTGATATTTCTTCCTTTGAAAAGCCATTCGAGGTAACTATTTCTGTTACCTTGAACTCTCCTTTTGTAAGTGTGCCTGTTTTATCAAACACCACAGTTTTAACCTGGGTAAGTGCATCTAAAAAGTTGGAACCCTTCACTAAAATGCCCTTGCGGGAAGCCCCGCCTATTCCTCCGAAGTAGCCAAGCGGAATGCTGATTACCAGTGCGCAGGGACAGGAAATAACCAGAACTACCAATGCCCGGTAAATCCAATCGCTAAAAGTTGCGCCGCTTAGTAAAAGCGGAGGTACAACGGCAATCAAAAGGGCTCCAAAAACCACTACGGGCGTATAATATTTGGCAAACGTGGTGATGAATTTTTCGGTCTCAGCTTTTTTGGATGTGGCATTTTCAACCATCTCAAGAATTTTTGAAATAGAAGAATCCTCAAAAAGCCTGGAGACTTTAACCGTAATTAAACCGGATTGATTTATCATGCCCGCTAATACTTCATCGTTTGGATTTATTTTACGCGGTACACTTTCCCCTGTAAGCGCTGAGGTATCCACAAAGGAATTCCCGTCAATTACCAGTCCGTCCAACGGAACTTTTTCACCAGCCCTAACTATTATTTCGTCTCCAAGATTCACATCTTCCGGTGAAACTTTTATTATATCCCCGCCATCTTTCAGATTGGCATAATCGGGTTTAATTTCAAGAAGCGATTTTATTGACCCGCGGGAACGGTTTACAGCGATATCCTGGAACAGTTCGCCAACTACGTAAAATAACATAACAGCAATTGCTTCGGGCATTTCATGTATTGCGAAGGCGCCCAGGGTTGCAACCGACATTAAAAATTGCTCGTTAAAAACCTGTCCCCGGTTGATGTTTTTAACAGCCGATGCAAGAACATTCCAGCCCACGATAAGGTAGCCCGTCACGAATACCGCATATTCGGCGATGTGAAAAGGCGTATTATGGAACTCCTCTTCAAAAATCAGTCCTGCTGCCAGGAGAAGGATGCCTGAAATTGCTTTAATAATTGTCCATTTGTTTTCAGCAAGTTCACTTGACGAAACAATTGTTTTTTGATTATTATTATCTTCAATTTCAACTTCCGGTTCAATCTCTTTAATTGTGCTTTTTACCTTTTCAAGGTCATCGGTATCTATTGTCATTGAAGCAGTGGCGAAATTAACGCTCACAAATTTTACTTCCTGGAGTTTACCGACGCCGTCTTCAATCTTTGCCGCACAGGAGGCGCAGTCCAGGTTTTTTAATTTATATTTTTTCATACCATTGTTTTTAAAAGTTTTCCCAGAAGAACGATAAGTTGTAAAATAGCAGGTCACTATTCATTTCATAGCAACCTGCCTTTCACCCGGCGGTTATTCTTCGCCGTTTTCCAGTCCCGTTTTTACCCGGTAAGCTTTTTCAACATTGGAAACATAAATAATCCCGTCACCGGGGTTTAATGTTTTTCCATATTCTGAAATGATACTTACCACCGTATTAACTTTTGCTTTCTCAATAACCATCACAATTTTGGCCATTGGACTGTCGGTAACAGAAAATTTCTGCGAAACAAATGCGTTTTCATCTTGCAGTTTTCCCGTACCTTCTGCCGAAGAAAGCGTAATGTTCTCAAAATCATTGTCGATTAAATGGTGAACAATTTCATTCACTTTATTTGGTCTTACAAATGCTTTTATTTCTTTCATAATTTTATTGTTTTAATCATCATCTCCGGTTTCTTCTTTCTTCATATCAGCCAATAAATAGTAGGCTGTATTCAAAACTACCTGTGTGTTATCAGGCAACGAATTTATCAAATGTATTTCCGTATATCCATCGTCTTTCAGTCCGGGAATAACTTCGACCATTCGGAAGGCCATACTATTTTCTTCCGCATTATCTTCATTGTCGGCATGGATTTCTTCATTTGCAGGTTCGTCCTTTTCTCGTTCTTCAAGAGCCTGATTGTCCAGTATAAAAATGTATGATTTTGTCCCCTCCGTAACAATAGCATCATTGGGCAAAGCCCTGGTATATTTTTCATCTGTATGCAAATGCCCCGAAATGTACATGCCGGGTATAAGCCCAGAAACTTTTTCATTGATTTTTGCATGGATATGAACTGCCCTTGAATTGGCCTCAAACTCTTTTCCAATGGCAAAAACGGTTGCTGTTAATTCTTCATCGGGGCGGTTCGAAACCGTAAAATGAACTTTCTGGCCTTCTTTTACCAAATGCACATCTTTTTCATAAACCATAAAATCGGCATGAATTGCGGTGTTGTCAGTTATTTCAAGCAGTATGTCTTTTGCATCAACATAAGAGCCTACTTTTATATTAACTTCATTTACAAAACCATTTATTGGTGAATTAATGTTTATGGTATTTGAAATATTGCCCTGCATAATTTTATCGGGCGAAAGATTCAGCAATTGCAGGCGTGATTTTAATCCTTCGTATTTTGCTTTTGCCGTATTGTATTCCGCTTTTGCCTGTTGGAAGTCTCGGCCTGCACCAACATTGTTTTCAAACAATTCTTTTTGGCGTTCAAATTCCTGTTCCAGAAATTCAAGCCTGTTGGCAACTTCGGCAAAACTTTCCTGTAAGGCAATGTAATCCGGATGTTCAAGTACTGCCAATAATTGACCCTTGCTTACCCGGTCGCCATGGAATACTTTTATCTCTTTTACATTCCCGCCAATAACGGCTGTAATATCGGCGCTGTTTGCAGGAGGTACTTCGAGTTGCCCGTTTGACTTTACTACCGTGGTTAGGTTGCGCATTTGAAAAGACCCCAATTTTAATTTCAGGGCTTCCCGTTGGTTTTTATTTAATATCACAATGCCTTCGGGGCTATGTTCTTCGTGTTCTTCGCCTTCTCCGGCTGTTTTGTTTTTTGTGTTGCACGATATTAATGTGGCGATTGCCATCAATGCTATAATTATTTTTGTATTCATCGTTACTATATTTTGTTGATTATTTACCTGTTATGAATTTTAATTGGGCAGACAATTCGAAGTATTCTGCCTGTTGCATTAAAAAGTCTTGTTTTGTCCGTATGGCTGCTTCTGTGTTCTGAATAAACTGGACATAGTCGATACTGCCTAAACGGTACGCCAGGTTGGAAGCCTGAATTTGTTCGTCGGCCAGAGGCAATGCTTCTTTTTGATAATAGTTGATAACCTGTTGCAAAGTAAGGTAACGGCTGATTTGCTCGTTGTACCCGGCTTTCAGTTCCAGTTCCTTTTGCTCGTACTGTTGGTTTGCAATTTGGAAGTCAATTTTTGAAGCTTTGGTTTTGCCCGATTGTGAAAAGAAAGCCAGCGGGACAGAAATACCTACTTCCCATCCATAAAATCCTGAATTGCCGTCAACCGATTGCCATTTATAACCCAAGTCTAACTTTGGAAGGAAATTGGCCTTTTCAGCTTTCCACGCCGATTCTGCTACATCAATTCCGGTTGAATAGTAATCAAGTAAAGGGCTTGCACCCAAAGAATCAGTTCCTGAAACAAGTTCAAAAACATATTGTCCTAAATCCTGAGTATTCACATCAACAGCCCCCGGATATAGCAGGTATTGGTTAAGGATTTGCAAGCTTGCCAAATAGTTACTTTCGGCTTTCCTTAAATTCACCTGCAATTCTTTGTATTTGGCCGATGCCGAAAGATATTCGATTTTTGAAGTTGCCTGTGTATTGTAACGCAACTCCGCAGCTTTCTGAAAATCGGTGTACAAGGTGTCAAGGTCTTTAAATAGCTGCCATTGTTGTTTGGCATGTACAGCATTGTACCATGCGATACTAACATCACGGATTAACGAATATTCGGTAAGGTACTGCCCCGAAATAGCTTGTTGGGTACGTGCATTTGCTAACTTGCTTTTTGCCGGAATACCAAAAACATCGATATCCGACTGACCAATCCCAATTCTGTTTTGAATACCCGGTGCGTTGTTGCCTACTTCTTCTTTCCCGGTATAAATCGAAGTCGTTCCCAGTTCGTATGCCGTAGCTTTTAATGCTTCCTGTTTGTCAACTTCCAATTTGGCTGCCTTAATTGCCGGATAGTTTTCTTTTGCCCTTTCAATGGCTTGTGGCAATGTTATCGTAGAATCCTGCGCATTGGCATTTCCTGAAATTCCCAAACCTGCAATCACAACAAGAACGGTAAACATCCCTAAAGCTGTTTTTGGCATTTTTATTTTTTTAACGCCACTTTCAACAAATTTATAGAGAATAGGTAGCACAATAAGCGTCAACAAGGTTGATGTCAACATTCCTCCAATCACCACAGTAGCCAAAGGGCGTTGAACTTCTGCTCCTGCCGACGTGGAAACCGCCATAGGCAGAAAGCCCAGAATATCGGTTGAAGCTGTTAATAAAATTGGACGGATACGCCGGATTGAACCTTTTTTAATAATGTCGTTTATATGGAGTTTGCCTTCTTCTTTCAATTCATTAAAACCGCTAATCAACACTAAACCGTTAAGTACCGCAACGCCAAACAGGACGATAAAACCTACGCCAGCCGAAATACTAAAAGGCATATCACGCAAATAGAGCGAAAATATACCCCCAACAGCGGCAAACGGCACAGCCACATAAATCATTAGCGTTTGTTTAAACGACTTTACAGCGAAGAAAACCAACATGAAAATTAATGCCAAAGCAAGCGGAACAACCAGCGACAAGCGTTTTGATGCCCGTTCGAGGTTTTCGAAAGCGCCGCCGTAGCGGATATAATAGCCCGTAGGTAAATCCAGCTTTTCATCTAAGGTGGTTTGAATTTCTTCCACAAGTGATTTTACATCCCTACCCGAAACATTAATCCCTACATAAGTTCGCCGGTTGGTATTGTCGCGGCTGATTTGCATTGGCCCCGGCTGATAACTTATTTCTGCCACTTCTTTTAAAGGGATTTGATTACCGTCGGGCAGGTTGACAAAAAGGTTTCGGATGTCGTCAATGCTCTGTCGATGTTCCTCGTCCAGACGCACAACCAGGTCGAACATCCGCTCGCCTTCGTATATGCTTCCGGCAACGCCACCACTGAAAGCCGATTCAACTATGGTATTTAGTTCTTTAATTTTCAGGTTATACCTTCCAAGTTTGTTACGGTCGTAATGAACGGTTATCTGCGGCAATCCGCGTGTGGCTTCAGCTTTTACACCTGCCACGCCTTCAATTCCCGAAACCAGCCCGGCAATTTCTTCGGATTTGGCTGCCAGAATTTCTAAATCGTCGCCATAAAGTTTAACCGCAACATCTTCACGTATTCCGGTCAGCAATTCATTGAAACGCATTTCAATAGGCTGCGTAAATTCAAAATTTATACCCGGCAAAACACTTACTTTTTCCCTTACTTTTTCAATTAATTCGGCTTTCGATTCGGCTTGTGTCCACTGGTCTTTTGGTGTCAATATCACAAATATATCTGCAATGTCCAAAGGCATTGGATCCATGGGTAAATCTGCCACACCAATCCTGCTTTGAATACTTTCTACTTCATCAGGAAAGTTTTCCAAGACAATTTGTTCCAGTCGGGTGGAAGTTTTTGTTACTTCGGTTAATGAAGTTCCCGGCTTTAAAAATGCCTGAAAAGCAAAATCGCCTTCATCAAGTTTTGGAATAAATTCGGCTCCCATCCGTGTAAACAGAAAACCGCCGGAAACTAACAGCACAAATGCTATTGTGATTACAATCCAACTTCTTTTAAGCGACCATCCGATTACCGGGGTATAAATTTTTTCGAGTTTTCCAATAATTTTATCGCCCCATGTTTTTTTATCTGTTTTTGGTGGTTGAAGAAATAAGGCTGCCATCATTGGAATATAGGTAAGGCACAATATTACCACGCCCAAAACGGCAAATCCAAAAGTCATAGCCATTGGTATAAACATTTTACCTTCAACACCCTGCAAGGCTAAAACCGGGATGAAAACAATCAAAATAATCAACTGACCAAAAAATGCTGAGTTCATCATTTTGCTTGACGAATTATAGGCAATTTCGTTTCGTTTCGCCTGGTCAAGTTTTGTTCCGATAAGGTTTTTACGATGGAGGTAAAATATCATGGCTTCAACAATAATTACTGCACCATCTACCAATATCCCGAAATCGAGTGCCCCCAAACTCATCAGGTTAGCCCACACCCCAAACAGGTTCATCATGATAAATGCAAATAGCAAGGCAAGCGGGATGGTAGAAGCTACCAGTAAACCGCCTCGTAAATTGCCCAAAAAGATGACCAGGACAAAGATTACAATGAGTGCCCCCAGTGAAAGGTTTTCGGCTACGGTGGAGGTGGTGCTTTTAATCAGTTTGCTGCGGTCGAGAAATGGTTTTATCTCTACGCCATCGGGCAACGATTTTTGGATTAATGCCATTCGTTCCTTCACATCCTTGATTACATCGTTGGAGTTTTCACCTTTCAGCATCATAACGATACCGCCAACGGCTTCGCCTTTACCGTCTTTGGTGAAAGCCCCGTAACGCACAAAACTTCCGTACTTTACTTCGGCCACATCCCGTATAAAAACGGGTTGCCCGTTTACATTGGCTACCGGTGTGTTGCGGATGTCATCGAGTGAGCGCATCAAACCTTCGCCACGGATAAAATTCGCCTGAAAGTTCTTTTCGATGTATGCCCCGCCTGTGTTTTGATTGTTGTCTTCCAGCGCTTCAAAAACATCAGACATGGTGAGGTTCATGCTTCGGAGCTTATCCGGATTAATGGAAACTTCGTATTGTTTGCCGCGACCCCCAAAGGAGTTTACTTCAACCACACCCGGAACCATCGCCATTTGCCGTTTTACTATCCATTCCTGCATGGTACGCAATTCCATGTCGTTATACACGGTGTCGTAACCGGGCTGCACTTCGAGAGTGTACTGGTAAATTTCACCTAAGCCAGTACTGATTGGGGCCATAAACGGTTCGGCAAAACCTTCCGGGATTTTCTCCTTGATTTCGGCCAGCGCTTCGCTTACCAACTGCCGGGGAAGGTAGGTTCCCATTTTGTCCTCGAAAACGATGGTTACCACTGATAACCCAAACCGTGACACCGAACGTATTTCGATAACCCCCGGCAGGTTGGCCACCGAAAGTTCCACCTGGTAGGTTACAAACTGTTCAATGTCCTCGGTGCCCAGGTTGGGGGCGGTGGTAATTACCTGTACCTGGTTGTTGGTAATATCGGGCACGGCATCCAAGGGTACTTTGGTCATCGACCAAATACCCCCGATGATAAGCCCCATGGTCATCAGTCCAATGAGGGCTTTGTTCTTTATTGAAAAAGATATTATACTGTTTATCATTTCATATCTGTTTTATTTGTTTGAAACTTGTGTTTATTATTAGTGTTTTGATTCATAATATTCTTTGAAGTTTTCTTTATTTCTGAAATAAACCAATTCGGGCTTGTTTCTTTTTTTAAGACCGATAATTGCATCCGATTTATTTATTGAATCTCCCGAAACGGCATCTGCGACAATAGCAACTTCCTTGAAATGCTTTGCGAGATGATTGAAGCATTGCTGGCTACAGAAATAGTAAATCTTGTCATCAAAAACCGCTTTGGTGCTTTCATGGATTTGCAGGTTATCACCGTTCATGCAAACCCAATTGTCAGGTATTTCTTTTCCATACCACGTAATTTTTCGCCAGGCTAACCTGGTTTCGCACCGATAGGTATAAAAAATAAGAACAGACAATACGCTGAACAAAAGGATGCTAAAACTAATCAGCATCGTCCTGTTAAATTTTTTATCATCAAGCTTTTGCTTTTCCCGAAGTTGTTGTTTGCTTAATCTCTTCTTCATGCTTAAAAGATTAAGTGATTAATACTGCCGATAATATGCTCTATCGGGTTAAAAAAATCGATAAGAAATTAAACAGTAGCGGGGGGCGCCCTTAACGAATGGTTTGTAAGGAATATTTGTTCGGGTGGAGAAAACCCAAAAGGAATGGGTAGGATTAATGAATTTCTTGTTAATTCTAAGTCAGGTTTGGTTTGAGTTATCGACAAATCGATAGCAGGTTGCGAAACGATTAATGCCGCTACAGTTAAATTGCCAGGCTTTTCAGAAACGACAATATTTAAGGCGTGGCAATGCGTTTCAGGATTGTCACCGTGTTTTTCGGGATTTGAAGTTTCACAGTGAGAATTTTGTGAATGCGAATTAATGGAATCGAAGTGATGATGATGGGGAACAACAGCATGGGCAAAAATAATTATCCCTGCAATCAGGACAAGAAATTTACCCGTATGTTTTTCCAATAAACTCAATCTCTTACAGTTTTAAAATGTTGATACAAAATTTATAACGACAAAAATAATAAAATGTTGATGCAACCCGGTTGCAAAGTTACCTTTTGCAATTTGAACAAACTCCTTTTACTACCATATTCACACTTTCGAGGGAAAATCTATTAGGAAGATTTATTGTTGGAACAGGTACGTCGTTCAAACAAAACGTTTGATTACAATTTGTGCAAAGAAAATGGACATGCAGGTCTTCGGGGTCGCACTCGCAATTGTCCTGACAAAGCGCGTATCTCAAAGAACCCGAACCATCTTCAATCGAATGAATCAGTTTTTTTTCCTGAAATGTTTTTAGCGTACGATACAACGTTGCTTTGTCGGCTTTTTTAAATTTTTGTTCCAGTTCAGGTAAACTGATAGCCGTTTTTTGCTCAGTCAATACCTGCAAAACCAACTCACGCATTGCGGTTGGTTTGATGTTTTTGGAAGTGAGTTTGTTGTCTATTTCCTTTTTCATTCGTTTAAAACTGTTTGTTTTTTTAAGGCAACTCATGTAACTCGCTTATAGTTATTCTCTTGCGTGGAAAATGTTTTACATAGCCTGCCCCGGTTTATCGGGGCTCGTTTCATCAAGTAAAATTACAAAAACCACAAATTATCTTTCCCAAATTCAGGTATGTCGTCGCCGTCGAAGTGGGGGGCGATTTGGGCTACCATTTCAGGATACTTGATGGTTACGGGTAAATTTTGTTGTCGCACGGATTTCCAGTACATTCGGCTAAACTGGTACACCTGGTCGATGAGCTGGCGGATTACTTTTATGTCCTTTAGTTGTTCTTTGTCGGTGCAATCAATGTTTAGTTTGATTGGGAAGGGAAATCCATCGGCAGCGCTAAAGCTTCCATCCGGGTAGCGGGTATTGTTGAACAGCAAATATTTGTTGCTTCCAATGTTGATAAATGTTCCACTCTCGGGCATCATTTCTTTCCACCCTCTGTCAAAAGCGACAATGTCTTTTGATTCGGTTTTATTGATGGAAATAATGAACACCGGAATAGGTAGGTTCATATTGTTCAAAGCTGCTTCAATGTGTTCCAGTTCTTCTTCGTTCATCGTTTTGTAGAAATGAATGATAAGCCTGTCGGGTTGGT
>JACDJA010002985.1_pt1 | contig 11387 bp, 8 predicted proteins | sample 7449241 | NCBI WGS metagenome assembly JACDJA01 (sample SAMN14253289, study PRJNA609438) | sludge metagenome | isolation source: initial anaerobic sludge | collected 2018-12-20 | reverse complement strand
TAGTCGGTGACTCGGGTTTCGAAGAAGTTTTTCTCTTTCTTCAAGTCGATGACTTCGCTCATCCACGGGAAGGGGTTGGTCGCTCCGGGGAAGAGTTCGGCGAGACCGATCTGGTTGCAGCGGCGGTTGGTGATGAAGTGCAGGTATTCGGCACACATTTCTGCGTTCAGACCGAGCAGGCCATGCGGCATGGTGTCGCGGGCGTAGGCGATTTCCAGTTCGGCGGCTTCCTTGAGCATCTGGGTGACTTCGGCCTTGAACTCTTCGGTCCACAGGTGCGGGTTTTCGATCTTGATCTGGTTGATCACATCGATACCGAAGTTCATGTGGATGGATTCGTCGCGCATGATGTACTGATACTGCTCGGCGATACCGGTCATCTTGTTGCGGCGGCCCAGTGAGAGAATCTGTGCGAAGCCGGTGTAGAACCACATGCCTTCGAACACGACGTAGAACGCGACGAGATCACGCAGGAAGTCCTGTGCGCCTTGCGTGGTGCTGGTGTCGAAGTCGCCGTCGGCGAGGTTCTTGGTGTACTTGAGTGCCCAGGCATCCTTGGCGGTGATGGAGGGGACTTCGCGGTACATGTTGAACAGTTCGCCTTCGGCCAACCCCAGGCTTTCCACAATGTACTGGAAGGTGTGGGTGTGTACTGCTTCTTCGAAGGCTTGACGCAGCAGGTACTGGCGGCATTCGGGGTTGGTGACCTGCTTGTAGATGGCGAGCACGATGTTGTTGGCAACGAGGCTTTCCGCGGTGGCGAAGAAGCCTAAGTTGCGCATGATCATGGCGCGTTCGTCTGCTGTGAGGGCGCCGTCACGGCCTTTCCACAGGGCGATGTCGGCCTGCATGGACACTTCGGTCGGCATCCAGTGGTTGTTGCAGCCGGCGAGGTATTTTTCCCAGGCCCAGGTGTATTTCATGGGCAGGAGCTGGTTGACGTCGGCGGTGGCGTTGATGATGCGCTTGGCCGAAACATCGACGCGGCCCGCGCCCTGGGCGATGCCTTCCAGACCGGTTTGGCCGTGGGTGGCAGCGTGGGCGGCTCTTTGCGCTTCAGTCGCGTCGGCCGCCAAGGTGGTTGGTTCGTCCATGTCCGGAATCATGCCCGCATTCGGGGTTTGTTTTGCATCCAGTTCGTTCCAATTCAACATGTTCTGTTCCTCTTTCTTTTTCATTCCAGTACGTATCGTCGAGCCGCTTATTGGCAGGCTTCGCAGCCGGGATCGTCAATCGCACAGGCTTTCGGCAGGGCTTCGGCAATCGGGTCGGCATTGACGCCGCGCAGTTTGCCGTCCAGTTTCGTCATGGTGGTTTTCTCTACACGCGTTTTGGATGAGGCACGCAGGTAGTACGTGGTTTTCAGGCCGACCAACCAGGCGTTCTTGTACATCTGGTCCAGTTTCGGGCCGGACGGGTCGGCCAGATACAGGTTGAGCGATTGCGCCTGATCGATCCATTTCTGGCGACGTGAGCCGGCTTCGATCAACCAGCGTGGCTCGACTTCGAACGCGGTCGCGTACAGGGCCTTGAGCGAATCAGGGATACGGTCGATCTGCTGCACGCTGCCATCGAAGTATTTGAGGTCGTTGACCATGACTTCATCCCACAGATCCAGCGCCTTGAGGTCACGGACCAGATACGGGTTAATGACGGTGAATTCGCCCGAAAGGTTCGATTTGACGAACAGGTTCTCGAAGGTCGGCTCGATCGACTGGGCCACGCCACAGATGTTGGAGATGGTGGCGGTCGGGGCGATGGCCATGGTGTTGGAGTTACGCATGCCCTGAACCTTGATTTTGGCACGCAGGGCATCCCAATCGAGCGTTGTATCCCGGTTCATGACGAGGTATTTGCCGCGCGCTTCGGCCAAGAGGTCGATCGAATCGATCGGCAGGATACCGCGGCTCCACAGCGAGCCTTCGTAGCTCTGGTAACGGCCACGCTCGGCGGCCAGATCGCTCGACGCGCTGATGGCGTGGTAGCTCACGGTTTCCATGGAACGATCGGCGAACTCGATGGCCTGTTCGGATGAATAGGGGATCTTCTGGATGTGCAACGCATCCTGGAAGCCCATGATGCCTAAGCCCACCGGGCGGTGACGCAGGTTGGAATTGCGCGCTTGCGGTACGGAGTAGTAGTTGTACTCGATCACGTTATCGAGCATTCGCATGGCGGTCTTGATGGTGCGGGCGAGTTTTTCCTGATCCAGACCATGTTCGGTGACGTGCTGGGCGAGGTTGACCGAACCTAAGTTGCAGACAGCGATTTCCTGATCGTTGGTGTGCAGGGTGATTTCCGTGCACAGGTTCGATGAGTGAACCACGCCGGCGTGCTGGTTGGTGTACCGCAGGTTGCAGGGGTCTTTGAAGGTGATCCACGGGTGGCCGGTTTCGAACAGCATCGACAGCATCTTGCGCCACAGTTGCAGCGCGGGAATGCGCTTGAAATTCTTGAGTTCACCGCGGTCAACCTTGGCTTCGTAGGCGGTGTAGGCCTTTTCGAATGCAAGACCGGTGAGGTCGTGCAGGTCCGGGCAGTCGGCCGGTGAGAAGAGGGTCCATTCGCCTTCTTCCATTACGCGCTTCATGAACAGATCGGGCACCCAGTTGGCGGTGTTCATGTCGTGGGTACGGCGACGGTCGTCACCGGTGTTCTTGCGCAGGTCGAGGAATTCCTCGATGTCCAGATGCCAGGTTTCGAGATAGGCACACACGGCGCCCTTGCGCTTGCCGCCCTGGTTCACGGCCACGGCGGTATCGTTGGCGACCTTCAGGAAGGGCACGACGCCCTGTGATTTGCCGTTGGTGCCCTTGATGTGGCTGGACAGGGCGCGGACGCGGCTCCAGTCGTTACCCAGGCCGCCGGCGAATTTGGAGAGCAGGGCGTTGTCCTTGATCGCGGCGAAGATGCCGTCCAGGTCGTCCGGTACCGTGGTGAGGTAGCAGGAAGACAGTTGCGGACGCAGGGTGCCGGAGTTGAACAGGGTGGGTGTACTGCTCATGAAGTCGAACGAGGACAGTAGTTTGTAGAACTCGATCGCATGGGCTTCGCGGTCGATTTCATTGATGGCCAGGCCCATGGCGACACGCATGAAGAAGGCTTGCGGCAGTTCGAAACGCACACCGTCCTGATGCAGGAAGTAGCGGTCGTACAGGGTTTGCAGGCCGAGGTAGCTGAATTGCAGGTCACGGCTGGTGTCGATGGCGGCAGTCAGACGCTTGAGGTCGTACTGGCGCAGGGTCGGGTCGAGCAGTTCGTGCTCGATACCGGTATTGATGTACGACTGGAAGTAATCGGCAAACAGGCCGGACAGTTCGGATTGCGTGCAGACGGTCACGGGTTGCTTGGTGAAGCGCAGGGCTTCGGTACGAATGCTGTCAAGCAGTAGTCGAGCGGCGACGAATGAGTAGTTCGGGTCTTTTTCGATCAGGGTGCGGGCGCTCATCACCAGTGCGGTGTTGACTTCCTTCTCAGGTACACCATCAAACAGGTTGCGCAGGGTTTCTTGCAGCACGGCATCGGGATCGACGTCGGTCAGGTTGCTGCAAGCCTCGCCGATCAGCGCGTTCAGGCGCACATGATCCAGCGGGCTGCGGGTGCCGTCGGCGTGGGTTACGTTCAGAACGATTTCGGGTGCGGCTTGCGCAGGCGCTTCTGCGGCTCGCTTCTGGGCCTGATGCTCACGATAAAGCACGTAGGCACGGGCCACCTTGTGATGGCCTTCGCGCATCAGGGCCAGTTCGACCTGATCCTGAATGTCTTCGATATGCACGGTGCCGCCGCCCGGTGCGCGACGCTTGAGGGCGGACGAAATCTGGTCGGACAGCGCATTGACGAGATCATGCACGCGCATGGAAACGGCGGCACCACTGCCTTCTACCGCCAGGAACGCCTTGGTCATGGCTACCTTGATTTTCGATTCATCGAAAGCGGTGACCTTGCCATTACGACGGATTACACGCAGTTGACCGGGGATGGTGGCGGCCGTGTCGATGGTCGAGCTCACAGCAGGAGGCATGTTGCGGGCGGCAGTGGGTTGGGTTTCGGTTTGGGTGGCGGTGCTTGCTGTCATGTTTTCCATCCTGATTTTCCATTATTGGGGGCGGTGGTGAAGCGCAGTGGCGAAGACGGTTCGGCTTGGTTAAATCACGGGTTTCAGGCGCTTTGTGCGTACGCGATGGCGCGGAGGTAAACGCTCAAAGATCGAAACCCGGTGGTCATCCGGCCCGAATGATTTTTGGTCAGCGGAAGGTGAATGTCAACTGGTATTTACACTAATTAAAGTGCTTTCTTTAATTGAATAACACAACATGTGGTGTATGTTGGTTCGGTGGCATTGTGCTCTATCCGGAGGAGAGCCTGTGGATAAGTTGAGCGCAAAATGGCCGGGTGGCCGATGAAACAGTCGCTTGGACGTTACCTGGGCGAATTGGCCATTCGATGGAAATCGACAAGATGCCCACGCCAAATACGGTGGTGCATAGTGCCCAAATTTTTACATTTTTTTGGGTTTGCCGTCTTTGGTGGTGGATGGGTTCGGCAGGATGCGCGGCAAACCGCTACAATTCGCGGCACTCAATCGGAATCAGGGAGGAGTTATGCGCGTACTTGTTACCGGAGCGGCCGGATTTATTGGTTCAAGCACGGCTCTGCGTCTGTTGGCGCGGGGCGATACGGTACTGGGTATCGATAACCTCAACGATTATTACGATGTGAACCTGAAAAGGGCGCGTCTGGCGCGTTTGGACGCGCATGAGGGCTTTGCGTTCATTGAAATGGATATCAGCGATCGCCCCGCCATCGAGCGGCTGTTCGCCGAACAGAAGATCGACCGGGTCGTGCATCTGGCGGCACAGGCCGGCGTGCGGTACTCCATCGAAAATCCGCATGCCTATGTCGACAGCAATCTCGTCGGGTTCGTGAATATCCTTGAGGGATGTCGCCACGCCGAGGTCGGGCATCTGGTATATGCCTCATCGAGCTCGGTCTATGGTGCGAACGAGTCGTTGCCTTTTTCGGTGCATGACAATATCGACCATCCGCTTTCGCTGTATGCGGCAACCAAGAAGGCCAACGAGCTGATGGCGCATACCTATTCATCGCTCTATCAGATGCCGACCACCGGCCTGCGGTTCTTTACGGTGTATGGCCCTTGGGGGCGACCGGACATGGCCCTGTTCAAGTTCACCAAGGCGATTCTGGCGGGTGAGCCGATCGATGTGTTCAATTATGGCAAGCACCGGCGGGACTTCACCTACATCGACGATATTGTCGAAGGGGTTATCCGCACACTGGATCATACGGCAGAGCCCAATCCGGTATGGAATGGTGCAAAACCCGATCCGGGCACATCCCGTGCACCGTGGCGCGTCTATAACATCGGCAATAGCCAGCCGGTGGAACTGCTGACCTATATCGAGTGCATCGAGCAGGCGATCGGCAAGAAGGCGGAACTGAACCTGTTGCCGCTGCAACCGGGTGATGTGCCGGATACGTTTGCGGATGTGGCCGATCTGGTTGCCGATGTCGGCTATCAGCCGAGCACGCCGGTAGATGTGGGCGTGCGAAATTTCGTGGATTGGTATCGCGCGTATTATTCGGTCTGATTCGGGTCTTCCTGAGCCGGAGCAGGTGGCGAAACCGGTGGTGATGTGTACAAATGCCCGACCAGCGTATGGGCGATCAGGTCATCTGCCACCACCACATCGGTAGCGCCTGCGCGGCGCAACAGCAGGCCGCGGCTGTCGTTCTCCGCCGTGACGGCGATACGCAGATTGGCATTGCGGGCATGCGCCATGAGGGTGATGGCCAGCTTGCGATCCGGTGATTCACTGGTGACGACCAATGCCTTCGCAAAATCGATGCCCGCACGGGTGAACACCTCATCGTCTAGTCCGGCATCGCCCTGAACCACCAGCAAGCCGTGTTCCGAGGCCTGATTGGCCAGATCTTCCCGATTTTCGATGACGACCACGTTTTCCGACGAGGTCATCCGATCCGTGACCAGCCGCCCGAGCGGACTGTATCCGATCACAATGACGTGATCACGCAGGTTTTCGAAATTACGGCTCATATGTCGGTTCTCGCGGTTGATGGCGGCGATCGGGCTGGTCAGCCAGTTGATGGTTTGTGTAATGGCATAGCCACCCAGCACCATGATGGTGAAGCTGGCTGCAATCATGAATATCTTCTGCGCGTCCGTGAAGGGCGTGAAATCGCCGAGCGTGGTGACGAGGTTGGTCGCATTCCAGAGCGCGTCAAAAAATTTGGTCGGCAGGGGATTGTTTGTGGGGTCCAGTACGGCAAGGCCCAGAGCAGTCGCAAGCAGGATGATCGCGAACAGGCTGCTCAACCGGATCAGTTGAAGACGGCGATTCCGAGCATCCTGTTGGGCGCGGCGGATGTAATTTATACGGTAGATTGGCACGGTGGTCGCGTTGACTCAGGTCGTTTTCTTGCCATTACCATTGCCATTGGCGGCCTTCACGGCGGCATGGTAATGCAGCTTGATCTCGTCAATGTTGACCCGGGTCGGCGGCAGTTCTAAGCCCATTTCTTCGAGTGTTTCGGCGATGATCTGGGACACGGCCAGGTTCCTGAACCATTTGTGATCAGACGGGATGACATACCACGGCGCAGTCAGTGTGCTGGTTTTGACCAGCGCTTCTTCATAGGCCTCGATGTATTGTGGCCAGAACTTGCGTTCGGAGTAATCCGACTCGCTGATTTTCCAATGACGCTTGGGGTCGTCCAGTCGCTTCTTGAAGCGTTCGAGTTGCTCATCGGGGCTGATATGCAAAAAGAACTTAAGGACACGGGTGCCGTTTTCCGCAAGCAGCCGCTCGAAGGCATTGATTGTTTCGTAGCGCTGTGACCAAACTTCTCGCGGCACCAGATCATGCACCCGAACCACCAGCACATCTTCGTAGTGCGAGCGGTTGAAAATCACCACTTCGCCAGCCGCCGGCACCTGGGCATGGGCGCGCCAGAGAAAATCATGCGCGGCCTCAAGTGGCGTGGGTTGCTTGAAACCGTGGACGCGGGTGCCCTGAGGGTTCATGGCGCTGAATACATGGCGGATCACGCCATCCTTGCCAGCCGCATCGAGTGCCTGCAAAACCACCAGCAGTGATTGTCGGCCATCGGCATAGAGGAGGAATTGATCCTCTTCCATGCGTTGAAGATAGGTTGCCGTTAGTTCGGCGGCTTTCTCCTTGTCGATGTCACCGGTGTCGTCGGGGTCGTTGTCGGCCAGAGAAAGCTTCTTGAGCGGGTCGACCAGAAAGCGTGCGCGATAATCCATCGGTATGGCTCGGCTGATAAGTGGAAAGTGTCGATTATGCCGCAGTTTTTTCCTGACGGCTCATCAGATTCCACAGCTTCTGACCACCGGCCACAGCGAGGTAGAACGCGCAGGCCGTGGCAATGATGCTGGCGCCGGAGCTAAGGTCGAACTGGTAGGCGACCCAGAGCCCGCCCAGACAGAACACAAAACTCCAGATACCGGAGGCGACCATCAATCCGGCCAGACTCCTGGTGTGCCGCTCGGCAAGGTAGGGCGGCAGGGTCAAAAGGGCGATCACCAGAATCAAGCCGACGACCTGAATCATCATCACGACCGCCTCGGCGACCATGATCAGAATCATGAAGTAGAGCCATTGCACGGGAATGCCGCGGGAGCGGGCGAAATCCGGATCGAAGGAAAACGACAGGATATCGCGGTAAAAGTAAAGCGTGAGGCTGACGATGACGACATCGATGCCGAGCATGAGCCACAAATCGCTTGCCGGAACCGTGAGGATGCTGCCGAACAGATAACTCATCAGGCCCACGTTGTAGCCGGGGGTGAGGTTGATCATGATGATGCCGAACGCCATGCCCGCCGCCCAGATCACACCGATGAGGGTATCGGTTCGTTCCCGTTTCTTGAGTGTCAGCGTGCCGAGGAGCATGGCCGCTCCAGCGGTGAAGGCGCCAGCCGTCGGCAGGACCGGCGCGCCGAGAAAGAACGCCAGACCGACACCGCCATACGCCGTGTGTGCGATGCCGCCGGCCATGAACGTGAGCCGGTTCACGACGACCAGTGCACCGATCACGCCACAGGTGACGCTCACCAGCAAGCTGGCCAGCAGGGCATGCTGCATGAAGTTTTGCTGCAATAACTCAGTGAGTGTCATGGCTATTTCCACAGGCTGTCTTGCCGTCAGTGGGCTTGTTCTCGGAGGGCATGGTTTCTACCATCTGTTGCAGCAGGCTGTGAACCGGGCAACCGGCTTCGTGAATGCCGTACATCAGGTCGAGCATTGCCGGGGTCAGTTTGGCATCGCTTGAGGCCAGGGCAAAACGGTTCACCGCAATGATGCCGGTCACCGCGTTGGCTGTGATGCCCAAATCATGACTCACCATGACGACCGTGGTTTGCGAATCCAGCCCGGTCAGGGTTTCGAGGATGCACTGGCGGCCGTATGGGTCGATGTTCGAGAGCGGTTCGTCGAGAATCAGTAATTCTGGCTGGGTAATCAATGCCCGAGCGATCAGAACGCGCTGGCGCTGGCCGCCGGACAGTTCATTCAAGCGACGTTTGCCAAGATCAGACACACCTGCCCGGCGCATGGCGTGTTCGGCCTGTGCGCGTTCTTCGCGGGTGTAGCGGATACCACGGCGCTTTCCAAGCAGGCTATTTCCTTGTGCCAGTCCCATAAGAACCACCTGTTCAACCGAGGCGGGAAAGCCGGGCGAGGTGTTACTGTGCTGAGGCACGTAGCCGATGCGGTCGGGATTGGCACCGGGGCGTTCGCCAAAGATGCGCACCTCGCCCTCGGTAGGCGTGAGTAGACCCAGGATCAACCGCATGAGCGTGGTCTTGCCACCGCCATTGGGCCCGATGACGGCAATGAATTCACCACGCGCGATATCGATGTTGATATCACTCAGCGCACGCGTATTTTCGTAATCGAAAGCCACGTTACGCAGTTGAATGATCGGCTCCGGCGTGATGGCCTTTTGCGAGTGCAAGTGTGAAGGCGAGTCCATGTGTGGTTAACGCAGCGCCTTGTTCAATGCCGTGGCAATCGCTTCCATACCGGCAGGCCAGTCTTCTTGCAACGGGTCGATGGTTACCACCTCGCCACCGATGGAGTCGGCAATGGTTTTGGCGGCTTTCTGTGCGAATTGAGGTTCGATGAAAACGACCTTTATGTCGTTGTTCTTCGCATAGTCGATCAGCTCGCCGAGTTGTCGCGGGCCGGGTTCCTTGCCTTCGATTTCGATGGGTACCTGAGTCAAGCCGTATGCTGCGGCGAAATAACCGAACGCCGGGTGGAACACGATAAATCGGGTCTGTTTGAGCGGATGATCGACCAGAGACTGCAAAATGTCGCTATCGACCTGGTCGATTTTTCGGGCGAGCCTGGCATAGCCTTGCAGGTAATCGGCGGCGTGCGCGGGATCGGCCTTGATCAGCGCATCCCGAATATTCATGGCCTGAATGCGGACCAGTACCGGCGATAACCAGATATGCGGATCAAGTCCCGGCCCTTTGGCTGCACCATGATCGTGGTCGTGCCGAATCATCGGCATCCGCTCGATGCCGCGAGCGGTATTTACCACAACCATTTTCGGGTTGGCCGCGGTAAAACGAGCTAACCAGGCCCGTTCGAGCGGTACGCCGATTTCCATGTACAGATCGGCCTTGGAAAGAGCGGCAATCTGGCGTGGCGTGGGTTCGTAGGTTTCCGGCTCTGCATTGGCGGGGACCAGAACCTCCACGGTCACATGATCACCCCCGATCATCTGCACGAAATATTTTTGTGGTGGAATGCTGACAGCCACGTCGATGGGCGAAGCAGCCCAGACCGAAGCCGCAGCCAGGTTAAGAATCAGTAACAATGCAATCTGAAACGGTGCAAAGAAAAGACGCATGGCAAACTCTTTGTTAGATGATTGAGGGAACGGAGCGAAGGCTCTAAGTAAATGCTGATTTATTCCATCCTTGGAATAAATCAGCTCGCTCATCGCGGTACACGCCCGCGATGGCTCTCACGAATCAAAGACTTACGTCTTTGATCGTGTTGGGGCATCCTGCCCCAAGCGGGAAGCACTGAATAAATCAGCGCTTCCCTAAGAATATTTTGGTACATTATAACGTATTTATCAGCACGCAAAGCGCATATATTCTTGGCCACGGTGAAAACCAGGGTGAAACCATGAACGATCAGGAAGCGGAACATTGAATCAGGAACTCACATTGGCACCGGATGCAGGAAAACAAGCCGCGCTGGCAGCGCTGATCGAGGCCTTGCTGCTGGCCAGCGACGCGCCCTTGAGTCTGGCGGATCTACAGCGGATGATCGGTTCCGAGACACCGGTTGCTACTTTGAGCGAAGCGTTGGCGCGGTTGCAAGCCCGGTACGATGCGCATCCGTTCATTGATCTTGAACGCCGCGAAGCGGCCGGTGTATCGAGCTGGCGACTGCTCGCCAATGATCAGATCGCGCCTTACCTCGCCCGCAGCGAAGCGCCACGGACCAGCCGCTATTCACGTGCCGTACTGGAAACATTGGCGCTGATCGCATGGCGGCAGCCCATTACCCGTGGTGAAATCGAAGCCGTGCGCGGTGTGAGCGTCAATCCGCAGATCATCCGTACCTTGGTCGAGCGTGGCTGGATCCGGTCGGTTGGCCATAAGGACACACCGGGCAAACCGGAACTATTGGGCACCACGGCACAGTTTCTTCAGGATTTCGGCCTCGATTCTCTGGCGTCCCTGCCGACGTTCGACGACTTCGTGCACCAAGGCACGATGGACGTGTAACAGACTCGATTTTGTCTTTGTCATGTCCGCAAATCGAGCGGCAAAACTTTGTCCTGACGGGGGAATTACGGTACCTTTCGCGCCAGATTTGAAGAGAAGATACCCATGAATTTAATGAAAATATTCGTACTTGGACGGCGGGCGGCCGATGCGTTCGCCCGATCCAAGGGGACAGAGCTGGACGATGTCGGCACCTTATCCCTGCTGGATCATCTGTTGGGCCGCTGGGCGTCGAACCGTCTTGCCGATGCAGCGGACCAGGCGCTGCTTTCCTATATCACCTTGCTGACGGCTCACCGTTATTATGTTCAGCCCGAAAAATTCCTGAAAACCTGCCGTAATGCCGAGCACCGCGAAGCGTTCCCGCAGCAGCGCTTGCCCGAATGTCTTGCAGCCTTGCGCAATACACTGAACTTTTACGCCCGAATCAAGACGGCGCCTCGCTTGCCGGAAACAGAAGACGCTTCTGTTCAGTTGCTGACCAATGAATTGTTTGCCTGGATTGCCGTGAACCAACCGGAACATCTGGGTGTGTTGGAATCGGCCTGGGGCGCGCCATCGGTGTTGGCCT